>Ga0255353_1002070_pt1 | contig 10393 bp, 8 predicted proteins | sample HBST25metaG_FD_189941 | JGI IMG/M metagenome (GOLD analysis project Ga0255353, IMG submission 189941) | Peat soil microbial communities from Stordalen Mire, Sweden - H.B.S.T25 | ecosystem: Environmental > Terrestrial > Soil > Wetlands > Peat | place: Sweden: Norrbotten County, Stordalen Mire...
CCAGGAAGGCGAGGAACAGCCAGGTCTGCGTCGCCGGCGGGAACTGCGTGTGCAGCAGCGTCGGGATATCCGTGCTGCCGGCTTGGTACCACATCGCCAGCAGCGCCAGCAGCATCAGCACCGAGCCGGTCAGCGTGTAGAGGAAAAACTTGATGGCCGCGTAGACCCGCCGCGGACCGCCCCACACCCCGATGATGAGGTACATCGGGATCAGCACGCCCTCGAAGAACACATAGAAGACGACGAAGTCGAGGGCACAGAACATGCCCACCATCATCGTCTCGAGGACCAGGAAGGCGAGCATGTACTCGCGCACGCGGACGGTGATGGCCTCCCAGCTCGCCAGGATGCAGATCGGCGTCAGCACGGTGGACAGCAGCACGAACAGCACGGAGATGCCGTCCACGCCCAGCTTGTAGGTGATGCCCCATTGCGGCAGCCAGGGCGCGCTCTCGACGAACTGGAAGCCGGCATCGGAGGTGTCGAACCGGAACCACAGGATCAGCGACAGGGCCAGCACGATCAGGCTGGTCCAGAGCGCCGTCCAGCGCGCGTTGGAAGCGACCGTCGCTTCGTCGCCGCGCACGCACAGGATCACCAGGCCACCGACCAGAGGCAGCCAGGTGAGCAGCGAAAGCAGGGGGAAACCGGCGGCGTTCATGGAATCACCGGAGGAAAATCAGAAAGATGCCGACCAGGAACACCAGACCGATCAGCATCGCGAAGGCGTACGCCGCCATCGAGCCGGTCTGCATCTTCACCACCTGGGCCGCGCCGTCCTCGGCCAGGGCGGCGACGCCGTTGGGAATGCCGTCGATGATCGTCACGTCGCCGGTCTGCCACAGCGTGCGCGCCAAGGCCAGGGTCGGACGGACGAATACGGCGTCGTACAGTTCATCGACATACCACTTGTTCAGCAGCAGCCGGTAGACGCCGCCGAACCGCGCCGCCAGCCAGCCAGGAATCCCCGGGGCCACCATGTAGAACAGATACGCCACGCCAATGCCGAGCAGACCCAGCACGCTCGGCGCCAGTACCACCCATTGCGGGTCCCTATCCATTTCCTCCAGCACGTGATTGCCGGCGGCGATCTCGATCGAGTTGCCCCAGAAGGCGTGCCAGCCGGCGCCGATGAGCTGGTTGTGGAAGATGAAGCCGGTCGTCAGCGCGCCGATGGCGAGCAGGATCAGCGGCACGGTCATCACCGGCGGGCTCTCGTGCACGTGCTCCAGGGTGCGCTGGTCGGCCCGCGGCTTGCCGTGGAACGTCATGATCAGCAACCGCCAGGAATAGAACCCGGTCAGGAAGGCCGCGATCAACGTGCACCAGAAGCCGTACTGGCCGATCGCCGTATGCGACGCCCAGGCGTCTTCCAGGATCGCGTCCTTGGAATAGAAACCGGCGAAGGGGAACACGCCGGCGAGGGCCAGGCTGCCCGCCCACATCATGACATAGGTCAGCGGAATCTTCTTCCACAGGCCGCCCATCTTGCGCATGTCCTGCTCGTCGGACATGGCGTGGATCACCGCGCCGGCGCCGAGGAACAGCAGCGCCTTGAAGAAGGCATGCGTCAGCAGATGGAAGATGGACGCCTGGTAGGCGCCGACGCCGACGGCGACGAACATGTAGCCGAGCTGCGAACAGGTCGAATAGGCGATCACCCGCTTGATGTCGTTCTGCGCGCAGCCGATGGTCGCGGCGAACAGGGCCGTGGTGGCGCCGATGAAGACGATGAAATCCAGCGCGCCCGGCGCGTAGTCCAGCAGCGGCGAGAACCGCGCCATCAGGAACACCCCGGCGGTGACCATGGTGGCGGCGTGGATCAGGGCGGAAACCGGCGTCGGGCCTTCCATCGCATCGGGCAGCCAGACGTGCAGGCCGATCTGCGCGGACTTGCCCATCGCGCCGACGAACAGCAGGATGCCGATTACCTCGTAGGCGCGCCACGTTACGCCCAGCACGTGAAAGGTGTCGTTCTGGTGCTGCGCGACAGCGCCGAAGATGGTGTCGAACTCGATCGAACCGAAGATGAAGAACACCAGCGCGATGCCGACCGCGAAGCCGAGATCGCCGATGCGGTTGACCACGAACGCCTTGATCGCCGCGGCGCACGCGCTCGGCCGGTCGTACCAGTAGCCGATCAGCAGATAGGAGGCGAGCCCGACCCCCTCCCAGCCGAAGAAAAGCTGCAGCAGGTTGTCCGCCGTCACCAGCATGAGCATGGCGAAGCTGAACAGCGAGAGATAGCTGAAGAACCGCCAGATGGTGCCGTCGTGGCTCATGTAGCCGATGCTGTAGATATGGATCAGGGTCGCGACCAAGGTGACCATGGCCACCATCACCGCGGCGAGCGCGTCGTAACGCAGCGTCCAGGAAGCGTGGAACGACCCCGCTTCCACCCACGTGCCGAGCGACACCACGCCGGGCGGCGCCCCCTGATAGACCAGGGCCACGAAGGCGCTCACGCCGCAGACGGTGGCGAGGATCATGCACAGGATGGTCACGGCCTGCGCGGCACGATCGCCGATTACCTTGCCGAACAGGCCGGCGATGACGCAACCGAACAGCGGCGCGAAGACGGCGACGGCGTACAGCATGCCCTCAACCCTTCATCAGGTTCACGTCCTCGACCTGAATCGAGCCGCGGTTGCGGAAGTAGATCATCACGATGGCCAGCCCGATCGCCGCCTCGGCGGCGGCCACGGTCAGCACGAATAGGGCGAACACCTGCCCGACCAGATCGCCCAGCGCCGCCGAGAACGCCACCAGGTTCAGGTTCACCGCGAGCAGGATCAGCTCGATCGACATCAGGATGATGATGACGTTCTTGCGGTTGAGGAAAATCCCGAAGATGCCGAGCACCAGCAGCAGCGCCGCCACCGTCAGGTAGGAACCCAGGCCGACCGCCATCTCAATGCCCTCCCTCGCTGTCGTGCTGCCCGGGCGCGGCCGGCGCGGCCAGCTTCGGACGGCGGATGCCGAGTTCCTTGACGCCGGCGCGCAGCGGCACGCGGACCACATCCAGGGTATCCGCCGGGCGACGCGCCAACTGCGCCGCGATCACCTGCCGCCGTGACCGCGTGCGGTCGCGCAGCGTCAGCACGATGGCGCCGATCATCGCGATCAGCAGGACCATGCCCGCCGCCTGGAACAGCAGCACGTTGTCGGTATAGAGCACCGCGCCCAGTTGGGCGGTGTTGGAGAGACCGGCGACGGGCGGCGCCGCGCGCAAGGCAACGCCGCCGGGCGCCACCTTCCAGCCCCACAGCACCGCGCCCAGCTCCACCAGCAGCACGGCGGCGACCGCGAGCCCCACCGGCAGATAGCGCTGGAAGCCGCTGCGCAGTTCGGCGGCGTCGATGTCGAGCATCATCACGACGAACAGGAACAGCACCGCGACGGCGCCGACATAGACGATGAGCAGGATCATCGCCAGGAACTCGGCGCCCGCCAGCAGGAACAGCGCTGCCGCGTTGAAAAACGCCAGGATGAGGAACAGCACGGAATGCACCGGATTCCGTGCTGTCACCACCATGGCCGCGGACGCCAGCAGAATGATCGCGAACACCCAGAATGCGATCGCCGCGATCATCGGACACGCTCCCACGCTGCTGTCATCGTCATCGCGCTCCTCGGCGCCGCCGGCTGCTCAACGGTAGGGCGCGTCCAGTTCCAGACGGCGGGCCAGTTCCGGTTCCCAGCGGTCGCCGTTGGCCAGCAACTTGGCCTTGTCATACAGAAGCTCCTCGCGGGTCTCGGCGGCGAACTCGAAATTCGGCCCCTCGACGATCGCGTCCACCGGGCAGGCTTCCTCGCACAGTCCGCAGTAGATGCACTTGGTCATGTCGATATCGTAGCGGGTCGTCCGCCGCGAGCCGTCGGCACGCGGTTCCGCCTCGATGGTAATCGCCTGGGCCGGGCAGATCGCCTCGCACAGCTTGCACGCGATGCAGCGTTCCTCGCCGTTGGGGTAGCGGCGCAGCGCGTGCTCGCCTTTGAAGCGCGGGCTCAGCGGCCCCTTCTCATAGGGGTAGTTGATGGTCACCTTGGGCTTGAAAAAATATCTCAGCGTCAGCGCCATGCCGCCCAGCAGATCGGACAGCGACAGGCCACGGACGGCGCGGTCGAGGAATGCCATGCCCTCAGGCTCCTTCCCGGCCGGCGGGACCGAGCCCGCCGCGATGTTTGCTTCAGGACACATGCGCGAGCCAGCCAGCAGGCCACCCGAACGCCATCAGCGCCCCGGCCGTGATCACCAGCCACCCCAGCGACAACGGCAGGAACACCTTCCAGCCGAGGCGCATGAGCTGGTCGTAGCGATAGCGCGGGAAGGTCGCGCGCACCCACATGAACACGAACAGGCAGACGATCACCTTCAGCACGAACCACAGCACCCCGGCATGCGGCAGGATGCCGAATGGTGCCTGCCAGCCGCCCAGGAACAGAATGGTGGTCATGCTGCTCATCAGCATCATGTTCGCGTACTCGCCGAGGAAAAACAGCCCGAAGGCCATGGCGCTGTACTCGACGAAGAACCCGGCGACGATCTCGCTCTCGCCCTCCGGCAGGTCGAACGGCGCGCGGTTCGTCTCGGCCAGCGTGGAGATGAAGAACACGATGAACATCGGGAACAGCGGCAGGAAGAACCACACCCGGCTCTGCGCCACGACGATGTCGTTCAGGTTCAGGCTGCCGACGCACAGCAGCACCGACACCATGACGAAGCCCATCGAGACTTCGTAGGACACCATCTGCGCCGCGCTGCGCAGCGCACCCATGAACGCGTACTTGGAATTGCTGGCCCAGCCCGCGATAATGATGCCATAGACGCCGAGCGAGCTGATGGCGAACAGATACAGCACGCCGACGTTGATGTTGGCGATGGCCCAGCCGTTGTTCACCGGAATGACTGCCCAGGCGATCATCGCCAGCCCGAAGGTGAGCATCGGGGCCAACAGGAACAGCGCCCGGTTGGCGCCGGCCGGGATGATGGTCTCCTTCATCAGCATCTTGATCGCGTCGGCGAACGGCTGCAGCAGCCCGAACCACCCGACCACGTTCGGGCCTTTGCGCAACTGCATCGCCGCCAGCACCTTGCGCTCGGCGTAAGTCAGATAGGCAACGCCGATCAGCAGCGGCACCAGCAGGGCCAGTGTCTCCAGCACCGTCAGCAGGACGATTCCGACCGGGGTCTGCAGGAATGCGTGCATGGCCTACTCCGCCGCCTGCGCCAGGGCCGGGCCGATGGTGTCCCGGCACGCGGCCATGGTCGGACTCGCCCGGCTGATGGGGTCCGTCCCCCAGTAGTCGGCCACCGCCGGAACGAACGCCGCCGCGCCCAGCGCCACGCCGCCGCTCTCCGGCCCGGACAGCTCGCCGGCGCCGAACCGCGGCAGCACGTCGAGGCGGGCGAACACCGGGTTCACCCGCTCCAGCCGCGCCCGCACCTGCGCCAGATCGTCGTACGGCAGCGTGTGCCCGACCAACTCGCTGAAGGCGCGCAGAATAGTCCAGTCCTCGCGCGCCTCGCCCGGCGCGTAGACAGACCGGAAGCCGCGCTGCACCCGCCCTTCGGTGTTGACGTAGGTGCCGTTCTTCTCGGTATAGGCGGCGCCCGGCAGGATCACGTCGGCCCGCATCGCGCCGCGGTCGCCATGGTGGCCCTGGTAGATCACGAAGGTGTCCGCCCCGATCGCCGCCGGGTCGAACTCGTCGGCGCCGAGCAGCCACAGCAGATCGACGCCGCCGCCCAGCATCGCCGGCAGCGCCTTGCCGCCGGAGCCCGGCAGGAACCCCAGGTCGAGCGCCCCCACGCGCGCGGCGGCGGTATGCAGCACATTGAATCCGTGCCACTCGGCGCCGAGCATGCCGGTCTCGGCCGCCAGCTTCCAGCACGCCGCCAGCACCGCCGCGCCGTCCGGCCGCGCCAGCGCGCCCTGCCCGACGATGAGCATCGGCTTGGCGGCCTTGCGCAACACTTCGGCAAAGCCATGCGCGCCGTCCAGCAGCGCGCCCAGCACGGCGGGCGTATCGCCGAGCCAGTCGACGCCATAGGTCAGCTCGGCGGCCGGACCGATGCCACCGACCGGGAAATGGCCCTGCAGCCAACGCTTGCGGATGCGCGCATTGATCAACGGCGCCTCGCGCCGCGGGTTGCTGCCGACCAGCAGCAGCGCCCCGGCTTCCTCGATGCCCGCGATGGCGGTGTTGAACGTGTAGAAGGCGCGCCGCGACGTATCGCCGGCCGCCCCGTCCTGCCGGCAATCCAGGTTCGCGGAGCCGAGCGCCACGAACAGATCCTTGAGCGCCAGCATGCTCTCGGCGTCCGCCAGGTTGCCGGCGACGGCGCCGATCCGCTCGCCCGGCAGACCGCGCAGCCGGGCAGCGATGGCGCCGAACGCCTGGTGCCAAGTCGCCTTCCGCAGCTTGCCGTCGCCCTTGACCCAGCAGCTATCCAGCCGCCGGTGCTTCAGCCCGTCGAGCGCGAAGCGCGATTTGTCGGCCAGCCACTCCTCGTTCACGTCGTCGTTCACGCGCGGCAGAATGCGCAGCACCTCCGTGCCACGGCTGTCCACCCGGATGGCGGCGCCGACCGCGTCCAGCACGTCGACACTGTCGGTCTTGGTCAGCTCCCACGGCCGGGCGATGAAGGCGTATGGCTTGCTGGTCAGCGCGCCAACCGGGCAGATGTCGATCAGGTTGCCCGACAGCTCGCTGGTCAGCGCCTTCTCGACATAGGTGCCGATTTCCATGTCCTCTCCGCGCCCGGTCGCGCCCAGTTCCGGCACGCCGGCGATCTCGCTGGCGAAACGGACGCAGCGCGTGCACTGGATGCAGCGCGTCATCACCGTCTTCACCAGCGGGCCGAGGTTCTTGTCCTTCACCGCCCGCTTGCCCTCGGCGTAGCGGGAATGGTCGCGGCCATAGCCGAGCGCCTGGTCCTGCAAATCGCATTCGCCGCCCTGGTCGCAGATCGGGCAGTCGAGCGGATGGTTGATGAGCAGGAATTCCATCACGCCGCGCCGCGCCGCGCGCACCATCGGGCTGTCGGTCTTCACCACCATGCCGTCGGCCACCGGCAAGGCACAGGAGGCGACCGGCTTGGGCGACTTCTCCACCTCGACCAGACACATGCGGCAATTGCCGGCGACGCTCAGGCGCTCGTGGTAACAGAAGCGCGGAATCTCGCGCCCGGCCAGCTCCGCCGCCTGCAGCACCGAGGTACCGTTCGGCACCTCGACCTGGATTCCATCGACCGTGACCTTGGCCATGCCGCTACTCCGCCGCCAGGGGCACCGGCCCCCCGCTTTCGCGGGGGCAGGCTCTAGAGGCGGCGCCTTCCTTGTACTGCGCGATGCGCTGTTCGATCAGCGGGCGGAAATGCCGGATCAGTCCCTGGACCGGCCAGGCCGCGCCATCGCCCAGGGCGCAGATCGTGTGCCCCTCCACCTGGCGCGTCACCTGCTCCAGCGTGTCGATCTCTTCCGGCTCCGCGCGGCCCTCGACCAAGCGATCCATCACCCGCATCATCCAGCCGGTGCCTTCGCGGCACGGCGTGCACTGGCCGCAACTCTCGTGCTTGTAGAACCGCGCCAGCCGGGCGATCGCCCGGATCACGTCGGTGGACTTGTCCATGACGATCACCGCCGCCGTGCCCAGGCCACTCTTCACGTCGCGCAGGCTGTCGAAATCCATCAGCACCGTGTCGCAGAGCGACTTCGGCAGCACCGGCGTCGACGCACCGCCGGGGATCACCGCCAGCAGGTTGTTCCAGCCGCCGCGCACGCCGCCGGCATGTCGCTCGATCAGCTCGCGCAACGGAATGCCCAACTCCTCTTCGACGTTGCACGGCTGGTTCACGTGGCCGGAGATGGAGAACACCTTGGTGCCGGTGTTCTTCGGCCGCCCGAGCGCCGAAAACCAGTTCGCCCCACGACGCAGGATCGTCGGCGCGACGGCGATGCTCTCGACGTTGTTCACCGTGGTCGGGCAGCCGTACAGCCCCACCGCCGCCGGGAATGGCGGCTTCAGGCGCGGCATGCCCTTCTTGCCCTCCAGGCTCTCCAGCAGCGCCGTCTCCTCGCCGCAGATGTACGCCCCCGCGCCGCGATGGAGATAGAGATCAAAATCCCAGCCAGAAGCGGCGGCGTTGCGACCGATCAGGCCCGCCTCGTACGCCTCGTCGATCGCCGCCTGCAGCCGCTGCGCCTCGTTGTAGAACTCGCCACGGATGTAGATGTAGCAGGCATGCGCACCCATGGCGAAGGATGCGATCAGGCAGCCCTCGATCAGCTTGTGCGGGTCGTGACGGATGATGTCGCGGTCCTTGCAGGTGCCGGGCTCGCTTTCGTCCGCGTTGACCACGAGATAGTGCGGCCGCTCGCCGATCTGCTTGGGCATGAACGACCACTTCAGGCCGGTCGGAAAACCCGCCCCGCCGCGCCCGCGCAGGCCCGACGCCTTCATCGCCTCGACGATGGCCTCGCGTCCACGGGCGATGATGGCGGCGGTGCCGTCCCAGTCGCCGCGCGCGCGTGCACCCCGCAACCCCGCATCATGCAGCCCGTAGAGATTGGTGAAGATGCGGTCCTTGTCGCTCAGCATGCGCTCACTCCGCCGGCGGGTCGGTCAACGTCGTCGCTCCGTCCACCGGAGCGGATGCCTGCCGGCCGATCGCCGAGCCGGGCTTCGGCGCCTCGCCCCGCTTCAGCGCCTCCAGCAACAGCTCGGTGCTCGCCGCATCCAGGTCTTCGTAGGTGTCGTTGTTCACCTGCAGCACCGGGGCGTTCACGCAAGCGCCGAGACACTCCACCTCGGTCAGGGTGAACAGCCCGTCCTTGCTGGTCTCGTTCCAGCCCTTGATGCCGGTGACCTTGCGGCACGCGGCCGCCACCTGGTCCGAGCCGCGCAGCCAGCACGGTGTCGTGGTACACACCTGCAGGTGGTACTTCCCGACCGGCTGCGTATTGAACATCGTGTAGAACGTCGCGACCTCGTAGACGCGGATCGGCGGCATCTCCAGTCGCCGCGCCACCGTGTCCATGGCTGCCCTGGGCAGCCACGCGCCGCCGCTGGTCCGGCGCATCTGTTCCTGCGCGATGGTGAGCAGCGGGACCACGGCGCTCGCCTGCTTGCCCGGCGGGTACTTCGCCAGAACCTTGGCAATGGCCGCGTCGCTTTCGCCGTCGAAGGCAAAATCCGCCGGTTGCACGCCGCCCTCGCCGGTGCGGCCGCCGTCGATGGGGGTGGCGCCTTTGATCTGCTCGGACATCGATCTACCTGTCGATCTCGCCGAACACGACGTCGAGCGACCCAAGGATCGCCACGGTGTCGGCCAGCATGTGCCGCTTCGAGAGCACGTCCATCGCCTGCAGGAAGGCGAAGCCGGTCGGGCGAATCTTGCAGCGATATGGCCGGTTGGTGCCGTCGGCGACCAGATACACGCCGAACTCGCCCTTCGGCGCCTCCACCACCGTATAGGTGGCGCCCGCGGGCACGTGGAACCCCTCGGTATAGAGCTTGAAGTGATGGATCAGCGCCTCCATCGACTGCTTCATCTCGCCACGCGTCGGCGGCGTGAACTTGCGGTCCTGCACTTTCACCGGCCCGGGCTTCATCTTCACTAGGCACTGCTTGATGATCTTGACGCTCTCGCGCATCTCGACCATGCGCATCAGGTAACGGTCGTAGCAGTCGCCGTTGCGGCCCACCGGAACATCGAACTCCACCTGATCGTACATCGCGTACGGCTGCGACCGGCGCAAATCCCACGGCACGCCGCTGGCGCGCAGGGAAGGACCGCTGAAGCCCCAAGCCAACGCCTGCTCGGCCGAGATCACGCCGATGTCCACCGTGCGCTGCTTCCAGATCCGGTTTCCCGTGAGCAGCGATTCGATGTCGTCAACGAACTTGGGAAACGTCTCGGCCCACTCCCCGATCCGCTCCTCCAGCCCAGCCGGCAGGTCCCGCGACACGCCGCCGGGGCGGTAGTAGTTGGAATGCAGCCGCGCGCCCGAAGCCGCTTCGTAGAACTCCATCAGCTTCTCGCGTTCCTCGAATCCCCACAGGCTCGGCGTGAGCGCGCCCACGTCAAGGGCGTAGGTGGTCACGTTGAGCAGGTGGTTGAGAATGCGCGTGATCTCGTCGAACAGCGTGCGGATCCACTTGGCGCGCTCGGGCACCTCGATGCCGAGCAGCTTCTCCGTCGCCAGCGCGAAGGCATGCTCCTGCGCCATCGGGCTCACGTAGTCGAGCCGGTCGAAATACGGCACGGCCTGGACGTAGGTCTTGTACTCGATCAGCTTCTCGGTGCCGCGATGCAGTAGACCGATATGCGGATCGGCCCGCTCAACCACTTCGCCGTCCAGCTCCAGCACCAGCCGGAGAACACCGT
>Ga0255353_1002073_pt1 | contig 10392 bp, 12 predicted proteins | sample HBST25metaG_FD_189941 | JGI IMG/M metagenome (GOLD analysis project Ga0255353, IMG submission 189941) | Peat soil microbial communities from Stordalen Mire, Sweden - H.B.S.T25 | ecosystem: Environmental > Terrestrial > Soil > Wetlands > Peat | place: Sweden: Norrbotten County, Stordalen Mire...
GCGTATTGCCCAAGGATTTTCAATTGCCGTCCTTGCAATCGCCAGACCTCATGTTCCCAATGGCGCTGAACGAAGCTCTGGAACGCCAAGGTAAACCCGGCACTCCGATGCGCACTTTTGCCCGCCTCCGGCCTGGATTGAGCTTGGCGCAGGCCAGTGCGGAGCTAAATCCGCTCTTCGTGCATACGCGAGACACCATCATTCCCGCCCCAATTCGCAAGGACTTTCACCTTGGCATTCGTTCGCTGCGCAACCTTGAAACCAAGGATGTGCGACTGACGGCATGGATTCTGCTTGGCGCGGTATTTGCGGTACTGTTGATCGCCTGTGCCAACGTGACCAGCCTCATGATGGCTCGTAGTGCGGCGCGGGAGCGGGAACTCGCCGTGCGCTCGGCGCTCGGTGCAAGCCGCGGCCGACTCATCCTGCAATCGCTCATCGAGGCCGGACTGCTGTCCCTGGCTGGAACCGCCACAGGCCTTGCGCTTGCCGCGGGATTGTTGCGCGTTTTCCTGGCGCTTGCACCCTCTGGCATTCCATTCCTGAGCCGCTCCAGCCTCGACCTGCGAATTGCGCTTTTCACTGCTTTTGTTTCACTTGTTTGCAGCGCAATCTTCGGACTGCTACCCGCACTGCAAACTCCACGCGCCGCGGCGCTCTCAGTCCGCACCGAGCAAACCCGTAGTCACACAACGCTGCGGCACACCTTGGTCGTCGCACAAATCGCCATCAGCATGATCCTGCTCTCCAGCGCGGCATTGCTGCTACGCAGCTTCCAGAATATGTTGCAGCAGCCTCTGGGCATGGAGTCCCAGGGCGTTTTAACCGCGCAAATCGCTCTGCCCGGCTTCCGCTACAACACCGGTCAGAAGAAGATGGAGTTCTATCTGCAATTGGAAACTGCGCTCCGCCGTCTACCCGGGATTCGAGCGGTGAGTTTTACGGATTCGCTGCCCCCGGGAGGCTGGAACAGCGGCTTCCGCTTTTCGGATCTGGCAGTCGCCGGAAGGCCGTTGCTGGTTCCGGGAACAGGCGGCACGGTTACCACTCGCCTCGTCACGCCCGACTACTTTCGCGCGCTGAATATACCAATTGTGCGTGGACGCAGTTTTGCAGAAACAGAACGCGGCTCAAACGCGCATGAAGTCATCCTCAGCCGACTGCTGGCGGCGAAGTTATTTCCCGGAGAAGATCCACTCGGCAAGACGGTTCAGTTGGGGCACAACGCTGGCTGGAGTACGGTGGTGGGCGTGGCCGAGGACGTGAAAAATAATGGCCTGACGGAACAGAGCAATCCGGAGGTTTACGCGCTTCGCAGAAACGCGGCGGAAGACTGGGGATTGAGAGCGCCTATCCTGATTGTCGACTCCGTCCAGCCTCCGGCAACCATTGCGCCATGGTTGCGTTCGCAGGTTGCCAGCATCGATCCAACGGTTCCGGTCGAGATGGAAACTCTTCGCCAGAACGTGAACAGGCTCGCCAACCGGCAGCGCTTTGAGACCGCGCTTGTGAGCTTCTTCGCATTCTGCGGGCTATTGCTTGCTGTGGTTGGGCTCTATGGAGTGATTTCGTTTGTCGCCGCGCAGCGAACCCAGGAGATTGGAATACGAATGGCTTTGGGCGCTACGCGGATGAACGTTCTGCTGCTAATCGCCGGAGAGGGAGTGCGGCTGATCGTACTCGGCGGAATACTCGGTTTGGCTGCAGCGCTGGCAGCAGCGCAACTGCTAAGGAGCCTGCTCTACAATGTGGGGCCATACGATCCAAAAGCCTATGTTTCAGTCACGCTGCTGCTGGTCCTGGTTGCCTTGATTGCGACGCTGATTCCTGCATGCGCAGCAATGCGAGTTGAGCCCGTTATAGCGCTTCGCAACGAATAACGTCCGAAATCCTCAGCAAGTTTTTTCTCGCTGGCTCAGGCTCACTGCACGGTTGCCTGCAAACATGCATCATTGAAACACCGCTTTAAAACACAGCACGGGCGCATCCCTCTAGGGGATGCGCCCGTGCTCGCCTTCTCTGTGAAGGGTTCAGACCGTCAGAGCCTCCGCTTACGCGGTCTCTGTGCCGCCTTCGTCCTTCTTTTCTTCCTTAGCTGCTTCTTCCTTAGCCTCGTCCATCTGCTTTTCCAGATCGGCGCGCTTCTTGGCCAGCAGGTCGGTGCGCTTCTGGCGCTTGGCATCCAACTGCTTCTCCGCGCCCAACAGCTCAATGAACGCCTTTTCGGCCCCGTCACCCTGCTGGAAGCCGGTGCGAATGATGCGCAGATAGCCGCCCTGGCGGTCGCCGTAGCGCGGAGCCACGGTGTCAAACAGCCGCGTGACAGACTTGTCGGTCATCATGAAGCTGAGCGCCTGACGGCGGCTGTGCAGATCGCCCTTCTTGCCGAGGGTGATCATCTTTTCCACGAGCGGACGTACGGCCTTGGCCTTCGCCAAAGTGGTCTCCACGCGATCTTCAATGATGACGGATGTCGTCAGATTCCGCAGCAGCGCGCGGCGGTGGCTGGTATTACGTCCAAGCTTGTTTCCTGCATTGCGATGGCGCATGATGCAACTCTCTTTCGGAATATTCTCGTGCCGCCAATCAGATTACGCTCAGCGGCTGTCTGCGTACGGGCGGCGGACCGGTTTGCTACCGGAACCGCCGCTGGCCTGCTTTTAGAAGTTCTCAGTCTCGGTGGGCAACTGCAAGTCCACGGAATCCAGAGGCTCATCTTCGTCGTCGAAGTGGGTATAGTTGGCAGCCAAGGCTGTGGCGGGCGCAATGCTCGTCGGACCCGGTACCGCGTTCCCGTTTTCGTCGATCTTCATGCCCAGCGAGAGACCCATCTGCGCCAGGATTTCCTTGATCTCATTCAAACTCTTGCGGCCGAAGTTCTTGGTCTTCAGCATCTCGGCTTCTGTCTTCTGAACCAGCTCGCCGATCGACTGAATGTTGGCGTTCTTCAGGCAGTTGTAGCTCCGAACCGATAGCTCCAGCTCTTCCACCGAACGATTGAGGTTGTCGTTGCGGAGCAGAGTGCGGCCTTCTTCGCCGCGTGCTTCCGATTCGATCTCCTCCTCAAAGTTGATGAAGATATTCATGTGGTCCTTCAGCAGCTTTGCTGCCAGACCAACGGCGTCGGCGGGCAGAACAGCCCCGTTCGTCCAAACTTCCAGCGTCAGCTTGTCATAGTCTGTGATCTGTCCCAGACGAGCGGCTTCCACCACGTAGTTCACGCGGCGCACCGGCGAGTGGACCGAATCCACGGGAATAAAGCCAAGCCCCAGATCGGCATCGAAGTTCTTGTCAGCTGAAATATAGCCGCGCCCCTTCTTCAGGCGCATCTCCATATCCAGCTTGCCGCCTTCTGAAACCGTGGCGATATAGATGTTCTTGTCCAGAATTTCCACGTCGCCGTCGGCTTCGATCATGCCGGAGGTGATCACGCCCGGCTGGTCAGAACGCAGATACAGCGCCTTGGGACCTTCGCCTGACAACTTGAAGGGAATCTGCTTCAGGTTCAGGATAATGTCGGTGGCATCCTCGACCACGCCGGTGATCGACTGGAACTCGTGCAGCACACCCTCGATGCGAACCGCGGTAACTGCGGCGCCCTCGATGGAACTCAGCAGGGAGCGGCGCAATGCGTTGCCGATTGTGGTGCCAAAGCCGCGCTCAAAGGGCTGCGCGCTGAACTTGCCGTATGTGTCTGTAAGCGTCTCGGCATCAACTGCCAGCCGCTTCGGCTTCTGAAATCCTCTCCAAAGCATATCCGTCTCACGTTTCCCGCGCGGCATGTACGTCGCGATGCATTTTGCGGCGGCCGCACAAGTTCTCCTTCGTTTGGAATTCCAGCTTCCAGTAGTCAGTAATCAGTTGTCAGGAATAAACCGCGACGCGGCTACTCACTGACAACTGAAAACTGATCACTGACAACTGACTACCGTTCAACTTACTTCGAGTACAATTCGACGATCAACTGCTCGTTGACCGGCAGGTTCACGTCCTTGCGCAATGGCAGTGACAGTACACGGCCCGAAAGGTTCTCGTAGCTCACTTCAAGCCAAGCGGGCACCGGGTTGGCAGCAGCATACTGCGTCGCCTGCTCCACGATGATCAGCTTCTTGGAGTTCTCGCGAACTGCAATCTCGTCACCGACCTTCACTTCATAAGAAGGAATATTGACCTTGCGACCATTGATCTGAATGTGGTCGTGACGAACGATCTGGCGAGCCTGACGGCGCGAGATGGCGAAGCCCAGCCGATAGATCACGTTGTCCAGACGCCGCTCCAAGTGCTGAATCAGCAATTCGCCCGTAACGCCGTTGGCGCGGTTGGATTCCTCATAGTACGAACGGAATTTGCTTTCCAGCGTGAAGTAGATGCGCTTGGCCTTCTGCTTCTCGTGCAGTTGCAGACCGTAGCCCACGATCTTGGCTCTGCGGTCCTTGCCGTGCTGGCCGGGAGGAAAGTTGCGCTTCTCCAGCGGGCAACGGTCGGAGGCGCACTTCACGCCCTTCAAAAATAGCTTGGTGCCTTCGCGACGGCAAAGGCGGCAGACTGGTCCGGTATAACGTGCCATTTCTTCTCCTACTTCGGATGACGGCCGGTTTACATGTACGGAGAACATTTCCTCCCGGCCCTGATTCAGTTTTCAGCAATCAGTAGTCAGTGCCAGTTGATGCGCCTTTTACGAGCAATACCCAACTGACTACTGACCACTGACGACTAGCTTCTCATTACACCCTGCGCCGCTTCGGCGGACGGCAGCCGTTGTGCGGAACCGGCGTTACGTCGCGGATGGAGCGCACTTCGACACCTGCCGCAGCCAAGGCGCGGATGGCCGACTCGCGACCCGAACCCGGACCTGCGACACGGACATCGACCGCACGCAAGCCGTGATCGCGTGCCATGCTGGCGGCATTCGAGGCCGCCTGCTGCGCCGCGAACGGCGTGCCCTTGCGCGATCCCCGGAACCCCAGCGATCCCGAGCTCTTCCAGCTCAGCGTGTTGCCCACCTGGTCGGTGATGGTAACGATGGTGTTGTTGAACGTCGCTTGAATGTGGCAAATACCAAATGGCACATTCTTGCGCTCGCGCTTCTTGAACTTCTTGTTCTTGCCAGCCTTTCCGACGCCGGCCTTCTGCTCTGGTTTCGCCATTAGGTCTTCGCCGTCGCTTTCTTCTTGCTCGCCACAGTGCCCTTACGGGGTCCCTTGCGGGTGCGGGCGTTGGTATGGGTGCGCTGTCCGCGCACTGGCAGCCCCCGCCGATGACGGTTGCCTCGATAGCTCTGAATGTCGATCAGACGCTTGATGTGCATCTGAATGTCCTTGCGCAGGTCGCCCTCGACATCCCCTTCGTCTTCAATCACCTGACGGATGCGACCCGCCTCGTCCTCGCCCAGATCCTGGACCTTCTTGAAGGGATCAACATTCGCCTTCTCCAGAATCTTGCGCGCACGCGGATCACCGATCCCGTAGATGTATGTAAGCGCAATCTGTATCTGCTTTTCGCGGGGCAGATCGACGCCAGCAATACGTGCCATTTGAATTCCTTTGCTGCTTCTGTTGTGTGCCCCCGGCCTTAACCGGTTCGCACTGGTTACGCGGGCGCCTCCTGGGGTTCATCGCAAGCCTCAACTCAGGCTAACTAGCCCCTCGCCATTTACGGCTGTAAGAGGGTTCCGCCGGTGCCAAAGGCCTTAGCCCTGGCGCTGCTTGTGCTTTGCGTTCTCGCAGATCACACGAACCACACCGTGGCGCGTGATCACCTTGCACTTATCGCAAATCTTTTTTACTGATGCTCGGACCTTCATGATTACTGCCCTTCTCCACGCTCGAAATTTTGACGCGGGTTATAAAAGCTCACTTGTAGCGGTACACAATCCGTCCACGATTCAGATCGTAGGGACTCAGTTCCACGGCCACACGGTCGCCTGGCAAGATACGGATGAAGTTCTTCCGCATCCTTCCTGAAACATGAGTCAACACCTCGTGGTTGTTCTCGAGCTTGACCTTGAACATGGCATTGGGCAGCGTCTCTATAACTACTGCCATTACCTCAATCGCGTCTTCCTTCGACAAACTGTGTCCTGCTTCTGCCGGCCGTGTTTTCTTCCGCCTCCGGCTTGTTGATCCGAGCCTGTTACTCGGTTAAAATTCTTGCCCCGTTGGCGGTCACAGCCACCGTGTGCTCAAAATGCGCGCTCATACTGCCGTCCGTCGTAATCGTCGTCCAGCCATCGCGCAGCACTTCAACATCCGGTCCGCCAGCATTCACCATCGGCTCGATGGCAATCACCATTCCGGCGCGCAGTTTCATGCCCCGACCCGGTGTGCCATAATTCGGCACCTGCGGATCCTCGTGCATGTGGACCCCGATGCCGTGCCCTACAAAATCCCGTACCACCGAGAACCCCTCGGCCTCTACCAAGGTCTGCACAGCGGAGCCTACATCTCCCAGGGTCGCCCCAGGCCTCACCACGGCAATGGCCGTATGCAGCGACGCTTCAGTCGCCTTCAGCAGCTTTGCCGTTTCGGCGCTCACCGTACCCACCGGCACCGTAATAGCCGAATCACCACAGTAGCCATCCACAAATACTCCAAAGTCGAGCGAAACGATATCGCCGTCCTTCAGTATCCGCTTCGGCGACGGTATCCCGTGCACCACTTCGCTGTTTACCGAGGCACACAACACACAGGGATAACCACTATATCCCTTGAAAGCAGCCTTGCTTCCCTGTTCCTTGATCCGGGCTGCGGCTATCTCTTCCAGGTCCATAGTCGTCATGCCCGGCTTAATGCTACTGCGCAGAACTTCCAGTATCTCGCGAGTTGCGATGCCCGCGCGGCGCATCTTCTCGATCTCTTTCGGCGACTTCAGTATGACTGCCAACCTGTTAGCCAGCTTTCAATTTTCAGCTATCAGTCTTCGATTACCGGTTTCGCCCTCTCGAGCTCACAACTGAAGACTGACAACTATCTTCCGACACGCAAACACGCCGCTCGGCTGCGCTATTTCCGCAACCGCTCCACGGCGGTAACTATTCCGGCCGCAATCTCAGCGATTGCGCCGTCTCCATCCACTTCCGCGAATCGTCCCAAGCCCCGATAATGCTCGACAACAGGCGCGGTCAAAGCTTCATACGCACGCATGCGTTCCTTGAAAACCTCTTCCGTGTCATCGGCTCGCAGAACCAGCGCTGCATGATCCACATCGCAGAATCCATCTTTCTTCGGAGGATTCACGTAGACGTTGTAGATGGTCTGGCAGACAGGACAATTCCGGCGCCCCGTAATGCGGCGCAATAGCTGATTATAGTTCACCTTGATACTGACAGCAACCACGGGAAGCGACCCGGCCAGTGCAGCCAACCGCTCGTCCAACCACCCGGCCTGCCCCAGCGTCCGCGGGAAACCGTCTAAAATGTAGCCGTTGGCGACATCGGGCTCCTGTAACCGAGCTGCCACCATATCGTTCACAAGGGAGTCGGGAACCAGTCCACCGCGTCCCATAATCTCCTTGGCCGCTTTGCCCAGGTCTGTGCCCTTGGCCACGTTCCCGCGCAACAGGTCGCCGGTTGAAATCTGCGGAATACCCCACAATTTCACCAGTTCCTTGGCCTGGGTACCCTTTCCCACGCCCGGTGCGCCCAACAAAAGGATCGGGCCGGGAGCGGCTTTTTTGTCCGCCGCCCGGCCATTTACTACTGCACTTGCAGATGAAGACATTACCAGGTTTTCCTTCCGCGAATGCGACCGGAGCGCGGGGAAAAGCCGTCATAATGCCGCATGATCAGCTGCGATTCGATCTGGTTGACTGTGTCCATGGCCACACCCACAACAATCAACAGTGAAGTGCCGCCAAAGTAGAAGTTGACCCCCATGCCGTGCGTCACCCATGTAGGCAGCCTCTCAAAGAAAGCGCCCAGGAGCCACAGCTTGTCCAAGCGAATGCCCGAAATCAGGAACGTTGGTACCAGTGAAACCAGGATCAGGTAGAGCGCACCCACTAGCGTAATGCGCGTGAGAATGTCGTTGATGAAGTCCGAAGTACGCTTACCAGGCCGGATGCCGGGAATAAACGAACCCGACTTGCGGAAGTTGTCGGCAATGTCATCTGGCTTCATGATGATTGACACGTAGAAATAGGCGAAGAAGATGATGCCCAGAATGCTCAGTATCTCGTACCAGGGATACCCGGGCTGAAGAGCCTGCATGACCGGCTGCAGAAACTTGTTGTTCTGCACCCACTCCACCTGCCCGAACAGCATTGGAGCAGACAGAATGGAACTGGCGAAGATGACCGGCATCACGCCGCCTGAGTTAACCTTCAAGGGCAGATGGCTAGACTGGCCGCCCATCATGCGCCGGCCGATAATACGTCGCGCGCTCTGGATGGGAATGCGCCGTTCGCTCCGCTCTACAAAGACGATGAAGGCCACCACGGCAGCCATACCCGCCACCAGCAGGATAACCACCAGGAAGCTCATCGAGCCCCAGGCGTCGGTCTGAACCTTCTGCACCAACTCAGCCACGCCGCGCGGAAGACCGCACACGATGCCCGCAAAAATCAGCAGGCTCATGCCGTTGCCAATGCCGCGATCGGTAATCTGCTCGCCCAGCCACATGATGAAGGCCGTGCCAGCGGTCAGTGTCAGTACTGTCAACAAGCTAAAGCCGATGCCCGGATTCAGGACCAGCCCCTGCCGGGTAAGGATGGCAGCAATGCCGATCGACTGTAGCGCGCCCAGAACGATAGTCATGTACCGGGTCCACTGCGTGATCTTGCGCCGTCCCAGTTCGCCTTCCTTCTGGATGCGAGCCAGCGGCTCATACACCACAGTCAGTAGCTGGAAGATGATCGAGGCGGTGATGTAAGGCATGATGCCCAGAGCAAAAATCGTCATGCGGCGCAGGTTGCCGCCGCCGAACAGATCCATCAAGCCCAGAGCCGAGCCATTCTGCTGGCTGAACATCAGTTCCAATTGGTGGGTATTCACGCCCGGCGTGGGAATGAACGCGCCCAGCCGGTAAACGGCCAGTATGCCCAACATGAACAGTACCCGCTTGCGCAGGTCAGGAATCCGGAAGATATTGAGAAACTTCTCAAGCATTTTTGGTTTTCCGCTTCAGGCGTTTGCCGCCACTCGAATCTATGACACCCACCATCTTACCCGCGAGAGCCCAGCTGCGTCGCACTTTGCGTGCGCTACGCCGCTTCTGGAGCCACGGGGCCGCCCAGAACCACGGCCTTGCCGCCCGCCTTTTCAATCTTCTCGACAGCCGACTTGGAGAACTTGTGCGCCTGAATGGTAATCGCAGTGGTCAACTCGCCAGCGCCGAGAATCTTGATCAGCGCCCTCTTGCTCGATGACAGGCCTAGCTTCTTGTAATCGTCCAGCCCGATTTCGGTCACGCCCAGCGCGGCAATCCGCTCCAAGTTCACTACCGTGTATTCAGTGCGGAAGATGTTCGTGAAGCCATGCTTCGGCATACGGCGATGCAACGGCATCTGGCCGCCCTCAAAACCGCGCATCAGGCTGAAGCCCGAACGCGATCCCTGGCCCTTGTGGCCACGGGTCGAGGTTTTGCCCATACCGGATCCCATGCCCCGGCCCACGCGCTTGCGCCCGGTGTTTGCCTTCTTGGGCGCGCGCAAATTTGAAAGATTCTTTGTCATGATTTCCTCGCTGTAACGCCGACCGGATTGGACTCCCGCCGACTCGCGCTAATGTGTCTACTGACTGTTCATGTCAGACTGATGAACTGCAACTCAACCGGAATAAGCGAAAGGCAGATAACTGCCGTGGTTCGATTAGTTCTCCAGGATGCGAACCAGATGCGGAATGGCCTTCACCATACCGCGAATGGAAACCGTATCCTCACGCTCGACAATCTGGTTCAGCCTCGTAAAGCCCAAGCCCTTCACAACTGCTCTCTGCTTGGCCGGCGTGGAGTTCTGCGAACGGTAGTACTGAATCTGAATCTTCTTGGTCTCTGCCATGGCTTACATCTCCTCCACGGTCTTGCCGCGCATGCTGGCAACTTCGGCCTTGTCCCGCAACTGCTCCAGCGCATCAAACGTTGCCTTGATGACGTTGTGCGGGTTGGCTGTGCCCAGGCTCTTGGTCAGCACATTCTGCACTCCGGCCGAGGTCATCACTGCGCGCACTGCGCCGCCGGCAATCACGCCCGTGCCTTCGGGAGCTGGCTTCAACAGAACCTGTCCCGCGCCGTAACGGCCCAGCACCAAGTGCGGAATCGTCGTCTCAGTCAGGTTGATCTTAACCAGGTTCTTCTTGGCCGCTTCAATTCCCTTGCGAATCGCCTGGGGAACTTCCTTGGCCTTGCCCGAACCGTAGCCCACCACGCCCGAAGCGGGGTCGCCCACCACCACCAGCGC
>Ga0255353_1002076_pt1 | contig 10389 bp, 12 predicted proteins | sample HBST25metaG_FD_189941 | JGI IMG/M metagenome (GOLD analysis project Ga0255353, IMG submission 189941) | Peat soil microbial communities from Stordalen Mire, Sweden - H.B.S.T25 | ecosystem: Environmental > Terrestrial > Soil > Wetlands > Peat | place: Sweden: Norrbotten County, Stordalen Mire...
AAGCCGCGACCTCAGCAGAACTGCGCCGCCGCCGAACGATAGGAGAAGAAATCACTGACTGGTTCATGCCTCCAGTCAATCACCTTCAAGCCGCCAGGAAAAGGATGGCTTTGCCCGGAGCGATACCCTGAACCCACGATTCTATTTTCTGAAGTTGTTTGCTGAGGGCGGGTTCCGAAATCCCAAGGCGCTTGGCCGCCTGGGTCATATTGCCCGCTTCATGCAGGGCAACGATCAATTCGAGGTCGCGAATTCGGAAGTTGCCGGCTGCCATCGGACACATACCTCGGCGCGCACCAACTCTGGAGCATCACCAAGGCAAGCCGGGAGGACCGTTTACTCGCCGTATGTTCCACCCGGGAATCACGGGCAATGAAGCGTCGATCTAAACAGCCAGCAACCATATCTACCGTAGTTTGACACACCTGCAGGAAAATAGTTTCCCTTTTCTGCCAAAAAATCTTAGCTCAGTCAGGAACTGATCCTCGTTATGTGGGTTTACGCATAAGGTGAAAGTTCGACCTCATAAAGTGAAAGCTGAGAGAACGATGAAAGTGCCAGGGCTGCCAATGGTGGCCCTGCCAGAGCGGGGCGTTGCGCCGCCCTGCGAATGGCACCCGATCTGCGACGGTCCGCAAAGCCAGGTTGTGCAGCTCATTTGACATAACGACATGCCAAGTGACACTATACATATCGAGGGGATGTCAGTGAACCGGATTGGTGAGCTTATCGAGGCGAGACGACTACAGCGAGGGCTGTCTCGGCTTCAACTCGCAACTCGCCTGGGCATCTCAAGTCAGACGGTCCTCAATCTGGAGAGGGACCACACGTACAACCTCGGCACAAGCCTACTGCGGCGGCTGGAACAAGCGCTGCACGTCACCTTCGAAATCAACATGAAAGAGGAAGCCATGGGCACGACTATTAAAATGGGGAACGACGAATTTATCCTCTACATCCGGAAGATCCACCCGGCCTGCAACACCACCAACGACGACCTTGGCAGACGCATCTGGAAGTGGATCCAGGAACACGATGCAACGGCTGAGAAGGCTGACGGAGGCATTTCTGTGCCATGCAAGTGGGGCGCCACTGGAGCAGAGATTGGGGACAAAAAGCTTCCCCAAAGCGCCACGCAGTTTCATTTCGAACGCTCGCTGCTGCCGGCGCTCTATGACCATCTCGACGCCCTCGGCACCGCTTGAGTTCAGCCCCGGTCCCTTGCAGTCTTAAAGGACCGGGGATTGAAGCTCACGATCGTCCCGCCAGATCAGTCCTTGAAACTTGCAAACTGCGTAGGAATAACCCGGCAGCATGATGATCACACGAATCCCTGGTCCTGCTTTCAGTCGTTCTCGTTTTTCGGGGGGATCAAATGCAAACACGGTCGGCGGGAGCCCAAGTGAACCAGATAGTGCCTGAAATCGTTAGGATTGGCGTAGCGAATGCGCGCATCCAAAGCCGGATTTTTTCGAGTCGAGTGAAATATCTTAACGAGGCGGGACAAAAGTGCTTTGTTGACCTCGAGGAGTGTGCTAGAAACATGGTCCAAATGCACTACAAGGATAATGCCGACGCAGTCCTGGAGGCGTCACTGGGTTTCTTCGACTCTTTCTACACCAGTTTCGTCGGGCAGAATGGTCTCCTTGAGGACCCGCCATGGGTCGAGTTTATGAACGAGCGACGTACCCGATTTGAGTTTGGGTCTGAACAAAAGGGCCGCGCCTTGCTGAGACATCTCAGGGGATGCGGCTGGCGTACGCAACGTGCGGAACCTTCGTCGGCTGAATCCACGATCCTCACCGAATGACCCAAGTCATGAATCCTTGAACTCGACAAATCCGGGTTGGCTGTTGGCTTACTGTTTTACCACTTACGGAGCCACGCCGAAAGCGCAGAAATAACCCGGCTTCGCATTGTTTGAATAGGGGAGACTGTGGGGTGGCTGACGTGCCGAACCAGACATCAGGATCGACGCAAACTTCTGCACCACAGCGCCCTGTACGTATCGTATGCATCAGCGATACGCACGAACTGCATCGCGAACTGATACTTCCAGACGGTGACCTGCTAATTCACGCGGGGGACATCTCTTTCTTCAACAGCACAGTCAAGATACGGGATTTCAACGACTGGCTGGGCGAACTGCCCCACCGACACAAGGTGATCATTCCCGGCAACCATGACCGCATGTTCCTCGAATGCCCACAAAGCCGCGCGCTGATCACCAACGCCGTCCTGTTAATCAATAAAGGTGTCTCGCTCTGCGGCCTCAACATTTGGGGCTCGCCCGTAACGTGCGACGATGATGCATATGGGTACACCAAACCGGAGGAGCGGGCCCGCCTTTATGCGAAGATCCCCGCAGACACCGACATTCTAATCACCCATGGTCCGCCAATCGGAATACTCGACCAGGAGCGCGGTTCAAATCGCAGGCAGGGATGCCCAGAACTGCGGAAAGCCGCAGTGCGAGTGAAGCCGAGGTTGCACGTTTTCGGGCATTGTCACGCAGGCTATGGCATTCTCCCGACGGAGAAAACGATGTTCGTTAACGCCGCTCTGCTCGGCTGGTCAGGTGAACTTGAAAACAGGCCGATCGTACTGAACATCGCCCCACGCTGAACAGACGTCGCTCGCCTCAGTTTCACCCTATGGGCAAACCCACACGGTAGCCGGTTCCCTGAACAATTCCGATTGCACCGGTCACGAATCCCAAAAAGTTATGGCCAACTTCCAAAAGGTTATTGGACAAATGAACCATATTTGCAGCAGGGTAGCGAAAAGGAGCGCACAGGAATTCCAGGCGCTCACGGTAAGCGGAGGAGGTCAGATGAGAATTCCCCGGCCTGACAGACTCGACGAAACCGCACCAGTTCCGAAGCGGGCCAGAGCTCCCCGGACGTTTCGGCCAGAGCCGTTGCTGGATACAGACCAGGCGGCTGCGATTATCCGCATCCACCCAAAGACGCTCCAGAAGCTGGCGCGGCGCGGAGTGATTCGCGCTGTACAGATCGGCAAGATCTGGCGTTTCCGTGCGTCCGTTATTGAGGACTGGATTCAGCAAAAACTTGCTGGTTGAGCAATTCACGTCTCGACCTCTGCCCCATCTGGCGGTACTCTGGGATCAGTCGTCCGTTGCCGCCTGAACCAGGAGGATTCATGTTTAGGCGAACACGGTATCAGCAAGGAAGCGTGCAACGCGAGAAGCGGCAAAAAGGGCCGGACATTTGGGTCTACCGATGGTATGAGGTCAGCTCAGAAGGAACGAGCAAGTATCGCAAAGCCATCGTGGGAAATGTAGACACCCTGCCGACCGAAACCGCAGCCCTCAAAGCAGCGCAAGCGTTGCGCATTGACGCCAACCAGCAAACCCCGCAGGCTCAAAGTAGGCCAAGCACGATTGCCGAACTCATTGCTCATTTCCGGCTGAAAGAATTGTCCGGGGAGAGCAAGAGGCCAAAGGCATTCTCCACGCGCGACGGTTATGAGTGCTATCTGGACAACTGGATACTGCCGAGGTGGCAGAATCACAAGTTGAACCAGGTCAAGCCTGTCGCAGTGGAAGCATGGCTCGACAGCATTCAGCGGGCAAGAGGCACGCGGGCCAAGATACGGAATATCATGTGCGCGGTCTTTCAGCACGCAATGAGATATGAGTGGTTGGACGCTAACCCGATCAAGCTCGTCCGGCAAAGCGCGAAACGAGAACGGACTCCTGATTTTCTGGAACTTGAGGAAGTACAGCTTCTTCTCACAAAGCTAGAGGTTCGGGAGAGGACGTTGGTTCTGCTGGATGCTGCGACTGGGCTTCGCGTGAGCGAACTCCTTGCGCTTCGCTGGGAGGACGTGGACTTCAAGACTCTTGAGCTGAGTGTGACCCGCTCGATCTGGCACCAGGTGGTGGGAGATTGCAAGACCGAGGCTTCGGCAAAGCCGGTTCCTCTCGACAGCTACATGGCCGAGGATCTGCTGCGCTGGCGACGGACAAGCCCCTACCCGATGCCACACGATTGGGTCTTTGCCAGTCCGACCATGAAGGGGAAGCAGCCTTACTGGCCAGACAATCTGATGAAGCGGTACATCCGGCCTGTAGCCAAAGCGGCAGGCATTCACAAACGAATCGGCTGGCACACCTTCCGCCACACCTTCGGCACGTTGCTGAAAGCAAACGGAGAGGACATCAAGACCGTCCAGGAGCTTTTACGGCACGCCAACAGCAAAATCACGCTGGAGGTCTACACGCAAGCCATGACCTCAAACAAGCGCGCCGCGCAAAGCAAGGTTGTCAGAATGATGGTTCCAAACGAGGGTGCAGTTCGGGTGCAAAAGCCCGCTTAGGCGGAGCAATAAAGCCAGACAGAAATCGAAGATCAACGGCCCGATTTCACAGTGTTTTTTGAATGTGGGCAGAGGTCGTGGGTGGAATGAGGTTTTTCGATACCCAGATTTTGGAAGGTTGTGGGCTTATTGCACCCTTATCGAACCCTAATTTAGCTGTCACTTTGGTCGCCATTCACTCCTAAGTGCTTTGGAATGTATGGCGGGGACGACGGGGCTCGAACCCGCGACCTCTGCCGTGACAGGGCAGCGCTCTAACCAACTGAGCTACGTCCCCAAGATTGTTTTCAACAACCTGGTTATATGTCACATAGAATCAAGCGCTTCGCAGCTTTCGCTCTTTTCGCTTCATCCTATCTTTTCGCTGCTATGGACTCAGTTTCCGCCCTTTTTCGACACCAGACTCACCACCGCAACGACAAGATTAAGTCTACCAGATGAATAAGGATTTTGGAGTCTAGGTACCCGTTCACCGGATATTTTTGAGATTTAAAACCAGATAATGGCTACGAGGTAGAAGATTTCGATCCAAGCACCGAGAGGAGGCGAAAGCCAGCCTTGCGGGCATCGAAAACCGGGACCGAAATGCTATCGGTTCCCAATGCCTGCATCGATTGAAGCCGAGCACTACGCCAAGCCGGAATCAGTGCTGCCATAGTGGTCGCCGCTCCCATCCTCACAATCGTAAGGGACATCGTCTCCAAGTCGAAGGGCAGAACCCCAAAAAGCAAGCCTGAAAGCAACCGGCTGATCATCATTGATCCAACCAGCCCAAGGGCTGCGCCAGTCAGCGCTAATCGAACGCCAGGGAGACAACCAGTTTGGCGATGCTTGCATGCGTCGCTTCAAGAACCATAGGGATACCGACTTCCGATGCCTTCATCTTTCCAAATCAAGATGCAGGCTTTCTCGATACGGACAACTAACGCAAGCGGGTGCTGCATAAGTTCGCCCGTAACCTGGGATTGTCGAAACCGACCTTCCATGTAATCCGGAGAACGATTGTAACGCTGGCTCAGAAGAAGGGACGGTCAAGGACGTGCAGGGTTTGCTGCGGCATCCCTGCACAGCGACCACAACTGATGTCTACAGGCAGGTCATCCAGAGGGTGTCGTAGAAATGGTTGAGTGGTTGAATTGCGCGTAAAAAGCGAAGGTCGCTCCGAGCGGATTGGCGCCAATCCGGCGTCCACTGATTTTGATTCGGCTCGTCTAAGTATCTGATTTTGAATTAGATACTTGGCGGAACTGATCGGGATCGAACCGATGACCTCTTCCATGCCATGGAGAAGCCATCCCGCAGGTTACAGACGGCAAATGACTTACGAGTCGGTATGACCGACAAGACCGGCACAGTCGGCGGGATTTGACACCAAATTGACACCAAAAATAGGAGATGGGCCGGGGGCTGAACGCGAGGACATCCAGCAGCGCGAGGAACATTGGGTCATAGCCGATCTTGTCGGCAAGGGCGGTCACATACAAACCATTCCAGTGCCGGATTGGGTGAAGGCCGGGGTTGACGTCTGGACGGGGGCCGCCGGAATTACAACTGGCACTCTCCTTCGCTCTATCAATAAAGCTGGCAGAATCTGGGGATCCGACTTCAGCCCCAAGGTCATTTGGGGCGTGGTGAAGCAGAAGGCAAAGGCCTGTGATATTCCGGCCCTCGCGCCGCACGACCTTCGTCGGACCTGCGTCCGCCTTTGCCACCAGGCAGGTGGTGAGCTGGAGCAGATTCAGTTTCTGTTGAGGCACGTTTCTGTGCAGACGACGGAACGTTACTTGGGATGCAAACAGCGATTCCGCAATGCGGCCAATGATCGCATTGGCCTAGAACCAAACCCCTTGGACATTGAGGAGTGACCAGACTGCTGGCCGCCGCCAGCGAATCTCCCTGAGGATGGCACGGTAGACTGGTCGTGAAGGAATCTACCAGGGGACCAAAGCACCAAAGCACTTCAGGCCGCGCTCAGGGGAGCCAACGAAAATGAGTGCAGGTATTTGTCCTCAACAGGAGCATTGAAACACCATCATGCCCAAGAACCAAGCCGCTTCTGCCCCAGTGCCGCCCGAGCGATGCTTTGTCAAAGAGCTTGCAGGTGAGAATCCGCCATTTTTCCCGGCGATGGAACGGCTTTATAGATTGGCCTCCGACCTGTATGGTTTACGACCCTGGCGGGTCCTGGACGAGGACAACTTGATCGCTGTCCGTGACAGCGTCACGGGCGAGCTCTGCTACTGCTCAGTCATGGGTGCGCTCGGCGAAGTCCTTTCCATGCACGCCTATATCGGAACGGAGGGACTTCGCCAGTTTCGCAGGATCGCAGCCGAAGAAATCGCCGATCCCGGCGAATTCTTCGCATCCACGCATTGCGTTTATGTGGAGTTCGTGCCCAGATCTGAATTGCTGCGGCAGGACCGGGAACTGCTTACCACTCTGGGACATCCGAAGGGCAGGGGCATGGCCTCGCCCATCTTCCGCACCATGCGGCCCGGCTTTCTCCCCTGGTTTGTCACCGAGGAGGAGGCCAGGACCCTGGCAGAGTGTATTCGTGCTGTGATCGTGCTCTGCGCCGCTGTTGCCAGCCAGGAGAGCGTGAAGTTTTGGGAGTTGGCCGATACCTATCCGATGGTCACCCGCACGGAGGGGGCGGAACCTCGATACCACGTAGAAATGTTCCATTCAATTCTCCCCCCGGAGGCGCCTGTTGTACCTGTGCGGTTGGCGGAAGAGACGCTGTTGGCGGCACGCGCCCAGGACTATGCCGTGCGGGGAGTAATGGAACTCGACATCACTTACAGCGGCGCAGCGATTGGGAAGAAGGGCGAGCGCAACGCCTTCGCCTCGATTGCGATCGCTGTCGATGCGGAGACTGGAATGGTCCTTGCCCCGGAAGTAACCGATTCCAGTGTTCCTGCCGGAGACGCGCTGGCAAAGGTGTTTCTCAAGGCGATTCAAACCAGCTGGACACTGCCGAAGGAAGTCAGAGTGCGCAACCAAAAGTTGAAGGACAGCCTGGCCACGCTCATGGAATCCTTCGGCGTAACAGTGCGCGTCGCCAGCAGGCTCCCGGCCTCAGACGAAGCTCGATCCCATCTGCTCGGCTTCCTTGGCGGAGGTTTTGGCGGCAGATAGAACCTGGGCGACCCGATCTTGAACAGGCAGGTCTGCTGCAGCAAAGCTGGCCACACCTTAATGGGGATCGAGGATCAGCCAGCCGCTCAGGTTGTCCCAACCCAACCCAAAACAAACGTCATCGCTGGGCGACTTTCCGTTACCGATACGGTTCTTGAGCAGCAAGCGATTGTTGTTAAGCAAGTTGCAAAGCTTTGTGAACGAAACGGGTAGAGCTTTCCCCCGCGCTGCTTGGCCCTAGTCTGCTTCAGATCAAGTAGGAATTCTTTTGGCAACCGCTTTTGCCTGGCCCTATGGAACAAGCTCCGGCGTACTGAAACTCACCTATTGGCTGTCGTTCACTGCAGAGAGCATTTAGTCTGCGGCACCCACGTGGCGCCGTTGGGCCGGGAATCCTCGCTGAAGGAGACCTGCTCGGCGGTTAGGCTTCGCTCGCTCCAACTCCTGTCAACCGTGTACTTGCTCGGAGGCGATCAGAAATACCGCGGACGTAGAAGAGACTATCAACGCCTGCGGGTCTGAAGAGTCAGTGCGACGGACTACTGGTTATGCCGCTTCTTGTAGTACTCGCTTTGTTGCTGGATCCGCTCCTTGGTCAGTCCCTTCATCCACAGGTTCTCCGGGGAGTTCATCACGTCCTTGGTGACGCCGGGCAGGCCCATGTTGAGCGTTCCCTGACCAGTGAAGTACCAATGGTGGCCTGTGCCGATGATCCCGCCACTGAGATACAGGATGGCATCCAGGTAGATCAGGCGCGTGGCGGCCTTGGTGCTGACCACGCCCATCTGGTGGAACATGATGGCCACCAAGACTGTCGCAAAGAGTTCAAAGGATCCTTCCACCCAAAGATGGATGATCCAGAAACGCCAGTTGTCGATGACGGCAAAATTGTTTTGTGGTCCATAGAAAAGGGCAGGCAGATAAAAGACAGGGATGGCCACGGCCGTGTACAGGAAGAGCGAGGACAGTTCGCGCTTTTAAGGATTTTTGAAGGTGGGCCGGAGAGCCCGAAGCATAAGAAACAGCCAGAATAGAAGGCCAAATGCCAGCAGAAACTGCCAAAGCCGTCCGAGGTCCAGGTACTCGGAGCCTTGGTGCCCGAACCAGAACCAGAGCTGGCCCAGCTTGTCGTTGATGCCAAGGCACTCGCCTGCGAGGCTGCCGAAGACCACCACCACCAGCGCGCCGAGCAGTGCGTAGACGCCAGTCCTCTGATGTTTGGGCTCTTCGCCGCCAACCCAGGTCGCCAGGAAAAGGCCACCGCCGACCCAGGACGTTGCGATCCAGAAAATAGCAAGCTGGAGGTGCCAGGTGCGCGCCAGGCTATAGGGCAGCCAGCGGGCGATGTCGAGCCCATCAAAGGCTCCCGTCTCCACGCGATAGTGAGCGAGCAGACCGCCCAGGGACGATTGCGCCAGGAACAGGAGGGCCACGATGGCGAAGAACCACCCGGTAGCCCATTGGCTGGGCGTGAGCTTCAAAGCGGCGGGAGCAGAGTGCAGAAAATGAGGGCCGGCGCCCTCGCTCTTCCAGCCCAGGTAGTCGAACTTGCCTACGACGAAGAGGATCAAACCCAGCCCTGAAAGGAGGGTGATGAGACTCATGGCGCTCCAGGCATAGGCCTCGGTGGAAGGAAAGTTTCCCGCCATGGGTTCGTAGGGCCAGTTGTTGGTGTAGAAGTAATCTTTTCCAGGGCGATTCGCCGCTGTGGCCCAGGCCGCCCAGGCAAAGTAGGTGGTCAGGGCTTTCAACTCACCGGGGTTCCGAATATAGTTGGCGGGCAGTCCAGGAGGGGCGTCCTTCCGGGTGAAGTAGTCGTTCCATTCGAGAAGCTCGGTGCGGTAGGCAGCCACTTCTCCTGAAGAGAGCCGGAGAGTTCGCGAAGCCGGGTCGTACCGGTATTTCTTGAGCTCGGTGATTGTGCGTGCGGATGCGACGCTCTGTTCGTCCGGAGAAAGCTGGGCAAAGAGCTTGCCGTACTTTTCCGTGGCGATCGTGTTCCTGGTGACCTCGCTGAACCTATGCAAGTACTCCGCGCTGTAATCGGGGCCCAAGTAAGCGCCATGGCCCCAAAGGGTCCCATGCTCCATGAGACCGTACTTGAGGAATACCTCTTGGCCGCTGTGAATGTCGGCCCCGGTGAATACCACAGCGCCCGTTCCATCCACGACCTGTTCGGAGATCGGTGGAGCATTTGTGTAGGTCAGGACCGTGACCAAGGTTAGAACCGAGAAGCCAGCGATCATTACGAGGATGACCGAGTGTCTCCACTACGTAGAGAGAGTCGCGGCATCGCCTGACGTGTGGGTCACGATATGCCTCTTTGATTTCCTGCCAGAAGTTTCATATCTCCAGTTCTTACACGGAAGTTCTATTTGCGGCTTTTAAACCGGCATAATCGTATTGCTCTGGAGCGGTTTCTGCAAGATCAGGTTTGCCCCTCTGACCGAAAAGCGATGCAATTCCTGGCTCGTCATCACTGCGACTTCGAGCGAATTCGCCTCAAGTGCGCCCTGTTTGACGAGTGCTTGCACGGCTTCCGAATGGAGGTCGCAGACGACGCATCGGTGGCCAGCCCGCGGAAGGCGCCACAACATGGAAGGTCAACTAGCGCAAACATGATTGCAGATGTGGTTAGCGCCGTGGGCGGCACGAAAAACGTCTCGGCTTGGTTTGAAGAAAAATCGTAATAGAATCTGTCGAACGGCTATGGTGATTTGAGTTGGGAGGGCACTTGGACTCTTCAAACGGGACAAGCCAAGCCTGCAGCTTACAGCAGTTCATTCGTATCGCTCCGGGCAAAGCCATCCTTTTCCTGGCGGCTTGAAGGTGATTGACTGGAGGCATGAACCAGTCAGTGATTTCTTCTCCTATCGTTCGGCGGCGGCGCAGTTCTGCTGAGGTCGCGGC
>Ga0255353_1002079_pt1 | contig 10378 bp, 6 predicted proteins | sample HBST25metaG_FD_189941 | JGI IMG/M metagenome (GOLD analysis project Ga0255353, IMG submission 189941) | Peat soil microbial communities from Stordalen Mire, Sweden - H.B.S.T25 | ecosystem: Environmental > Terrestrial > Soil > Wetlands > Peat | place: Sweden: Norrbotten County, Stordalen Mire...
ATCCATAGCGGCTGCTCCGGCTCCGGCTGCAAGTGACTGCGAACCACCAGCCGGGAACCGTCCGGGGAAAGCGACCCGATTAGTGGAGCGCCGATCTCGGAGGGTAAACGGAAGCGGCTAATCTCCCCGTTTGCCGAGAGCGCCACCGCCAGCACCGGGTCGCCGTTATCCACATGAGAAAAGTAGAGCCGCGTGCCGTCGCTGGCCGAACTCGAGAAACTCTCCACGTCCAGATCGCTGGGGTCATTGGTCAGCACATGCCCCGAAAAGGTGACCTGTTCCACCCGGTAGGGTTGGCGGAGAACCGGCCGCATCCACAAAACCACCCCCAGGAAAACACATAACAAGGTCACCGCCCCGGCAATCCACCGCCAGTGCGTGAGGTCAGCCAGGAGAGGCAAAGGCACAGCTGGTTCCTGAGGCAGAGTGGCGGCGGCTGGAATGACTGTCTTGACCGGAGCGATGAACCGGTAGCCGCGCTTGGCCAGCGTCTCAACAAATCGCGGATTCTCCGCCGAGTCGCCCAGAGCATCGCGCAGCTTGTTGACGGCGATGCCCAGGCTATGGTCGAACTCGACCGTGGTGTCGACTCCCCAAAGCTGCTGTTGGAGCGTCTCGCGGCTCACCACCTCGCCCGGCTTCTCCAAGAGAGCTGCCAGTACCTTGAAGGGCTGGCTTTGCAGTTTAACCCTTATTCCAGAGCGGTGTAGCTCTCCGGCCTCCAAATCAACCTCGAAGACACCGAACTGTAGCTTTGTGACACCGTTGTTTTGGGACTCTGTCGTCATCGCGGGTGGTCGAAATCCCCCTCCGCAGTATAGGAGAAAGCGTTCGGTCGCGACAGAGAACGCCCACCAAGCCGTGGAGACGCGCTTTTTTCGCGGGAGACGTGCCAATACAACTTGTTTTATTTGTTACATTTAACTGTTTACATGTAAATGACATCGAATAGGCGGGCAGTGGATTGACAGTCGTATCGGCTGAGCGGTCTCTTCACTGTGGCAACTGGAACTGTACCTCTGGACCGGAGCATCTTGCGGCCTGGTTCAGACTCGGGTTGCCACGTTGCAAGACTTTTGGAGGAAATATGACACTTTTACCGCATGGATCAAAAATCGGCAGAAGGCTCTTCCGTTCGATTCTTCTGCCACTCCTCGCCTTGGTCGTAACCTTGGCAGGAAGCTCCGTTTTGCGCGCGCAGACGGATACCGGGCGCATTCAAGGCACGGTCGTCGATCCCACCGGCGCCGCAATTCCCGGAGCCACCATCACCCTCACAAATACCGATTCTGGCGCTGTGAAGTCGGCCATCTCCGACAGCCAGGGCAACTTCTCGGTGCTGTCTCTGCAACGCGGCGCCTATCAGGCCAAAGTCGCTGTAAACGGATTCCAGCAGGAGACAGTGAACTTCGATCTCCAGGTTTCCCAGGTCAAGGCCATCAACTTTACGCTCAAGCTGGGTGCTTCGACCGAATCCGTAGAGGTCACGTCGGCCGCCCCGCTTGTCGACGCCGAAACCTCTTCAATGGGCGAAGTCGTCGAGGGCAAGGAGCTCTCCGAGTTGCCTCTTAACGGACGCAACTTCACCCAGTTGGCTCTTCTCTCCCCCGGCGTTACCAAGGGCGCCTACGGCAGCACGGCCAGCGGCGTCGGCGGCAATGCCGAGACCTTCCGCAACGGCGAAACGGGCGGCGCAGCTCTCTCTGTCAACGGTCTTCCTCCCGAAGCCAACAACTTCATTCTGGACGGCGTGGACAACAACGAGTCCCTGGCCAACAGCATCAACTTCTTCCCCCCGGTCGAAGCCATGCAGGAGTTTCGCGTCAACACCAGCGACGCACCCGCGGAGTTTGGCCGCGCCGGCGGTGGCGTGATTCAGTCCTCCATCAAATCCGGAACCAACCAGTACCACGGTTCCGCTTTCTGGTTCATGCGTAGCAGCGATGTGGACGCCAGCCCCAACTACTTCTCGCCGACCTCGAAGGTCCAGGCTTTCCAGAAGAACCAGTTCGGTTTCACGGGCGGCGGGCCGGTCCTTCCCATGCTGAAGAACAAGCTCTTCATCTTTGGCGATTACCAGGCCACGCGCCAGAAGGCTCCCGATAACCCGGCCTTCAACACTGTGCCCACGGCCAAGATGCGCACCGGCGACTTCAGCGACCTGATCGGCTCCGGCCTGACCACCCTGCCCAACGCCAGCTACACCGGTTGCACCAGCTTCACCCTGGCCAACGGAACCGTGGTTCCCGCCGGTGGCGCTTTGACCGCCGCGAACGGCGGCAGCGGCGCTATCTTTGACCCCACCACCTGCGCCCAGTGGAACTTCAAGGGCCAGCCCAACGTCATCGATCCCGGTCGGCAGAACACGGCCGCGATGAAGTACCTCAATGTCTTCCCCGGCGCCAATACAGGGACTGCAACCACCATCGAAAACAACTATGTAAACACTCAGAAGGAAATTCGCAACTTCAATGACTTCGATGGCCGCATGGACTGGGTGGCCACCAAGAGCGACACCCTCTTTGGCCGTTACAGCTACGGACAGGACGTCTTCACCAAGACCGTCAGTGTTGTGGGTACGCCCTCTGGCTATGCCGCCGGCGATAACGTCGCCCATCCCCGTGGCCTGGTCGCTGGCGAAACGCACGTCTTCTCGCCTTCGATGGTCAACGAATTCCGCTTTGGCTACACGCGTCCGATGTTCGGCTACATCAACCCCTACGAGGGCGTGGCGTGGTCGCAGAACCTCGGCATCCTCAACGCCAACCGCTCTTCCTTGTTGGGCGGTGGCGCGCTGATCGGCGGCTACAACTCCGAAATCAGCTATACCGGCGACGGCGGACCGTATACCGTGCCGCAGCACATGTACCAGTTCAACGATGCGCTCTCATGGTCGCACAAGCAGCACACCTTCAAGTTCGGCGCCAACATCATGAAGCGCGGAGTGGACTTCTTCCAGGGCAACGACGCCAAGGGCTTCTTCTACATTGGAAACGGCACTGGCGACTTCACCGGCTACGAAGCCTCCGAACTGGTGGCCGGCTTCATCGACAACTACCAGATCTCCAACGTCAACAGCTATTTCCACACCAGCAGCTGGGAGACCGGCTATTTCGCCCAGGACGACTGGAAGATCAGCCCGCGCCTGGTTCTGAACCTCGGCGTCCGCTACGACCTCTACACCTATCCGGTGGAGCAGCACGACTATCAGTCCAACTTCAATCTGGCCAGCGGCACCCTGCTGCGCGCCGGCTCCAACGGCAACTCGCGCTCGCTCGTCGACACCAACTTCAACAACTTTGCACCCCGCATCGGCTTCGCCTATGACCTCTCCGGCAAGCACACCGATGTAGTGCGCGGCGGCTACGGCATCTTCTACTACCAGGTGCGTGGCGGCATCGGCAACGTGCTCAGCAACAACCCCGAATTCAACGGCACTGCCTCCTACTCCGCTTACAGCGGCTACCGGACCACCTTCAGCGGACAGGCTCCGTTGAACACCAACCTGAACACAGCGGCCACCGCTCAATTGCCGCTGCCTACCTTCGGCGCTGCGTCGATCGAAGCCGCCCCTACCAACGTCAACGTCATTTCCTACGCCAAAAAGGACCCCACCTCCATGATTCAGGAGTGGAACCTGCAGTATGAGCACCAGTTCGGCGCCAATACGGTGGTCGACCTGGGCTATGTGGGCGCCAAGGCGGATCACGAGACCAACACCTACAACTACAGTGCCCCGCAGTTGGTCACCGGCGCCAAGTTCTTTGGCGCTCAGGGACTCGGCGTCACGGTCAACACCAACAATGGCACCTTTGAATACAACGCCCTGCAGGCCCGCCTGAACCACAACCTCTCTCATGGGCTGCAATCCACCGTTGCCTACACCTTTGGCCATGCCCTTGACGATGCCACTCCCGCCTATTCGGCGACGGGAAACTCCGCCACGGTCTTCATGTCCGCCAATGGCCCGATGTTCCAAGCCAACTATGGCAACACCGAGAATGATCAGCGCCAGTCGGTCACCGTCTCGATCCTGTACGAGCTACCGTTCGGCCATGGCAAGCAGTTTGCCACGAGCATCCCGAAGGCCGTCGACTACGTGATCGGCGGATGGCAGATCAACCCCTTCTGGGTGGCCGGTACCGGAACGCCCTTCAACACCACCATCGCCGACCACGAAAACTCCAACGGCCCCACCAACCGGCCCGACTACGCCGGCGGCATTGGCCTTGGCAAGATGACACGCGACAACACGCGCAACGGCTTTGTGTATTTCAACGCCAGCGCCTTCGCCGTGCCTGCAGAGACCGCCGCGGGCATCTACTCCCGTCCCGGCACCCTGGCCCGCAACACCTTCCATGGGCCCGGCTACAACCAGGCGACAGCTTCTCTCTTCAAGAACATTCCCATTGGAGAGAAGGTCATGGGCCAGCTGCGCTTTGAGGCCTATAACCTGCTCAACCACCCGCAATTCACCAACCCGGACGCTGGCTACTACGACAGCAACTTTGGGTTGATCAACTCAACGCGTCAGGCCTCCGAGCGCCAGCTTCAGGGAGCACTGCGCATCACCTTCTAACTTGCGTGGAAGTTACGCCGCCAGCGCTGCCCGAATACCGATTTCAAGGGTGGCGCTGGCACTCTTATTGACCCGGCCCCAAACAATTGCATTGCCCGAGAGCTGTCATCCTGAGCGAAGCGCAGCGAAGTCGAAGGATCTGCAGTTGCTTTCGCTCTGCTCCGTATCAACCCAATAGGACCGGATCAATAACAGTGGTCTCTGCCGGTTGTTGCTGCACCGTTCGCGCCTGTAACGACGGGGTCATCGTAGCCAACATAAATTTCTGAACCAAAATCCTTCCACCGCAGGAATCCTATGAAGAATCCATTGAGCATTTGCCGCGCTTTTCTCCTTCTTCTTCTCAGCGCCTCTGCAGTTGCACCCCTATTCGCTCAAATGCCGGTCATCGACAAAATCGACCCGCCAGGCTGGTGGGCTGGGCTTCCCGATCCCATGCTTCTGGTGCATGGCGAGAACCTGAACGGAGCGCAGTTCACTCTGGACGCCAGGGGCGCAACCATCGTCCGCACCCAGGCGTCGGACAATGGCCATTGGGCCTTCCTCTGGTTGCGCACTGCCGACGCCGCGCCGCAGACCCTTTGGGTAACAGCCGGGAACGATCATGGACAGGCTCGTCACGACTACGCGCTCGCCGCCCGCCTTGCCGATCCCAGCGCGCACCGCGGATTCAATTCGGCCGACGTGCTTTACCTCATCATGACCGACCGCTTTGCCGACGGAAATCCGGCCAACAATCAGCCCGGCTACGATCGCACCGCCCCACGCGGTTGGCACGGCGGAGACCTGGCCGGCATCGAGCAGCATCTCGACTACCTGAAGCAGCTCGGCGTTACCGCCCTCTGGACCACCCCGGTCGCCTCCAACGGCGCCATGCCCGAGTCCTACCACGGCTACGCCGCCACCGATCTCTACGCCATCGATGGGCACTTCGGCTCCCTCGCAGACTATCGCCATCTCTCCGACTCGCTCCACGCGCGGGGCATGAAACTGGTCATCGACCTGGTTCCCAATCATATCGGCGTGCAACATCCGTGGGTGCTCGATCCGCCCGCGCCGGAGTGGTTGCACGGCACGCTGCAAAACCACCGCGCCACCCAGTACGACTTTTACCAACTGGTCGACCCTCATGCTCCGCGTGCGGCCTGGCGCGACATCACTGGCGGCTGGTTTACCGACGCTATGCCCGATCTGAACCAGGAGAATCCGCTGGTCTCTGCTTACTTGATTCAGAACGCACTCTGGTGGGTCGAAACCGCCAATCTCGACGGCATCCGCATCGATACTTTTCCGTACGTGGACCGCGCCTTCTGGCACGATTTCCACGCCGCGCTGCACAGCGTTTATCCTCACTTGACGACCGTGGGCGAGGTATTCAATCGCGATCCAGAGGTCACCTCGTTCTTTGCCGGTGGCGTGACGCACAGAGACGTCGACACAGGCCTCGACACTCCCTTCGATTTCCCCGTCTACTTCACTCTGCGCGACGTTCTAGCTCACGGCAAGCCGATGACGGAACTAGCCGGCATTCTGCGCCAGGACGCTCTCTACCCGCACCCCGACCAGCTGATTCCCTTTGAAGGAAATCACGACACCACTCGCTTCCTCACCGAGGCGGGCGGTTCCTTACCCAAGCTCAAGCTGGCGCTCGGCATTCTCGCTACCCTGCGTGGAATGCCGCAGATCTACTCTGGAGACGAAATCGCCATACCCGGCGGCGAGGACCCGGATAACCGTCATGACTTTCCTGGGGGCTTTGCGGGCGACGTGCACAGCGCCTTTACCAAGGCCGGACGCACCCCCAGCGAGGAGGAGGTCTTCAGTTGGACCTCAGGCCTTCTGGCCCTGCGCGCGGCGCATCCCTCACTGCAAATGGGAATCGAGCAAAACCTCTTCGCCGATGCCGATGTCTTTGCGTTTGTCCGCGCAGCGGACGCCTCTGGCTGCACTCCGGATCACTCCACCGAACGGCTGCTGGTTGTGGTGAACAAGGCAGCGCAAAGCAAGCCTGCGGAGCTGCCTCTTGAGGACACGGCGCTGGCCGGATGCACGGAGTTTCATGCCACCGCCGTCGCACCAGGTTCCGCTCCGGTCATCAGCGGCGGAAAACTGCACGTGGAAGAACCTGCGGAATCGATGACCGTGTACGAAGTCAGATAAGCCGCCCCGGTTCTCCTCATCGGCTTCCCGAGCGCCCCACCCGCGGAGCAGCACTTGGGAAGCCGATGGAAATCCAACCTGTTGGTCACAGTTGGAATCGGTCCAAAGCAACTCTCCTGAAAGCAACCCGGTCGCGTCTCAGCCCTGACCGCTTTGCCGGCGCAAGTTATCCATCGCCGAAGGACATAACTTGATCGTCCCTGCGTCGCAAACCTCATTGCTATCACCTGAATAATGAACAAGGCCATTTGGAACTCCTGGGAATTCTGTTTTAGAACAGTAGAGCCACTTGCAAAACTCCGTGGAGATAGCAGGAAGTGTCAGGGCACGACTTGAGTCGTGCCGAAAAACGATGAAGAAGATTCTGGGCTTTAGCCCCTGCGTCTGTTTGCTTTGATTCGTTTGCGACTACGCGGCGGCTAAAGCCTGGAAGTCTGAATGAGCCATTTGCGGCACGACTAACCCGCATGATTCGTGAAGACATGGCGGAAGGCGTTTTGGGCGATATGAGATCGCTGAAATCGTTGCTGCAGCGTGATTTTGCTGCACGGGGCGATTCGGTGGTCTTTGCGGACCGGCAAGCGAGCCGAGTCGTTGGCGTCTGGATAACTGCAGGCGATCGAGGACACGCGCTGCGTGAAAAGGTCTCTGTGCGGATGATCGACCTTGGCGGCTTGGCGACCGTCGAATAGGCAGTCAACCATGCTGGAAATCAATCCAAAGCGCCGCTCGGCAGCTTTCAGCAGCATCGCTCCGCCATCGGAGGAGCCCTGCCGCTGATCGAATTCCATCCTGATCGGCTTGGCGAAGATCTCTGGAAACAACAAGCACTCTGTCGCGGCAGAATCGGTCAAGCGAAAGCCTCCTCTGCTGCCATAAACACTGTCTTGACAACATGTTTGTAGCACAAGAGACTTTCGCTCCTTCAACGTTCAGGAATCATGCGGGCTAGGCGCTTTTGGTCACCGAGCGGATGAGCATTCCCAGCAGGGCCAGCACCACAGCGCCCCAGAAGGCCGGGCCGAATCCGCGCACGTGGAAGCCGCTCACGATGTTCGAGGCCACCAGGATCATCATCCCGTTAATGACCAGCAAAAAGAGGCCGAGGGTAAGAATGCTGATGGGGAAGGTGATGATCTTCAGCAGGAACCCGACCGTCGCGTTCAGCAGGCCGATGACCAGGGCGGCCACCAGCGCCGGACCCAGCCCCTCGACTGTGAATCCGGGCACAACTTCGGAGACAACCAGCAGAGCTACCGCGCTCAGCAGCCATTGCAGCAGGAGTCTAACCATTCGTAACTTCTCCTTCCGGCGATCTTCGAGAGCCATAAACGCAGAGGACCTTCAAGACCCCTTGCGTTTGCGGCCAGAATGCGAACACCTGGATTCCGTTATAGCATGGAGCTGACTGAAACAGCCCCATGCAGCAGGATTCGAGTTACCGCGACCTTTTCCGCCGCGCGGGGTCCAAACTTGAAACACCACCGGCGCCAGCTTGCGGCCGGACCCAATCCTGTGAGAACGAGGGTTTGCTTCGATGGGGTCAATTTGCTCTCTGCGGCTGGCCGGTCTTCTTCTGCTTCTGTTGCCTACGGTGTCGCTTGCTGCCCAGCAGCCGTCGAATGCTCCTCTGCCCGATATGCGCCAACTGCTGCGCGAGGTAATGGAGCACCAGAAGCAACTGGACAAGGTGCGGGAGAACTATACCTACAGTTCCTTTCAGACGGTGCAGGACGTGGAAGCCAGCGGCCAGGTGAAGAAGACGGAGACATCGGAGTCCGAGGACTTTTTTGTGAATGGCCACGTGATCGAGCGCACCGTGAAGAAGAACGGCCAGCCGCTCAGCGGGCACGACCTGGACAAGGAGACCGAGCGGATAACCAAGCTGGTGCAGAAGGCGGAGAAGACGCCGCCGGACCAGCCGCTCGAAGGGCAGACGATCAGTATCAGCCGGGTTCTGGAGATCATGGACCTGCGCAACCCGCGGCGCGAGAAATTTCGCGGGCGGCCGACGATTATCTTCGATTTTATTGGTCGCAGGGACGCGAAGACCCACGGGCTGGCCGAGGATGCCTCAAAGAAGCTGCAGGGCACCATCTGGGTTGACGAGTCCGGCCGCCAAGTGGCACACATGGAGGTCATCTTCAACGACAACTTCAAGGTCGGTGGAGGATTGCTAGCCAGCATCGCCAAAGGCTCGAACTTCCGCTTCGACCAGGCTCCGGTCAATGGCGAAATCTGGCTGCCGACTGGCGGCGAAGGAACCGTGCAAGCTCGCATCCTGCTCTTGAAGAACCTGCGCCAGCACTTCGTCGAGCGCGACTACGACTATAAGCGCTTCCGCGTGGAGACCGAGCAGTTGAAAGACGCGAAGCAGGTGAGGGAAAAAGAGAAATAGCGCCCCCGCATCGCGGCGCTTGAAGAAGAAATGGGCCGCCTCCCCCAACAGAAGCAGCCCGCAGTGTTTCCAACTCAAAGGTCGCTAAACGCCCGGAGGCCCCCCATCTGGAGGTCCACCGCCCCCATCCGGCGGAGGTCCGCCCGCGCCGTCTGGCGGCGGAGGCGGCATCTCCTCGCTCTCTTGGTGTGCGGAGGCTTTTTCGCGTTTCTGCGTCCAGGCGGCAAACTTGGTCTTCTGCTCGTCGTTCAGCAGAGCGGCGATGCGGGTGCGGGCGTTCTCGCGAATGGCTTTTCTCGCGGCGCGCATGGCTTCCATCTTTTCCTGGCTGGGTGGCTCAGGTGGAGTGGAGGCAGAGTCTGCTGAAGCCTTGTCACCCTCCGCAGCCGGCTTGGACTGCTTGAAGAGCGCCTCGATCTGGTCGCGCTGATCCTCGAGGATCGCCTTCACCTGCGTCTGCTGGTCCGCAGTCAGCGTAAGCAGTTGAGTGAGATGCTTCAATTGGCGCTCTACATTGGGCCCGCGCGCCTGCGTCTGCATCTCGCCCGGCGGCGGACCATCGGGCGGCGGCCCGCCCGGCCCGTCAGGTTGTGCCCAAAGCGCACAGCTCGTTGCAATGAATACGCCGACGATCAGCAGGGATCGCCGAGCCAGCAATAGATAACAAGAAAAATCGACCATGAAGCGAGTGCTCCTCTCGAAGGTGGAAGGAAGGTTGCGGGACCATGCGCCGCGGCGGAACCCTCGACGGGCCATGGCAAGCACTCGCAGGAGAACGTTCCCAAACCGAAGCTGGTTTTTCGCTTTCGAGCAGCATCGCCGGCGAGGGTGCTCATTCAACTAGACGTTTGCTTGCGAAGTCCGTTGACAGGCGCGCGACGATTGTTGGGATGAGGGTTTTTCTGTCGACTGCATCGATGCGACCGCCGGCAGCGAATGGGGCACAACGGCGCGCATCGCTGAGAGTGGAAGCATGTTTGTCCGCAAACTTTTGATCGAGAGAATCGACGCATCGGGAACGCGTGCGGCCTGTCCCATTCACTGGATCGACAACTTCGCGATGCGCAACTTTACCAATGACGCGGTCTTCGACGACACGCTGCCGATTGCCGATGGCCTGCTCGAGGCCGGGCTGCGCGCGTGCCCCTGGAGCGGCTTCACCCGGCCATGGAGGACTGGTTCCGGCGCAAGGGTTACCTCAAGGCGGAGGAGCGGCTGGAAGTGCGGGTGGTCTCTTCGCG
>Ga0255353_1002080_pt1 | contig 10377 bp, 10 predicted proteins | sample HBST25metaG_FD_189941 | JGI IMG/M metagenome (GOLD analysis project Ga0255353, IMG submission 189941) | Peat soil microbial communities from Stordalen Mire, Sweden - H.B.S.T25 | ecosystem: Environmental > Terrestrial > Soil > Wetlands > Peat | place: Sweden: Norrbotten County, Stordalen Mire...
GGTGAAAGTGCTGCGCGCCGACGGCACGGTGGTGGAAACCGGGCGGCTGACCAGGCTGATGGCGTTCCGCGGCCTGGACCGCGTGACGGTGGAGGAGGCCGATGCCGGCGACATCGTCGCCGTGGCCGGCCTGAGCGAATCGACGGTGGCCGAGACGGTGTGCGCCCTTGAGCAGCCGACGCCGCTGCCCGCCATTCCGATGGACCCGCCGACGCTGGCGATGACGTTCCGCATCAACGACGGCCCGCTGGCCGGACGCGAGGGCAAGAAAGTGACCTCGCGCCAAATCCGCGAGCGGCTGCTGCGCGAGGCCGAGGGCAACGTCGCCATCCGGGTGACGGAGAGCAACGAGACCGAGGCGTTCGAGGTGGCCGGGCGCGGCGAGTTGCAGCTCGGCGTGCTGATCGAGACCATGCGCCGCGAGGGCTTCGAGCTGACCATCGGCCGCCCGCGCGTGCTGACGCAGACCAACCCCGACACCGGCGAGCGCGAGGAGCCGATGGAGGAGGTGCTGGTCGACGTGGACGAGCCCTATGCCGGCGTCGTGGTGGACAAAGTGAGCCGGCGCAAGGGCGAGCTGCGCGATGTGCGGCCCTCCGGCGGGGGCAAGGTGCGGCTCACCTTCGCCGTGCCAAGCCGGGGACTGATCGGCTACCAGGGCGAGTTCCTCACCGACACGCGTGGCAGCGGCGTCATCAACCGGATGTTCGAGGGCTACGGACCGTGGAAGGGCCCGCTGGAAGGGCGGCGCAATGGCAGCCTGATCTCGACCGCGGACGGCGAGGCGGTGCAGTACGCACTGTTCTCCATCCAGGATCGCGGCGCCTTGTTCGTCAATCCAGGCGAGAAAGTGTACGTCGGCATGATCATCGGCGAGCACGCGCGGGGTTCGGACCTGGAAGTGAACCCGATCAAGGAGAAGAAGCTGACCAACGTCCGCGCCGCCGGCAAGGATGAGGCGCTGCTGCTGACGCCGCCCAGGCGGATGAGCCTGGAACAGGCGATCGCCTACGTCGAGGACGACGAGCTGGTGGAGGTGACGCCAGCGGCGATCCGGCTGCGCAAGCGGTTCCTCGACCCGCACACGCGCCGGCGCAGCGAGCGCAAGGCGGAGGCCGAGGCCAGCGCCTGACGGCGGATTGCGAGGCTCTGCTTACGCTGCCCTTGCGTGACCGGCTGCAGCTTTCCCTTGGTGCTTGCAGGGGTCCGCTGTCAGACGATGACCAGCTCAGTGAGTAAACGAGGAACCTTGCCGTGATCGTCGCACAGTCCGTCGGACACAATGCGGGTCGTTGGGGTTGTCTGTCCCGGCCCGCTGCCCACGCAGGCGTTGCATCGCAAGAGTCCTCCATCGGCCGGGCACATGCCGTTGGCATGTGGCTGAACACGCCCGCTGGCGGGGTCACGTTGCTGATCCTGGCGACGCTCGTGGCGCGGTTGATCTTTGCCGATGCTCTCGGGTTGGGCATCGACGAAAGCTATATGGTCGCCGCCGGTCGTAGCTTCCATCTGGGCTACTTCGATCATCCTCCCGTGGCGTGGTGGATGGCCTCGGCGGCGGCTCATCTCGCTGGCACGGACTCACCCATCATCGTGCGCCTGCCCTTCGTGCTGACGTTCGCGGTGACGACGTGGCTGATGTTCAGGCTGACAAGCCGCCTCTTTAACGCCTGCGCAGGCCTTTGGGCGGCAATCCTGCTCAATGCCGCCCCGGTGTTTGGTGTCAGCGCGGCATCATGGGTTCTGCCGGACGGGCCGCTTTTCGCAGCCCTGCTCGGGGCCGCTCTTTGCCTGGTTGAAGCACTTCCCGCCCGAGGCCGCGCCGCATGGGGGTGGTGGTCCGCAATGGGCGCCTGCGCCGGGGTTGCCCTGCTGTCGAAGTATTCCGCCGTGCTGACGATCGCCGGTGCCGTCGTGTTCCTGCTGACGCAGCCAGCCGAGCGCCGATGGCTGACCCGGCCGCAACCGTACGTCGCCGGTTTGCTCGCTCTGGCGCTATTTGCGCCCGTCGTGGTCTGGAACGCAGACCATGGGTGGGTGTCCCTGCTGTTTCAGGGCGGCCGCGCCGCACCAGGTCGCCTGCACGTATTCGGCCCGCTCTCGACCCTCGGCGGAGAGGCCGTATTCCTCCTGCCATGGATCTGGGTGCCCCTGGTTCTTTGCGCCTTCGCCGCGTTCCGGCGAGGGCCCGCGAACGGGCGGTCATGGCTGCTGGTGTGCCTCGCGGCACCGCCGATCCTGCTGTTTCTCGTGGTCTCGCTCTGGAGCCATGTGCTGTTCCACTGGGCGGCGCCAGGCTACCTCATGCTCTTCCCCCTGCTGGGGGACGCCGTCGATCGGCGTTGGCGGAGCAGTCCCGCAACCCGGGCATGGCTGGCGACGACGGCCGTGGTTGTCCTTGTTGGCGTCACGCTCGTCGCCAGCGAGGTACGTTTCAATTGGCTGCCGAGCACCTTCGAGAACTTCGCTCTCGGAGCGGACCCGGACTTGGCCGCGGTGGATTGGATATCGCTGCGAACCGACTTGGCGGCCAGAGGGCTTCTTGGCCGGCCCGGGCTGATTGTCGCGGCGACACGCTGGCTGGACGCCGGAAAGGTCGACTACGCTCTCGAAGGACGGATGACGGTGATCTGCCTGGGAGACGACCCCAGGCAATATGGGCTGACCACGAGGATCGGCGAGTACGCCGGGGATGACGTTCTGATCGTAGCGCCCCGCGTCTCTTTCGCCGAGATCGGGCGCCAGTTCGGGAAAATGTTCGACTCCCTGGAAGAGCTTCCCCCCGAAACCATGCTTCACGCTGGACGACCAGCGATGCTTTTGCCCTTGTATCTGGGACATCGCCTCCACGGGGTTCCGTGAACAGAGGAAGACATGGCTCAGCGAACCGCGGGGCATCGACGCGCACAGGCGCAACGAGCGCGAGGCGGACGGCCCCAGGCCAGCGCCTGACGCGCGGTTCCGTACTGGCTATTCTGGCTCCCCGGAAGCCATAGCCAGAAGGAGCGTGCAATGCTGACCGGCGGCTGTCTGTGCGGTGCGGTGCGCTACACGGCGGACGGGGTGCCGTTCAACGCGACCATCTGCCACTGTTCCATGTGCCGCCGCGCCGCCGGGGCGCCGATGGTGGCGTGGTTCAGCGTGCCGCGCGTCGGCCTCCGCTTCACCGCGGGCACGCCCACGCGCTTCGCCTCCAGCGCGCACGCCACGCGCAGTTTCTGCCCGCGCTGCGGCACCCCGCTTACCTTTGCCTCCGCCCGCCATCCCGACGAAATCGACATCACGACCTGCAGCCTGGATGACCCGGCCGCCATGCCGCCGGCCGACCATACGCGATGCAGCGGGCGGCTCGCCTGGGTGCGCCTGGACGACGGGTTGCCGGCCTATCAGGAGCGTCGGCAGGACGGCTGAGCCCCGACCCGGGTGTTATTGACGTCCGCGTGAACGCGGGCGTAGACTTTCCAAGAAGTAATAAAAAGTTCAGCCATCACAATGGCTGCATGACTTCTCGATCGTCGTTCCAGGAACGTGGCGCCACGAGAGGGGTTGAGCCGCGCTCTGGTGGCGTTGGCCGCGCTTTTCCCTTCCTCGCATTTTTGGCGCAGACAAAAATGCGTGGGAGAAACGTGGTGTCGCATACCCAGTTGATTCGCGAAGCGTTGCGTTCGGGCGAAGGTATCCTGCGCCTGGCGCCGTGCTGGGTGCCGCGAGTCTTCCTCACTCCGGGTGGCCGCCTGAAGCTGCACCCCGACGATCTCTACGCCCTCGGTGCGGCCCGCGGCGGCATCGACGAACGCTGGCTGGCCTCCACCACCACCGCCAACAACGGTGAGGGCACGCCCGCCGACGAGGGCCTGAGCAGCATCGACGTGCAGGGCAAGCGGGTGTTGCTGAAAGCGGCGATCGAGAGCATCGGCGACGAACTGGTCGGCGCCGACGCCATGGCCGGGCACGGCGGGTTCGACGTGCTGTGCAAGTTGTTCGACAATCTCGGGCCGATCGCGCACCACATGCACCAGGGCGACGAGCACGCCAGCCGGGTCGGCCGCAAGGGCAAGCCGGAATCCTACTACTACCCGCCACAATACAACTTCGTCGCCAACAGCTTCCCGCACACCTTCATGGGCCTGGAGCCAGGCACCACGAAGGCGGACGTGCGCCGCTGCCTGGAACGTTGGCAGCAGGGCGACAACGGCATTCTCGACCTCTCGCGCGCCTACCGGCTCACGCCCGGCACCGGCTGGCAGGTCGACACCGGCGTGCTGCACGCGCCCGGCTCGCTGGTGACCTACGAGCCGCAGGCCGCTTCCGACGTGGGGGCGGTGTTTCAGTCCATGGTGGACGGCCGGGCAATGCCATGGAGCCAGCTGGTCAAGGACGTGCCGCCGGACCTGCAGCACGACCTCGATTACATCATCGGCATGCTGGACTGGGAGAAGAACGTCGATCCGGCCTTCGGCCAGCGCAACCGGCGCCTGCCCGTGCCGCTGCATACCGACGCGGCGATGCAGGACGCCGGCTACCGTGAGGCATGGGTCAGCTACGGCTCGGCGAAGTTCTCCGCCAAGGAGCTGACGGTCCAGCCGGGCCGCAGCGTAGTGATCACCGACGCCGCCGCGTACGGGGTGATCCTCACCCAGGGCCGCGGCAAGCTCAACAGCCTGGAGGTGGAAACGCCGACGATGATCCGTTTCGGCGCGATGACGTCCGACGAGGTGTTCGTGACCGCCGCCGCGGCCCGCGCCGGCGTGCGCGTCAACAACCCCAGCGCGCACGAGAACCTCGTGCTGCTGAAGCATTTCGGGCCGGGCAACCCCGATGCCGCGACCCTGATCCGGAGCTAGAGCACGATGGCAAAGCGGATTTCGATCGGTACCTGGGTCTTCGCGACCGGCCCGCACGCGGACCGTGCCGAGCCATTCGGCACCGTCTGTGACCGGGTGAAGGCGCTGAAGTTCGATGGGGTCGAGTTGGCTGCCTTGGCCCCGAACCCGAACGCCAGCAACCCGGACGGGTCGGACGCGGATTGGCCGTGGGCGCTGGCGGATGCCGGGCGGCGCGCCGAGATACGCGCCCGCATGACGGAGGAGGGGTTGGCGTTCAGCGCCGTCGTCGCCAACCTGAGGGGCGAGAAGCTGATCAACACCGACGACCCGAGCCCCTACATCGCCGCATTCCAGCGCAACGCCGCGTTCGCGCGCGACCTGGGCATTCCGATGCTGCGCATCGATTGCGTGCAGCCGCCGACGGTCCACCGCGAGGTGAGCTACCGCACGGCGATGGAACGCGTGGCGCGCACATGGCAGACCTGCTGCGACATCGCCGCCGACCACGGCCTGCAGGTGACCTGGGAGTTCGAGCCCTGCTTCGCCTTCAACAAGCCGACCGATCTGCTGCGCATCCACGACGCGGTGGACAAGGCCAATTTCGGTCTGCTGTACGACACCGCCCACGGCCAGATGGTCGGGGTGAACGGGGCGCGGCAGGAAGGGCTCAAGGAAGTTTGCCCCAGCCAGATCGAATTCCTGCATGCGTTGCGAGGGCGGATCAATCACGTGCATCTGAGCGATTCGGACGACACCTGCCAGAAGGACGCGAGCGGCCGCGACATAAACTCGACGCGTCTGCCGCTCGGCGAGGGCGTGCTGAACTTCAGCAGGATCATGCCGGCGCTGATCAAGGCGTGCCGGCCCGGTGTGCAGTGGTGGACCATCGACCTGCAGTCCGTCCCCGACGCCTGGGCGGCGGCCGAGGTCTGCAAGCGGCGGATCGACGCGCTGAACACCAGGTTCGACTGAAACCCGATCGTTTGAGGTCCAGGGCCTCGGGCCCTGGCAGGTTTGGGCAGAGCCCAGCCTTCCTTGCTTGTGAGTTTTTGCCGAGACGTGACAGGATGCGGGCATGATCCACATGCCCTTCCAGCGCCGCGTCGCGGCGTTCCCCGCCCTGCTGGCGGCGGGTCTGTTCGCCACCACCCCGGCGATCGCCCAGGCCCCGGCAGCGGACCCGGCCGGCGACCCGGCCGTGCGCATGCTGCAGTCCGCAGCCGGGGCCTCCGGCCTGACGGGCAGCGGCCTGATCGAGATGCTGCAGGCGTTGCACGGCCGCCTCGGCGCGCTCGCGCACGGCGGCGCCGACGACAGGCTGTTCATGCCCTCGTCCGGCCGCATCGCCGCCGAGCTGGCGGGCTATCGGACGCGGCTGAGGATCACCGAGACGCAGTTGCCGCTGTGGAACGGTTTCGTCGACGCGGTGCAGGACGCCGCCGGCACTCTGCGCCGGGCGATCGAGGAAAACCGCCAGTCCGGCACGCCGAAACCCCTGCTCGGCATCGAGTTCGCGGCCGTGCAGGCGGTGGCCGGCGCCGGTGGGCCGCTCTACGCGTCGCTGTCGGAGCCGCAGAAGGCCACCGTGCGGACGCTGGTGGCGCAAGGGCTGCACGGGAGCCAGCCCTGAGCGTCGCGACACCTTCCGAACGCATGGAGCTGTGCCGCGAGGACATCACCCAGCTGGCGGTGGACGCGATCGTCAACGCCGCCAACAGCGCGCTGCTCGGCGGCGGCGGGGTGGACGGGGCGATCCACCGCGCCGCCGGTCCCGCGCTGCTGGCCGAGTGCCGAACGCTGGGCGGCTGCCCCACCGGAGAAGCGCGCATCACCAAGGGCTACCGCCTGCCGGCTGCCTGGGTGATCCATACCGTCGGGCCGGTTTGGCGGGGCGGCGGCGCGGGCGAGCCGGCGCTGCTGGCTTCCTGCTACGCCAACAGCCTGGCGCTGGCGGTGCGGCACGGTGTGCGCCGCATCGCCTTCCCGACGATCAGTTGCGGCGTCTATGGCTATCCGCCCGAGCTGGCGGCGAGGGTCGCGGTACGCGCCGTGCGGCAATTCCTCGCCGCGGGCGACACCATCGAGCGCGTGATCTTCATCGCTTTCGGCGAGGCGGTGTTCGCCGCCTACGCCGCCGTGCTCGGCCCCTGAGGCGGCGCGGCGATGGACGGAACCGGCCGATCGGTGTGTAGTCGCTCGCGGACGCTGCGGGCGGTGGCGCCAGGAGGGCAAGCATGGACACTGGGCTGAACGGCAAGCGGGCGCTGGTGTGCGCCGCGAGCAAGGGGCTGGGCCGCGCCTGCGCGCTGGCGCTGGCCCGCGAGGGCGTGGCCGTCACCATCACCGCGCGCACCGCCGAGACGCTGGAGCGCACCGCCGCCGAGATCCGCGCCTTGACCGGCGTCGAGGTGACAGCGGTGGCTGGCGACATCACCACCGAGGCGGGCCGTGCTGCGGCGCTGGCCGCCTGCCCGGCGCCGGATATCCTGGTGAACAATGCCGGCGGCCCGCCGGCCGGCGATTTTCGCGCCTGGAGCCGCGAGGACTGGATCGCCGCGGTGGACGCCAACATGCTGACGCCGATCTTCCTCATCCGCGCGGTGATCGACGGCATGATCGCGCGTCGCTTCGGGCGCATCGTCAACATCACCTCCGCCTCGGTGAAGTCGCCGATCGCGACGCTGGGGATGAGCAACGGCGCACGGGCCGGGCTGACCGGCTTCGTCGCCGGGCTGGCGCGGCAGGTGGCGCGGCACAACGTGACCATCAACAACCTGCTGCCCGGCCCCTTCCTGACCGACCGCATGCGCAGCCTGACGGCCGCCGCGGCGGCGGCCAGCGGGCGCAGCGTGGACGCCGAGATCGCCGAGCGCGCGAAGCCCTCGCCGGCCGGGCGGGTGGGAGATCCGGCGGAGTTCGGCGCCGCCTGCGTCTTTCTGTGCAGCGCCTCGGCCGGCTTCATCGTCGGCCAGAACCTGCTGCTCGACGGCGGCGCCTTCAACGCCACGCTCGGCTAGGCGAACGCTCCCGGCAGGACATGATCGCCGGGCGCCTGTCGCCTTCCCCTTTCGCCACAGGAACCATAAGCATGAAGATGTCCTTCCGCTGGTACGGTGAGAGCGACAGCATTCCGCTCGAATACATCCGCCAGATCCCCGGCATGCACGGCGTTGTCTCGGCCGTATACGACGTGCCCGTGGGCGAGATCTGGCCGGTCGAAAAAATTCGCCGTCTCAAGGAAGTCATCGAACAGCACGGCCTGAAGTTCGAAGTCATCGAGAGCGTGCCGGTGCATGAGGACATCAAGCTCGGCAAGCCGGAACGCGAACGGCTGATCGCCAATTACTGTACTACGCTGCGCCATCTCGCCGCCTGCGGCCTCAAGGTGGTCTGCTACAATTTCATGCCGGTGTTCGACTGGACCCGCACCACGCTGGACCACAAGCTGCCCGATGGTTCCTCCTGCCTCGCGTTCGATACCGACGTCGTCAGCAGGATCGACGTCAGCAAGGGCATCTCGCTGCCCGGCTGGGACAGCAGCTACAATGCCGGCGAACTGAAGGCGCTGCTGGCGGCCTACGCGTCGGTCGACGAGGCGGCGCTGTGGCAGAACCTCACGTATTTCCTGCAATGCGTCATCCCGGTCGCCGCCGACGTCGGCATCCGCATGGCGATCCATCCCGATGATCCGCCGCGCCCCATCTTCGGCCTGCCGCGTATCGTCAAGAACCGTGACGACCTCGATCGGATTCTGGGCATCGTCGATAGCCCGGCCAACGGGCTCACGCTTTGCTCCGGTTCCCTCGCCGCCGACGCGAACAACGATATCGTTGCCCTGGTGCGGGAGTTCGCCCCGCGTCAGCGCATTCCCTTCGCGCATCTGCGCAACGTTAAGGTCAATGAACGCGGCGACTTCAGCGAAACCGGCCATCTCTCGGCGGACGGTTCCCTGGATATGGCGGCGATCGTGGCGGCTTACGTGGACGCCGGCTTCGAGGACTATGTGCGGCCCGACCACGGCCGCATGATCTGGGGCGAAACCGGCAAGCCCGGCTACGGCCTCTACGATCGCGCCCTCGGCGCCGTCTATCTCACCGGCCTGTGGGAGGCCACGCGCAAGGCGCGCATGACGCCGTGATCACCGTGCGCGCTCGCTGTTAAGCTGGGCCATCTGCTGGTAATGTAAAAGGAAGGTTGGGCTCCGCCCAAACCTGCCAGGGCCGTGAGGCCCTGGACCCTCGACGATTGGGTTTCCAAAGGGCAACGCCCTGGCTTTCTTCAGCGGGGAGATGGCGATGCGGCGGGGTGCGGGCTGGCTCGGTGCGATGCTGCTGCTGGCGGCACCGGCCGCGGCCGAAAGCAAGCTGCCGCCGCCGGTCAACCCCGCCTGCATCTCCTCGCCGTTCGGACCGCGCCGTCTGGTCGGCCCGCACGCCGCTACTTTCCACACCGGCATCGACTTCCCGGCTCCGCCCGGCACCTGGGTGCGTGCGGTGCTGCCCGGGCGGGTGGCGGAAATCCGGCGCCTTGGCAGCGAGGGGCTGGAGGTGGCCCTGCTGCACGGCGATCCGCGTCAGGGCGGGTTCGTCACCCGCTATGCGCATCTCGGCACGGTGAGCCCGGCGCTCGCCAACGGGCAGAGCAAGGTGAAGGCGGGCGAGGCCCTCGGCCGGGTGGGCCGCACCGGCGTCACCTATGGCACGCACGTGCATTTCGAGCTGCGGATGCAGGGCAAGCCGGTGGACCCGGAGCCGTACTTCTCGGTACCGCGTTGCGGAGGATAAGGCCCGATGATCGACATGCTGGTGAAGCTCTACGCGCTCGGCGACGATGAGGCGGCGGTGGCCGGCGTACTGCTGCGCCGGGCCCTGGCGCCGGAGCGGCGGCCGGTGCTCGCCTGGGTGGAGCACCGGTTCGGCGGCGGCTGGGCCGGCGAGTGCGAGGCCGCCTTCGCCCGCACGCCGACGGGCTGCCTGCTGGCGCTGCGCGAGCGCGCCGTGCTGGGCTTCGCGGTGTGGGACGTGACCGCGCGCGGCTTCTTCGGCCCGATCGGCGTCGATGCCGGCGAGCGTGGCGGCGGCATCGGCGCGGCGCTGCTGCTGGCCGGGCTCAGGGCGATGCGCGCCGAGGGCTATGCCTACGCCATCATCGGCGGCGTCGGCCCGGCGGATTTCTTCGTCCGCACGGCCGGCGCGGTGCCCATCCCCGACTCCACGCCCGGCATCTACGCCGGCCTGATCAAGCCCGACGCTTGACCGTCGCTTTCAACGACTGGCGATTTGTGGCCTGGCCGGTGGCTGCACCACCACGGTCGCGGTGCGGCCGGCCACCAGTTCCACGCCCGGCGGCACCGCGTCCAGGGCCACCCGCACCGGCACGCGCTGCGCCAGGCGCACCCAACTGAACGTGGGATTGACGTTGGCCAGCGTGCTCGGCGCGTCGGATCGCTCGCGGTCGATGATGCCACCGGCGATGCTCTGCACGTGCCCCATCAGCCGCCGCGATTCGCCCATCAGATGAATGACGGCGGGATCGCCGACGTGAATGCGGG
>Ga0255353_1002081_pt1 | contig 10376 bp, 5 predicted proteins | sample HBST25metaG_FD_189941 | JGI IMG/M metagenome (GOLD analysis project Ga0255353, IMG submission 189941) | Peat soil microbial communities from Stordalen Mire, Sweden - H.B.S.T25 | ecosystem: Environmental > Terrestrial > Soil > Wetlands > Peat | place: Sweden: Norrbotten County, Stordalen Mire...
GTAGATTGCGGATTGCGCGTTGCTCTGGGTGGAGAGGATTCCAGCCGAGCCGAAATTGACTTTCTTTTGGTTGCCGTCGAAGCAGCGGTTAGTTCAGGGGCTCATCGCTACCGCTACGCGGACACGCTTGGAAACTTAGAGCCTTTTTCTGTTTATGAAGTAATTACGAGGCTAAGCCGGGCAATCGGCGTCGATCTCGAGTTTCATGGCCATAATGATTATGGGATGGCCACGGCGAACACACTAGCGGCAGTCCGCGCCGGAGCCTCACATGCCAGTGTTTGTGTGCTGGGCCTCGGAGAACGCGCGGGCAATGCCGCCTTGGAAGAAGTGGCCGCTGCCCTGAACCGGTTTTATCATACTGACAGCAACATAAACTTGAAAAAGCTGCCTGATATTGCAAAATTGGTTGCCAAAGCTTCAGGTCGTCCCATTCCTGTTGGCAAGGCTATTGTGGGCGCAAACGCTTTTACGCACGAGTCTGGAATTCATGTCGATGGTTTGCTGAAGAATCCATTGACTTATGAGGCCTTATCTCCTCAGACCTTTGGCCGGGAACGTGAGATTGTCCTTGGGAAGCACTCCGGAATGGCGTCTGTCGCTAACGCTCTTAAATCGTTAGGCCTGATTGCCGATAAATCCCGCACAAAATCAGTGCTTGCACAAGTCAGGCAACGGGCCATTCAGGCCAAGCGCATTGTCAACGCCAAGGAGTTAGTTGAGTTTTATCAGAGAGCTTGCGAGATGGATAGTCCCGTAAGTGCGTAATTGGAGGCTGAACATGACCGTACGCGAACATTTGTCAAAGCTATCTTCCGCCGAGGAGTTTTTTCTTTATCTTGATGTCCCCTATGACCCTTCGGTGTTGGATGTCGCACGGCTTCATATCCTACGGCGGATGGGAGACAACCTTCGCAAGAATTCCGCCGAGCCTGAAGAAGCAGATGCCCGCGCCTATTTTCGAGATCATCTTGCGCAGGCCTATTCCGATTTTGTTCATTCTTCTCCGCTCGAAGAACGCGTATTCAAGGTTCACAAGGACGCTGTTCGCTCGATGGCTGCTCCTTTAGTCCATATCTCGATGCCGGATGCAAATGGGAAGGCGGTATGAGCAGGTGCGTCTGCACGGGGCAACAGTTATTTCAGCGGCAGGATGCGATGCAACGCATTCGTTCGGGCCTTAGGAGCTATCTCATAAACCGGTTTTGGAAGGGCACGGCTTTAGCCGTGCCGCAAAACGCCTGCAATACCGGAGTCTTTAGTCCTTTAGGGATGCTTTTCACAGGATGAATGGCACATCGCAGAAAGCCATCTTCTGCAAACGCGCTTGGACCATCTAACATGGGATTATACTTGTTATCTAACATCTGAATTACCGTGGCCCAACTAGGTATAGATTTGTTTAGAAGGATGACTTTAATAACAAACAAGCTATAATATGCGCATTGATTCGCGTTTCCTTATTTGATCCTTATTGATTTGCCGTTATTCTTTAACCAGTTTACACGGCATATTGTATTGTCCCGGCCAGTAAATCGGAGACGGATGGACGACCCAAAGTCTCCGAGACCATCGGCTCAAAGCAGCCAACAAAGATCAACTCCAGGAGAACGCGCATGGCAGAACAGAAAGCACCTCAAACGCAGGCCACCCTTGGGCTTACCGGTCTGACCAGCAATGCAATGGCCTTAATCGCCCCCGGCGCATTTCTTTGGCTCATTTTTTACATCCAGGCCATTACTGGCACTACGGCGCCTACCATGTGGCTGGGCATTCTTGCGGCTTTACTGCTCTGCCTGGCGACGGCGGTTGCCTACGCTGAAATCTCCAAACTTTATCCAGGGAGCGGATCAAGTTACTACTACGCCGAGCAGGCGCTTCTGACTAAAGACAAGTTTTTTAAATACGCGCGTATCGTCAAGTTCATTGTCGGCTGGGGCTCGCACCTGTATTACTGGGTTTATCCTGGAGTCATGGTAGCCACCGCGGGCATTTTCGTTGGCTATGTGGTCGGCTTTCTCTATCCCACATTTCTAAGCGGCGCAAATCCTGGCCCGGTCTTTATGGCACTGGTGGCCGTAGCTTTCTCCTTTTTTGTCGCCTGGATTGCGCAGAAGGGCGCGGGCACATCGACGGCCGTCAACCTGGCCATCAACATAGTGCAGATCTCAGCCTTGCTGGTCTTTAGCGTACTGGCTCTCGGTTACCGCGCCAGCCATCCCTCGGGCACGCCGGGCTTTCAGTATGACTCGCAATCTCTTTCTACTTATACTTACCAGTTTGCCACCGCCAAGGACGGCTCGGCGATGCGTGACGCGACTGGCGCGCCACTGCCCCTGCTCGACGCTGCCGGCAAACCAGTGCCGTTCCAGATCACCTACCCTGAAAAGGACGCGCACGGGAAATTTCTGACCCATACTTCCGCAGCATCGGTGATTGCGCCGCACAAGTTTAGTTTTGTATTCATTCAGGCCACGGTCGCCATTCTCATTTTAGTCGGCTTTGAATCGGTAACCGCGATGGGAGGCCAGGCTAAAAATCCTACCAAGCATATCCCTATAGCCGTTATAGCGTCGCTTTTGATTCAAGGACTGGTATGCTACCTGATCGAGTATTTTGCGGCTAACTACTTCCTTAACTCAGGTTATACGATGCAAAGCGCGGCCAGCTCCGCTGCTCCCATCGGCGATATGATGATCATCGTCGGCGATGCTCTGCTAGGACAAGGCAATGGCAAGTACTTTATGCTGGCTGAAGCCTTCACTGTCTTTCTCGCGCTGATCGGGACCACGCTAAGCTGCATGAACATAGGCTCCCGCGTCACCTACGCGATGAGCAAGGACGACGAGGCTCCGGAGCACTTCGGCGTTCTTCACGCCAAGTCGCTGACCCCGCGACACGCCATTTGGACGCTGGCTGTCATCTCCGCGGTTATCGGCGTGGTTGCTGTTTCGCTGGTCTTTGCCGACGCCGGCGCTCCCTCTGATGCGGCCATTGCGGCGCTTCCTCACGGCATCTTCTCCAGCCTTGGCTATAGCACCCACGACAAGATGGCGGCTTTGCCTAACTCATTGCTAACTGTAGTACTTACTTCCAACTTCGGCACTTTCATTCTTTACGCGATCAGCTGCTGCCTATGCATGATGTCCTATTACAAGCGCCATGACTACAACGTGGTGCGGCATCTGCTTATCCCAGGGTTTGGTCTCCTCGCCAATTTGGTTTGTATGTCGTTCTACCTGATCAGCCCCATTTTCGGTCTGGGAACTTTCAAGGAACCTTTGCTGGCACTCGGTATTTCGGCCATCTGGGGCATCTACGGAGCCATTTACTTTATTCGTTCCTCCAAGGCGAAGAAGAAGGCGTTTCTGCTTATGTCCAAATGAATCGTCACCGCTGCTTTACCAAGACAAAGCCGTCAGACTCCACGCAATATTAACTGTATTTGGATCAACGCACGTTCAACAAAACTACTGCTTATACGACTTCTCCAAGTGCAGCATCTCTTTCAGAGATGCTGCACTTGGATTATGGGGAAGACATATGTCTATCGTAATCTTTCTGGGTTGACGCGTTCTGGACGCCCGCTCCTGAGAGCTCCAGCATTTTCACTCCCGCTCTTTACAGAAGCCTCACACTCAAGCGGCTTTTACCTCAACGGCACTCTTTTGGGATGATCTTCATGCGTGAGTTGAAAGTAAAAGCCGCCCGGCGCGGAGTCAGTCAGTATACCTGAGTTGGAAACCCGCTTTCGCAGATGCTGGGCCGGACTATGCCCAATTTCTTCATGCGAAACTGAAGAGTTGGACGTTTCAGCCCAAGACGTTCGGCTGCTCCGTTCTTTCCACCAAGGACCCATCCGGTTTCGTTCAGAACCGCAATAATGTGCTTCCTTTCAGCATCATTCAGCGTGCCTGCCGAACTTAAATTGGACAACGTGGAAGATGCCAGATGCAGATCCGAAAGCGGAATATCAAGGACCGGACCAGTCGACAGGATGACAGCCCGTTCGAGAACATTCTGCAGCTCACGGATATTGCCAGGCCAGTCATAGCGGCACAAAGCGTCCATCAGGCTGCTGGAAATAGTCTCCACTTTCTTATTCGCGCGGTTGGAAAACCGCTGCACAAAGGATCGGACCAGAAGCGGTATATCCTCGATGCGCTCGCGCAATGGCGGCATCTGGATAGGAAACACATTAAGCCGGTAAAACAGGTCCAGGCGGAACTCCTTGCGACCTACCATCGCCTCCAGATCGCGGTTGGTGGCCGCAATGAGCCGCGCATTCGTCTGAATGGTGCGTGAACTTCCCAGGCGCTCGAAAGACTGTTCCTGTAGTACATGAAGGAGTTTTGGCTGCAACTCAAGCGGAAGTTCCCCGATTTCATCGAGAAAGAGCGTCCCGTGGTTGGCCATCTCAAAACGGCCGATGCGCTGCGCGATCGCGCCGGTGAATGCGCCCTTTTCATGGCCGAAAAGTTCGCTTTCCAAAACCCCTGCAGGAATCGCAGCGCAATTCAGCTTTACAAATGGATAAGTCCTCCGGGGACTTAGATTATGGAGCGCCCGGGCGATCAACTCCTTCCCGGTGCCGGTTTCCCCGCAGATAAGAACGGTCGAATCGGTCGAAGCCACCATCTCCACTTTTTGCAGTACGCTGCGCAGGGCGCCGCTCTCGCCAATAATCTCCTTGCCGATCAGCTCGGTGCGGATTTCATCCACCAGATAGAGCTTCTCATGCGCCAAATTGTCTTTTAAGCTAACTATGCAACTGGAGGAGGCGGAGTTTTCGAGGGCAATGGCAATCTGTTTTGAAACTTCTGCCAGCAAAATCAGATCGTCAGCGGTGAAGGCCTTCTCGGATAACCTGCCGAGCGCCAGCACGCCCAGCGTGCGGTCCGGGCGGTTCAGCGGAAAGCCGCAGATATTTCTTACCGGGGACGGCATCCGGTAAGGCGGACCCTGCCTCACGTGCAAGGGAATATCTTTTGCATCTCCAGACCAAGGCCCTCTGGTTTCAAGAACGCAGCGGAAGAGCTGTTTCCACGGATACGAATCCTCGGATATCGCCAGGCCATCGCACTCGGAATAATCGAAGGTGGAGATATGGCTTCTTTCATCCGGAACGCCAGGCAGCATGATGCCCGCGGCATCGCATTGAAAAATCTGCCGCAGCAATACCGCCGCCGCGTGCAGCATATCCTCCAGACATCGGCGGGAGACGAGGCAGTTGGTCAGGTCCAGAAGCAGCTTCATGCGGTTCTGTTCGCGGCTTAGCTCGGTCTCGACAACCTGCGCCCCTTCAAAACACCGGGTGTTGCCCAGGGCCATGCCAATGGTGCCGGCGACCAGAGAAAGAAAGCGGATTTCGTCGTCATAATATGTATGCGGAGTATAGGTTCCGAAATAGATTGTGCCTATATGCCGCATGGCGATCTTGAGCGGGAACATGCAAAGCGACTGGCATCCCTGTTCCCTGAGGTACTTCATGGATATGGTGAAACGCGCATCCTGGTTCACATCGTAAAACGTCAGCGGCTCCTGATGTTCGTAGATCCACTGACTGGCCGATCCCTCCCAGGGTATGGGCCGGGGAAGAACGCGATGCTTCTGGAGCTCGAGCATGAGCCAGATCAGTTTCCTCGCCTGCTTGTCGTAGCTGGTAATGCCGATAATGTCACAGTTGATAAGATTTGCGAGTTCGGCCACCACAAAGTTGCAGAGATCGTCGCCGTTGCGAAATACGCTCAGCGACTGCAATAGACGAAGCAGCGACTCGTATCGGGTCGCCAACGACATCTCTTTTGTCGCAGGGGAGAGCACGCTAGTCGAAGGAGAGAGTTCCCATTTGCTGACATAATCATCCGGAACGGAAATACAAACAGTATCCAAGACGACCTCCCATCAGCGGAAGCAGGATGCAACGCCCGCCCGGCCTCCGGCCAGGCGATTCCGCGTACCGCGATTGCATTCCGTTCTGCCCTTGGCCCTGAAGCGGAAGTTAAAAGCCCGAGTAAAACAAAGGTAGCCAGCGCGACCGTTTCAGGCAAAAGCTGCCATCGACGCGCCGGCAACCACCACAAACCATTGCGCTCAGACCGCCCGCCGGGAGCGGAATACTGCCCTGAAGTGCTCGATAAGCGGCCGCAGCCTCCTGCGTGAGAATCCGTTAATCAATTGATTCTCCATAGCTTACCTCATATTCTGCACCGCACGCACCCGCGCCATCCACTCCTCTCTGCGCACGGATCCGCAAGGCATACTATCTTGCAGCGCCGCCCTGATTTTGCAGTGTCCGCAGGGGGCCTGTACTCATACCCGCAGACTCTACACCTTGCAATCAGCATCGTCAAGAATCAGTGAGAATCAGCAAAAAACCTCCCAAGTGCGGGGTATTTCCCCTACCCGAATAGTCCGGCTTCGCGCCCTTCTGCCCCCTCTGTGACCTGCCTGTTTGCCAGGCAACAGTCGGCGTGTAACTCCGGCGCGGCGCGTCCGCGTGTTGTTGAAGAAATTTCATCTACAAAAGTCCTGTGTTCCGCCAGCATGTTGTCGGTGCTGCCAACATGCTGGCAGCTTCCGTTGGCACCTCTGTTCTATCTCTCCAGCTTTTGCTTCGTAAAGCTCTGACAATACATATCTTACGAAATGACCGTCGATTGGCCTTCCCCGTGCACTGTATGAAGCATCAGAAAAAGGTGTCAGAGGGAAGTGTGGCCGTAGACACGGGTCGCCTCTGAAATTTGCAACAGCAGTTCAACAGCTACTTAACAGCTCAAATGGAGGAGTAGTCATGGCATTGGGAAATCAGACCTTTGGCTTTATGATTCCGTCGTATTCCTTGATGGGTGTTGGATGTTCGGACCAAGTTGGAGCACAGGCCAAGTCTCTTGGCGCAACCAATATTCTTCTGGTCACCGATAAAGTTCTCAACAAGCTGGGCATGGCTGACAAGATCAAGGCGCAGCTCGTAGAGGCCGGCATGAAAGTCACCATCTTCGACGGTGCCGACGCCAACCCGAAGGACATAAATGTTGTCGCTGGACTCGAAGTCTACAAAAACAACAAGTGCGATGGCATCGTTACGCTCGGTGGCGGCAGCTCTCACGACTGCGGCAAGGGCATCGGGATCGTGGCGGGCAATGGCGGCAAGATCAGCGATTACGAGGGATTTGGTATTGTTCCCAAGCCGATGCCTCCACTGATTGCCATCAATACCACTGCCGGCACGGGGAGCGAGCTGAGCGGTGGCTGCGTCATCACCAATACCACCACCCATGTGAAGATGGCCATCATTGACGTGCATGCCGTGCCTACGGTTGGCATCAATGACCCGCTGCTGATGGTTGGCATGCCTCCGGCGCTGACCGCGTCCACCGGCATGGATGCTATGACGCACGCCGTCGAGGGCTATGTCGCCAACTTCGCGAATCCGCTGACCGAATGCCTCGACCTCCAGGCGATCAGGTTAGTCAACGATTACCTGCCCGCGGCCGTGGCCAACGGACAGAATGTTGTAGCTCGCGACAAGATGGCTTATGCCGAGTGGATTGCCGGCTCGACGATGTGCAATGCCGGTCTCGGCCTGGTTCATGGCATGGCGCACCAACTGGGAGGTTTCTATAACCTGCCGCATGGCGTCTGCAATGCCATCCTGCTGCCCGTGGTCTGTGATTTCAACCTGATTGCCTGCCCCCAGCGTTTCGCGGACATCGCCGTGGCCCTTCATCAGGACATTACCGGACTCGATGCGTTCGAAGCGGGCCAGAAGGGAATTGCGGCCATCCGCCGGCTCTCCAAGAGCATTGGCATTCCGGCCAGCTTGAGTGAACTGGGACCCGTCAAGGAATCCGATTTCGAGACCCTGGCCCCAAACGCGCTGAAGGATGTATGCACGTTTTTCAATCCCCGCGTCGCGACCTTGAAGGAAGTCGTCGGTATGTATAAGGCTGCGATGTGAGGTCGTGATCTGTTTCCTGGCACCCATGGGCGCTTCGGTGGCCAAGGCTGTTGCAGAGTAGATCACCTGACTGCACGTTTATTGCCTCAGAGCATATCTGACAAGCGGAACACTGCCCATCTCATATGCATGCCAGACAGAAAACGGCTAGAGCGATGAACGGAGTGCCACTGTGAGGAGAGCGCGCCTGGACCGAGGCGCGGTTAAGTTGAGGCTCGCTCTCCTCCGATTTCTAAATGACCGGTGCTGACGATATATCGTGTCGCCAGCGCGGAAAACTGTGCCGCGAACAGTACAAACGCATGGTGAACCTATGCACGGCGATGGATCATCTTGCGCGCCCTCCGGGCCAACGCTCTTCAAGACGATAGACTTGGCCGCATGACAAACCACTAACTGATTTGATCAACTTGAAGGAGCGTCAGATGACCATGACAACAGCAAAAATGCTTTGGACTGCATGTATATGCAGCTTGCTTGTCTTCGTGCCGGCCTCAACCGCTAGCGCGGAAGAAGGCGGCGGTGTCAGCTACCCGGAAGGCGCAGAGACTATCATGCCGGCCGTTGCTCCGCCACGAAATGTGCTGGTTGTTCAAGAATTCACACTTATATACTCGGCAAGCCAGTTCAATGATTCCCATGGCAACAGCTTGATCCCCGACTTCAGGCTGACAGAAGTCGCCAACTGTGTGAAGTTCAAATACGGCTGGAACATAAACGTCCTGGGCGGACACTTGATGAGCGGAGTAGGAGTGGTGCAAGCTTATGCTCAGGTGGAGGAGCCGTTTGCTGGCGAGACCCCGGGGCAGATAGCAGCCGGGTATGTGCAGACCCAGTCAAAGAATAATCTTGCCAATCAGGACCTTGAACCCCTGTATGTGGTGTACAACAAGGGGTCGCTTTTCTGGCAGTACGGCGAGGATATCTGGACGCCAGGGCCGTCTTACAATCACAATACGAACAACATCGTCAACATTGGGCAGCACTACTGGGAATTCGAGCCGAACGCGGCCATTACATGGCTGCCCAACAAGGGCAAGACCGAACTGAGTTCGCGCTTCCACTATGCCATGGCGACCACCAACCCGGATAACAATTATCACTCAGGCAACTACATCTCCTGGGAGTTCAATGCAACCCAGAACGTGAGTAAGAGGATGGCTATCGGATTTCAGGGTTACCTGCTCAAGCAGGTGCGAGACGATACCATCAACGGAATCAAGGTAGGCGACGGCTTTCGCACGCAGGCATTGGGTATCGGTCCACAGCTTCGTTATGCTGTAGGTAAGGGGGTAATTGCCTTCAAGTATTTTCGCGATACAGAGGTGCGGAACCACCCCGTGGGCAACGGCTTCTGGTTTGAGTGCGGTTTCCCCTTTTCCGTCCATAAAGGGCGGCTCTAACATCAAGGTGCAAATGAGTGAAAGCGGTATTGGCAAGGGCGCAGCCTAAAACTGGCCGCATCAAAGTGGAGGAAGCATTTGAATCGCGTGAATTGGACGCTCCAGAAGAGTTATCGATAATGAAATTCACAACGGAATAAGCAGGCTCTGGAAGGTGCGCGGCGCGGTAACATTCGCCTCACCTTCCAGCGTCTTTTGCAGCATTTTCGATAAATAAAGGGGTAGGTTTGCGGGCCGCGCCAGCTTTGCAGGCGGCGCCTTTCCATAGAAGCGGTCTTATCCGCCATCCGCGTCGATTCGCAGAGCACCATTGAGCGGTCTTTCTGCGAAACGGCCGCTATTTATCGAACTGCCCGGCTGATGTATGCTCGGCTCATGCGCGAGGAGGTATTTCCCATGCCTACCGGCCCTGAATCCAACTCGAATAACCTGCTGGGAGAGTCAGCCAGTTCTTACCTGCGCTCGGCGCGCCATCAGCCAGTCAACTGGCGTCCGTGGGGCGAGGCGGCCTTTGCCCAGGCCCAGGCCGAGGACAAGCCCATTCTGCTCGACATCGGAGCGGTTTGGTGCCATTGGTGCCATGTGATGGACCGTGAGTCCTACGAGAATCAGGAGATTGCCGCGATCATCAACGAGCATTATGTGGCCGTGAAGGTGGACCGCGACGAGCGGCCCGACGTGGACGCGCGCTACCAGGCTGCGGTTTCGGCCATCACCGGCCAGGGCGGCTGGCCGCTGACGGCCTTTCTGACGCCCGAGGGCCGCCCCTACTTCGGCGGCACCTATATTCCGCCGGATGACCGCTTAGGGCGGCCAGGATTCAAGCAGGTGCTCACGACCTTGGCCGAGGTGTGGCGGGAACGGCGCGACGAGGCGCTGGAAACCGCCGCGAGCACGATGTCCGCCCTCGAACACAATGAAAACTTTACCGGGCGCGGCGGCGAGCTCTCGCTGGCTCTGGCGGATAAGATTGCCGGCTCGATCCTGGAGCAATTCGATTCGCTGAATGGCGG
>Ga0255353_1002083_pt1 | contig 10369 bp, 6 predicted proteins | sample HBST25metaG_FD_189941 | JGI IMG/M metagenome (GOLD analysis project Ga0255353, IMG submission 189941) | Peat soil microbial communities from Stordalen Mire, Sweden - H.B.S.T25 | ecosystem: Environmental > Terrestrial > Soil > Wetlands > Peat | place: Sweden: Norrbotten County, Stordalen Mire...
AGGCCGAGGCCGGCGTGTCGAGCGGCATGGATCGAGTGCGCCAATCCATGCTGCCGTTCTCGTTTCTGCACCACGCAGGGCTATTTTTTTGATCTATCGTGTCACCATATTATGCGAGGTTCAGTAATACGTTTTCCGGGGTAGCAGGAGAAGCTAGAGTTCCGGTTGCCTTAGCCCGTTCTGTTTGACCGGATGAACCGAGTGGAATCTGCCTTTCGTCGCCCAGAAAAATGAGTGTTGGAAACTCGGAGGAACTTCTCCCACTTTTCCCGGGGTCTTCGTATCCAGCAAATCGGTAGCCCGAAGGTTCCTCTTGCCTTCCTCAGCAGTTTGTTGATGCGAAACCAGAATTCGAACAACCAAGGAAACCCTTCGCTCTATGGTGCTAGTTGGCCACGCGCATAGTCCAGTGAACGTAAGGACAGTAAATAATCGTATCGCGCATTGACTGCCGCGACGGCCGCAGAAGTGCTTTGAAGTTGTGCTTGGCTGAGTTCGACGATAGAACTGAGGCCCAGCCTGTATCTGGATTGCGCCAGAGCGAGCGCTTGTGCGGTTTGTTCCCGAAACTGATCGGCAACTGCGATTCGGCGAAAGGTAGTTTGTGTGTTCAGGACTGCCACGCGCACATCCCGCGCTATTGTGTCAGAGAGATCCTGCGACTGCTTTTCTGCGGCTCTCTGACGGAGGCGAGCCTCCTGCGCCTGGGCCTCGATGCGGAATCCAGTAAAGAGCGGGAGGGTGAGGTTCACTCCAGCGCTGGCATACCAGTTGGGGACAAACACTCCATCGGTCGCAACAGGTGTAATGCCTCCAATTGCCAACGCTGAGATGGTCGGCAAATGTTGTAACTGCTGTGCGGTGGCGAACTTCTGGTCGGCCGCGGCGTTCAATCGAAGAGCCTGAAGGTCGGGACGCTGCACTTGAGCGATTCCGTTGATGGCTGCAGAGCTATCGGGAGATGGCGGTGGCGGTGGTGCATCCTCGGGGTTTTCCACGGCATGATAGAGCGTGTCCGCAGGCGCAGCGAGGACCGCGGCAAGAGCGGCGCTGGCCGAGGCGACTCCGTTTTCGGCGTCCAGTTCGAGAAGTTGCGCCTGCGAAAGATCGGCGGATGCAATGTTGAGATCGAGGTCGCTCTTGAGTGCGCTTTTGGTCAGCGCTGTGATGAGATTCTGGACATCGCCCCGTGCAGCAACTGTTGCCTTCGCTACATCGAGCAGAGACTGTGCGTTCAACAGGCGGTAAAAGGCTTGGTCCGTCGCCAACAAGACGTCCTGCTCAGTAGCGAGTGCGGTCTGATCCTGAGCGTTCTGTTGCAGCTTGCTGGTCGCGACCAGGTAGCGCGTGTGGCCGAAGTCTGTAATCAGTTGCGAAAGCGAGCCCCCGGTTCCGGCGTGCGTGTAGAGACGCGAATCTGTAAGACCATCGGCGCCGATGCGGCTTCCGTCCTCAGCCCTTGCCGCAGTGATGGCGGCGGAAATCTGGGGCAGTTCACCCGACCGGGTCTCACGCGTGACCTGCCCGGCTACCATAGCTAAGAGATGACTCGCGGTGATGCGTGGATTGTTCTTGAGAGCAAGGCGCTCTGCATCAGTGCGTGTAATGGAATTGGTTGCTGTTGCAGGATCTATGAGAGGTTGCTGTTGATGCAGAGACGGAGCTTGAGGTTGAGACAAGCCAGCGCTCGCAACTGCAGTCGCGAACGTCAGAGGGGCCGATGAAGGCAGCGGCGCCGCAGGGAGGTCGGCTTTGCTCGTCTGCGCTACCGACGACAGAGAAGCAATAAGTAAAAAACTGGCCAGCCAGATTCTCATGCGATCACCTCACCAGGCTGCGCGGCATCTCCAAAAGATGCATCGCCCGCGCGCTCTCTGTGAGCCTCGATGCGGCGATGGATGATCAGGTAGGCGCTGGGGACAAGGAAAACCGTCACGATGCCGGAGACGGTGAGGCCACCGAGAATTGCACGGGCCAGCGGCGCGTACTGTTCGCTCCCCGCCTCTATCGCCAGGGCCATCGGGATGAGCCCTAGCACCGTGGCGAGTGTGGTCATCAGGATCGGCCGCAGGCGTACCTTGCAGGCCGTAATAATCGCCTCTTCGAGCTTCAGTCCTTGCTTGCGGAGCTGGCCCGTGAACTCGACAATCAGGATGCTGTCCGATACGACAATGCCCGTCATCATCAAGACTCCCATGAGACTCATGATGTTGATGGTGGTGCCGGTGACAAGCAGGAAGAGAATTACTCCCGAGATACCTGGAGGGATGGCAAGCAGGATGATAAAAGGATCGACAAAGGATGCAAACTGCGCCATCAGAATCAGGAAGACGAGGACAATCGACATGATGAGCCCGATCGCAAAGGATTTGAAGGACTCGTTCATATTGTTGACCGTCCCTCGCACCGTCAGAACCGTTCCATGGGGTGGATGCATCCCTGCGACGATGTTGTCTACATCCGTACTGATCGTGGAAAGGTCCTCCGCTTTCGGCATCACGTAGACGTCGAAGACCCGCCGGAGCTGATAGTGGTCGACTTCGGTTGGCGTGTTGATCGATCGAATCGACGCAACTGTTTCCAGTGGAGTCGTGGTCTTGCCGTCAGCCGATCGCAATGGAATCTGCTTGAAGTCATTCAGCGTTTGAATCTGTGTCTCCGGATACTGCACGGTCAGCATGTAGTTGTTTCCGGTTTTCGGGTCGATCCAATAACTTGGGGCGACCATCCCGTTGGACGTCATGGCCGTGATGACGCTGTCGACGATAGTCTTCGGCGTAAGGCCTTCGAGGCTTGCCTGCTGGCGGTCTATGTTGAGCGCCAGACCTGGGTAGTCGATGTCTTGAGGAATGAGGACATCGCTGACACCATGAAGTGCTCGCATCTTTTGCGCGAGCTGCTGCGCGAGGGCATATCCTCCCTCCATGTCGTTGCTGCTGACCTGGATGTCAAAAGGCGCAGGCAGCCCCTGATTGACAATCGAATCGACGAGGCCTCCGGACTGGAAGTAGGTCTGGATGGGCGGAAGATCGGCAGCAAGCTTGGTGCGAACTCGCTGCATATACGCAAAGCTGCTAAGACTGTGATCTTCCTTGAGACTCACCTGGACAAATGCGGTGTGCATTCCGGAGTTTGAGGTGTAGATCGCCGAAAGATCGGGCGTGACTCCAATGTTCGAGACGATCATGTTGAGGTCGTTTGGAGCCACCACGTCACGCACATCCTGCTCGACTCGAGAGATATATTGGTCAGTGAGTTCAATGCGGGTCCCGGTTGGCGCCTTCACGCTGATGACGAATTGGCCAGGATCGGTGCGCGGAAAATAGGCGCGGCCCAGGAATGGAGCCAGTGCAAAGCTAAGCACAACAAAGATGGAAAACACCGAAACCACCAGCGCAGGCTTGCCCAGACAGTAGTGAATTGCTCGGTCGTAGTGATCCTGCAGCCAACTGAAGCCCTGATTGAAGTAATAAACGATTTTCGCAAAGATGTTGGTTTGGCCGTGACCACCATGCATATGCTCAGGAACCGGATCACCCCTCTGTGCGGACTCATGCTCATAGTCATGCTTTGTGTGCTTGATAAAACGAGAGCAGAAAAGCGGAACGACCGTCATCGCGACGACGTACGAACAAAAGAGTGCGATGACCACTGCGAGCGCAAGCGCAGTGAAGAGGTACTTGCTGACTCCCGTAAGCAGCACGACAGGAAAGAAGACAATTGCTGTGCTGAAAGTGGCCGCCAACACTGCGAGTTGAACCTCTTTGCCCCCCTCCTGGGAGGCCTTAACCGGGTCGGAGCCCATCTCGAAGTGGCGGAAGATGTTTTCGAGTACCACGACCGAATTGTCGATAAGGCGGGATAACACGAGAGCCATGCCGCCGAGCACCATCGTATTGATCGAGTCGCCAAAAGCCTTCAGGATCAGGAAGGTTGCGATGCACGATATAGGGATTGAGAGGAGGACGGCAACCGTAGCACGCACGTTGCCGAGGAACAGAAGGATCATGACGCCGGTCAGGCAAAGGCCGATCGAACCCTCGCTGATGACGTTTTTGATTGCGATCTTTACGAAGACCGACTGATCGAACACGACAGCAGTCTTGAGCTGTTGCGGGATATCGAGGAGATGGGCCGTGGCTTTGCGGATGCCATCGACGATGGTGATGGTATTGGAGTCGCCACCCTGCTTAAGGACCGGAATGTAGACCGAGTGCTGTCCATCGACCCGCACAATGTTGGTCTGGAGCTGGCCGCCATCCACTGCATGACCAACGTCCCCCACGAGAATGGAAGCGTTGCCGACAGTCTTGAGCGGGATGCCGTTCACAGCGTCGGGCGTGGGCACCTGGCTATTGGCGTAGATGTTGTAGTCCTTGGGACCGATGCGAACATCTCCTGCGGGCAGAATGAGGTTCGAGTCATTTACTGCACGGACGACATCCATCACGCCGAGCTGGGAAGCCTGCAGCTTCAACGGATCGACGTAGATCATGATCTGGCGATACGTTCCCCCGTAGGGCTGAGGGACTGAGGCGCCTGGAACGTTAGCCACCTGGTTTCGAACGCTGAACTGGGCGACATCTTTCAATTCCGTCTGATTCATCCCAGCGCCTTTGAGCGTAATCAGACATACCGGAAGATTTGCTGCGTCAAAGCTGAGCACTACAGGCGGCAGAGTGCCCGGAGGCAGGCGGCGCAGATTCGCCATTGCAAGGTTCGAGATACCACTCACGGCCGCAGTTGGATCTGTGCCCGGCTGAAAGTAGATCTTGATGAGGCTCACACCGGACAGGGAGCGCGACTCAATGTGGTCGATATTGCTGCCGAGCGTAAAAAAGCGCTCGTCGCTGTCTGTAATGTCGGATTCGATCTGCTGAGGTGGCATGCCGGCATAAAAAGTCGCTACCACCACCACAGGAATATTGACGGGAGGAAAGAGGTCAACAGGCATGCTTGTGATAGCCGCGATACCGACTACAACGACGATCATGCAGGCCATGAGGATAAAAAACGGATAACGAATCGCAAAGAAGGACATGGTTATTCGCCGCCCTTCTGATTTGTTGGCTGATAGTTCTCAAGATCGCTCTTCGCAGGCTGCGGCGCAACTTGCTGGCCGGTCCGTAGCTCGGACTGGGCGCCGATGATGATCCTGTCGCCCGGCTTGAGGCCAGAGATAACCTCCTGAGAATTTGCGCCGCTGATCCCCAACACGATGTGTCGTCTCTCGACTCGATTGTTGCTGTCGACAAGCATTACCGAAGGTTGATCGCCCTGGAGGATAGTGCTTGCGGGAATGATGAGTGCTTCGCTTTTCTGTTCCAGATTAAAGGTCACGTCCGCGTACATCCCGGGGGTGAGCGTTAGATCTGGATTTTTCACGTCTACTTCGGTCAACATCGTTCTCGTGGAATTGGAGACGTCCCTCGTGAAACGTACCACCGTTCCCGAAAACTGCTGCCCCGTCGCCTGCACATGGACAGTGACTTGCGAGCCGACATGCACGAGTGGCACGTCCCGTTCAGGGACCGGCATGCGAAGACGGAGGACATCGCTCTGAGCGAGCCTCACCACGGCCTGGCTCAACCCCTCCGCGGTTCCCGCGGGAATGAGCGAGCCGGTGTCCGCATACCGCATGGTAACGACGCCGTTATAGGGAGCCGTGATGGTTGCGTATTGCTCCATGCTGGTGACCCTGAGGTTCTCGGCTCGCGAAACACCCAACTGTCCTTGTGCGGCGGCTACGGCAGATTTGTCCGCATCTACCTGTGAGGCGGCTGATCTATCTTTCGCGAGAGCATCTTCAAGCTCTTGTGCAGCGACCAGGCCGGGCTGTTGGTCGGATGCCTGCTTCAAGCGAGTGTAACTGGCATGAACTGCTGCGTAGGTGGCTTGTTCCCGGGCGACTTCATTCTGCAGACGTGATATATTCTGCTCGGTCTGGGTTATACCCGCCTGCGCTCCGGCAACTTCAGCGTGCAATTCCGGGACTTCGAGCACCGCGAGTGTCTGTCCCTGACGTACACGATCGCCAATGTCCACATAGATGTGCCGGATATAGCCGGAGACTTTTCCGTGGACGTCGATTTCCTGGAATGCCTGGAACACTCCGGCCCCGGTCAGTTGATTTGCGATAAAGCCAGTGTGTACTGTGGCAACCGAGACGGCCGGAGGCGCTGACGTGGAATCCGAGGCAGCTTCCGTCCGACGGTGGGCGTGCAGAAAATAGAGCGATAGCAAGACTGCAGCCAGAATACAGGCAGCAATCAGGAATAGACGCTTGATGCGCATCGGAGACCTTCCTTCGAATGGATGTCTGAATTCATCCGCAGAAGGGTCTTATCTCCAGCGGCTAATCGAGAGAGCGTCCTTCGTCTGGTGGTGGTCGAAGACAGAGAATCGGGGCCCGACTGAGTGGTGACAGGTCAATGACCGCCTCATCGCGCAGCCGATTTAATGAGTAATCTTCAGTTCCTTGGAGAAGAGAGAAAAGAACCGCCATGCTGAGCGCTGCGTCAGGTACGGCACTGTCACCGGCAGCATGGTCTAATGCGCTCTTTTCAGCGTCGCTGCCGCGTGTGCACAACTTGGCGGGAGAACTCTGATGTTCCGCCTTGTAGAGCGATAACTTATAACCCGTACCCCACACAAAAACCATGAATGCGAGCGAGATGCAGAACACACCAAGAAAGGAGAGCGCCCCCTCAGGTTCCAAAATCCGGATTTTAGACATGCGATTCACGGCTGCTCTCTTAGATTCTACGGGATTGCGCCGAGTATTTCGATTGGCGGCTGAAGGTATTGGTTGATTCATTTGTGGCAGCGTCAAGCCCACTTTGCCGAAATGGTCTGATTTTGCAGGCGACGGGACGTTTGAGGCCGGAGTCGATGGGGTTTGGCCCAGATGCCGGCGATCGGCAAGACGGGTACTACCAATCGGGTAAGCGAAGGACTGACGGCGCTGGATGCTGGAGGCGGGGGGCGGCAGAGGAGGATGGTGCCGCCCAGGGTGACGATCGCTGTGGTTCAGGGTTCGAAAAGTTCGGTGATTCCGCGGCATCCCATTCACACTATTTTCAAGCGACCAGTGCGGACAATCTGCATGTCTTCGAGAATGCAGCTGGATTCACGCATAATCGCCAATGCGCTCTGCCCGGCCGGATAGATCCCGGAAAGTCGCCCAGGGTTCGCCGATCCTCCTGTGCATGATCCCCGGTCGACCGGAACAGCGCAGACCCCGTTTCCATCCCCTTACCGGCTTGGAGACGCGCTCAGGAGATCCGAGGACGAATCTGACGAGGCGCTGATTAAGAGCAACCGAAAGCCAAGTTGATAAACGCTCTGCTCTGATCGAACCCCGCGAAAGCTGCTGTCGCTCAAGAAAGTTGCTCCAGGCATTGCCTACCTGTTGACATTCAACCTATGCCGGCGCATTCTATATATGGAAAGACAACAGGTGGAAAGCATGACTGCGAGCAAATCCGATGTTCTGCAAGGGACGCTCGACCTGATGGTCCTGAAGACGCTGGAAGCCCTGGGCCCGTTGCACGGCTACGGAATCGCGAGGCGCATCGAGCAGGTAAGCGACAACCGGCTGAGCTTGAACCAGGGAACCATCTATCCAGCGCTGCTGCGACTGCAACAACGAGGATGGATCCAAGCCGAGTGGGGCATGACCCCTACCAAGCGCCGCGCCAAGTTCTACTCCTTGACCCCTTCAGGTAGTCAACAGATGGAACTGGAAGCCGAAAACTGGGAACGCATCGCCGGGACCATGGCGCGCTTTCTCGCCCCGTCCAACTAGGAGGTGGAGATGGAACTGTTTCGCACAATTTTGAGCAGATGCGTGGGATTCTTTCGCGGTAACCGCCTCGACCAGGATCTCGATGAGGAACTGAATTCGCACATCGATCTGGCCATCGAAGAGAAGTTGAGCCGCGGCGTGCCGGTAGACGAGGCCCGCACGGCGGCATTGCGCGAGTTTGGCGGCGTGACACAGACCAAGGAAGATTTCCGCAACCAGCGTGGACTGCCTTTTCTTGAAATCCTGCTGCAAGACACGCGCTATGTGCTGCGCCAACTGCGCAAGTCGCCCGGCTTCACCCTCACCGTGGTCATCACCCTGGCCCTCGGCATCGGCGCCAATACCGCCATCTTCACCCTGGTGCAGGGCATCCTTCTGCGCTCTCTTCCCGTCAACGATCCCTCCCGTCTCTACCGCATCGGAGACAAGGACGATTGTTGCTACTACGACAGTTTTCAAAACGACAACGGCGACTTCGATCTCTTCTCGGATGATCTGTACCGCCATTTCAAGCAGTCGACGCCGGAGTTCGAGCAATTGGCTGCTGTAGAGGCGGGCGGCAGCGGTTACAGCATGCGCTATGGGTCGTTGCCCGCCAAATCGCTGCGCACCGAATATGTCTCGGGCAACTACTTCTCCACTCTCGGAGTCGGCGTCTATGCGGGCCGTCCCCTGATCGAAAACGACGACACTCCCGGCGCAGCGCCCACCCTGGTTCTCAATTATCAGACCTGGCAGGCGGACTTTGCCGGAGATCCTCACATCGTCGGCGCAACGGTGTACTTGAATACGCACCCATTCACCGTGGCCGGCATCGCGCCTCCCGGCTTCTTTGGCGACCGCGTCGCCGTGCGTCCCCCGGAAGTCTGGCTGCCCCTGGCCAGCGAAACCGTGCTCGATGGAGCCAACGCCAGCGTAAAACAGCCCGACACGCACTGGCTCTATGCGCTGGGCAGGCTACGCCCCGACGTCAACAGGGACATACTGCAAACCAAGCTCTCGGTGGCGCTGCGGCAATGGCTGGTCACGCGCGCCAAGGACACGGAACATGGCGGATCACCTCACACGGTCCTACTCAGTTACTCGACTTGGCAAAGGCGCTTTAATGGAAGCCCGAATGTAATTGGGCGGGCAATTACCCTCAGCGATACTTCATACACCATTATTGGCGTGCTTCCATCCGAGTTTCAATTCGCTCCACGCGGAGCCTCTGAGTTCTGGACAGCGCTCAACGACCCAAGTTCCTGTGAATTGAGGCGTGCCTGCCACAGTCTCTTCGGTCTCGCCCGTCTCAAAGATGGAGTCTCCCTCCAGAGTGCCTTGGCAGAGATGAAGACCATCGAACTGCAGCTCGCGAAACAATACCCGGACGCCAATCGCGGCTTCAGCGCGGACGTTGTGAAGCTGACCGAAGTGGTTGCCGGTGACATCCGCCCGATTCTGCTTATGCTGCTCGGGGGAGCATGTCTGCTCCTCCTGATTGCCTGCGTGAATGTCTCAAGTCTTTTGGTCGTCCGCTCTGAAAGTCGCAAACGTGAGATCGCAGTCCGCGGTGCGCTCGGTGCATCCCCCACCCGGCTTGTCCGCCAGTTTGTCACCGAAGGGGTTGTGCTCGTCCTGGCTGGCAGTTTGCTCGGTCTTGTGTCTGCCTATTTTGCCGTGCACCTGCTCATCAGGCTGATTCCCGCGGGCATGGTAGAGGCGATGCCGTATCTCGCTGGACTGGGCTTGAATCTCCGGGTAATGGCATTTGCGGGGCTGATTTCCTTGCTTGCGGCAATTCTCTTCTCCATCGTTCCTGCCCTTCGGTTGTCTCGGGAGGATTTGCGGGGATGCCTCGCCGAAGGTGGCCGCGGTTCCGCTGGAATGTTGTGGCGCCGTCTTGGTTCCAAACTTGTGGTGTTGGAACTCGCGACTGCGATGGTTCTGTTGGTTGGCGCCGGGCTCCTTGGTAAGAGCCTCTACCGCCTACTTCATGTAGATATTGGTTTCGACCCCGACCACATCGCCACGCTCCTGATCACAATGCCAAGTTCGTACCAAGAGAACATCCAGGTCATGCGACTTGAAAGGCAATTGGTGAGCCGAATCGGGAGCCTGCCCGGTGTCAAATCCGTTGGCATCTCTACATCCCTTCCCTCAAGCAGTTGGGGTATGGCAACCAATATTCTTGTCTCGGGTCGGCCGTCGAACGGGGAGCACAATACTGTGCCCGAACGGGATGTCAGTTCGAACTATTTGAAAACGCTCGGAGCGAAGCTCCTTCGTGGGCGCTACTTCACCGAGGCTGAAGACGATCCTTCGAAGGCTCACGTGGCGGTGATTAACCAGACATTTGCAAAGCAATACTTTCCGGGTGAAGATCCCATTGGCAAGAGACTTTTATACGAAGGGTCACAAGAGCCAATCGAAATTGTTGGCCTCGTGGAAGATATTAAGAACTTATCCGTGAATAGGGACAATCTGTCTCCAACAGATCATGGCACAGGCGAGTGAGAGAAGCGCGACATAGCTGGCCTCAGTCTTTTCGAAGCTGACCAGCAGTTTTCGGAACCGATTGAT
>Ga0255353_1002100_pt1 | contig 10312 bp, 6 predicted proteins | sample HBST25metaG_FD_189941 | JGI IMG/M metagenome (GOLD analysis project Ga0255353, IMG submission 189941) | Peat soil microbial communities from Stordalen Mire, Sweden - H.B.S.T25 | ecosystem: Environmental > Terrestrial > Soil > Wetlands > Peat | place: Sweden: Norrbotten County, Stordalen Mire...
GTACTGGTGATTGCCATCTGCGAAAGATTATTGATCTGTCCGACCATGTCCGCATCTGGCTCCGTGACATACCCATAGCCGTTCAATGCGGCAATTCCAAGAAGGGTATTACTGCTCGAGAGCGTGGTACTCGATCCAGAGTTCTGGATCTCGGTTCCGCTCACTTCCGCAAGGACATCGCCGGTCTGATTGTCGACCGCAATGGCGTAGTCATCGATTCCCAATATGATTCCATTACTTGTTCCGCTGGTATTTGTTCCGAAGGCAAGTAAATACTCTTGAACGGGGAAAGAGAAACCGGGAACGAAGTAGGCCGTCGTGCCATCTTTGCTGATGGCAAGAGTAGGCTGGTCCGTGATGAGCGGTTTCCACAACACATTGGAAAGAATGGTCCCGTCGGCGCTTGCGACTTGTATTTTGACGAAGTGGGGTTCATAGGCCGTTACGAGTCCGGAGGGGGCTGTGCATGTGATGCCGCCTGAACCACAGAAAAGAACCCCAGTGCCAACGTAGCCCGCCGTGATGTTTGCAGCATTAACCGTTGCTGTTCCAGATCCGGAGAAATCCGTTATCGTCAGGATGTCGCCAACCTGGGCCCCGCTGGTTGCGACGTGTATGGGATATGCCGATACTCCGCCTACGGCACCGGGAGAAATGAAATCCGGCGACAGAAGGCCATTTGGATCGACGGCGACAAACGAGATCGCGATCACCCGCGGTGTCACGGTTACGGTTGCCGTGGCCATGGCCGAGCCGCCGCTTCCAGTTGCGGTCGCCGTGTAGGTCGTCGTTGCGGTCGGCGTCACTGCGACGCTTCCGGATGCAACCGGAGTGACGACGCCAACGTTGTTGTTAATACTTACAGACGTCGCATTCGTCGTTGTCCATGACAAGGTTGCGGACGAACCGCTTGCGACGCTTGTCGGACTGGCGGTAAGGGTCACGGTCGGGGCTGGTAGCGCTGCGGTAACCGTTACGGTTGCCGGGGCCGTGGCCGAGCCGCCGCTTCCGGTTGCGGTCGCCGTGTAGGTCGTCGTTGCGGTCGGCGTTATGGTGACACTTCCGGATGCAACCGGAGTGACGGCGCCAACGTTGTTGTTAATACTTACAGACGTCGCGTTCGTCGTTGTCCATGACAAGGTCGCGGTCGAACCGCTTGTGATGCTTGCCGGGCTGACGGAAAGGGTCACGGTTGGGGTTGAATTCGTTGGAGTCGAACCACCACCTCCACCGCCTCCGCAGCCTGCAAGAGCTGCCATGACGATGCTGATTGCAACAATACTTGCAGTTTTCATGACTGCTCCTTCTTCCCTCTAAGTCTTTATGACCGTTGATTCATTGCCACTTACACGATATTTCTGCTGGGAGCCTATGACTGTACAAAATTGACCATTTTTAAGCTATGTTTATCGCTCTTTCAAATCTGCGACCTATTAGTAGAGGCTTCCTAAAGCTGTATAGACGCGCTCAATATCTGCGTAAAGGTATTAGAAGCATATCGAAGGATGAATGCAGCCAGTCTTCACCTTTGAATTGTCAGGTCAAGCATGAGGATGAAAGTGCAGTCTGATATAACTCGCGGTACCATCACAATCTTCGAGAAAACTGAAACAAAAATTCCTTTGTGCGGTATTGACCAGACCTAGCAGAGGACTGCGGATAATCTCGTTAAAGATGTAGGAGCCCTCCCCCCCCGCAGAAGCCAAACCGATTTTCCCAACGGGGTGAACACGAAAGTGCGAGAAATTCTTCCCACGCTAATTTTCCGCATCTTGCTTTATCTTTCCCACGCATGATGCGGAGCAGGAAAGCGTACAACTGCCCGCAAGGGCAATCCCGGAGGTAACATGAAGAAGTTAGCTTTCGCGCTACTTGCAATGGCAACGGCCCTTGCAATTGCCCCTGCGGCATTGGCCGATTCAGTTTCCGGCTCAATCGCCGTTGGGGAATCTCTCAACAGTTCCGACACATGGAGCGCGACGGGGATCACGTTCCTGGGGACCGGACAAGTCCATCAAGCCACTGGGACATTAGCCAGCCTGCTGGGTGACTCGGCGCAATTGACCAGCTTCACCTTCGTCCCTGCCAGTGCAGCCACCGGAGTGGAGTTGTTCAATGTCGGGTCCGGCCTTTCCACATTCACAATCGAAAGCATAGTTGTCGATTTTAATGGCACGTTGGATGGCACTCCGTTCTTGAATCTCTCTGGCACCGGCCTGCTCACCGAGGTCGGTTATGATGACACGCTGGCCACTTTCAGCCTCACCAGCACAACCACTGGGTCCACTTCCTTTACGGTCGACGCCACCGTCCCCAGCACCATTCCTGAGCCCAGCAGCCTCATGCTCCTCGGCACTGGACTTCTCGGCCTTGCGTTCGGCTTATTCCGTAAGAACAAGCCGGCCGGCATGGTTTTGCAGAAATAGCCTGTTTGATCCTCTTGTTTCTAATGTTAAAAGGGCGCGAATCGCGCCCTTTTCTTTTGCTCCGTTGATTGCGAGCGCACAGCACATTCACTCCATGCTTCACATTCCCGATTCTCAATCCTTCCGCAGATAAGTCTTTGACAGGTGATCGTGCCAGCACAGGTGGTCGTCGTCAAAGAGGGCCCATGCCATGCCCAGGCCTAACGGAAGCACGGAGAGAAGGAGCGCGCCCAGTCTGTGCCGCGACTGCGCGGTGGTTAGGCTTTGCCCGTCGAAGGTGCAAAGACTGATGCCGGCGCACTTCGTCCCCGGCGTGGCCTGAGCAAGAGCAAGGAAGAGCACCTGATAGAGCAGGCAGGCGAGCAGAAACGCTGAGGCCACACCGATTTCCGCGATTTTTGCCGGGAGCGGATGGCCGATCCTGGCCACAGCCACCAAGGCTGCTCCTGTGACGGCACCCGCGATCAGCGCGCCATCCACCAAGGCTGCGGACAGCCGGCGGCTGATGGACGGCAGTTGCAGGACCGGCAGCGAGGATAACGCGTCCCGAGGCTCAGGCTCGTCCATGGGCTGGGCTTCCAACTCGATGCTCGACCACTCGGGACTTGGCCAGGCAGGCGTGGCGTCAGCCGCGTCTGGTTCGACGGAGAGAGCGGCGGGGTCCACCTCGAAGATGTTCAGTTGGGCCTGGGCCGCGACTGCCGCGAACGGTCCCTCTGCCCGCCTGGGACGCCTCTTGCGCGTAGCTACCAGCTCGCGCGGAAACTCGATGAGGTTGGCGAGGATCGGCAAATCCGGCTCGACCGGCACAATGGCGTCGAAGCTCGATGACTCGCCGGCCACCGGCGGACGCTCGCAACCATCCTCAACCGGAGATTCAGCAGAGTCTGACGGGATTGGCTTACGCGCAGGGACCGGGCGCAATGGACGCGCTATCAAATCCGGCTCCCAGACGAGGCGCGAATACTCGCTTTCCCAGGCCTCGAGCGAAGAGGGCAATGTGGGCTGAGCAGGCAGGACGGTTGGAACCGGGCGCCGCACAGGCGGCTGAACTGGCGCAGCGGCCTGCGGCAGTTCGGGCGCCCAGATACGCGGTTCGGCGGAGGCGCTCTGCAGGCTTGGCAAGGCAGCTTGGAGGGCTGGCTGAGCTTCGGCAGTCTCTATCTGGCAAAAGCTGGGGACATGGGCATAATGCGCGGCCACGCGGGCGGCCACCTGAGCAGAACGGCTGCGAGCCGCCACGTGTCTTTGCGCGGGCATGGCCGGCCTCGTCGTGGACGAGCAGCGGCTCTGATGCGCGGCAATGCGCCGATTCACTTCCTGCTTCCAAGAAATTGCGGAACTGGGCTGGCTTACAGACGTGCTCAAGGCTTTCTTGTCCCTTCTCAGGCGTCATCCTGCCGATTTCCGGCATTCGGATCGGCAATTCAGGTCCTTCAAGCCCCTGAAAGCTGGGAATGGAGGACGTTGACTTCAAAAAAGAAGGGCGGTGCGCGGAGAAAAATACAGGCATGGCCCGGATCGCGGGATCCGAGCGCGGTGAAAATATCCGGATTTCTTGCCTGATGCCAGAGCTGCGCGGCGCGTGCCCGATACCAAGGCAGCCTGTTTTGCTATGCTGACCTAGGTCCCGGAATGCGCCCTCGCACCTTAGTTTTTATCACGATGCTGACCGCCTGTCACCTGATACTTCGGGGACAGGCGTTGACCAATGCGGCACTCCCCGCGGGCCAAGACGCAACTCGAGCGGGCTCTGAGCTTTCGTCATCCCTGCCGGACGACCCCGGCCAGGAGATTCTGCCCGTAGCCAAACCGGAGCCTGCCCCGCCAAGCGGAGTGCCGGTGGAGTGGGAAGCCGAGAGGCAGACCCGGGTGGGCAACACCTGGACACTGACTGGCGGCGTGGTGGTCCACTATCGCGACTACATTCTGCGCGCCGACAAGGTCGTCTATGACCAATCCACCACGGAACTGGATGCGGACGGGCACATGCAAGTAGCCGGCGGGCCCAATGATGTGCTCATCTACGCCGATTATGGGGATATGCGGCTGAATATGCACACCGCGCGCTTTTTCAACGTGCACGGGTCGCAGGGTGTGCGCAGGCTGGGCCGCACATCGGTTTATTCCACGACCACGCCGTTCTTTTTTAGCGGCAGGGTGGTGCTGGAGACAGGCGAGGGCAACTACCAGATCATTGACGGGACGATGACCAACTGCCGCTTGCCAAAACCGGACTGGCAGATCATCTCCCGCTCGATCAAAGTTGAAGACGGCCAGGCCTCGACTGCCAATGCCCTCTTCAAATTTCTCAACGTGCCCATTTTTTACCTGCCCTATCTTCGCCATCCGGTAGACGAGACTGGCCGCGAGAGCGGATTTCTTATCCCCGTCATTAGCACGGGATCGTCCATCAGGGGCTACACGTTTGGCGAGCAATTCTACTGGGTAATCAGCCGCAGCATGGATATGACTGCCGGCACGGAATACTACAGCAAGCGCGGCTGGGCGCCCAACGGCGACTTCCGTTATAAAGGCCCTGGGCTGGACCACTTGACGGCGCGCTGGAACGCGCTTGTAGACCGCGGAACCAAGTTGCCCAGCGCTACCGATCCGGCAACCCTCTTGCTCACCAACGAGGGCGGGGTGGACATCAATGCGCTGGGGCGCAAGGATCTCACTTCCGCAACGCGCGTGGCGGGCAACATTGAATACCTATCCAGCTACGTCTACCGGCTGGTCTTCAACGACGACTACTGGCAGGCGGTCAGCTCCGAAGTAAAGAGCAATGTGTCGCTCAGCAACGCGCACCGGGGATTTGTTTCCTCCGTCTCGCTGGACCGATTCCAGACCTTCGCCGGAACCTCGGGCACCACTGTTACTGATACGGCCTCCATCAACGCCAACCAGGCGAGGATTCTTCGCCTGCCCAGCCTGCGCTTCGACGTGCTGGACCGGCCGCTGAGCGCTTCGCCGCTGTATTGGGGAATGGAATCGTCGCTCAGCTATCTGACCCGTTCTGAACCACACTTTCATGCCCGCAACGTGGGCCGGTTCGACTTTTATCCACATATCTCCCTGCCGCTTTCGGCTGGAGGGTGGAGCGTGATGGCCGATGGCGCGCTGCGCGACACTGTCTACTCCATCAGCCAGAACCCCAGCCTGAAAGGCACGCATTCCGGGGGCACTCCCTTCATCAGCCACGATTCGCTGAACAGAACCGATTTTGAAGCCTCGGTGGACCTGCGGCCGCCGGCGCTGGAGCGGGATTTTGCGCTCACGCGCTGGAATCGCGAGATGCGCCATGTGATCGAGCCGGAGATCACATACCGCTACGTGGGCGGCATCGGCAGCCAGGCGCGACACGTACTGCTGGTGGACACGACGGATATTGCCACCAACACCAATGAAGTGGGCTACTCACTCACACAGCGCTTTTATCTGCGCCGCACCGGCGGCCAACCCTGCGCCACGACAGACGACAAGACTGATCCAAAGAATTGCCCCACGCAGACGCCGCCCCGCGAGTGGGCCAGTTGGCAGGTTGCGCAGAAGTTCTACGTTGACTCAGATTTCGGCGGGGCGCTGATTGCCGGCCGCCGCAATGTCTTCGACTCCACGCTGGACCTGAGCGGGGTCGCGTTCCTCACCGGGCCGCGCAACCTGTCGCCCGTCACCTCGCGCCTGCGCTTTGAGGCCATTGACAACCTGCGCATTCAATGGGACCTGGACTACGACCCCAAGGCTGGGCTATTCGGTGCCGACAACATGTATGCGGGCTACAGTTGGGGCCGCACTACCGTCGGCGTGGGCCATGCCATGCTTAACGCTGTCGATGAGAACGGCGGCGCAGCCACTACTATAAAGAGCCAGCAGGTGCAGCCGTTCTTTTCTATCGGCAAGCAGAGCGGAAAGGGATTCAACCTGGCGGCTAATGGCGGTTACGACTTTACCCACGGCCAGTTGCAATACGCCAGCGCGCAGGCCGTCTATAACTGGAATTGCTGCGGCCTTACATTCGGTTATCGGCGATTCGATCTCGGCACGATTCGCGAGGAGACCCAGTACCTCTACAGCTTTACTCTGGCCAACTTCGGCGCTCTGGGCGACATTCGCCGCTCCAGCACGGCATTCCGCGACCCGAGCCTGCCGCCGGCGTATTAGAACGCCAAGTAAACCCCGCACCCGCCCTGCTGGGGTATCCTTTTCTGAGAGGATTAACCTTTGTCACGCATTCATTTTTTGACAGGCCTGCTTGCACTGGGCCTGGCCGTAGGCTGCAAAGCCCAACCCGCTGCGCAGACATCCCAGGATATGGCGATGAACCGCCGCATCGAAGTTATGGTTCGCTCCCAATACAATGTGCCGCCAGATTTTGCTGTGGCTCTTGGCGCTCGGACGCCAAGCCAGATCCCCGGCTATGACGCGCTTCCCGTCACGCTCTCGCACGGCGCCAAGAAGACGGTGATTGATTTCCTGATCTCGACCGATGGCAAAACGCTTGCCCGGCTGGACAAATTCGACCTGGCTAACGACCCGTTCTTTTCAATCGACGTGGCTGAGCGCCCCATCCGCGGCAATCCCGCTGCCAAGGTCACGGTGATCAGCTTTGACGACCTTGAATGCGGCTACTGCGCCCAGATGCACCACGCGCTTTTTCCGGCCACATTGGATCGCTACAACGGCCAGGTGCGCTTTATCTACAAGGACTACCCGCTACCTCCTGAGATGCACCCGTGGGCAATGCACGCCGCAGTGAACGCCAATTGCCTGGCCGCACAGAGCGGCGAGGTTTACTGGAACTACGTGGACTACCTTCACTTCCATGGCCAGGAGGTTAACGGCGAAAATCGAGATCTGGCAAAGAGCTTTGACGCGCTGAACCGCATCGCACGCCAAGAGGCAGCGTTAGGCAAGCTCGACACAGTCAAGCTGGATGCCTGCCTGGCCGCGCAGGACGAAACCGGCGTGCGCGCCTCGATGAGGGAAGGCGAAGCGCTGGGAGTGGAAGGAACACCCGCGCTTTTTGTGGAGGGCGAGCGCATTGGCGGCGCCCTGCCTCAGGAACAGTTGTGGATGGTGATTGACCGCGCCCTGCGAGCCGTTGGAGAACAACCGCCCGCCGCGACGGCGCGGCCTGAGGGGACTGCCAAGTAGCCGGCGGCCTCTCGGATTTCAGCTCTTGCCGTTCTGAGGGCGGCTGGGGCTGCAACTCGCGGGTGCGCATGAGATTGCGTATCGCCGCACGAGCCTCGGGGTTTATTCTTGATTGCCAGGGAGCTTTGCGTCCCCCAGGAGATACAAGGTTGCAAATCGAAGCCTTTAGCCGCACATCTTTCCGCTTGACTGTCCTCATTCTTTGTGGAGTAACAGTGGTTGCCGCCGTGAACGGGTGCCACAGGTCACCCTCTCCAGATGTGATGGCGACCGTGAACGGCAAGGATATTTTGCGCTCGGAACTGGAGAAGTACTATAAGGCCAACCTGGGCGATAATCCCCAGAAGCCCTCGCCCGAGCAAGCCGACATTGTTCGGCTGAATATTCTGAAACAGATGATAGACGACGAGATTCTCTGGCAGCGCGCCACCAAGCTCAACCTCACCGCCAGCGACGAGGATGTCAACGCCAAGCTGACCGAGATGAAGGCGCCTTACACGCAAGAGGAGTGGGACAAGCAGCTCCAGGCCCGCAACCTGACCGCGGACGACCTCAAGCGCGATCTGCGCCGCTCGTTGACCAAGACGAAACTGCTTAACAAGGAGATCGAGTCAAAGATCAACATCACCGACGCGGAGATTACCAGCTACTATGTGGCGCACAAGTCGGAGTTCAATCTGATTGAGCCGCAGTACCACTTGGCGCAGATCGCGGTCACCACGGGGGCCGCGCAGCAGGCCGGCAATCTGCAAAACAACAAGGCCTCCGGCGACGCCGACGCGAAAAAGAAGATTCAGGCGCTGCATACGCGCCTCGAAGCCGGCCAGGATTTCGGCGACTTAGCCATGAATTTCTCCGAGAATCCAAACACCGCTGCAAATGGGGGCGACATGGGCTTCATACCCGAAAGCCAACTGCGCAGCGAACCTGACGTCTACAGCGCCGTCAGCAAGCTCAAGCAGGGAGAGATTACCGAGATTCTTCCCGGCTATAACGGAACAGGCGCAGGCCGCCGGATCATCGGCTATGCGATCTACAAGCTGGTGTCGCATGAGCCGGCCGGCCAGCGCGAGCTGAATGACCCGCGTGTGCAACAGGTTATCCGCCGCGGCCTCCGCGAAGGCCACGCTCAACTGCTGCAGAACGCTTACTTTGAAGTGCTTCACGACGAGGCCAAGGTTCATAACTACTTTGCCGACCAGATCCTCAAGCAGGGCGCGAAATAGAGCACCCCGCTTGATCGTTTATACGGCCTCTAGTCTCCTCGCCACACAACCATGAAAAGGCGCGCCCTAGGTGTGCCTTTTTGGTCTTGCGAGGGCGAAAGTAGCTTCCCGATGCGCGAGCAGAAACTACCGCCGTTCTATCCGGCTTTTTCCCAGGCGGGGATCCTCGGCGGCAGGTCTTGGTCGATGCGTTAAAAATGAATGTCGCCCTGCATGATGTACGTGTGCTTTGGAAGATTGCTTCGAGCCCCAGGTCCTTCGTTCGCGCGCTTTCTCAGCAAGGAGACGCTCCGTTTAAAGGCGATATCCTCGCAGTTTACTGCCAACCACAGGCAGCGCTTCTGGCTCCTTCGCGTGAAGACCCCTTCTCAAGCGTCTCATCGGCATGGTTCGCTCCTCAAACGAGACAGAATTTCAGGGCCGAGGAGGCGTCACCATACACCAGTTGGATGCGCGCAGGAGTCGAAGGCCAATAGATGCAGAAACGGCCTCCGCATTTACGGAGGCCGTTTCTGCATACTCGTAAAATTTGAGGCTTACTTCAACTCGCCGTTGTCGCCTAAGGTGATGCCGCCCGGGCCCTGGTTCTTCTTCGCTTCGTTTGCCTTGCGCACACCCATCGCCTTGGTGCGCCACATCTCCGCCTGAGCGAGGTCGTCCTTCTGAGCCGCCCCGTTGCCCCAATCCACATCGGCCTTGCGCCGATAGATCAGGTTCAGGTAAGCCATGGCATCGTCGTAGTTGGGCCGAATAGCAACCGCCTGGTTAAGATACTGCAAGCCCTCGTCGACCAACGGACCATTCTGATTCTTAAGCGGCTCCATGACCTTCTTGGGCGCCTTGGCGTTCCCTTCGCCATCGTCGTTCAGGCCAGCCGGCGACAACGCTGACAGCGCGTTCTGGTGAGCCAACATCCAATCGATCACGCCAACCGTGTAGGCCGCCTCAGGATCCTTTGGATCCTCCTGAAGCACCTTTTTCTGCCATGTCTTGGCCAGGTCCAGTTTCTTGACCTGGAACTCAATACCCGCAATCTGTTTCATGCTGTTCACATCGTGCGGGTCTTTTGCCAAAACTTCATTGAAGATGTCGATGGCCTGCTGCGCGGTATTCAAATTATCGGGTGTATCCAGTCCTGCCACTACGTTCTGAGCCAAGGCTGTGGCCAGGTAGCTCTTCGCCATAGGCAGGCTCGGATCGAGCTGTGTGGCTCTCTGGAAGTGCTCGATCGCCTCTTCATAGTGAGCGCCTTTATACGCTTCCACACCCTTGTTCAACTGGTCACGGGCAGCGAGGCGGTTGCACCCGCTCATGGAAAGCGCCATGCCGGCCAAGGCTATCGCCAGCGCCGTAATACGTGCGGGTCCATTCATGTTCGTTCCTTCTCCTTCAGGCTGGGCCTACCGGTCACACGCCTGGAATCTAAATTGCTGCTGGCCGCGGGCGGGAGAAACCGAAACCAGGATGGCAAAATTGTACTCCTGTTTTCCGCCCGGATGAACC
>Ga0255353_1002103_pt1 | contig 10304 bp, 10 predicted proteins | sample HBST25metaG_FD_189941 | JGI IMG/M metagenome (GOLD analysis project Ga0255353, IMG submission 189941) | Peat soil microbial communities from Stordalen Mire, Sweden - H.B.S.T25 | ecosystem: Environmental > Terrestrial > Soil > Wetlands > Peat | place: Sweden: Norrbotten County, Stordalen Mire...
GTTTGCTTCATCGCCTGCCTGACTATGCGGTTACCACAGCGGTGCTGGCTGCCCATAATGTGATCACCCTGCTAGTGCCGTCTTCCTCGGGCGAAGCGGCGCTGACGATGCCGGTCATGGCGCCGTTGGCCGGGCTGACAGGTATCGGCAAGGATACACTGGTGCTGGCCTATCAGTTCGGCAACGGGCTGATCAATACCGTGTCCCCCACCAGTCCGGTGCTGATGGCCAGCTTGGCCCTCGCGCGGATAGAGTTCGGACAATGGCTGAAAGTGGTGCTTCCTTTTATTCTGGCCGCGTGGTTGGCATGTGCCCTGCTCCTCGCTATCTTTGCGCATCTCTAGAGGCGGCGCCCCGGACGAGGGAACGAAAGAAAGGGTTAGGATGTTAGACCAGAACAACGCCGTACCGCTCTACAAGCAATTGAAGGAAGCTGTCCTCGGCCTGATCCTGTCGGGCCATTTAGGTGCCGGTGACCAGCTATCGACCGAGCAGGAACTGAGCGCCCAGTATGGCGTCAGCCGCATCACTGTGCGTAACGCAGTCACCGAACTGGTCAACGAGGGCTATCTGCAAAAGCGCCAGGGCAAGGGGACCTTTGTGTGCCTCCCCAAGATCAAGCGCAAAGCCGTGCACCTGCTCAGCTTTACCGCTACCTGCGAAGCCAGTGGCATGAGCGCGCACAGCGTGGTGTCAAAAAAGCAGGTTCTCGATGACCACCCCGCAGCACGGCGAGTTCTGGGCCTGGACCCCGATGACCGGGTGCTCTACATCCAGCGTATCCGCTATGCCGATGGGAGCCCATTGATGTTGGAAAACAACTATTATTCCTTCAAGCGTTTTGCGTTTCTGCTCAACGAGCCGCTGGAGGGCTCGCTCTACAAGCTCTTGTCCGAAGAGCACAATATCCGCCCCACCTGTTCGGGCGAAACCCAGCTCGAGGTGCAAAGAGCCAGCAGCGAGATCGCAAGGCAGATGCAATGCGCGCCGGGTGATCCGCTGTTCCTGATGCGAACCAGTGTACTGGACGAGCTCAAGCAGCCCATCCATTACGGCGAGCAACTGATCATAGCGGACCGGTACGCGTTCATTTTCTGATCCAAGCTGCTATCGCGATGCCCAGCTCGGCCAGTTCCTTCAGGGTGATGACAAGATCGGAAAGCGAACGTCCCCAGCGGTCGAGCCGCCAGACGAGAATTGCGTCCAGTTCGCGGCGACGGACGGCGGCGAGAAGTTCCTCTCGCTTTGGCCGCTGCAGGGCGCCGGAGCCGACTTCTTTGATCTTGGCGACGATCTGCATACCGTTTCTTTCAAATCGAGAACGCCTGGAAGCGACTATATCGGGTACACGATTCACGAGAGGAGGCTTCGACGATGACAACCCTTGCGCACCTTGTTCCCACGGAAGATGATGTGTTCTACAGCCGCCGTGACCCAAACGATGTGCGGTTCGGCGACATTGTGCTGAGGGATCCCGAGGCGTACCCGCATTCTCAGGTAGTCATCCTGGGGTGTCCGCAGGACGAAGGCGTGCGCCGCAATTGGGGCCGTGCCGGTTCGCGTTTTGCTCCAAACGAGATCCGTAAAGCTTTGTACCGCTATCCGGTGAGTGAAGCACACCAATATCTCAAGCTAATCGATGTGGGCAACCTGAGAATCGGGGAGACCCTTGAAGAGACGCATGAATGGTTATGCGAGACACTGCAGGGGTTTCTGCAAGATGGGAAAAAGGTGGTAGTCCTGGGAGGAGGGAATGACATCTCCTATCCGGACTGCAGGGCGTTGTGCGCGACGATAAGCGTTCCGTTAGTGTTCAACATCGATCGTCACCTCGACGTCCGCGCGGACACGCTTAGGAACAGTGGCACGCCCTACCGGCAGTTGCTGGAAGAAGGCGCCATTCCGCCCTCCATGTTTCATGAGGTTGGCATCAACTCCTATGCGAACTCTCCAACGTATCTGAAATATGTTCAAGACCTGGGCGCGCATATCCACTATCTGGGTGACCTGAGAGACGGCGGAGTGGGCTCGGCCGTTCGGGCTATCGTCAGCAGCAGCCCTGCGGACGGGATCTTCTTTGGTTTTGACCTGGACGTTGTAAGGGCCGTCGAGGCCCCCGGGGTTAGCGCTCCGGGCCCGATGGGGCTTACCGCTCGCGAGGTGTGCGAAATCGCAGACGTGGCAGCCTCAGACCCTCGCACTCGCATCATCGAGATCACGGAGGTCAACCCCGAGTATGACCGGGATGGAATTACGAGCAAACTGGCAGCCAACATCATCGTGCGGGCCCTTGCTCACGCATGAAATGTTAAGGAGCAATAAGGGAATTCCTGACCTAACGCTGGAGCGATGGTCCGCGTCCCCCCTTGCGCGGACCGACGAATCAGACGTGGCCCATACATCTGTTGCGGGGGATTCCCCTCATGCAACACGAGTGTCAAGCGACCATTTAAAGAGACTCGTGCGAATTCCAATGGCAAGCGTGGTCCATCCGTTTTCCAACGCGAGGAAATCCTCAACATTCGAGAGTTCCAAAGCAATGCACTGCGTGTCAGCGCCAACGGCCCCTGGGCATATTATTGGCTCATGTGGACGATACCACCCGTTTGGAATTATTTGAGAAGCCCTCGCAGGATCTGTCTGTCGACAATACTTGAAATTAATTCCACGCTGAACGGTAGATCATGCAGCAGCGCCAACGCTTGTCAAATTAGACTCTCAAACGTCCGGTTGATCTGAACCATATCATGCGGCACGAGTACATAGCGCCATGGCTTATCGCTCACGTCTGACGCCCGTTCGCACCATTGAATCGCGGCCTTCGCCTTCTTTTGAACGGTTGAGTCTTCCATGTCGGTTGTCTTCGCGCCCCACGCCCGGATCGCCTGGTCCACTTCGTCGGGGTTTAAGCGATACTGCTTTGCCACTGCATCAAGGGATACCTTCGGGTCTTCACGCGCAGCTTGATAATTTGACGTCTTGGGAGCGTTTGCCTTGTTGATCTTTTCCGCCAGAGAAATCAGCACCGTGCCATTTTCTAGTGACGCGCGATCGCCGCGTTGCACCACGACCACCCGAACGAAATTCTCCGGCTTGTCCTCGAACGAAGGCACCTGAGCCCGGTTGTCCCACGGCGAAATCATCACAAGGTCTTTACCGGGAGGAGAGTGTACGATAGCGAGAGAAATCCAGTCACCCTCCTTTGTGGCACTGCCAACGGAGAGCTTCGCTTTGCCATCATCCCCGGTCATCTTGGAGCTTCCGAAAACTTCAATCCCAATCTCCACCCCGCGCAAAGGATGATGCTTCGTGTTCTGCACCTGAACCAAGACAAAGCCATGCTCCGCCTGGCAGGGCGGGCAGACAGAAACTCCCATCAGAAGAAAAATTGCCGGGATCAATCTACGGAACTGACGTGGTTTCATCGACATTCGCCTCGATGAGAGGAATTCCAATATCGTACACCCGGTTCGTCGATCCGGTCATTGTCTGGCAGGCACCACGATTCGTTTCGGCCTATGTCGCCTGGAAGGGTCCCCAAATGGCGCTAAATCGCCGAGTCACTCGGCGAGCACACCAGTGCATCTCTCGAGTCAGGAACTAACATTTGGTTCCGGTCCCATATGACTCGTGAACGGTGGTTGATTGGCGGTGCGCCAGACGTGACGTTACGTGACTAGAAAACGCACTTGAATTCAAGATCATTGGAGGACATCGAAAACAAAGTTTCCGTTCCAAATGCGGTGAAGTTCAGTTTAGAGGAGTCTCTAAGTTATTGATTTTATGGTGGACGCGGTAGGAATTGAACCTACAACCTGTCGGTTAAGAGCCACCGAATTCGCCAGTCCTCCTGCTGCTAACGTTTGCTATAACCCACTATACAAGAGACGTTTACGCGCTGTGAAAAATATTCGGATTGCTATCAATATAGCCTGAATTGTGCCCTATTTTGAGGGAGCATGGGCACAAAAATGGGCACAGTCATTTGGGTGAACCCCTCGGTTGAGACAATCTGAAATTGGCACAGAGGGCACTTGCCGTTTACTCAATCAGATCAGCGAATGCCATACTGACGTGGGACTGTGAGTGAGGACTCCAAGCTAGGGGCAGGGTTTCGTCTTGTAGAATCATCCCTGTGACGATCCAGGAACTGTTGACACTCGCAACGCGAGGCGAATCCGAACAGCTTGAATTCAAGCAGAGCTCTGCGCAGTTCCCCAGAGCTGGAGAGACGCTTTGCGCCTTCATGAATGGCAACGGCGGACAGGTTTTGGTCGGCGTCGGGCCTGACGGTTCGGTCGTTGGTCAAACGTTGGCGGATAAGACTTTTCAGGACCTGGCGCAGGTCTTGCGCCGCTTTGATCCTCCCATCCCGGTCGAAACCGAGAAGATTCCTGTGGGCATGAGCGACCTTCAGGTTCTGGTTTTGAAGGTCACACCTATGGCTGACAGTCTCCCATGCACCTACGATGGACGGCCGTACCAACGCATCGGGACGACCACGTCGGTCATGCCGCAGGAAACATACCAAAGAATTCTTCTGGAGCGCACGCATTCCCGGCATCGCTGGGAGAACGAAATTGCCGATGTGATGATCGATGAACTCGACGTGCAGGAGATTCGCCGGACAATCCAAACAAGTATTGCGAGCGGCCGATTGCCCGCTGATACTTCCGCCGATGATCTGACTGATGTCCTGGATAGGCTGGGTTTGCGCGTTCGCGGGTCTCTGGTGAATGCGGCGGTAGTGGCTTTCGGTCGCGAGTTTTTGCCTCATTACCCTCAATGCCAGTTACGACTTGCCCGGTTCCGTGGCACCGACAAAAACGAGTTCCTCGACCAAAGGCAACTACATGGTCATGCCTTCGGATTGCTTGCGGAAGCTATGCAGTTTCTGACCAGGCATTTGCCGGTCTCAGGCAGAATCGAAGCCGGACTTTTTGAGCGCGTAGATGAACCCCTCTTCCCGCCGGTTGCTCTACGGGAAGCATTGGTAAACGCGTTCTGTCATCGGGACTATGCGCAGGCAGGCGGTGCAGTGAGTCTGGCCATTTACGATGACCGCCTGGAGATTTGGAGTTCCGGCGGTCTTCCTCTTGGCATGAAAGTCGAGGACCTGAAGCAAGAGCATCTGTCGCGCCCTCGAAATCCATTGATCGCAGAGGTCTTCTATCGGCGAGGACTGGTTGAACGCTGGGGACGTGGTACGCAGAAAATTGTTGAATTGTGTTTGCGCGCCGGCCATCCGGAGCCAGAATTTCTGGAGATTGGTGGGGCGGTGGGCGTTCGGTTTCTGCCGAGCGGGTATGTGGCACCGCTTCGCGTCGCTCATGACCTCACGGACCGCCAGCGCCAGATTCTCCAAGCCGTTGCTGGAGGACGAGAATGCCAATTTGCCAACATCCGCACTCAGATCAATCCTGCGGTGGCAGACCGTACATTGCGCGACGATCTTCTTCATTTGAAAAGACTTGGTCTCATCAATTCTCGCGGGCACGGGCGAGGAGCGGTATGGTTTTTAGCTGCGGAACCTACTCCACGCCAGAATTCGAATAAGGCGGAATAAGGCGGTCGAATAAGGCGGAATAAGGCGGAATAGGGCAATCTGAGCAGACCGTGAACAGGACTCGAACGACGAGTACCTCCTCGTAATAGGAACGGTTGAAGACGCCAATCCTTCCGCGTTCGGGAAGGCGGCAAGTGGTGCGCCAGAGACAATCATGTTCAAGCTCCTCGGCGCTTGGCTGCTTGAAGCTGAAGACCTCGCAGCCTTCTGGATTGACCCTGGACATGACATGACGTATGGCTCCGTCTTTTCCGGCAGCATCCATGCCTTGGAAAATCAAGAGCAACGCTTGGCGATGTGATGCGTAGTGAAACTGCTGCAGCGAACTCAGCTTCTCCATGTGGCTAAGAAGAAGTTCCTTACCTGGTCTCAGCCGATATCGTCAACACTGCCCTCTCCGCATTTCTCGCCTTCTGCGACCGCCCCGTCTACAGTTACTACCTCAGGCAACCAAACCCATTCCACATATCGCCCATGTCCGATCAGACTTTTGGCGCAGTCATCATGTGGGTCATCGGCTCGCTGGTCTTCCTGGTGCCCGCTATCTTGCTCGCGATGAATCTCCTCCAACCCCATAAGCTTTTCCGAAGCTAGTCTCCTGCCCACCGATGTCAAGCACGGGTCCACATTTTCGTTTGGCAGGTAGTTCGGATTCAACCGCGCAGCATTCACTGCATCTGGCAGGCCTATGGCCACCTCACTTTGAGGGTTTGCCCAAAGGGATTCCTATGTGTGACCGGTTATTGAGTTCGCTCATCTAAATTGGGTTCATCCGCACATTTGGTGATACTTTCCAGAGTCAGCCGGGGGCGGGTATAAAAGGAGCAAGCTCTGGCGGTCTTCGGCGAACAGCTATGGAACCGAGAACGTTGTTGCCCGATGCCCAGGAAGTGATTCTGGATTCCTTGAGGACCATAGGCCGGGATCATCTGAGCATGATACTGCGCTCCGCAGGCGCAAGTGGTCTCTGCCCGCAGTGCCAGCAGCGGTCCTGGCGCGTGCATAGTCGTTATCGCCGCAAGTTAGCCGATCTTCCCTGGGAAGGGATTCCAGTTCAGATTGAGTTGCACGTGCGGCGGTTCTTCTGCGGCACTCCTAGTTGCGGGCAGCACATCTTCACAGAGCGGTTGCCGTGTACGGTGTCGCGTTATGCAAGGCGAACCAGCCGGCTCAGTCAAGCCCTTGGCCAAATTGGGCTGGCCCTGGGCGGCGCCGCAGGAGCGCGATTGGCCGAGCAGCTCGGTATCCTTTCCAACGGTTCCACCGTGCTGCGCCACTTGCGCCGGAAGCCAGTAGCAACGCAGAATCGCTCACCGCGCGTACTTGGCATGGATGACTGGGCCTGGCGCAAAGGACATCGGTATGGAACGATTCTTTGCGATCTGGAAGCTGGGAAAGTGGTCGATCTACTGCCGGATCGAGAAGCCGAGACCGTCGCCAAGTGGTTGCGTACACATCCAGGAACTGAAATTGTTAGCCGCGACCGGGCCAGTGCCTATGCTGAAGCGGCGCGAAAGGCTGCGCCTCAGGCAGTCCAGGTTGCCGATCGCTGGCACCTCTTGCATAATCTGAGCGAGGCATTGAAAAATGCCCTGGCTCCGCATCATCGCATCCTCACACGAGCCGCGACAACCACAGATACAGCCAAGACTTCAGAGCCTTCCGCTGTGCCGGCGGTTCCGACTCCGACAAAGCCAATACTCAAACAACAACAGAATCGGGATCGGCGCCACAGCCGCTATGAGCAGGTGATGGAACTGGCTCGAAGCGGCATGACGAAGCGGCGGATTGCTCGCCAACTCGATCTCGATCGCCGCACCGTCCGCCGCTGGATGCGCTCGGATGGATTTCCAGAACGCAAATCCGCACATCGCTCAAGCTCAGTCGATGCCTATGCAGACTACCTGGATCAGCGTTGGCAGCAGGGTTGCCATAATGGAACGGAACTCTGGCGAGAAATGCAGACGCAGGGTTTTCGCGGTAAACATAGTATCGTGCGTCATTGGCTGGCCAAACGCCACGGTCCTCGTTATGGGCAAAGCGAGCAAGTTGCAAATCCGCCGCACAAGCAAACATCACCCCGGCAGGTGGCTTGGCTGATGTTGACCGAGCCGGATTCAGAGCGCGGCTATCTGGAAGAAATCTATCGTGAGAGTCCGTTGATTGCCGCCACTGCACGGGTGGCGCGAGAGTTTGTCCGCATCATCCGCAACCGGGATCAATCGGCATGGGACGGCTGGCTTGAGGCCGCCCGAACTACCGAGCTGTCTAACTTCGCCACTCACCTCATCCGGGATCAAGATGCCGTGATGGCCGCCTTGAACTTGCCTTGGAGTAACGGCCCGGTTGAAGGCCAAGTCCACAGGCTGAAACTGATCAAGCGCTCCATGTATGGTCGAGCAAAATTCGACTTACTCAAAATCAGGGTGGTCCACGCAGCCTGAATCCTGAACAACCAACTCCACGATGAAACGCCCGGATCCCCTTCACCAAAATTACGGATGAACCTTTGAAGTGACCACGTATGGCCGGTTTTAAGGTGACCACCGAGGGCCATGGACGCCGACCAACGTTCCGAGCTTCATGATGACAATCCATTCTAGTTGCCTTTCAGCAGGAGTAATGGGCTGCGGCCTTTTGTTCGTTGGTAACCACACTCAACGAGGAGAGTAACTCAATGAGCAGTTGGATAATGTTCGTTGTGAACCTCTTCAGCCAAGGCGTCTCAGGATGCAGTGCGAGCTAATTGTGATATGGATCACGCGACAAGCTTCAACGTTTTCAATTCTCTAGGAGTGTGTCGGGCATAGCGATTCTGGGAGCGTTGCAGGTTCTGTTGGCCCAGCAACGCGGCACAGGATCTGTTTGTCAGAGTCCGGCGTCCTCTACGACTTCATGCCTTCGAGCCGTGATTTTGGTCTGGAAAGGCGTTATCTCGCCGATTTTATGCGGTCTGCAGCGTCCATCCGGTTCGGAACAGCTTCAGCAGGTTGCTGAGCGGCGACAGCTATCGCTTCAAGCAAAGCAGCCGCCAACAGACGTCACTCTCAGAACGTTGACCTCCCTTCCGCGAACGCTTATCGGGGTTTCGTTTACTGGAAAGGCAAAAAGCGGAGCAGCGCGATCACGCAAAAACCAGCCTCGTTGTTCGACTCACCGTTGTCACTGGGGTCAAGGCTGTGCCGCACTCCACCCGTCTTGCTGTCATAGGTATGGGCAATCATCCAGCGCATCGAGTTTACAGGCTCAGGAGAAGCAAGCGCCGCATCGGCCATGCCCAGCATCGCAAGGGTCAGGCTATAGGACGGCTTTCCGGGCACGGTCACAATGGAACCATCCGCCTTCGCATTCGCCCGTATCCACTCAGTTCCCGCGCGGTTCTCATAGAGTCCGCCCCAGATCCAAGTCAGATAGCCCTGGGAGAATGCGGCACTGATGCCATCGTCGCTGGTCGTGATTTCTCCATTACTGTCGCGGCCCAAGCCATAGCGGCGCTCCTTGGCAACAAACATTTTTGTCGGCGTCTGCTTTTTGAGATCGGCTGCAGTGCGTTTGTATCTGGCATCGTGATAAAGAAGTTCGCCGGCGTACATACCCAGGTACACATCTCCCTGGTCGGCGGAATACCTCTCTTCAAAGAGCGTCCACTGCTTGTCCTTCTCGCTCTGCAGCCAGGAACTCTGGCTGAAGCCGTCAGCGGCGAGATTATAACGGATGATGAAGTCCAGCGCGGCACGACCGTTGGCTGCATAGCGATCCGCGATGGCGCTGCTATGGGTCAGGCGCCGGTCCAAATACAGCAGGTACACGAACAACGACGAGGTAGCATCCACTCCGCGCGCATCCATCATCCCAGGCCCCGGAGAAGAAACCAGATGCTCGCCGGTCTGCGCGGAATAGGCGAAATACCAACTGCCCTTCCAGCGGGGATCGCTCATCTCTTCGCGAGTAGCCAACCACTGGATGCCTTTCTCAAGTCCCTGCAAGTACTTGGGATCCCTTGAAGCTTCATACGCTGCGCCAAGGCCGATCAGCGCATACTCCATATTGGAATCTTCATTCACCTTGGTGCCGCCCGGCTCATCCACCATTGCCCCGTCCGACGTCTGCAGAGACAGAATGAAGTCGGCCATGCGAAATACTTCCGGCCAATTTGTGTGACGGGTAGCTGGCTCATGTGATGGATGAGAGCCACGTTCTAGCGCTCCGGCCACGCCTGAACTGAAAAGCACTACGCCCAGGAAGAGAACAAAGACAACAGGCTTGGCCGCAATTGATCTTGCATGAACCTCCATATATCTCCTTTGATCTGCCCCAGTAGTCTACCCTTATGCGCTATGAACACAACAGCGAAAAAAGCCTCGGTAATCACCTTAAAACCGGCCATACGTTATCACTTCAAAACCGGCCAACGGAATAGGCCGAAGACGTGATTGTTTTACCTTGCCGGGGCGTGTATTTGCAAGGCGCGATTCGAGACGTTGCTGTTATGGCCGGTTTTCAAGGCTTCCTGAGCGTGTTATGGTTGTATTCGCTCTGCTGGGGTCGCGCCTTGCGGAGTGATCCAGGGCCGATGACACGGGGCTGGCTCCGAAGGAATCGGTAATCGAGACCCTCTGCGGTTTGCCTGATGGGCTGGCCGGCAGAGGGTTTCGTGTCTTTCCCAGTATTCCTAAGGTGAGGCTCCGTCGGGAGAGGCCTCTGGATCACGAGTCGCGACGCTGCCGGGCGTTCTTTG
>Ga0255353_1002107_pt1 | contig 10296 bp, 11 predicted proteins | sample HBST25metaG_FD_189941 | JGI IMG/M metagenome (GOLD analysis project Ga0255353, IMG submission 189941) | Peat soil microbial communities from Stordalen Mire, Sweden - H.B.S.T25 | ecosystem: Environmental > Terrestrial > Soil > Wetlands > Peat | place: Sweden: Norrbotten County, Stordalen Mire...
GCATAATGTGGGGTTCCTTTACATTAAGTTTGGTCTCGTAACCCTATTCTAATGTTCTGAATTCCCACACTTAAATATGGTTAAAGCTGGAATTTTGCAAGAGGCTCCTTCGATCAGAATTGCCCGTATCAAGTCCATGTCTCGCGTCATGTAAACAGCGTAGCGCAGATTCCGTTTCAAATGGGAAGCTGTATATCGTCGTGCAATAGTTCGGTCCCCGTTTTTCCACCAGCGAGCGGCGTAGCATTTGCATCAGCATCCAAACGTTAAAGGTTGACGATGACACAGCAAGACAAAGAAGGAAAGCGGCGTATTCTGCCTACGCGCAAAGAGGCAAAGGGTTCAAACACTCCGCCATCAAAAGCCACCTTGCGAGCGATTCGTGTGTTGTTTGACCGATATGCTGAAGAAGTGGACCTTAGCGACCTTTCGCAATCTTCAAAGACAATGTATATCGATTTCGCAAACTGCTTCATTCGTTGGATGAACGGAGGCTTTCAACCTGGGTTGCGCAAGCCGGGAAAGCCTCGCTCCAATATGGTTTGAAGGCCCAATGTCCACCAGCGTCCACCTATGTATATAAAACGAAAAGACTTGCGCTCCATGTGATTGTGCGGTATGTTTTCTCATGCCCAGTCGGGCATTGCACCATGTCTCACCGCCCCAGTCGGGGCCGAAGGCTCACCAGTCGGCAAGCCCGGATCAAAGAACACCACTTTGAATCGAGGATTGCCACATGGCCGTTACACAGCTCGCAGACATCATTCAGCCTCAATCGTTCAGTGATTACATTACTGAGAACAGCATGGTTTCCACGGCGTTCTTTCAGAGCGGCGTGGCCTTGCCAAACAGCCTCATGGCTTCAGAACTTGCCGCAGGTTCGCAAACCTTCACCATTCCTTGCTGGAATGACGTTGGCGAATTCGAGCCGAACTATAGCTCGGATGATCCCGCCGTATTCAGCACCGCGCAAAAGCTCACGACTACCAAGCAGCAAGTCAGAAAAGCGTTCATGAATGCCTCATGGTCCGAGATGAGTCTGGCATCGGAGTTGAGCGGCGATGATGCCCTCGCACGCATTCAGGATCGTGTGTCGGCTTATTGGGCGCGTCAATTCGAGAAGCGACTCGTTGCATCGTTGCGCGGCGTTCTGCTGTCGAACGTAGCAAACAACACCAGTGATATGGTCGTTGACATCTCCGGCCTGACCGGCACGTCCGCGAATTTCAACGGCAATTCTGTAATCGATACATGCGCCACGATTGGCGATAACATCGATTCATTCAAGGGAATCGCCATGCACTCGTTTGTGTATTCCGAAGCCAAGAAGAACAACGAGATTCAATACTTCAAACCCAGCGAGAATGCCCTTGAGATTGCCACTTACAAAAACATGGCAATCATCGTAGACGATAGCCTGACACCATCAGCAGGCGTCTATTCCACTATCATGTTCGGTCAAGGCGCGTTAGGCTGGGCAGTCGCCGCACCGAGAACCGGGTTCGGAACTGAAGTCTTCCGTACACCGAACAGCGGTAACGGCGGGGGCCAATCGACGCTGTATTCAAGGGTCGAACTGGCGTTGCATCCGCTTGGATTCAATTTCACTGGTACGACCGTTGCCGGTGTGAGCCCGTCGCTTGCTGAATTGGCCTTGCCTGCGAATTGGACTCGCACGTTTGCGCAGCGTAAGAGCGTGCCTATGGCGTTTCTCATCAGCAAGTAAACAAGATTCCAGTTGCCTCTCTGGATAGAGGGACACGCGAATTGAGTGCCCGCGTGTCCCTCGCACTTTTCAATCGGAGTATCTATCATGGCCGCACCACGCAAGCATCCACCAGCGAACGCCGTAGCAGACATCGAGCGACTTGCCGCAGCGGGTCATTCAATTATCGGTGTTGCAAGGCAACTCGGCGTGACGAAGGGAACGTTCAAGCGCTGGTGTGACGAAGACGAATCGATTCAAGAAGCGTTTGAAGTTGGCCGGGACACTCATCGGCAATATCTTGTGTCGTTGATCGTTGAAGCTGCCAAAGTAAACAAAGGCGCGAATGCAAACGCGATGTTTCTCCTCAAGACCATGCATGGATTCCGCGAATTCGATTCACCTAACACGAAGGTTGACGTGAATCTTAACGCACCAACCAACGTACTCGTGGTGAAAGACCTTGGCACCAATGAGGAATGGGCAGCGAAGGCCGCAGCGCAGCAACGCGCCTTGACTGCCGATTGCACCAGTACGCCATTGCCCTTGGAGGCTCCCCAGCCCGTACGGGTTGACCTACATCCGTCGTTTGCGCCTCCGGCCTACCTTGCGCCTATCCTCGCACCCTCAACGCCTACACAGGCTCCGCAAGCCCCGCAGTTTGAAATCCCAGTATGGCGCGGGCGAGCATAGCAAAATGAAAATGGGATGCCAGTCTTGCCAGCATCCCATTCCACACTCAAACTCAGAATCGTGATTCGCAGCTATCGCAAGCCGAATTGAAATGTCGGCTTCGCTGGGGCTGTCGCGTTGCTGCGCTTGGACGGCGATCCACTGGCCCCGCTCGCACGATTCGTGATGGTAATCGCCTGAAACGTCTTTGCGCGGGCATCGTCACCAGTGGTCACCAACTTTGTCAATGCGTCACGCTCAAATGGAACTGCGCTGCCATCCTTAGCGGTAACGGGCTGACCATCAGCAGAGAGCAACGTCAATGTTCCTTTAACCATCTCGACTTTGTAATGCTTTAAAAATTGCTCCAAAAACAAATCGGGAACCGTGCTCATAGACTCTGCCATTGCCTTCAATGGCGTACCAATGGTGACCGCTTGAATCGTGTCACCTGCCTCAGACAGCTTGCTCTGCAATTCGGCCACGGTCGATTCGAGTTCAGCGATGCGGGCCTTGTCTTTCTGTCGCTTCGTCAGTACCTCTTGATGAGCCTGTTTCAAGATTGCCAATTCTGCGGTATCTGGCGAAGGCTCGATAGCGGGTTGCTGTGTCACGATTGGCTCACTCACTTGACGCTCCGTTTCGTCTTCTTGAGATAGGCTTGGCTTCTGCGGGTGAATTCTTCAGCATTCTTCCTGTAGAGCGAAATCTGTTCCGCTTCACTCATCAATGCGAAAGCAATATCCGCGTCCCCGAATAGTTCACTCGGAAGCAAATCGGGGCTGGCTTTGCCCTCGGCAACCTGATTCAATACATCCCAGTGTTGCCGAATAGCCTCTGCGTTGTACTGCCCCGACTTCGGATACAGAATGCGACTCATTTGCAGCAATCTAACCAGTCGAATCTGCTCGTGGCTCAGATACTTCGACTTCAACAGGCGCTTAAATAGGCACGTTGCATCGTCGTCGTCGTAAAGATCATCCGCAGCGATGGAAAGAGGACGACCGCCCGTATACACGATGGGGTGGTATGGACCGTCTTCCCCTGGATTCGCTTCTCGGTCCTCTTCCACGCGTTCAACCAATACCTGATCGAAGTTCGCCAAGAGAAGTTGCTCGATATAGTTTGACAGCGTTGTCCCTTGCTCATACGCGGCAATTTCCGCCAGAGCCTTAATCCGTTTCGTCGTGCGGATGCTTAGTGTCGTGTCTCTCACGGTGTCGGCTTTCCGCGCCTTGAGTTGCTTCTTGGGTTCCATACAAATACCTTGACACAGATTCTCTTATCGTGCAACATAATAATGTCACACGAGAAATCTGCACGGTAACAAGAGCCCGGAGGCCACCATACATGGACAGTCCCGCAATACTCATCGGAATTCCTGAAGCTATCGCCCGTTCGGGAATAGGTCGCTCATTCCTTTACCAGCGTCTCGCAGACGGTTCAATCCGCTCTGTGAAGGCTGGACGTAGACGATTAGTTGACGTTGCAAGCCTGAATCAATGGGCCGCATCGTTGCCCGAATCTCAACTGAAGCAATCGGCACCAGTGAAGGGACGGTAGTTATGGGAATGCCCGCAGATGTGAAGAAATTCACGCATTCAATTGAAGCGATACTTCAGACCCTCTGCCCTGGTGCGCTATCGCTTCATCTGTCACGTATTGATACGCGGGCAAGACATCCACACGAATCTATCTATGATGCTGACCGCAGTTACTTTCACACAACACAGCGCAGAGCATTCATCAGAGAGGCCCGTTGTGGTGAGTTCGACTATTCACCGTCGAGTGGTTCATTCATGGAAGAGTATCCACGCCTCAACTTTCAGAATGCACCATTGCCTAACGATGTGATGCGGTCACTATGGGAACATATTCCACGCCTATGGATTCTAGTTACGAACCTTGGCGAAGGGACGCATCATGTTTCCACGATCTATCGCGGGGATGCGATGTGGCCTATTGCCGACAGGAATGGAAGCGACACAGCGCAGTTTAAGACGGACGCGGAACTGTCTGAGGCCCTAGCAAAGATTCAAGCGTGCGAAGGGTTTGATATTCAAGCGTGGAAGCGCTTCATTCAGCGCTATTGGGACGCTTCAGTGTTGGATGCGGCTGTCATCCCAGCGAACTGCGGGGTAATCAATTGAGCACATCTCCAAATCAAGCGGCTGCGCTCGCACTCGCAAGTTTGGGCCTTCATGTTTTTCCGTGCAATCCAGACAAGACACCGATGGTTACCGCATGGGAGCAAGCCGCAACTGCAAGCCCGTTTGCTATTCAAGTGAAGTGGGACAATGCGCCCAATTCACTACCGGGCCTGCCTGTCGGGGCTCACGGGCTGGTGGTCATTGACTGCGACAGGAAGCCGAACGCACCAGATGGAGTTGCTGCGTTCCATTCACTCTGTGCGGAACGTCGCATCGATCTATCAGGCGCATTCGTTGTCGAGACTCCATCGACGGGCCTTCACTTCTATTTCCGCTCTGAAACCCCTTACGGCAACTCTCGCGGGTCACTGCCTGCCGGTATCGACGTGCGCGGTAATGGTGGTTACGTCATTGCCCCTGGTGCCACTCTGCCGGATGGCCGGTCATACAAGCTCGTGCAAGGCTCTTGGGAAGCAATTCCCGTGCTCTCTGACGCGCTGGCAGCCTTCCTGCGTCCAAAGGTAGACGTTAGCACCACTCAGACGGCATACGCGCCACAGGCCGCCACAGAGCGCGAATGCGCCTATGCTGCGCAAGCTCTTGAGGATGAAGTTTCCAAGCTGGTGGCGTTGCGGGTTGGGGATGGCCGGAACGCTGCTTTGAATACCTCCGCTCACTCGCTGGGAACAATGGCTGGAGCTGGTTGGATCGATCCTGCAACCGTTGCCAAGGCGTTGTACGAAGCGTCCAGCGCAAACGGCCATACATCCAAGCATGGGGAGCAACAGACCATCAAGACGATTCAATCCGGCCTTGCGGCTGGTATGCGCAAGCCACGGGAACCACTCGCAAGCGAAGCCACCCCCGACATTGACATTAGCCCGATGATTTCCAACGGGATTGCAAAGCATAGGGCGAATCAGACAGCGAAGCAAGAAACGCATGAGATAGTCTCAAAGCGAAGCGTTGCCCTAGTGCAATGCTCAACCATTGAAGCGAAGCCGATTACCTGGATTTGGAATGGTTTCATCCCACAAGGCAAGCTCACGCTTTTGGCTGGTGCTGGTGGAACAGGTAAGTCAACTCTTGCGTTCAGTTTTGCCGGGACCATATCGAACGGGGGCCAATGGCCGGATGGTTCACCGTGCATTGCTTCCGGCAACGTACTTATCTGGAGTAGCGAAGACGATGCAGCCGACACAATTGTTCCGCGTCTCATGGCAGTGGGAGCGAATCTCTATCGTTGCGGGATAGTCAGCGGAACCATTGACGAAAATGGTTTGCGCTCCCCATTTGATGCGGCAAGGGATATGGATAGACTGCGAGAGACAATCAACGGTATCGGCGGGGCTTCCATGCTCATCATTGACCCTATCGTTACCGCAGTAGTGGGAGACATGCATAAGGCGAATGATGTTCGCCGTAGCTTGCAAGCGATTGTCGATTTCGCAGCGGAGATGAATTGCGCCGTGCTGGGAATAACGCATTTTGCCAAAGGGACAGCGGGCAAGAATTCAGCAGAGCGTGTCATCGGCTCTCAGGCATTCGCCGCACTCGCCCGTATGGTTCTGGTGGCAGCCAAAGAAGAGGATTCCGATAGACGGGTTTTCACACGTGCGAAGTCGAACAACTCAGTTGACACAGGCGGATTCAGTTACACCATTGAGGCCGGAATGCTCGCTGGTGGAATCGAAGCAACGCGCATCGCATGGGGCGAAGCCTTGCAAGGATCGTCACGTTCAATCCTGTCCGAAGTCGAAGGCGAAGCCAATGAAGAGGCGGGTCAACTGGGAGCGGCAAAGCAATTCTTGATAACCACGCTTCGCAATGGCCCCGCACCATCGAAGGAATTGTTGGAACATGCCCGCGAAGGTTACGGCGTTTCGGCGATCACACTTCGCAGAGCGCAAAAGGAACTTGGAATCGTAGCGACTAAATCAACGTTTGCGGGCGGGTGGAATTGGTCACTGCCTTTATCGAATCAATTAAACTCAGTAAGAATCTAACTTAGTGTAAAGCTGGTGAGGACAATACAGCGAAGCCCTCACCAGCCCCTTACAGACGCCACATTATGCCGCAGCACTCACCGCCGTTTGCGGTAGTATCCTCCAATCCTTTGCGGTCATATCTTCCCAGTCCAATTGATGAGAGGTAGGAGCCCCGCCGTAGCATTGCCACATAAGCTCCCCATCTTGGACGAATAGAACGCTGTCCTGGTCCCACCGTTCGCGTCTGACGTGTTTACCAGCATTCAAGGCATCAAAGATTGCAGAAAATGAAAGAGTAGTGATGGCGTTCTCGCTTTCGTAGTGTTGTGATTTTGTCAATGATAGTTACTCATACTTGAGTTATAGGATGTGACCCGCGATACATACCAATGTGCTGTTGTCTATAGTCTACATATCGTAGTTATTCATTGAATCGACTTAGTAAGTTAATGCGTTATTAGTGCATACCCCAACCTATCTCCCAAGATGCTCATGATGCCGAGATAAGTCCTTTAAATCCCAACATGCTCACGAAGATACTACCCTTCCTTTTTTGAGCATCTTGGGAGGCTCGAAGATGATCATCTTGCTTACGAAGGTGCTCAAGCTAAGTTCTTTAGAATCCCAAGATCATCATATATTTGAAATACAGCATCTTGGTGAGTAAGTTGGCAGTCGAGAGCCCGAAGCCATTCGGCATCGGCACAACGCTACTGCATAAAAAGAGCCTGCATCCTCTCGTGCAATGCAGGCTCCTCACAATGGGTAGCTCGATACGATGGGTCAACTCGCCTTCGCCACCAGTACCGGGCCGGGCTTGACGCTGAATCCGAACGATGGTGCATTCTGCCTGACAGACTCTTGCTTGAATGTTGGGCATAGGTGCGCATAGTGCCTCATGGTAATGCGAGTGTCTTTGTGTCCCAACTGTTGCGCTAAGACTTCGATGGTCATACCGGCCATGAGCGAGTGACTGGCGTATGTGTGCCTGAGAATATGGAACGTCACGTCCTCAACCTTTGCTGAATCGCAGGCCGAATTCATGGGGCGGAACTGCTCTGACGTTTTCCATGCTTTGCCATTTGAACGCAGGAACAGAGTATCCGTTGGCTTGCGATCAATCACAAGCTGTTGGAAAAACTCGATACCAGCATCGTTCAAATCAACGTAACGCGATTCGCCATTCTTGCTCTGTGCGATGTAGACTTGCCCGTCTTTGAAATTGAAGTCTGCGACGGTCATTGCCGTGAGTTCACCATACCGGCATCCCGTGAGCAATGCGCCTTTCACCAGCGATTGAAAATCAGCATCGCATTTGCCGACTACTGCGGTCACTTCGTCATTCGAGAGGAATCGTACCTTCGGTACATCCACCTTGCTAAAGGGCTTCACATCGACCCATGCAGCATCGGTCGTGATTCGTCTGGATTCAGACTTGGCATAGTTCAATGCAGCCTTTAGCACCGTTAGGATACGGTTTGCAGTGGCCTGACGCTTGCGAGCTTGCATCGGGTCGTTTGGGTCAATGGTGCGATATGCCTGTTCATTGCCCGGCTTCGTGCGCAGACGTGGTGCGGTCTCTGCCAGCACGTCACGCCATGCCCGAACCTTGCTGTGTGTGAGCTTGCAGAGTTCAACATTCCCTAGCATGGGCAGGATATGGGCCTTGACGATAATCTGTGTGCGCTCCTGGGGCTTGCGCTTGGCTTTCGTTAGGTGTCCGATGTACTCATCACAGGCCATTGCGACTGTGTAGCGGCCTTGTGTGAGTTCGCCAGCATCAGCCTGTGCCAACTGTCCATACCAGTTCCGCGCCGCGTCCTGTGCCTGTTGGAAGCTCATTCCGACTGCTTCTATCAGGTCGTTCGATTTGCCCATCGGTTCAAAGCGATAGCTGTGTTCGGTGTCGTATGCTCTGGCGATCCATGATCCACCACGCTTGCCCCGTCTGTAGCCGAGTGACAGGCCATCCTGTACATGGGCGAAGTATGGCCGTGCCTGAAGTGGAAGTCTTTGCCGGGCTGCCCGGCTGCCCAGTTCCCGTGCGGAATGCTCTGCCGTTCTCATGGTTTTGAGTGTGCGCTCTTATGTCGAGAATGTCGAGCAAAATGTCGAATAAGAATCGGCGGAAGTGCAGGGACGGAACAGGACACTGGTGGACGGTGAATCGTGAATCGTCAATAACCATGCATAGTCTGTAGACATCTAAGAATTATATACACTTCTCAGAATCGCACTCTCAAGCCCCTTTCACGGCGATAACACGGGTTCAAATCCCGTCGGGGACGCCAAATTAAATCAATAGCTTAGCTCAAATCCCCTGTTTTCGCCGCGGAGCATTTCGCGGAGCATTTAAGCCCCTATTTTGTACTCCATTTGGGGCATTTCCGGCCGGATCATCTCCACCACCTTATGCTGTGCCGCACGCTTGGCGGGCATTTGCGCCTGCGCGTAAATGTCCATGGTCACTTTCACCGAGCTGTGCCGCAGCAACTCCTGCACCACCTTCACATCCTCCCGGTTCGCCTGTAAAAGCGTCGTGTAGGTGCGCCGGAAGGTATGCCAGGAAACCCGCTTGTCGATGCCGAGTCTCTTGATCACCGGCTGGATGTGGTAGCGCATGATGGTCGACAACCAAAGCGGCTGCTTCCCGCGTTTCCTTCCAGCCCGGCTGCTGTCGGAGGCGAAGACCCAATCATCCGGCTCGCGATATGGCGTCAGGCGATACCACTCTTGCAGGTCCTGCGACGTGTACTCGTCCATAGGCACAGGTTTCTGCGAGCTTTCGGTCTTGCAGCGGCCCACAATCTGGTCCACTACCGACCGAGTGACATTGATTTGCATTTCGCCAAAATCAATATCGCTCCACTGTAGACCTGCCAATTCGCCGCGCCGCAGTCCGGTCACCATATCCAAAAACAGCAATACGCGCTCCCGCAACTGAAGTTCGGCGATGATCGCCTGCATCTCGGAGACATCAAGAATGTCCGGGATGCGCTGCCGTTTGGAGCCCTGGCGAACGCCCGAACCCTTTACCGGTCCCGAGATCGGGTTTCGATCTGTGAAGCCCCACCGGATCGCATGGTTGAAAAGCACACTCATCAGATCGCGAATCCTGGTCTTACTGGCAGGAGACAGTACTTGCATCACGTCCCTCTTTCTGGAGCGCTTCGCAGCTATCCCCTGGGAAGAGCGAGATTGTTTCTTCAGCCGCCAGTTCGGATCGAACTTCAAATCCTCCAGCCACTCTTCGACAATTGGAGTCTTGATGAAATCAAGTTCCTCCCTGCCCCAACGAGGCGCGATCCACCGGTTGAGATAGCTCTCATACCGGTCGCGTGTCGCCCACGCACGACCGTTCTCGCCTTTGTCGATCAGTTCTTTCAGCCGGAAGTGTTCGATCACATCGTTCACCGTGATTCTACTGAATGCGTGTACCTGATTGGAGTTGATGGCCAGTCGCCAGCTTCGCACTGCTCTTTCCGCAGCTGCCTCCGTCTTGTACTGGTCAAGAGAACCAACTTGTCTCTTCTTTCTGGCGCGCTGACCGTTGGGAAGAATATGCTGCCAACTAAACATCCAAACCGGAGATCGGCTGCCGTTCTTATCCAGGTAAAGCGTGCCATTTTGCTTCCGCGCATTCCTCATAAAGTCCTCCTTGTGCGCCGGTAAAACCGGCGAGGTGTAGTGAATGAAAGTTTCATACAGTGAAGGTTTAGCGAACCACACTGGCTCCGAGTCATGCGGAGTCGCTCGTGAGGGCGGCTTTGAAGCGTTGACA
>Ga0255353_1002110_pt1 | contig 10275 bp, 11 predicted proteins | sample HBST25metaG_FD_189941 | JGI IMG/M metagenome (GOLD analysis project Ga0255353, IMG submission 189941) | Peat soil microbial communities from Stordalen Mire, Sweden - H.B.S.T25 | ecosystem: Environmental > Terrestrial > Soil > Wetlands > Peat | place: Sweden: Norrbotten County, Stordalen Mire...
CAATGCAGATCGGGGTGATCGGACTTGGCCGCATGGGCGGCAATATCGCCCGCCGCCTGATGCGGGCCGGGCACCAATGCGTGGTGTACGACGCCAGCCCGCAGGCGGTGGCGGCGCTGGCCACCGAGGGCGGCGTGCCGGCCGGCTCATTGCCGGAACTGGTCGGCAAGCTGGGGTCCGCGCCGCGCGCGCTGTGGGTCATGCTGCCCGCCGGGCCGATCACCGAGCAGACCGTGGCGACGCTGGGCGGCCTGCTCGGCGCGCGCGACATCGTCATCGACGGCGGCAACAGCTACTACCGCGACGACATCCGCCGTGCCCGCGCGCTCGGCGAGAGCGGCATCCGCTACCTGGACGTGGGCACCTCGGGCGGCGTGTGGGGGCTGGAGCGGGGCTACTGCCTGATGGTCGGCGGCGACCGCGACGCCTTCGACCATCTCGACCCGATCTTCGCCGCCCTCGCGCCCGGGCACGGCGACATTCCGGCCACGCCCGGGCGCGACGGCCGCGACGCCCGGGTGGAACAGGGCTACCTCTACGCCGGCCCGCCGGGCGCCGGGCACTTCGTGAAGATGATCCACAACGGCATCGAGTACGGCATGATGCAGGCCTTCGCCGAGGGGTTCGACGTGCTGCGCAGCCGCGCCAACGCCGCGTTGCCCGAGGCCGAGCGGTACAACCTGGACGTGGCCGACATCGCCGAGGTGTGGCGGCGCGGCAGCGTGGTGTCGTCCTGGCTGCTCGATCTCACCGCGGAGGCGCTGGCCGACGACCATAGTCTGGAGAAGTACTCGGGCCATGTGGAGGATTCCGGGGAAGGCCGCTGGACCATCGAGGCGGCGGTCGAGGGCGCGGTGCCGGCCGAGGTGCTGGCGGCGGCGCTGTTCACCCGCTTCCGTTCGCGTCAGCAGCACACGTTCGCCGAAAAGATCCTCTCGGCCATGCGCATGGGCTTCGGCGGCCATGTCGAGCAGGGTCGCCAGGACTGAAGGAAAAATAATGAACGACGCAGAGGCCGGCAAACGCGCCGCGGCGGCGGCCGCGGTGGCGCTGGTGCAGTCCGGCATGGTGCTCGGCCTCGGCTCAGGCACCACCATGCGCTTCGCCCTGGAGGCGCTCGGGCAGCGCGTGCGCGAGCAGCACCTGCGCATCGTCGGCATTCCCACCTCCATGCAGACCGCGGCGCTGGCGCTGGAGCTCGGCATCACGCTCGCCGAGCCGGAGACGCCGATCGACCTGGCGCTCGACGGCGCCGACGAGATCGAGCGCGGCACGCTGCGTCTCATCAAGGGCCTGGGCGGGGCGCTGCTGCGCGAGAAGATCGTGGTGCAGAACAGCCGCCGCTTCGTGGTGGTGGCGGATGCGTCCAAGCTGGTGGAGCACCTGGGCGAGCGGGCCCCGCTGCCGGTGGAGGTGGAGCCGTTCGGCCACATCGCCACCGCGCAGCGGCTGGCGGCGCTGGGCGGCCAACCGGCGCTGCGCCTGGACGCCGCCGGCGAGCCGTTCGAGACCGACGGCGGCCACCTGATTTACGACTGCGCCGGCTTCGCGCCGATCCGCGACCCGTTCACGCTGGAGCGGGAACTATACGCTGTGGCCGGTGTGATCGAGACGGGTTTGTTCGTGCAATGCGTCGAACGCGCCATGGTCGGCGCGCCGGACGGCACGGTCGCGGTGCTGCTGGCGGAGTGAGCAGCGACCCCGTACGGACGACCGCTTTGGGTGGTTTTCTGCCGGTCCGGTTTCGAGCCGACGGGGTGGTTAGGAGACACTGCGGACCGAACCAATCCGACTGCGGACTTGGCGCTGCACACCATTGCAATTATCTGTCAGTTTAATTCGGATGGATCAAACGTGTGATAGAGTTGGACGCAGAGCATATTCAGATCGAACGCTAGTTGAGCAAGGTCTCGCATGATTTCATCGCATCGGCTAGGCGACAGGTCGTCTTGCTCAAAGATGAGGTTACCGTTACGTTGCGTCACGTGCGTTCGCACGACAGGCGCACCGATTGTGAGGAAGTCGAACAAGAACTGCGCATGAAGTATCCCATTACGGCGGCGTCGCTCCGCGTGGAGCCTGTCTCTCACCGAAATCATCCGATCCGACCAACCGTCCAATGTTACTGGGCGAAATGGCTTGTCCGCTATAATCATCTCGTAGAACGCATCAACCTTCTGAGCATTCGTTTTCTGCGCTAGCCAACCGAAAGTCTCTTCGCGGCTTTCGCGCCCTCGGGCGAGAAGGAACATCTCATCGATCTTTCCCTCTAGCCATTGAAACACTATCACGTATTCGCCCACGAACTTGTAAAGACGCTCAGCCTCCAGGACTGCATCAGGGACTTCCTGCCAGCGATTCCTTGTCATTCAAGGCCTGCCCTTCGCTCGTCGCCATTGCGGCCTAAATCGCTCATCGTGCCAGATATCTTGATTTGTGCAACGTCTACGGCGCCGAGGCCCGCCATCACTCAGCTCACTCCGGGTCGGTTTTCCGGAAGGCGTCGCTGTTGCGCCAGTGACGTAGTTGGGTCGAAACCTGACCGCCACGATGCACACCATCGCCATCCGCGCCCGCGCGCCCGTGCCGAGCTGAGGGAGCTTGCGCGCAAGGCGGTCAAGGTAATCTGCGGATGACGGGCCGACACGGGGTGACCGGGGTGCTCACCCCCATGAAGTTGCGTCTCTCACCTATTGAGCACCTGCGGACCGCTGACGAACCGATTGCCCCGAACGTAGAATCGCAGCAAGCTGTCCACTGCACGTGTAATGCCGATCCGTTTGCTCTGCCCGATTTCGCCGGACGCCTGACCGTCAGATCCGAGCCACAGCGGGCCGGCCTGACAGAGGTCGATTCCGTCCAGGCGGCGATCAATCCCGAAGGCTCCGCTCAGCCGTCCCGGGCCTCGCGCCAGGTCTCGTACCCGCTCCGTGCCGCGATTTCGTTCCATGATCATGATGCCATCGGTTGGCTCGATCGCTCTGATCAAGACGCCCGCGCCCACGCCGGACGTCTCGCTCGAGACGTTCGGCATGAACGAACTGCCATAGGCGAGATAGACATATGCGTGCCCGCGCTCGAGAAAAAGCGCCTGATTGCGCGGGGTGATACCGCGACAGGCGTGACCCGCGGGGTCGCCGATGTCATACGCCTCGGTCTCAACGATGCGGCCGGCCGCCACGCCTTCGGCCAGCATCCGGACGAGCATTTTGCCGATGAGAAAACGAGCGAGTTGGGCGGTATCGACGGGCAGCTCTGCCCGGTCCAGCACGCGCAGCACGCTACTGTCCCGTCGACTTCATCCCATCCGCTCAGCCCATTGAGCGCGCGAAGGACCCGGCTCGAACGGGTCGGCAAAGTATTGGGTCTCACGGGCCACCTTGCCATCCAGGAACTCCATGACGCTTACCGAATAGGACGGCCGGCCGTCATAGGCGAGGACGAATTCCGTGACCCAGAGATCGCCCGTGCCGACGATTCGGCGCACCCTGAAGCGTTTCGAGTTCGGCTGCGCGACACGAGATGCCTGGATGTTGTGCCAGCCCCTAATTCGCTCGCCCGATTGCGGGTACTCGAGCAGCGCGTCCTCTCGGTATATGTCATGCTCAACGTCGAAGTCATTTGCGTCCGAGGCGGCCCAGTGGCGATTGAGTGCCTCTCGAATCTCATTCTCACCCATCCTACGACTCCCGTTGCTGGTCATTCAGGCCCGGCCGCGCCGTGCCATCGTACGTCGCCCCCACGCGAGCCCGATCACGAACGCCATGGCGAAGGGAAACATGGGCAAGCCGACATATCCCAGATAGGCGGCCCAGCCGACCTTTCGAGAGTGGCGCAGTGGGTCAGGATTAGCGTGATATCTGGCCCGGCATCGCCCGGATGAACGGGCAGCTCGACCGTCTTGACAGCCTCGCGTTCCGCGAGTGGCCCTCGGTCTTCGGCGACGCCAATGTGCACGTGGCTAGCAGGCTTCTGGATGTCGCTCCGTTCCGGGAAGGCGATCTCGGGTTGCATCTCGTCGAAACCGCCGGCGTGACGCAATGGACACAGGCAGATGGGCCAGGGGCGCACCGGAAGATCTATCCCGACTTTTGCTTGTGAGGTACGCCATGACCGATCCGCTTCCGGATATCATCGCCAGGCACCTGGCTGTGGTCTTCTGCGGGATCAATCCCGGAATGTCCGCAGCCACGGCGGGGCATCATTTTGTCGGAAGAAGCAATCGCTTCTGGCGCGTGATCCATCTGGCCGGCTTCACACCGGAGGAAATCCTTCCTGAGAACGACCGCACGATCCTGCAGCATCGATGCGGCCTGACAGCGGTGGTTCAGCGGCCGACGGCGCGGGCGGAGCAGCTATCGACACAAGAATTCCTCGCTGCCGCCGCGCGATTTGAACAGAAGATTACGTACTATGCGCCACACTTCATCGCTTTTCTCGGTAAGGCGGCGTATTCCGCGCTATCCGGTCGGCGAGAAATCGCCTGGGGATCTCAGCCGACCGCCTTCGGCGGCGCTGCGGTGTGGGTTCTGCCCAATCCCAGCGGGCGAAATCGGGCGTTCAGCCTCGATCAGCTGGTCAGCGCCTATCGTCAACTCTATCGAGCAGCGGACCTGAGCCGACTTCCGACATAGAAGGCGGAAAGCGCCTATGCCGCTACGTTGTGAAAAAGCGCCGAGGCGTACTTGAGCTTATCCCTAAGCAACCAATTGATCTAGATCGCAAGCATGATGAGTGACAGGGGTCCTCACCGGCGCTGATCAGGCCACTGCCCGCATTTCCCGATGTCCGCCCTGAAAGCTGCCCGCATGGAAGCGGGCCATGCCAGCCGCTAACGTTCCCTGCGAGATATGACCGCTTCCGAGAAAGCGCGAACGCCGTCGCTACGGCCGACACGGACACGATACCGCCTCTGCCAGACGGTTCGCAATGTCCGCTCCTGGGATAACGCGATGGGGCGCCCTATGACGGGGTTGGGTCGATCACGGTCCTGGTCAATTCCCCCTCAACCGTCCGTCCGTGCGACCAACCCAAGTCCCAGCGATTTCCTCATCGGGGGGAAAGGGAAAATAGGAGTTTAAGCGTCCAAGACCTTGCGCAGCGAGGCCTCGATCTGGCCACCGCAATAGGTGTCGCCGTAGTCTTTCTGTGCCTGGGCGGCCAGCTTGGCCAGCGGCGGCAGATCAGCGACCCGCCGCGTTAGGGCGGCTGTCATTGGCGCGGCTTCCTCAAGGATTGCCTCGATCTTGCGGAAGCGGTCGGCCATGGTCGACCACAGGGTCGTTGTCACGACGTCGGCGACGCCCGGCGCCTCGCCGCCGAGCAGGAAGCCGGAGTCTGCCTTCAGGCCGTGGCGGCGGCCGGTCTCCTCCCAAAATGACATCCACTTCTTCAGGCGGGGGACGAAGTCCTGCCAGCGTTTTTTCGTCCACATCTCGCGGCCGCCATCCAGCGTGATCTCGTCGATCACGTCGTTGGTGTCGTTGACGATCTTCATGGCCATGGCGCGCAGGGCCGGAGTGGCGGGCATGAGGTCGAGCGTTTCGCCCAGATAGAGGACAATGGCTGGCATCTGGGCGATGGCGAAGTCTGCTTTTTTGTCGATCAGCATCGGCGGCCCCATGAACGGGACCGGCATCTGCTTCACCGGCTCGCCCATCAACTTGGAGATCGCGGCGTCCCCTCCCTCGGTCCAGGTCTTTCCTGCATAGGCGAGGACAGCGCGCACGAACTGACCGCGGAAGGGCACGGACCAGTAGTAGAGGTCGTAGTCGGACATCTTTGGAGTTCCCGATCATGTGGTCGATGTCTACCAATAACGCCGCCAGGCCCTCTCCGTCCACGCAATCGGCGCCGTCTGCCGAACGTCCGCATTGGGGAGGAGGCGAAACGTTGTCGAACGATGGACTAGGGTCGGTTTCGGCCGTCCGCCAGGATCGCTGGCGTGAAAAGCGGCCCCCCGCACCGGCTCAGGCGGCCTGGCTGCGCAGGATCGTCCACGCCTGCCGGAACGCTTCCGCCATCCGCTCCGCCGGCATGGCGCCGGAGAACAGGAAGTGGCCGCTCATCAGGAAGCTCGGCACGCCGTCCAGGCCGGCACCGCGGGCCGACGCATCCGCCGCCAGCACTTCCGCCCGGCCCGCCTCGCCGGCCAGCATGGCCTCGACCGCGCCGCGCTCCAGCCCCGCGCCGGCAGCCACGTCCGCCAGCACCGCCGCGTCGCCAATATCGAGCGCCTCGATAAAGTAGGCGCGGAACAGCGCCTCCACCACCGCGTCCTGCACGCCGTGTTGGCCGGCCAGCCAGATGGTGCGATGGGCCGCGACCGTGTTGGGGATGCGCTGGATGCGTTCGGTGTGGAAGGCCAGCCCGGCCGCCGCCGCGGCCTCCGTCACCCGTGCCTGCAACTGCCGCGCCCGCTCCGCACTTCCAAACTTCGCGACGTGGAACGCGGCCCGGTCCGTGCCCTCCGGCGGCATCTGCGGGTTGAGCTGGTAGGGACGCCACTGCACCTCGAAGCGCAGCCCCTCCGGCGCCAGCAAGGCAAGCGCGCCCTCCAGGTGGCGCTTGCCGATGTAGCACCAGGGACAGATGGCGTCGGAAACGATGTCGATGCGCGGTTGCGGCGCGGTCTGCTCCGGCATGGCGGGACCTTTCTCGTGTGCCCACCGCACGTAGGCGGCACGACCGCGGTTGCCAGGACCACGCCGGCCCTATTTGTCACGCATCCACCACGGGCAAAGCGGTTTCCGAGGCCGAACCCATCTCGACCGCGCCACCGGCACGCCTTATCGTCGACCTTGGAGGCGTGCAGACGGCGCGCGCCAACCCGCGCGAAATCTGCGCGGCTCCTTCGGTGACGCGGAAGGAGCGATTGCGATGACCCATACCTGTCACGACACGATTTACCACGGTCTCGACCGGCAGCCGATCGGCGGGACCTGGCGGCACGGACGGGGTGACGGCAGCATCGCCGACCGCGATCCCTTCACCGGCGAGGTGCTGCTGGAGATTCCGAGCGCCGGCCTCGCCGATCTGGACGCGGCGTTCGCCGCCGCGGCCAGGGTGCAGCCGGCGTGGGCGGCGGCAATGCCGGCCGAGCGCGCCGCGGTGCTGCGCCGCGTCGCCGGAATCATGGAGACCGCCCGGGACGAGATCATCGACTGGTTGATCCACGAATCGGGCAGCACGCGCATCAAGGCCGCAATCGAATGGAGTGGCGTGCGCGCGATGGCGCTGCAGGCCGCCGCCATGCCGTACCGCGTCGAAGGCCGCATCCTGCCGGCCGACGTCCCTGGCAAGGAGTGCCGTATCTATCGCCGTCCGGTGGGCGTGATCGGCGTCATCAGCCCGTGGGACTGGCCGATGCAGATCACCGCGCGCTCGCTGTTCCCGGCGCTGGCGGTCGGCAACGCGGTAGTGGTGAAGCCGTCGAGCGACACCCCGGTTACCGGCGGCATCCTGCTGGCGAAGATCCTGGAGGAAGCCGGCCTGCCGCCGGGCGTGTTGAGCGTGGTGGTCGGCGCGTCGGGCGCGATCGGCGATGCCTTCGTCGCCCATCCGGTACCGCGGGTGATCTCGTTCACCGGGACCACCGCGATCGGCCGGCACGTCGCCGCGCTGGTGGCTCAGGCCACCCAACTCAAGCGGGTGGAGCTGGAGCTGGGCGGCAACGGCGCCTTCGTGGTGCTGGAGGACGCCGACCTGGAGCGCGCCGTGGCCGCCGCGGTGTTCGGCAAGTTCCTGCACCAGGGGCAGATGCGCGTCTCCGCCAACCGGCTGATCGTGCATCAGGCGGTGTACGATGCCTTCCTGGAGCGTTTCGTCGAACGGGTGAAGGCGTTGCCGGCGGGTGATCCCAGCCGGCCGGAGACGGTGATCGGGCCGGTGATCAACCGCGCTCACCTCGACCGGCTGCTGCAGTACATCGCGCAGGCGCATACCGACGGCCTGTCGCAACTCGTCGGCGGCCCGCCGCAGGGGCTGGTGCTGCCGCCGCACGTGTTCGCCGAGGTGGCCAACGACAACGCGCTGGCGCAGCGCGAGCTGTTCGGCCCGGTCGCGCCGGTGATCCGGGTGCGTGACGAGGCGGAGGCGCTCAGCGCCGCCGACGCCACGCTGAAGGGCCTGTCGGCCTCGGTGTTCACTCGCGACCTGGAGCGTGGCGCCCGCTTCGCCCGCCGGCTCGACATCGGCATGGTGCACGTGAACGACCACCCGGTGAACGATCTGCCGAACAATCCGTTCGGCGGCGAGAAGAACTCCGGCACGGGCCGGTTCGGCGGCGCCTGGGCGATCGACGCGTTCACCACCGACCAGTGGGTGACGATGCAGCAGACAGCACGGACGTACGCATTCTAGGATAAGGCAAGGCGAGGGGCTTCGCCCCCTTGGTCTGTTCCGCAGCCCAAGCCTATCAAAGGCGGAGCCTTTGAAATCCATTTGCGATATTTCAGGGCGACACGTATCGTTCGTCTGCAGTGTCTATCGATAACTATTCAGGGGCAGGATTCGGAATGAGTATGGTTGGCGAGGCCGGATCACAGCCTATCGATCCGGCGGCGATTCCGCAGCGAAGATTGTACACTGGCGCCACGATGCCGGCGGTGGGGCTGGGTACGTTCGGCTCGGATCACGTGATGCCGAGCACGGTTGCCGCCGCGGTCAAGGGTGCGGCCGCGGTCGGCTACCGGCACGTCGATTGCGCGGCGGTGTATGGAAATGAAGCCGCGGTGGGCGCCGCGTTTGAAGAGATTATCCGGGGCGGAATCAAGCGCGAGGAGCTCTGGGTTACCTCAAAACTGTGGAACGACATGCACGGCGAAGAAGACGTGATCGCCTCGTGCCGGAAATCGCTTGCCGACCTGCGTCTTGAGTATCTTGACTTATTCCTCGTGCATTGGCCTTTTCCGAATTACCACCCGCCTGGCTGCGACGTGCATGCGCGCAGTCCGAATGCCAAGCCTTACATTCACGAGAACTACATGAAGACTTGGCGCAAGATGGAAGAGCTGGTGGATTTGAAGCTGGTTCGGCATATCGGCACGTCCAATATGACCATCGCCAAGTTGAAGCTGGTTCTGCGTGACGCGCGCATCAAGCCCGCGGCGAACGAAATGGAGCTTCATCCCCATTTCCAGCAGCCGGAATTGTTCCGGTTCGTGGTCGAGAATGGAATTCAGCCCATCGGCTACTGTCCCATCGGCTCGCCGGGGCGGCCGGAGCGCGACCGCGCTCCGGAAGACTCGGCTCCCACCGAGGACCCGGTCATCGTCAGGATAGCCAAGCGGCACGCGATTCACCCCGCGGCCGTTTGCATCAAATGGGCGGTGCAACGTGGCCAGACGCCGATCCCGTTTTCAGTCAACCCACGCCACTACACCGCGAATCTGCAAGCTGTCGCCGCAGACCCACTCGGCGATGACGAGATGCGGGAGATCGCCGGGATTGATCGCAACTGTCGTCTCATCAAGGGTCAGGTCTTTCTGTGGAAAGAGGGGCAAAGCTGGGAAGACCTCTGGGACATGAATGGAGAAATCACGCCGCCGTAAAGGGTGTGTAACCGCTCACCCCATCCAGCGAACACCGGGCGTGCGCGCAGCGCGAGCCGCCGTTCGGTGAACGTGCCGCTCCTGATCGGCGCCATGCATAGCAGGCGGCGGAATGCGCTTCGCGCATCCGCCACCAACTTATACCGGCAGCCCCGCCGACTGGTCTCGCCCCCCATCAGTTTCGGCCTGCTGCGGCAGCCAGGGAGCAACGGCCTTGAGCAGTTCCTTCTGGACGGCGAAGCCGATCGTCCCCTCCGTCGCCTCGGCCCGCCACGCCAGCGGCAGTGCGCGCTCGCCGAAACGCCGCGAGAGCATCAGGATTTGATGACGGTCGCTGGCCTTGGTCTGGTCCATGATCAGCACCACCCGCCCGCTGGCGCGGGCTTTGCCGAGCCCCTCGCGCGCGATAGGGTTCCATGACGTCATCACAGACCACGAGGTCGTTGTCGATGAATCGCGCGATCCACTGATAGCGCATGTCCGCGCGTTCCGCCGGGCGCGGCAATCCGATGAAATATTTTCTTATCAGAAGGAATGCGCCTCAGCGCGCGTTTAGGCTGGATGGCGTAGGTGGTAGTGCTATCGTCGCCGATTGTGGACCGTCCTGCGCACATGGTTGCATATTTCCGCTTCCCTACATTTCGCGGCTTTGCGACGGCTAGCCCGCTTCATTCATGGTCTTGGTTGTGATGGGGCGAGCGGTGACATCTGGACGCGCGTGAGG
>Ga0255353_1002119_pt1 | contig 10248 bp, 7 predicted proteins | sample HBST25metaG_FD_189941 | JGI IMG/M metagenome (GOLD analysis project Ga0255353, IMG submission 189941) | Peat soil microbial communities from Stordalen Mire, Sweden - H.B.S.T25 | ecosystem: Environmental > Terrestrial > Soil > Wetlands > Peat | place: Sweden: Norrbotten County, Stordalen Mire...
TCCGCGTACCGGTTGGCCCAAGTTCGAGCCGATTACATGGCCCGAGGTGACAGGCGTGGCGCTCTTGACCAGCGTCAGTCTTGCCGTGGGACTCTATCCCAAAATTCTGCTCGACACGATAGAACCGGCAGTGAAGGCGCTGCTCGCGGGAGGTGTGCAATGAACTACGCAGATCTCTTCCGCGTAACGCTGCCGGAGACGGCTCTCGAAATCGCCGCACTCGTGGTGCTGGTGGTGGACTTGGGCTACCTGCGCAAGGCCGCGCTCAGAGTGCGGGTGATCGTGGCCGCGCTGCTGGGCGTGGCTGGCTGTGGCGCGGCGCTGTGGACCGTCGGTCTGCAAAATGGCAATGGAGTTCTTGTCGGCGGATGGGAAGTGCTCGTTGTTAGCCCAGTCGCTGTCGTTGCGCAAGTCGGAATTCTGGTCCTCACTGCGCTTACACTCTTACTTCTGATTAGCGAAGACTTTACCCGCCACGTGGGAGAATATGTGGCTGTTGTGCTGATGGCGGCTACAGGCGGCTTGCTAATTGCCGCCGCCCAGGATTTGCTGGTAATTTTCATTGGCTTGGAATTACTCAGCCTCGGGCTATACATTCTGACTGCTTTTGCGAAGAGTTCTGGAAAAAGTGCTGAAGCCTCGATGAAATACTACCTATTTGGTGGAATGTCGGCGGCGTTTCTGCTGTTTGGATTCAGTTATCTCTACGGTCTCAGCGGCTCAACGAACTTAGCCGAAATTGAGCAAAGCATTCCGCAGGCAGGAATGCCACTTCTGTACGTTGCCTGGGTACTCATTGTCGCGGGCCTCGGCTTTAAGGTCGCCGCAGTTCCATTTCATTTGTGGGCGCCAGACACGTATGAGGGGGCACCTGCGCCTGCCGCTGCGTTTATCGCTTCTGTCTCCAAGCTTGCAAGTTTCGCGCTCTTACTCAGCTTCACCTACGGTTTGTTCCAACCTGGAAAGGTAATCATTGGACCACCACATCTCCTCGATGAGTATTTCCGCATAGAATTCGCAATATGGCAGCCTCTCCTGATAGTCCTGCTCGTCGTCGCGGCAGCTTCTATGGTCGTGGGCAATTTGGCTGCCTTGGCACAGGCTAGCGTGCGTCGCCTGCTCGCCTATTCCGCCATCGCACATGCCGGATATATCCTGCTTGGTGTTGCAGTTCGTCGTCCCTATCCAGGTCACGGTGACAGTTTTCGGTTCGTACTGGATTCGTTTGGCCCAGCTCTCCGTAGTACAAACGCCATCCTCTTCTACATCCTCACTTACGGTCTGACCACCATCGGCGCATTCGGCGTGGTCTCTGTCGTCGAGCGCGCCACCGGCAGTGACCGCATCGACTCCTTTGTCGGCTTGAACAAACGTAACCCTCTGCTGGCCGCCGTGCTGCTGGTGCTATTTCTCTCGCTCGCCGGAATTCCGCCGCTGGTTGGCTTCTATGCCAAGTTCAATCTCTTTGCCGCAGTGCTTGGCGTCTCAGCCGGGCCGGTTCCATTCGCCCTCGTAGCGTTGGCCGTCGCGCTCAGCGTGGTCTCGCTCTACTACTATCTGCAAGTGCTCAAGCGGGCCTATGTTGTGCCCGCAGTCGATGAGTCTCCCATCAAGGCTCACCCTGTCACGTTGACGGTACTGGTGGCGATTGCGACGGCTGTGGTGGCCCTGGGCTGCTTCCCGGCACTGCTGCAAAACTGGATCGAAAGCTTCTATAAGTGATATAGCTCGCGAATAACACAGAGTGGTTCCTGTTCCGTTCGGCTTCTCACTTCGCTGGACGAGTTATGCACAGAAAATATGCGCACTGCGAGGTGCGTATGTTTCCAGACAAGAGTCATCCGAATTGGTTTCTGCTAGTCAGGGTAACTGGGCTGGTTACCAGGGTAATGCAAGCCCGTAATCTTGTGCTTATGATTCGCCTTATCTAATATCGAATGAGTATTCAACAACATGATAGCTGTGTCGTGAAGACTTTTTGAGCCTCACGCATTCTTCTGCGCTGTTGATTCAGCTCAGAGGAAGCAGATCAATTCGCTATGTGTGTGTGCTCAACAGGAGTCCGGCTCACAGGCGGGAATCCTTGGTAAGAAAAAAGAAAGAGTGAGGGGAATGAAGAAGTTTTGGGTTTGCACGATTCTGCCCATCGGCGTCTTTTGTGCTCTGTTGTCGTTCAGCCCGCTGAAGGCCAATGCGGATGCGATCGGATCCACGGTCACTTTGCAGCTTACGGGCGAACAGGGAACAAGTTACGGGGGCGATTACGTCTACCCCTACTATTTCAGCATCAACGGCAGTTCAACTGCCTCGTCACTGATGTGTATCAGCTACGACAATGAAATCTATTTAGGCGAGAGCTGGACCGCGACAAGCACGATAGCTTCCACGCCTCAGCAAAAAGAGGCGGAATGGCTTTTCAATGACGCGAATGCCGCCATTGCTGCCGGCAACACTGCCAGGCAGATTGCCGACCAGTGGGCAGCCTGGGAGTTGTTCTCGACCAATGCGCAGAAAGCTACCGCGCCGGACGGAGCGGCAAACCAATTGGCCCTTGCTGAGGCTGCTTACGCATCAGAGCCCGCTAGTTTCTATGCAAACTTTCTGATCTACATTCCGGTAGCCGGCAGTCAGACTAAGGGAGATCCCGTACCTCAGGACTTGATAGGATATGCCCACACCCCCGAACCCGACACTCTCGTTCTTCTCGGCACTGGCATCCTTGGGCTCGCAGGCTTCTTGTATCTCAAGAGGCGTCTTGCTTAAGAATCATACCTGCGCCCTTCTTGTAGAGCGTGGGAGGTAAGAGTACAGTGAGGGTAGGAACTATGGCAGTCACCACAACCACCGGCCCTTCTGTCCCAGCCTCTGAGTCGGCCGACGCCAGAGTCTACCTGCGCTCCTTTCGCCATCGCCGTATCACTCCGGAAGCGGGACGCGCGCTGGAGATTCTTGGCCATGCCGTCGAATACCTTACCGACGAGTTCATGAGCCAAGGCTCTACGTTTTTCCTTAAGAAGGAGAACATGGAGGCGGTGCAGATCCTGATGGCTCTCAACCGCCAGGTCTATTTTGAGTGCCCCGAAGTCCCGTGCTTCGGCGAGCGCTTCCGGGCGTTGCTGCGATCTCACACGGCATAGCGCTTTACGAGAGCCCTCTTTGGGTTGCCCAATCGTTCGCTGCTATTTCCGGTTGGACCTCGGAAAAATGTAAAGCGTCTCAGAGCGGCTCCGACGTCCATTTTGTAACATGACACCATTCAGGACTTTCGCACCTCAGCTATGCGCCCGCAGGTCAAGTGGTGGGAGCTACCTGAATACCATCTCTTTGCGTTAGGTAAAATCGGAATAAAGGCAAAAATCCGGATAGAGTTCTCCAATCGTGGAGTCGCACAATTCGATCCAGCTAACCGAATCCGTGACGATCGGCCCCACAGACAAATCGGACAGCTGCTTAAAGACTTGATTGGGAAACATCTTCCCACGGCGGCTTAAATCTTCCAGCAGCTCGCTGATATACTCCTGATCGTGTTCAGAAATCTGCTCCGAGAAGGCACGGAGAGTGTACAGCTTTAGGCCTGCGTCTTCCTTGATCGCAAGTAAGATCAAAACGCCTGCCGACGACCCGATCGTCGACTCCGGCCAGCGATATTTGACCGTGCAAATCCGCGCTCTTGAGCCAGTCTGCATATCTCGACCGTCGTCGTGCATGTGCTTCGCCAATGTTCTCCGCCATAAGTATAGAGCCAACTAATTTCCTCACCTTAATCGGATCCGAAACCTGGCTGGTAAATCGTTCAAGTGCCGAAATCGCCGCTTCTGTACGCCATCCATCTGGCAAACTGCCGGGGACGTTAGAAAAGGCTTTTATATCAAGTGACAGAATCGCTCCTTGGACCCTATCGGCATCTTCAGCGCTTGCGTCAGCATAAATACCTGGATCAAGGTACTGGGAAGCCATGCAACTTCGATAATCCGTTCCGAAGGGCCCCCAAAAGAGGTGGCCGTGGTCGATGAAATAAGCTCTGAGCGATCTCGAATCCGGCCCTAGAAAAAGGGCCTGACGATTGTCAGCATGCCCACAAAAAGCATCCAGTACCCGCGCCGTCCAGAAATCTCTGCGATTACTGATATCGCTGAATCTTCCATTTGGCAGAATCTCAAATACCACCGAATTTCTCAGGGACAAATACCGTGAGCCGAAGCACCAGCCCGCCTTCGGCCTAAGCCGCCCATCCTGAGTTTCCATCCAGCATTCAGGGTATCGGTCGAGAAAGTCTTCGGAAACATGAACAGGGCGCCACTCTGGCGTAAGTAAGCCGACACGGCGGTATAGCTCTGTTCCGAGTGCCTCGTTGAACAACAAGTTCGGGCCTTGAGGGTTGTCTAGGAACTTGACGATGTAGAAATAGCCGTCGTTTGCCCTTACCAGGATCGGCTGCGATCCCCCCCCAAGTTTCCGCATAAAAAGCGACGCGCTTACGCACCCTTCTCGGCCCATCGTTCCCCCGGGATGTTCAACATACAATGCCGGCGCACAGAACTGCACACAAATATCCAGGGGTAAGTGACCAAGGCGAACGAAAGAAAGACAGTGCTAAAATGCGCCCCGACAGGAGTGATGTCGAAGGCTGCTTCCCCAATAAAAAATCGAGGCTTATGTATGAGATACTGGAGCGTTTAAGGGAGGGATGTCAAAGGTGTAAATAGATTTTTGGAATAACTGAATATATTTAGTACACTTTCCAGGCCGGACGACTATCAACCAGCGAGTCGTCGCTTACCCCCCGGCCCGCTGGACCTGGATTGCCTTTCGTGTGGCCGCCGCCGTGATTACCGTGCCCATCGCCGAAGAACTGGCCTTTCGCGGCTATCTTGCGCGCCGGTTCATCAGCCGGGAGTTTGACGCCGTTTCCTTTTCCGGTCTGACGCTACTCTCCATTTGCCTTTCGTCCGCGGTCTTCGGCCTGGAGCACATGAAAAACCTGATGGATTGGCAGCATCTGCTGCTCGGCACTCTGGCCGGACTGGCGTTTGCCGCCGCGCTCCGCTGGCGGGGCCGCATGGGCGACGCCGTCGCTGCGCACGCGGTCAGCAATCTTTTGCTGGCGGTATGGGTCCTTGGCTTTGGGGACTGGGCACAATGGTAACGCAGATTTTCAGAAGCGCACGCTGCAATCTCTCTTAGTTTGGACTCGGCGCGCCGCTTGCTTTGCAGGCGCGGTCCCATCAATCTGCCGGGACTGCCCGCAGATCTGCCCCCGCGTAGCCTTCCGTTCCCTCATGCTGTGGGTTCTTCTTAGTCTCCAAATCCGGTATTTGGCGGGCGGTGGCAATCCCGTTCAGGCCCACTTCAACCGTCTTCTGGCCTTTGTAATCCGAGAAATGAATGACGCTGTCGTAGGCGTCTTTGACCAGATCCTGAAGTGGGATGACGCTGCCGTTGACTCGTTGCTCGTCCAGCAGATCGAGGTCCACGTCGGCCACCACCAACTGCTCTTGATTGATGGTGCCCTCGGCTGCGATGCCATCGCGGGCGAAGAAGTAATCCGACGGTGTGAGGATGGCGGCCTGGCCGTAGTTGGTATTCATGTAGGGGACCAGCGGGAGATTGCCCACGGTTCCAGTCATGGCGACGTAGATTTGGTTCTCGATGGCACGGGCCTGGGCGCAGTAGCGGACCCGGCAAAAGCCCTCGCGGCCGTCGGTGCAGGAGGGAACGAAGAGAATCTCGGCTCCGGCCTCGGCCATCACCCGCGCGACCTCGGGAAACTCCACGTCATAGCAAACCAGAATCGCGATGTTGCCGAAGTCCGTGTGGTAGACGTAGAGGCCGTGGCCGCGGCTCATCTGGTAATGGCCGCTTTCGGTGGAAGTCAGGTGGACCTTCTTCTGCCGGAAAATCCGCCCGTTGGGAGTGAACAAGTGGGCGGCATTGAAGACCTTGCCTCTTTGAAAAACGGGATGGGTTCCTCCGATGATGTAGATCCCCGTCTCCTTGGCGAGCCCCATGAACAGCGCCTCGTATTCAGGCGCCAGCCGGGCCAGTCGGCGCACAGCCAGAGCCGGGGCCGGCTCCTTGATGTAACTCAGAAGCTGCATGGTGAAGAACTCCGGGAAGAGGACGAAGTGGGCGTGGTAGTCTTTGGCGCTGTGAACGAAGAACTGGACTTGTTTCGCGAAGTCGTCAAAGCAGGCGATGGGCCGCAGAAGATACTGGACGGCGGCTATGCGCACGCGGCGCGGTCGCGGAGTCCCGCGCATGGCCTCGGCGGCGGCTTGTTCCAGGGCCGCGTGCTGCAGTCCGGCCTCAAGACCTACCGAGGAGGTATATTCCGGGTTTAGCCATTCCAGCAGCGTGGCGAATCCACGCGATTCGGCGTCGTGTATATATTCCGGAACCACATTCAGGACCACGAGTCCGTTTTCGAGCTGGAAGGTGAGAGCGGGATCCCATCGTTTGCCGGCGACCACCTCGGCCACGTATTCCTTCGGAGTCAATTGCTCAGCGACCTCGTCGTAACCGGCGATGCGGCCGCCGGTGAGCAGCCGCTTCAGCCCGCGCTCACGGACCAAGTCCTTGCGCGCATCGTAAAGCAAAGTCCCGATGCCCTGGTTACGCGCCGCAGCGTCCACGCCGATTTCAGCGCCGTACAGGGTCTTGCCAATCAAGTTGTGCGTATCGAATGTGCCATCACCAGTGATCACCGACCAGTTGGCGGATTCGGCGTAATCATCCCAGTCGATAATCAGCGAACTGGCTGAACCGAAGATGCCTCCGTTCGCGTCAACGGCCACAACTTGGCCTTCGGGAAAGACCTCCAGATGATGTGCCAGGATCTCTGAGCCCCAGGGCGGCTTACCCGGAAACGCGCGCTCCATGAGTTCGATGACCTTTGGAAGGTCGTCGCGGGTCATCTGCCTGACCCAGAACTTTTTCAGTTCGCCGTCCGTCGTTTCCATCGTTTTGCGCTCCTCGACTCCGTCTGCGGTTGGCGGCTGGTATCGAATGCTGAGTCTCAAGCTTCCCAGCCTGCGCACCATTTTTCTGGTCTCAAAGAGACATTCCGTCATTGGGCGTGCTCGTCGTTCTTGCCAAAATCACGGACACCTGTCAGCTAATCAGTTGATTCTGAGCTACCTATATCTCAACAGACTGCTGGTTCTTCGATGGCGTGGCCGTACGCGACTCACGCTCTGCGGCGGGGTTGGCCGGGCTGGTGGCGGCCTAGTAGAGTGGTGGAATGGATCGCGGCGCGCCCATTGCGGAGTGGAGACAGGAACTGGGCGCGATGGTGACGCTGGCAGTTCCGGTGGTATTGAGCGAACTGGGCTGGGTGGCCATGGGCATCGTGGACACCATCATGGTGGGCAAGCTGGGGCCGGCGGCCATTGGCGCCGTAGCACTGGGCAATGCCGTCTTTTTCACTCCCGCGCTTTTTGGCATTGGTCTGCTGCTGGGGCTGGATACGCTCATCTCGCAGGCCTTCGGGCGCAAGGATCACGACGAATGTCACTGTTGGCTGAATCAGGGTGTCTGGCTGGCATGCATAGCCACGCCGCCGCTGATGCTGCTGATTTACGCGGCCAGTTTTGGCTTTGTCCCCTTCGGCATTACGACGCAGGTGGCCGCTCCGGCCACCGCTTATCTGCGCATTCTCAACTGGGGCATACTGCCGCTGCTGCTCTACGCCGGCGCGCGCCGCTACCTGCAAAGCGTAGGCGATGCGCGCGTGATTACCGTTACGTATGTCGTGGCCAACCTGCTCAACTGGTTCGGCAACTGGGTGCTCATCTACGGCAAGTGGGGAATGCCGGCCCTGGGCGTGAACGGCTCGGCCATTTCAACGGTCGTCTCGCGCATTTTCATGGCTCTGGCCCTGATGGGCTTTGCCTGGCGCTATGAGCGGAAGCGCGGCCATCCACTCTTCCGCCGCTGGGCTGCACCGAGCCTGGTCCGGTTGCGGCTTCTGGTCAAGCTGGGGGTTCCCGCGGCGGGACAGATTGTGCTTGAAGTGGGCGCATGGAACCTGACCACGCTCGCTGCCGGATGGCTGACGCCGGCCGCGCTGGCCACCCACCAGATTGCCTTCAACTATGCCAGCCTCACCTACATGGTTCCGCTGGGCGTTTCGGCGGCAGCCGCGGTCAGCGTGGGACATGCCGTTGGAGCAGGAGACCCAGAGCGGGCACGCCGTGCCGGATGGCTCGCACTGGGACTCGGCACAGGATTCATGATGTTGGCAGCGGTAGTCTTTCTGGTAGCGCCGGGACCGCTGATTGCCCTCTACACGCGCGACCCGCAGGTGATGGCCGTCGGTCCCAGCCTGCTGGGCCTGGCTGCGGCCTTCCAGATCTTCGACGGCATTCAGACCGTCACCACAGGCGCGCTGCGCGGACTGGGCGAGACGCGAGTGCCCATGCTGGCTAATCTGGTGGGCTACTGGGCACTCGGGTTGCCGCTCGGGCTGACTCTGTGCTTCGTCTTCCGCTGGGGCATCTATGGCCTATGGATCGGCCTTCTGCTGGCCCTGATCGTCATTGCATCGACGCTGCTTGCGCGCTGGCGCAGAGACTCCGCTCGGCTGGCGCTTCGGGCATGATGCGAAAGAAGTTAGCCGCGCCTGGAACGGCCTGGAGCGCTGAAACCTGCGGAAGGCTATAATCGGAATCGAGCGAAAGATAGACTCTTTCCAGAATTCTTCGGAAGGGAACCCCGCCAGATGGCGACAGTCGATCCAGCCCTGAGTGAAAAACAGGGAGAATTTGTCACGCGTGCGCGCGTCATAAACGATTTCAGCATCAATGTAGCGACGGTGAACGGCTCCGGTTCGCAATCAGCCAATAGTGTTTTGCTTAAAAGCATCTTTGGCATGGGCGTTCCCGTCAGCGGCAAAAATCTTTTCCCCTCGAATATTGCCGGACAGCCAACCTGGTTTCTGATTCGGGCCAGCAAACACGGTTACGTAGCCCGCAAGCGCGACTCGGAGATTCTGGTCGCGATGAATCCCGAGACCGCCAGCGCCGATGTGCAGAGCCTGCCTCCGGGCGGTGTGGTCATCTACGAGGAGAGCCTGAATCTAGCGCAGGCGCGCGATGACGTCTCCTTTTATCCTGTGCCCTTCGACAAGATCACCGCCACCATCTGCCCCATAGTCAAGCTGCGCAAGCTGGTCAGGAACATGGTGTACGTGGGCGTTGTTGCCCAGTTGCTGGCCATCGAACTTGACGTGGTAGAGAGCAGCCTCCGCCAGCAGTTCTCCAAAAAGCAAAAAGTCTTTGACATGAACCTTGGAGCGGTCAAGGCGGGCTTTGACTATGCGCAGGCGAATATAACCAAGCTCGACCCGTTTTTCATCGAGCGGATGAATTTGACGGCGGGCAGGATCATCATCGAAGGCAATGACGCTTGCGCCATGGGCGCGGTCTTTGCCGGTGTGACGGTCATTGCCTGGTATCCGATTACTCCCTCCACTTCAGTCATTGAAGCTACCGCAGCGCTGCTCAAAAAGCTCCGCGTCACGCCGGAAGGCAAAGCTACCTTTGCCGTGATTCAGGCTGAGGACGAGTTAGCCGCCATCGGCATGGTGCTGGGCGCAGGTTGGGCCGGCGCCCGTTCGATGACCGCAACCTCCGGCCCCGGCATGTCGCTGATGTCCGAGTTCTGCGGTCTGGGATACTACGCCGAGATTCCCGGCGTCATCATCAACGTGCAGCGCACCGGGCCCGCGACAGGCATGCCCACGCGTACGCAGCAGGCCGATCTGCTTTCGGCGGCGTTCCTCTCGCACGGCGACACCAAGCACCCGATTCTGTTGCCCGGCTCGGTGAAGGAGTGCTTCGAACTGACCATGGCAGCCTTCGATCTTGCCGAGCGGATGCAGACCCCGGTTTTTGTGCTGAGCGATACGGATATGGGCATGAATCACTGGATGTCCGATCCGTTCGATTACCCTGAGAAGCCTCTGGACCGCGGCAAGGTGCTCTCGGCAGCAGACGTGGAACGGCTGGACGGATTTGCCCGCTACCGCGACGTGGACGGCGACGCCATCGGCTGGCGCACGCTGCCGGGCACGAAACACCCCAAGGCCGCGTACTTCACCCGCGGATCTGGACACAACGACGCGGCCAAATACACCGAGAATCCGGATGAGTACCAGGCGGTGATGGATCGGTTGGCGCGCAAGTTCGAAAACGCGCGCAATTGGGTTCCCGCGCCGGTCGTGGTCAAGGATGGTACCTCGAAAATCGG
>Ga0255353_1002122_pt1 | contig 10237 bp, 10 predicted proteins | sample HBST25metaG_FD_189941 | JGI IMG/M metagenome (GOLD analysis project Ga0255353, IMG submission 189941) | Peat soil microbial communities from Stordalen Mire, Sweden - H.B.S.T25 | ecosystem: Environmental > Terrestrial > Soil > Wetlands > Peat | place: Sweden: Norrbotten County, Stordalen Mire...
GGTAAGCGCGGAGAAGATGCTGTTCAGCGTCAGAATGGTCAGCGCGGACTTCACCGAGTAGATGCCGAAGACCCTGAAGATGACCGAGAGAATAAATGGATAAACCGGCGGCAGCAGCGCCGTGGGCCCAGTGAGCGTGAAGAACGGCGAGGAGAAGCCCTGATGCTGCGCGATCGAGCGCGCGATCCAGCCCACCTCGTTGCCGAACTGCTCGTAGTACCGCACCGGGTCGGCCACATCGCGGAAGACCGCGGCCACCACCACCATGCGCAACGCCCACGCCGCGGCAACCATCAGCAGAAGACGCATCCTGGATCGTCGACTGAGCCGACTGTCAGAACAGTCCATCGTTGGATCGGGAGTTGGCTGGAGTGTCGCTGTTGCCATGGTTGACAGGATTCTTTCGGGGGTCTTATGGTGCTGCTTCAGGAACAACAAGGGGAAGCACACATGCAGAACGATATATCTGTCTATATTTTACCCCTTCCGGCCATGCGAGTGGAAGCAGGATTCGGTATTTCAGCCAACGCACCCTGAATGCAACCGCTGGCTGCCTTGCGCCGAAGCAGTCCCCGGAAACGCACCCGATACAAACCGCAGTGCCTTGACACGCATTCGCAAGACAGCTTGACTTGAGAAAGCGGTTGCAGCTCAGGAAGCGGAAGGCGGCGGAGAACGATGGCGAGAGTGGTGCGATGTTCCCTGGTCCAGGCGAAGAACGTAGTCCCCGCGGACATCGACGGCGCGGGTGCGTCGCTGGCCGCAATCAAGCAGGCGATGATCGTGAAGCACGTCGCAATGGTCCGCGCGGCCGCGGCCGATGGCGCCCAGATCGTCTGCCTGCAGGAGATCTTCAACGGCCCCTACTTCTGCGCCGAGCAGACCGTGCGCTGGCACAGCTTCGCCGAGCGCGTTCCCGACGGCCCCACCGTGCAACTCATGATCTCGCTGGCCAGAGAGCTTGGCATCGCGCTCATCGTTCCCATCTATGAAGTGGAGGACGGGGAAGGGGAGGCAGAGGGCGCCAAAATCTTCTACAACTCCGCCGCCGTGATCGGCCGCGACGGCGCGTTCATCGGCAAGTATCGCAAGGCACACATTCCGAACGCCGCGCCGGGCTTTTGGGAGAAGTTCTACTTCCGCCCCGGCAACCTCGGCTTTCCCGTCTTCGATCTGGGCTTCTGCAGGATCGGCGTCTATCTCTGCTACGACCGTCACTTCCCCGAGGGCGCGCGCGCGATGGGCCTGAACGGCGCGGAGATCGTCTTCAATCCGTCGGCGGTCATCGCCGGCCCCAACGACATTCTTTGGAAGATCGAGCCGCCCGCGCTGGCCGTGGCGAATGGATATTTTGTCGCTGCCATCAATCGCGTCGGGACGGAAGCACCCTGGAACCTGGGCGAGTTTTTCGGCCAGAGCTACTTCTGTAATCCGCGCGGCAAGATTATCGCCGAAGCCTCGCGCAACCGGGACGAGATCGTCACCGCCGATCTCGACCTCGACTTGATCGCCGAGGTCCGCCGCGCATGGCCCTTCTATCGCGACCGCAGGCCGGACCTCTACGGCGATCTGGTTAAACCGTAAAGCAGCAGCGGGCAGTTCCGGCGCGACTTCGATGCGGCGTACCGCGGCTGGGAAACTTACCGGGGTTGCGAAGAAGGGGATTGTGGCCGCCGGTTCCGGTGCGGATATTCTGCTGTGGAACCCCGTTGGCGAAGTATACGATTAGGCAGCGTCCCAGAATATGCGCCCCATTTCCTCCATCTTCGAAGGCTGTAAAGTCGCCGTCAACGCGCGCCCTGCCTTCCCGCGCGGTGAACCTGTGGTCGAGGCCGGAAGCTTGATCGCAACGGCGGGACGCGCCCCGTCGCTGCATCATGAGGTTGCCGCGCGATGACCCTTTACCCCGAGGGGCCGACCAGTCTGACCGATGCCTACGGCCTGCGCGCCGACCCAACGCTCTACAACGCGGACCTTGCCCCCACCACTCCCGAGCAGCGCACCTGGGGCACATACAGCTACATCGCGCTCTGGTTCTCCATGTCGATGGGGGTGACGGCCTACATGCTTGCCTCCAGTCTCATCGCTGGAGGCATGAACTGCGCGCAGGCGCTCGCAACCATCCTGCTGGGCAATCTTGTCGTTCTGGTTCCCATGCTGCTGAACGCGCACGCGGGCGCCAAGTACGGCATCCCCTTCCCGGTCTTTGTGCGCGCCTCGTTTGGCGTGCGCGGCGCAAACATTCCCGCCATGCTGCGCGCTCTGGTGGCCTGCGGATGGTTCGGCATCCAGACCTGGATCGGCGGCCAGGCCATCTACGCAATGCTCAATGTGCTGTGGCCCGCGTCCACGGCGATGCCTTCCGTTCTCTGGGCCTGCTTTCTCGGCTTCTGGCTGCTGAACATGGCCGTGGTCTGGCGCGGAGTGGAATCGATTCGCTTTCTGCAAAGTTTTTCCGCGCCGTTTCTGCTCGTCATGTCGCTGGTGCTGCTCGGCTTCATGACGCACAAGGCGGGCGGCTTCGGCCCCATGCTCAGCGCGCCAAGCCAGTTCCACACGCATTCCAGCTTCCTGCACTTTTTCTTCCTCTCGCTCACCGGCATCGTCGGCTACTGGGCCACGCTCTCGCTCAACATTCCCGACTTCACGCGCTACGCAAAGTCGCAGGAATCGCAGATCGCCGGCCAGTCCTTCGGCCTGCCGGTTGCAATGGTCTTGTTCAGCTTTATCGGGATCGCGTGCACCTCGGCCTCCATGGTTGTCTTCGGCCACGCCATCTGGAACCCAATCACGCTGCTCGGCCTCTTCCATCAGCCCGTCGTCGCCTTCCTCGCGCTCATCAGCATTCTGATCGCCACGCTCAACCTCAACATCGGGGCCAACGTGGTCAGCCCCTCGAACGACTTCTCCCACCTCGCTCCGAAGCATATCAGCTTCCGAACCGGCGGCCTCATCACCGGCTTCCTTGGCCTTGCCATCATGCCCTGGAGGCTGATGGCCAGCCACACCGACTACATTCAATGGCTGGTCAGCTACTCGGGACTGCTCGGCCCGGTGGCTGGGATCATGATCGCCGACTACTTCCTGGTCCGCGGCACGCGGCTGGATACCGAGTCGCTCTACCGCCGCGAGGGGCAGTATGAGTACAGCAAGGGCGTCAATCCACGCGCTCTCGTCGCGCTCGCCGCCGGAGTCTTCGCCGCGCTCATCGGACTGGCCGTGCCTGAGCTGCGCTTCGTCTACGACTATGCGTGGTTCGTCGGCTTCGCCGTGGCCGCGCTCGTCTACATCGTCCTGATGGGAACGGCGCCCCGAGTGGGTGGAGCAACGCCGCTGGCCCAGCGCATCAACGTGAAGGGCCTGGACAAAGTGCTCGATCCCGCGCTCGGCAACAGCGCCGGAGCAAAAGCCCGCACCGCAGCCGCACCGGAGTGCCATGGCTGTGGTTGCCGGTAGTCGGTAATTGGTGCGATGGGGACGAGCAAAAGACAGAGGCGGTGTGAATACGCGGGAGAAAGATCGAAAGCCCTACCGCAGGAATGCGCCCAGCTCCGTCGCGGCGTTGCGCAGGTGGGGCAGAAAGCGGGTCTGCATCTCGTAGAGCGAGATTCGCGGCGCGCTTCCGCTCAGGTTGATGGTGGCCACCACGCGCCCCGTGGGCGAGTAGACGGGCACGGCAAGCGAGCGCAGCCCGACCTCGAACTCCTGGTCCACTAGCGCGTAGCCGTGGCGGCGGACGTTGCGCAGCGCAAGGCGCAACTTCTCCACGCTGCTCACCGTGCGCGCCGTGTGCGGCGTCAGCACCACGCGCGCAAGATACGGCTCCAGTTGTTCGGCGGGCATATAGGCCAGCAGCACGCGCCCGATGCTGGTGCAGTAGGCTGGCAGGCGGCTGCCGATGTGCAGGTCGTCGCTCATCACGCGAGACACGGCGGAGCGCGCGATATAGACAATCTCGTCGCCGTCCAGCGTGGCCACCGAAAAACTCTCGTGCAGCGCGGCGGACATGCGTTCCAGGATGGGCTGGGCCGCGGTCGACAGCGAGTTGCTGGTCGAGTAGCAGTTGGAGAGCGCCAGCATGTGCGGTCGCAGCGCGTAGCGCGACCCCTCCTCCGCGCCGGCAAATCCCAGCTTCGCCAATGTATACAGGCAGCGCCGTACCGCGGCGCGCGAGATGCCCGTCTTCACCGCAAGCTGCGAGATGGTCATCTGCGGCGTCTGCGGCGTGAACGCCTGGATCACAAGCAGCCCGCGCGCCAGAGAGGTCATGAAGTTGGGATCGCCGGCAAAGCCGTCCAGGGCCGAGCCGCTTGTGGATTTGGCTGCGTTCGCGGCTGTAGTCGCTGCCGCCACCGGCGCTGTGCGCGCGGATGCCAGACCTGCGGATCGCTCCTTTGTGGCAGCCGATGCATTGGCCGAAAGAGAACCGGCAGCGGGACGCCGGGAAGCAATGCTCATCGAGGTTCCTTCTCGTTCTCCGGCAATCGGATCGCCGGGCGTGCCGTGGCCCAACCTGAATCCGGGAGCGAACTGGCTCAAGGGTCAAGAGTGCGATAGCCGGACTGTCCATACGATAAACGCACAGAGTCCCCACCGCAAGATTGCTACGGAAAGGCTGAAAGTGCATCGAACCAAACAGGCCTGAAGAACATTCGCAGTTGCGCAGGCCAATCTCCTTGCCGTGAGAAAGTGCTGTGAGAAAATTGACGCCTATGGACCCCAAAGACTCAACCCGCCTGCCGCTCAACCAACGCCCCGCATGGAAGGCGCTGCAAAACCACTTTCCGTCGATTGCCACAAAGCATCTGCGCGATCTCTTCGCCGACGATCCCGCGCGCGGCCAACGATTCACCGCCGAGGCCGGCGGCCTCTTCCTCGACTACTCCAAGAACCGCGTCACCGACGAGACTCTCCGCCTGCTCGTCGCCCTCGCCGAAGAGTCCGGCCTGCGCGCCAAAATCGACGCCATGTTCACGGGCGAGAAGATCAACCTCACGGAGAACCGCGCCGTGCTGCACGTCGCGCTGCGCGCGCCCAAGAGCGAGCGCATCCTCGTCGATGGAGAAGACGTCATCCCCGGCGTCCACGCGGTGCTCGACAAGATGGCCTCCTTCGCCAACCGCATCCGCTCCGGCGAGTGGAAAGGCCACACCGGCAAGCCCATCCGCAACGTCGTCAACATCGGCATCGGCGGCTCGGACCTCGGCCCCGTCATGGCCTACGAGGCGCTCCGGCACTACTCGCAGCGCAACCTCACCTTCCGCTTCATCTCCAACGTAGACGGCACGGACTTCGCCGAAGCTGTCCGCGACCTCAGCCCCGAAGAGACGCTCTTCCTCGTCGCCTCCAAAACCTTCACCACGCAGGAGACGATGACCAACGCCAACTCCGCGCGCGCCTGGCTTCTCTCCGGTCTGGGCGGCGACCAGTCCGCCGTCGCCAAACACTTCGTCGCCATCTCAACCAACGCGGAAAAAGTCGCCGCCTTCGGCATCGACACCGAAAACATGTTCGGCTTCTGGGACTGGGTCGGCGGCCGCTACTCGATGGACTCCGCCATCGGCCTCTCCACCAGCATCGCCATCGGCCCCGACAACTTCCGCGACCTGCTCTCCGGCTTCCACGCCATGGACGTCCACTTCCGCACCGCGCCGTTTGAAAAGAATCTCCCCGTCCTGCTCGGCCTGCTCACCCTCTGGTACACCGACTTCTTCGACGCGCAATCCGTCGCCGTCCTGCCCTACGAGCAGTACCTCAAGCGCTTCCCCGCCTACCTCCAGCAGCTCACCATGGAGTCGAACGGCAAGCATGTAACGCTCGCCGGCAAACCCGTCACCGCCCAGACCGGCCCCGTCTTCTGGGGCGAGCCGGGAACCAACGGCCAGCACTCCTTCTACCAGCTCATCCACCAGGGCACGCGCCTGATTCCCTGCGATTTCATTGGCTTCTCCAAGTCCCTCAACCCGCTCGGCCGCCATCACGACATGCTCATGGCCAACGTCTTCGCCCAGGCCAAGGCGCTCGCCTTCGGCAAGTCCGCCGAGCAGGTCCGCGCCGAGGGCACGCCCGAATGGCTCGTCCCGCACCGCGTCTTCGAGGGCAACCGCCCGTCGAACATCATCCTCGCCGACGCGCTCACCCCCGAAGTCCTCGGCCAGCTCGTCGCCCTCTACGAGCACGCAGTTTTCACACAAGGCACCATCTGGAACATCGACTGCTTCGACCAGTGGGGCGTGGAACTCGGCAAGGTCCTCGCCACAAAAATCCTCGCCGAACTGGAAAGCCCCACCGAGCCCGCAATGTCGCACGACACCTCAACCACCAGCCTCATCCGCCGCTACCGCGCCAGCAAATAGCGTTGCTGTTGCCCTTTGTTTGTCATTCCCGGAGGGAATCTGCTTCTATCTCTTGTTCGTCATCTCTGGCGTAGCCTAAACTCCATGCGTAGCCCAATGTAGCGCCGAAGGCGCGATCTATACCAGCCTTGGGCGCAGCCCAAGGTTGAAGGCCCAGTCAAACCACCAAGGGCTGAAAGCCCGCGCTATAAGGCCTTGGCCATCCGCCGTATTTCCCTTTACCTGAGGCCCAACAATGGCTTAGTCTTCGACTATGGACTATTCGCAGATCATCACGATGGAGCCGGGCAAGCGGAGCGGCAAGCCGTGCATTCGCGGACTGCGCATCACCGTGGGGGATGTGCTCGGATACCTGGCGTCGGGGATGACGCACGCGGAGATACTAAGCGATTTTCCCTACCTGACGGAAGAGGACATTCGTGCGTGCCTTGCGTTCGCTGCCGACCGTGAGCGCAAGTCGGAGACTCTGGCGGCGTGAAGCTTCTGTTCGATGAGAACCTGTCGCCGCGTCTGGTAGACGCGTTGAGGGATGTATACCCGGAATCTCAGCATGTCAGCGGCGTGGGTGGGCAACCCGCATCTGCGCGTAGCCCAAGGTAGCGCCGAAGGCGCGATCTATACCAGCCTTGGGCGTAGCCCAAGGTTGAAAGCACAGTCAAACCACAAAGGGCTGAAAGCCCGCTCTATAAGACCTGGGACACTCGCCGGCCAGTATTTTGAACCGCTATGTCTACTATGTCTTCGGGTTTTGGCGCTCCAGGAAGGTGGGCGGTGTATTCCAGTATCAGGCTCCCGATTGCACTCTTTATTGCAACAAATATTTTATGCATTTGGTCATGCGTCAAAGAAATTCTTGCGTCCGCTTGGCATATACCATTAAGAACCTTGAGCTTGGCGTGTTCAGCCGCCCTCAATACTCCGCCATTATGCACAATGTGTCTCCGAAGAATCCGTAGGTCGCCGAATACATTGATTTTTACCTCGTCATTTTCTACATCCCTGATCTTTGCAATCTGCGGGCGGATTTCTTCGTCCCAATATGCGAAGATAAACACAATGATGGACCAGCACACTTGCTGCTCGTTGAATCCGGCTTCCGAATTTGCCGTGATAAATTCATCGGCACGAATGATTCGTTGATGTATTACGTCAGGAAGGGTGGGGTCTTCCAAGCTGGCCCGCATAATAATTGTCTGACCATTCTCTATACGCCGTAACACTGGGCGCGACACACGAGCAACCTGACGTTCAATGCGAACTTTGTTACCTTGGAAGCTAGAAAGACAATCACAATAGACCCCTATTTGACGGTTCACAAAATCGATAAATCCTCGAAGGACTTCTAATTCTACCAAGGCTTTTGTCATGTCCATACGATCCACCACCAGCCTCATTCGCCGCTACCGTTCCAGCATCTAGAGACAATTTATTCGATTTCTTTAGAAGCTTCGGAAACCAAGGTCTGAAGTTCTTTCTTTTTTAGGCTTTCTATAACAAGTCCCCAAATCAACATTGGAAAAAATGCATTACAATTTATTTCGCCCTCTATTATCTGCGAAAGATTGTCAGTGAGTTGCCCGACCATCGATTTGCTCTTCGCGCCTGACATAAGTTTTTCCAGCGTCCGAGTGTCGTCTTTTGGGTCTAGCAGTAATTCTTTGCAACTACCATAATCCATTTGTGCGTTGTTCAAATTGCTGTAAAAATCCTTCTCTATCCCATCTCTTATATTCTTTGGACAGGAGTGACCGAAAGAATTTTTGATCATGGCATCAATAGTTGTAGGAACCAACTCGTCATATAATTTGTTTCGCCTTTCCTGCCCAAGCTGGTCAAAAGCATACCTGTCTGTCAAGCAAAGGAAAAAGTACATAAACTCAAACAAAACTGGAATATATTTAGAGTTGAATGTTTTACTGCCTTTTCCGAACTTCTTTTCTAAATCCGGCTTCAGGGCTTCCGCACACAAAAGAGACATCTCAAAAACTTTCTTCGAGAGCTTGGACATCCCAGATTCATTTTTCTTAGAACTGTTGAACCAACTCATAGTCTTTATTGTCCTTCGTCCTCAGGAACTTGCCGACCGCTGCAATGAACAGCAATACTGCGGCGAGCATCGTCAGAACTACTTCCAAGATTTGTTCACGGTTCATGATCGTTCCCCGTTGACCGGGATTTCCATTTTGGCTTCCCCGTCGCAGCAAGTATATGCCGGGTGCCCCATTCATCGTGGTTTTATCGCGATGGGTGGGATGAAGGTACGAGAGCCGCCAGCGCTTCCATCGCGTCGCTCGGCTCGGGCCGCACGCGGAAGTCGGCATAGCCCTCGCTGAACGCAATCGTCCCATCCTGCCTCACCACGAAGACCGCGGGCAGCGGCAGCCGCCAGCTCTCTTCGCTCGCATTCGCGTATGTGCCGCCGGAGTTGACAAACGGAATGTTCACCAGAATCCCCTCGTAGTAGCTGCGGTGCTCCTCCGGTACGCTGTACGCAATGCCAAATCGTTCAGCCAGCGCTGCCCCCGCGTCCGAGAGGATGGGAAACGGCAGCCCGTGCTGCTGTAGCGTGAAGTCATTCTGGCGCAGCGTCTGCGGCGAGATCGCCACCAGGAACGCGCCCAGCGCGCGCACCTCGTCGTGCAGGTCGCGCCAGCGTTCCAGCTCGGTGACGCAGTAGGGACACCACCGCCCGCGAAAGAACTTGACCACCAGCGGCCCCAGCGCCAGCAGATCGGCGGAGCAGACGGGCTTGCCGGTCAGCGCGTCGGGCAGCGTGAACTCCGGCATCGCCGCGCCCACGCGCAGGATGCGGTCTTCAATCCCCGATTCAAAAAGTTCTTCGCTTGCATGCTCGGAGACGGCCAGCCGGTCGGCCTGCACCAGCGCGCGCGTGTTCTCGGTGATGCGGTCGAGCGCGTCCTGTAGCGGCGGCAGCGGCGGCTTGGGTGCGGTCTTCACACCTCTATTATCGCAGCCATCTCCCGTCAATTTCCTATAGCATTTTCACCAATGGTGTAGAGTGTCGCTCTACGAGCAAAATGCGGGGATTCTTCGCTTCGCTCAGAATGACAATCCTTATTCCTCAATAACAATAGTGAAAATGCGTTAATCTCACCCGCGCGAATCGCCGTCAGCGCGCATGCTCAGGCGAGAATCTCCGCCTCGTCCGTCTCCGACGCAACCGCATCGGGCAGGCCGTGCGCGGGGACCAGCAGGTCTTCCTTGCGCATCACCAGCGAAGTCGCGTTCAGCGAAGCAAGCTCGAAGCCGTGCCCATGCGTGATGGCGTCGGTCGGGCAGGCCTCCACGCAGTAGCCGCAGAAGATGCACCGGTTGTAGTCGATGTTGTACACCTTCGCGTAGCGCTCGGACGACGAGATGCGCTTCTCATCGGTGTTATCCGCCGCCTCGATGTAGATGCAGTTGGCCGGGCAGGCAGCCGCGCACAGAAAGCACGCAACGCACTTCTCCAGGCCGTTCTCGTCGCGCTGCAACTGGTGCTTGCCGCGGAAGCGCTCCTGAAACTGCGCGCCGCGCATCGGCCCCTTGCCGTCGGGATAGTTCTCCACCTCGGTCGGCTGGAAGATCTGCCCCAGGGTGATGCTCATCCCCTTGGCAATCGCAGCGGCATTTTTCACGATCGACATGGCTTGAGTATACGACGGGGCCGCTATAGGCTGAAATGCATGAAACGACCGCACGCATCCCTCTTCTGCCCGATCGCGGCCATTGCGATTGCTGCCGCAGTATTGACCATCAACCCGCTCGGTGCGTTCGCGCAGGCTGTAACGCCGATGGGCGGAATGGCCCAGCCCAAGCCCGCGGCGGTCCCATCCACCAGCCTCACGCTGACCGTCGATGGCAGGTCAACAACGTTCTCG
>Ga0255353_1002133_pt1 | contig 10188 bp, 9 predicted proteins | sample HBST25metaG_FD_189941 | JGI IMG/M metagenome (GOLD analysis project Ga0255353, IMG submission 189941) | Peat soil microbial communities from Stordalen Mire, Sweden - H.B.S.T25 | ecosystem: Environmental > Terrestrial > Soil > Wetlands > Peat | place: Sweden: Norrbotten County, Stordalen Mire...
CTACCGCGCCTACCAGCGCGACTGCTACTTCGTTCGTGATCACGGGCCCGCACGGCGAGGCGTTCACCATCAACATCTCCAGTTCGACGGAGTGGGATGGCGGCGCAACGGAGAGCCAGTTGATCAGCGACGGCTCGAACGCCATCGTGATGGTTGGCGGACAGTTCGATCCCGCCGATCAGACGCTGGATGCGGACGAAATCAGTATTCTCTCCGACACCGGCTTCTACGCAGGCGGCCTGGTGACTTACGTGACGCCCACCACCGGCGCGGCCACCGATATGCAGTTCTATGTTCGCCACGTATTGCCCTCTGAGCTCTCGGCGGTGCCGCTGGGCGGAATCGCCAACGTGAGTATCACAGGCAATGAGAAATACGGCATCTACTGGATGCACAATGCTCTCACCAACCTGCTGTTTAACGACACATCTTTGACGCCCGGACAGGAGATCTCTGTGGGCGGGCCCGATCCGACCGCGAGTCCCTTTACTGTGAAACGCATCCACCTGCGGAACTGGGGCTATAACGGCACCATTGTTGCGGGTTCGCGGAACGCAGCGCAGGGCACTTTCCAAATGAATGTGAAGGGCTTCGCGGGGCAGGTGATTCCTTCGCCTATCACTGTTTACCTGGGCACGGGAGCAGATTTCCGCTACGGATTCGGCGCCTTCAGCGACCTGACGGATAATGCTTCGATTCGCGTGGTGGGCATTCTGCTCAAATTCAACGGGCAGACGGTGCTGGTGGCTCGTCATATTGACGGGCTCACCCTGACCGACACGGCTGTAACGGCCTGGCAGTAAGACAGGCGCTTGTTCCTTCGCACGCCGGGGCCGCGGATCAAGCGGCTCCGGCGATTTTTTGTGGTGTGGGTTTTGTCTGGTGCGTTGCGTTGTCTTTAGAACAAATCCGCGATCGGCGGAAACGTGAGCAGCAACCCGACAATGAGCAAAACAAACGCCACGGCATTTACGCGCGCGAGAGCCACGCTCCGGTTGCGCCAACGCGCATGCAGAATTGCCCACGCCGCAAGCCACAACACAATCGCGCACGTGGTGACGCCGGAGAGCGGGCCGGTTGGCTTAAAGAAAATCATCGCGCTCTTGATGGCGGCGGATTGATCGGCAAGGATGGCGAAGATTGCCACGAAAAATGCGCCGATGCCGGCCGCGAGAATGGCTGCTGCGCCGGCACCGTTGGGACGAACTGCGGATGAGACGGAAGTGGAAGCGTTTGGCGCGCTCATTTCGATTCTCCCTGCACGATATGGATGACCGGGCCGCCCTCGACGGGCGCGTTCTTGTTGATCATGGCGCCAAAGAATCCCGCCACGCCCGCGGCGAGGAGCGAGGTCCACACGAACGCGAGGACCGCGGCGCGCAGTTGGGGATGGTTTTTCAGGTCGCGTCCGTATTGGAGGGCCACAGCCGCGGCCATGGTGATGGAGATGGGCGCGATCCAGGCTACGTGCTCCTTCCACTCCATGCCGATGGAGTGCCATCCGCTGGTTGTGGGACTTACCATCAGCAGCCGCTGCGGAAATGCAGCGAGAATTGCCGTGCCCGGTGGCGGTACCGCGCGATACCAGGGATAGATGATGTAAGCGCCCGTGAGCACGGCCAGCCATGCCAGTGCGGCCATACAAACGAGGTAAACGCGGAGGAATCTTTCGTCACGTTCCGAGGGCAGCGCAGGGTTGTGCGTGCAATAGCGGCGGTAGAGTTCGACCAGCGCGCCGGAACAGGCCAACAGGTAAAGCGCGCCGAAGCCCATGCCGTGAATGAGGGTCCAGAGGCTGCGCGATGTAATTTCCATGTGCGCGATCCTTTCATGCCCATCGTCGCGGGTGCGATGGAGTTACAGTCCGTTCTTGCCGGGCGGCGCGGGAAAGAACATGTTGCCGGCGGATGCCTTCTGCTGGTCCGGCGATGCGTTCTTGTCGTCCTTGCCCCAGGTCCAGTACATGCCTAGGTAAGCGTAGTTTTCGGTTTGTCCGGCGACGGAGTGACCGTAGCAGAAGAGAATCTGCTCGTTGGTATTGTGCTTAAAGTGGTAGTAGCCGCCCACGTCGATCATGGCCGAGCGCCCGGTTTGCGCGGCGGCAAAGCCCTCGCGTCCGTGCGCGAAAACTTCCGCGCCCAACTCCCACTGCTCGCTCAACTCGCGCTTGATGAGCCAGCCGGTGTAGGGGAAGTCGCGGTAATTAGCCTGGGGAACGACCTGGTAACCGCCGCCTCCGTCAAAAAGCCATTTGCCGGAATTCTTCTGCAACCAGATGGGGAACTTGTACCAGACCTTGCCCACGCCCAGGCCTTTGTCGAAGTTGCCGGTGGGCATTTCAAACATCGTAAAGCTGCCGATTTGCGGAATTTTTTTTGACTCTCGGATGAAGGCTATCTTGATGCCGAATTCCATGTCGGTGAGGCCGAAGGCGTCGGGCCCCTGCCCTGCGGGATCGTAGACCTTGCTGTTTAGAGGAGCGGACACACCCCACGGCAGAATGGCGTGAAGTTGGACGCGTGGCAGCGCGCCCCAATTGAATTCGAAAGCAGGGCCTGTAGAGCCGAGCACGACTGGAGTGCCGTCGACGCCGCCGAAGATGTAGAACTCGTAGTGATGCAGGTCGACCGGGACGGGATCGTCGGTCTGGTAGGGAGGACCTTGCGCGCGAAGCCGTGGGGCCGCGCAAAAAAAAAGCGCGAGCGCGGCAAGTCCGAGGCACTTGCCGGCATGCGACAGCGAAGATTTTTTTCGGGCACGGTTAGGGTGCGCCGCCAGGGAAGCCATCTCGGCAAACGTTATATCGAATATCGATAGAGGTCAAGGAAAAATTGTGTAAACGCCTGTATAGTGGTTTTTGTCATGAATCAAAAGCGCGAACTTTTCGACGGCCTGATTCGCATTCACGTGCTGCTGCACGCGCGCCAGGAGCCGATCTTCGGCCTCGCCATGATGAAAGAGCTCGCACATCACGGCTATCGCATCGGGCCGGGCACGCTCTACCCGCTGCTGCACGGATTGGAACGTGCGGGGCTGTTGAAGGCAGTGCATCAAGGCGCCGGAGAACGCAGGAAGATGTACAGGATTACTGCCGCGGGAAGAAAGGCGCTGGATGGGGCACGGGAGAAAGTCGACGAGCTCTACCACGAACTCCACGAGGCGCACCCGCGGCAGATTAGCGAGTGAGCGAGTTAGCGGCGACGCCCGCCCCCGCCGCTTGAGTGGCTCATCGAGGGAGCCCTGGGCGCACTGAAGTGGCCGCCACCACCGCCGTAGCTCCGGGGAGCATTAAATTTCGGCGCGCTGAAATTCGGTTGCCTCTGGGCGCCGAATCCACGAAAGCCGCCGGACTCATTGCGTGCCATGGAATTGCCATAGGGTTGGCCGGAATAGGCGCGCGAATTCGCCTGCGGCGCGCGATACGACGGATACGAATTGCTATACCCGTTGCCATACGAATTTCCGGGCCGGGTCGCGTAATTCTGCGGTGCGGGCCGGTTGGCATAGCCGTAGCCGTAACCCGGATTGTTGAAGGCCTGCGTCCGGTTCGCATACCCCGGATTCGCATACGTTTGCGCTCGGTTGGGGAAGGTCTGCGAATGATATGCGTAGTTCTGCGGCGCGGTGCGTTGGTAGTTCTGCGCCGGGGCGCGATTGCTGTACGCGCCGCTGCGCTGGTTGGAATTTTGATACGAGTTCTGCGGCGTCGCATAGCGCCGGTCGGAATTGCCATAGCCGCCTTTGGAGTATCCGCCGGGGGCACGGGCATTCTGGCGCCAGCCGTTGTAGGCGCCGTTATACGCGCGCGGGCCGCCGCGGGGCAGACCCCAATCGCGCACCGAAGCGCTCGCGGTGAAGTAGCCGGAATGATGGAAGAGGACTCCATGTCCCATCCAGTCGAGACCCCATGACAGCAGGCCGAAGGGCATGCGATCGAACGCGCCGAGCGTGAAGCTCAGTCCGTATTGAATGGGCGGCCCGCCGAAGAACGAGCCCAGCACGCCGACACACGAGAAGCCGGGATACGGTGCAATGGGCGCGCCGTACACATCCCATGGATCGTAGGTAGGAACGTAGACGACTTCCGGGTTGGGCGGCGCAATGTCAATGTAACCCTGGTTCTCAGTCACATCTTCCTGGGGCGTGGTTTGCAAGTTGCCGGCCTGCTGGGCGCGATCGCGCAACACCTGGACGGTCTGCATTACGTCCTGCGGCTGGTTGTAGTAGGCATCGCCGAGGGCTGTGGTCCAGTCGAGGTCGTGGTTCAACAAGTCGAGCACGTCGGGGAAGGCGGTGAGCGCCTTGACGCTCGGATCCCAGTCGCCCTGCTGATCGGCTCCCGCGGCAACCTGGTCGGGCGCGCCGTAACCTTGCGCGCGCATCTGCTGCAACCACTGGTCGGCCACGGCTACTTGTGCCGGATACGTGGACGCGGTGAGAATCTGCGCCAGAAGCGCGTCGGGATAAAGTGCGATGGGCGCGAGAAGCTGCTCAAGCTGGTCGGCGCTGAGAGACTGCGAAGGGACGGCTGGCTGGGCGAGTTGCTGATCGGGATACGCCCCTGTGTAGGGTTCTTGCGCCGGGGGCTGCGCCGAATACTGCGGCTCCTGATACTGCGGCTGCTGATACTGTGGTTGCGCGTAGCCGTATTGTGGCGGCTGAATCTGCGGTTGTTGATACTGCGGCTGCGCGTAGTTGTATTGCGGAGAGGGCTGCGGGGCTGTGCCATAAGGCGAAGCTGGATAGGAATGAGATTGATAGCCCTGCTGGGCGGTGAGGAACGCGGGTGGGGCTGCCAGAGCGACGACCGCGGCGACGATTGCTGCGCCAGTAACGTTCGAAACAAGATTGCGCGGCTTCGATGCGGTTCTCATGATCCCTCACAGTCCGGTCCCGGCCAGGCGCGGGTCCTTTATACGCCTCGGGCCGTCGATGGGCCGAACCCTTTCCGTCGCTGCAGGAGTGGCCACGGATACAGGCTTGTGACCCCAGCAGCCCCTGGAGAGGGCCAATGATTGTGACCCTGATCGGGAGGATTTGTTGCGGTGCGGAACGGAACAATTCAGGAAGGCTGCGAGGCTGCGTAAGTGGGAGAAACCGCTTCCGTTATCGTGGCGCCAAACTGCGATTTGAACAGCGCGGCAGACACCGGCCTGCCGAAGAGCCATCCCTGCCCCATAATGCCCCTGCCGGCCCGCGCGAAATACTCGGCCTGCTGCTCGGATTCGATGCCCTCGACAACCACCATGAGTCCCAACTGGCTGGCCATATCGAGAATCTGCGGAACCACCGATGCGATTAAAGCGTCAGTGCCTACGGTGGCGGTGAAGGCACGGTCAATCTTGATGCCGTCCACGGCCAGCTCGTGCAAATAAGCGAGCGAGGAATAGCCGGTGCCGAAATCGTCGATGAACACTGCATGGCCGGTGGACTTGAGGCCCGCGATGGCTTGCGTGGCGGCATCGCGATCGGCGGTGCATCGCTCCGTCAGTTCAAGGCTCAGCGCTGCCGGCTCAATGTTTGCGGTCTCCACGCACTGCTGCAGCCCCGCGAAGAAAGCAGGAGAGTTCAGATCCTGCATAGTGATGTTGACGGTGACTTGGAAATCGCCGCGACGGAGAAGATCGCCCATCTCCTCTGCAACGCATTCGAGGACGTACCTCGTGATCTCGCCGACGAATTCGCTGTGCTCGGCCAGTTCAATAAAGACTTCGGCCGGAACGGAGCCGTCGGATTCATTGGTCCAGCGCGCCAGCGCCTCGGCGCCCACCACGGCGCGCGTGTTGAGATCGACAACCGGCTGGTACACCACGTTCAACTCGCCCTCACGCACGGCGCGCCGCAAACGCCGCTCAAAGGAACGCTGGCGGTGATAGAAGAGGATCGAGGCGAGGGCGACAAGGGCGCCCAGCAGCGCTCCGCCAATCAAAAGCGCGATGGAGTGAAAGCTCTCCCCGGCTAGCAGGGCGGAGCGCGGCTCAGCAGCTACCACGCACACCCGGTAAACTTGCGAGCAAAGCGGCTGATACAAGATGCCTTCACGCTCCACCGTGCGCTGCTTCAGCACCTCGTCGTCCGAAAGCGGCTCACGGTGCCCGAATGCGTAGAACGTGCGCCGGCTCTCTCTGGCATAAAACAGGCCTGTGAAGAGCATGGGCGGTTCGTCGTACAAGCTGAAAAAGGCCTGGGGATTCATGGCAAAGGAGACGCCGTGCATCTCTGTGACCAAGCCTTCGGCGTCTGGCGCGATAGCCAACTGTGTGCGCGCGTAGAACTTGTCTCCGTTGTCGTCCACGTCGGGTGTGGCCACGGGCAGCGGCGATTTGAGCCGGCCCATGGTCGTTGTGCAGTAAAGAAGACCATCCTTGACGCGCCCAATGTCCTTAATCGTTATCGAGTAGAAGACGATGCGGCGCATGAGCTCGAGTTCCTGGTCGGAGCAGAAGGGCAGCCTGTCTGTGAGCACGGTGGTGTAGGCCGGACGAAGCTCTTTCGGGATGGCTTCCATGTCGCGGAGCACGCGCCCGGTGTATTGCCTAAGATCCTCTTTCCCGGATGCGATTTGCAGGTTGTGGGCAATGATCGCGGCCAGTCCGACACCGATGCATGTGCCCACAAGGAGCAGAACCACCATCGCGAGCCGGCTGCGTACGTGAGTCACAAATACACCCGTTTTGTGGCGTCAGTATTGCACGCAAAGCCAGGGATGGCAAGAAGATATGCGCCCTTACGGCAGGGACAACCGGCGGAGTGGCTGCCTGGTTTTGCAGTTATCCGGAAAGGCTCTTCTTCACCAGTTCGCTGACGGCTTTGCCGTCGGCGCGCACGCCTTTGGCTTGCAGCTTGGCCTGCACTGTCTTCATCGCGGGGCCCATTTCTTTCTGGACGGGCTTGTGGCCGAGCGTCGTCTCGAGCTCGGCGAGCGCCTCTGCCACAAGTTGCGCGAGTCCCGCTTCGTCGAGCGCCTTGGGCAGGAACTCTTCGATTACTACAATTTCCGCGGCTTCCTTGGCCGCAAGATCGGGCCGGTTGCCGTTGGTGAACTGCTCGATGGAGTCGCGGCGCTGCTTGATCATGCTGGCGAGGACCTGCTCGGATTCGGGCTGAGTCAGGGAGGCGTCGATTTGCTTTTGCGCGCCGCGCTTCTCGATGGCTTTGTTCATCAGGGCGGATTTGATCAGGCGCAGGGTGCCGAGCCGCTCCGCGTCGTGGGCCTTCATGGCGGTGACCATTTGTTGGCTTATAAGGACTTCGAGTGCGCCTTGTTCGGACATTTATTTAGCTCCTGGCTGCTAGCTTCTAGCTCCTGGCTAGAGGCTTTTCTGGCCAGCGTTCGCGGAAGCTGCGGCTGGCCAAAGGGTGATTGTAACGAGAGAGGGGATTTGGGAGCAAAACGGGCGGATTTTCTCCGACCGAAGTCCCAAACCCGATTTCCACAGCAAGAAAAACCACAAAACTCACAAAAGTGTGTATTCTGTGAGTGCTGGCCTGGCAAAGTTTCTAGCACCGCCACCGAATTGCTCCAAAACCAGAAAACGAGGGAAAAACCATGATCCACAAGACGCGCCTTTACACCCCCGGTCCGACGCCATTGCTTCCGGCGGCCCAGTTTGCCATGGCGGCGGCCGACATTCACCATCGCACGGCGGAGTTTCGCGCCCTGTTCCAGAAGGTGCTGGCGCAGCTCAAGGTGTTTGTGGGCACTAAGAACGATGTGCTGCTGCTTTCCTGCTCGGGTACGGGCGCGATGGAGGCGTCGGTGTCGAACCTGACCTCGCCGGGCGACAAGGTGCTGGTGCTGACGGCAGGCAAATTTGGCGAGCGCTGGACGGGCCTGGCGAAGGCCTTCAACTGCGCGCCGGATGTGATGACGGCGCCCTACGGGCAGACCTTCGACATGGCGCAGGTGCGGGCCGCCATCAAGCCCGAGCACAAGGTAATTTACACGCAGGCCACTGAGACTTCGACGGCCGTGCGTCACGATATTCAGGCGATTGCGAAACTGCGCGACGAAATTGCGCCGAATACTTTGCTCGTGGTGGATGGCATCACCGGCCTCGGCACTACGCATTTTGATGTGGATGGCTGGGGCATCGATGTACTCATCGGCGGCTCGCAGAAGGCGGTGATGATTCCGCCGGGCCTTGCCTATTTAAGCGTGAGCGAAAAGGCGTGGGCGGCGATGGAGACCAGCAAGAATCCGCGCTACTATTTTGACCTGCGCAAGGAGCGTAAAAACGCCGTCAAGGGCGAGAGCGCCTACACGCCGGCAGTCGCGCTGGTGGCTGGATTGGGCGCGGCGCTCGATTACATTGCCGGACAGGCGGGCGGCGATCTCGAAAAGGGTCGCATTGCGCTGATCGACAACGCGCAGGTAAACGCGGAGGCGACGCGCGCTGGACTGGTGGCGCTGGGCTTCACGCTCTTTGCTCCCACCGCGCCGGCGGCTGCGGCCACGGCGGTTGCAGTGCCGGAGGGGATGGACTCGGGCACGGTGGTGAAGGCGCTGAAGGCGAAGTTTGCATTGGTCACGGCTAACGGCCAGGGCGAAATGCAAGGCAAGATCTTCCGCGTGGCGCACCTGGGCTACTTCGACTATCTCGACACCGTTGCGCTGCTGGGCGCGATGGAGCACATTGCGAAAGACACGCTGGGGCTGCCGGTGAAGTGGGGTGAGGCGGTGGCGGCGGCGCAGGAAGTGTATGCGAAGGCAGCTTCCAGCTCCTAGCTTCTAGCCGGTCAGTGGGTGAACCGGTGACCGTGCGATCCCCGGTCTCAAAAGCGAGACCGGGGGCACCCGGCTAGCCGCTCCGGCTAATCCCACTCGAAGGAGTCTCCTAATGCGATTTGATTTAGGGACCATCGGTGTCTTAGTCGCTCTTACTTTTTGTGTAACCTCTGCTCGTCCACAGACGTCTGGCATCCTGGCCGAAGGGACCTATGATGACCATGATAAAAGCGCCCCTAGTCCATCACCACTTGTGCCTGTTTGGCATTGGAAGATGACCACGATCCCTGGCGGCGGCTTCGCAGTGGAAGATGCCGCGATGACCATAAATGGAAATGATCTTAAGTACGTTGAAGTCTTCGGATTCAGCAAAGAATGGAAGCCTGCTTCGTTCGCCTTTAAGACTTTTTCTGGCGGCTCCGCTCAACCTTCCGTGAGTCTTGCCTGTGAGTATCGTCAAGATGCGATCTCCTGCGACTGGTTTGAAGACGGGAAAACGTACAGCAGTTCACTGGATGTGCAGGGACCGAAGGTGTTTTTTCCGCCGGGGGATGATGCTGACACTTTCTGGTTGATGGCAGCCGCGTGCGTACAAGCTGAGCGCACTCCTGGCAAAATAACGAATGTCTCCGGCGTAACAATCGACTTAAGTAAACCGCTTCTCAAGTTTGAAGTCGCGGAATCTTTCGCAGTGGCATATATCGGCCAGGAGGAACTGAAGTTCAGTCTGGGGACTATTCGCGCGCACAAGTTTCGCATCGAGGATTCGACTGTATGGACTACTGACTCGGGTCTGGTTCTTGCGATGAAGGATGGGGGGAGCTCAGGTGGTGAGCGAAGGGAGCTGGTTTCTTTGGATGACCCAGCACACATGCTGCTGCCAGCCCTGGTCCAAAGATGATGCGTGAAATGGGAAAGCATTGATAGTTGGAAGGAAAGCATGTCTGAACTGAGTTTCGGAGAAAAGCTGCTCGTCGCGCGCAAGCAGCTTGATCTCTTTCAATACGAAATGGCGGAGCGGTTGGGGGTGCATCCCAACTCGCTCACCAAGTACGAGCGCGGCGAAGGTAAGCCGCATGCGGCGGTGGTGCGCATGTTCGACTTGCTGTGCGAACAGCAGGGCATCGGCTTTGACGACTACGAGAAAACATCCGGTACTGCGGAAAAGGGAGCAGCCATGAAGATCGTATTGGCCGAGAAGGTTTCTCCGGCGACGCTGGCCGTGTTTGCGGCCGAGCCGGGATGGGATGTGAAGACGCACGATCAGTTGCCCGACGGCTTGCCGGCAGCGCTGGCCGAAGCCGATGCGCTGGTGGTGCGCAGCGCCGTGCAGGTGGACGACGCGCTGATGGCGCACGCGCCGAAGCTGCGCGTGATTGGCCGCGCCGGCGTGGGCGTGGACAACATTGACGCCGAAGCCGCCACGCGCCGCGGCATTGTGGTGATGAACACGCCGGCGC
>Ga0255353_1002134_pt1 | contig 10184 bp, 6 predicted proteins | sample HBST25metaG_FD_189941 | JGI IMG/M metagenome (GOLD analysis project Ga0255353, IMG submission 189941) | Peat soil microbial communities from Stordalen Mire, Sweden - H.B.S.T25 | ecosystem: Environmental > Terrestrial > Soil > Wetlands > Peat | place: Sweden: Norrbotten County, Stordalen Mire...
GTATCGTAGCGGGTGGGTGGGGCGGAGATTGTTAAGGTTCGGTTGATTCGCCGGTATGCGGCTCGCGATCTTCCAGGCGGTGAGAGCCGCTCTGGAGTTTCAGGCGGGCGGTCCGGTCCGGCTCGCAGCGAAGAAGGCAGGCTCCTCATGAAAAATATTCCTCTGGCGAAGGTATTCCACCTCATCGAGCCCGGTCCGGTGGTGTTGCTGACCACGGCGAGCCAGGGGTGCGCCAACATCATGACCATGAGCTGGCACATGATGGTGGAGTTTGTGCCGCCGCGGATCGCCTGCATCGTCAGCCCCGCGGATTTTAGCTACAAGGCGTTGCGTGCGACCAAAGAATGCGTGATCGCCATTCCCACGGTCGATCTTGCGCCCAAGGTGGTTGAAATCGGTAACTGCTCAGGGCAGGACGTGGACAAGTTCGAGATCTTTGGCCTGACGGCTGTGCGCGGAAAGATGGTAGCGGCGCCGCTGGTGGCCGAGTGTCTCGCCAACCTCGAATGCAAGGTGGTGGACACCAGAATGGTCAACAAGTACGCACTGTTCATGCTGGAAGTTGTGAAAGGCTGGACCGATGCGGCGCGCAAGGAGCGCAGAACCTTCCACGCCAATGGCGACGGCACCTTTGTGGTGGACGGCCGCACCCTCGACCTGAAAAAGAAGATGGTGAAGTGGCCGGAGTTCGTGTAATTCCTGCCCAGCGCGCACATTGATCTCGAGCGTGACAAAAGTTACTGAAATGCTTCCGCCCGATCGCTATCGTGGCCTCAGGAAGGAATAAAAGGCCATGCGCGCAAGTGCTGAAGAGGAAATCGCTTCCCGAGCCGGGGGAAAAACGCTTACACGCCGGGGTGGGGTGGACCGCTCGCAGCGGATCCGACACGGTGTGCAGTGGGCATTTGTGGCGCTGAACGGCTGGCTGGGGGTGCAGTTTTATCTCTGGGTGCGGTACTACGAGAGGGGCGGGGTGGGTCTTGAGGCGCCGCGCCCGGCCGGGGTGGAAGGCTGGCTGCCGATCGCCGGGCTGATGAACACCAAGTACTTTCTGCTGACCGGCCATGTGCCCTCGATTCATCCCGCGGCCATGATTCTGTTCATGGCTTTTGTGCTGATGAGCCTGCTGCTGAAGAAGGCCTTCTGCTCCTGGTTGTGCCCGGTGGGAACGCTTTCGGAGCTTCTGTGGAAGCTGGGTCGGCGCATCTTCGGGCGGAATGCGGAGTTCCCCCGGTGGCTGGATCTTCCCCTGCGCGGCTTGAAGTACGTGCTGCTCGGCTTCTTCGTCTTTGTGATCGGGACGATGTCGGCCGAGGCGCTCCAGGAGTTCATGGGCACGCCTTATGGCCTGGTTGCAGACGTGAAGATGCTGAATTTCTTTCGCGAGATGGGCCAGACAGCCGCTATTGTACTCACTCTTTTTGTGCTGCTCTCCATTTTGGTAAGGAACTTCTGGTGTCGGTATCTGTGCCCCTATGGCGCGCTGATGGGGCTGGTCTCGCTGTTGAGTCCGGTGAAGATCCGGCGCAACAGAGAGGCCTGCATCGATTGCGGCAAGTGCGCGCGGGCCTGCCCGGCTGGCCTGCCGGTGGAGCGGCTGATCCAGGTTCGGTCGGCGGAGTGCACGGCCTGCATGGAGTGTGTCGCGTCTTGTCCGGCCGAGAATGCACTCGGGCTTTCTCTCCCTTCGATGCGTCCTGTTGCGGCTGCCGGAAAGGTGCGCGGGCGCACTCTGGGTCCGGCGGCAGTGGCCGGCATTCTGGCGGGGATCTTCTTTGCCTTGATTCTCCTGGCCCGGATTACAGGCCATTGGCAGACAGATTTGCCCCGCGCGGTCTACCAGGATCTGGTGCCGCGCGTGAGTAGTTTGGGCCACCCTGGCATGTAAGCTTGAGCGGCGTCGCCCGAGGAAGAGCAGGGCGACGCCACGGGGCGAGGATTGGAACTCTGGCGGTCACGCGCGAGTCTCAGGCGCGGCCGGCAAATTCCTTGGTTTCCGTGTAAACCTTGATCTTTTCTCCCTCTTCGACGAAGAAAGGGACGCGGATTTCCAGGCCCGTCTCCAGCTTGGCGTGCTTGGTGACGGCGCCCGAGGCCGTGTTGCCGCGAACGCCGGGCTCGGTGTAGGTGACGGTGAGCTCCACCTGCGCGGGCAATTCGATGCCAATGGGATTGCCGTTGAATTTTTCGATTTTGATGATCGAGCCTTCGAGCATGAACTGGAGGGCGTCGCCGAGTTTTTCGCTGGAGAGGGAGATGGTGTCAAAGCTCTCCTGATCCATGAAGTAGGAGCCGTCGGCGTCGGAGTAGAGGTAGGAAGCCTCGACGGTCTCCAGATCCGGCTCCTTGAATTTGTCGCTGGCCTTGAAGGTCTTGTCGAAGACGGCGCGGGTGAGCAGGTTGCGCATCTTCAGGCGGACCAGGGTCTGGCCGCCGCGGGCGGTGGGCGTGGAGACTTCCACGTCGATGCAGTAGTAAGGGGCGTTTTCAAACTCAAAATACATCTTGCGCTTGATGTCGATCGCTTCGAGCAGTGCGGCCATGGTTTCCTCGGTGGGGAGCGGATTGGAGGGCGCGCGGCAGCAGACCGTCGAGCCTTGGCTCCGAAATACAACCCTCTAGATTATCAGGCGGCAGAAAGGGCCTGCGGCAGTTCGCGCTTTCCAGGCCAGCGGTCAAACCCCGAGGCCGAAAGGCCCCATTCGACACCGCACCCGAGCGGCAAAAAAGAGGGCATTTGGGCATCGATTTTGCAGCATTATCAGCCAAAAAGTGCCCAAAAACGGCCAAAAAGGGGCCAAAAACGGCGGTTTTCTGTTACTTATCAGTAAACTATGCGTTTTTGTATAGCGTTGATTCTTTTGTGCTTAGGTGAATTTTATGGCTGAAAAAGTGGTGAAAATAAATAGGGGGGGTGGGGGGTAGGCCGATTTTTGGCTGTTTTTTTGCTCAGAATCGACCTCGAAAAGGACCATTCCGGGCCTGCTCGGCCGGGGGCTTTACTCCCTGCTCTTGCCGGTTACGCTTCTATAGATATTCTGCGCTCAGGGGGCTTAATTCTACGCAAGGGAAATCGCGATCCAAAGCTCCCGGTTTTGTGTCTTTCCATTCTGTTTTACGAAAGAGTCCATGGGATTGGTGCGAGGAGGAAGCGCTGTCCCTACGGGACTCCGGCTCTGTCATGAGGGGGACGCTTTCCCCACGCTGAAGCGCGGGGAAAGCCAACAATGCGCCTACGGCGCGGGTTTCAGGCGGCGCGAGCGCTGATTCGCTTCAGGAGGGTGGACCACGCCGAAGAACAACTGCAGATCCTTCCGCTGCGCGTCAGGATGACAGCGGTTGTTATGATGAGGCAATTTCGCGCTGAGTCACCTTCGCGTCTCGCCTCCATTCCGGAAATTACCGCTTCAGCAGGATTTGCTCACGCCGATCCACCGAGGATTGATGCAGTGAGTTCGGAAAAGGGTAAGCTACTTACGGTTGGGATGGCCTCCATTTTGCAAGTGGCTCAATGGAGAACCAACAGGAAAAACGAACGGGAGGGGCGAAAGACGATGCCCATTGCAAGTTGGAGAAGAAGCGGATTTCATGGGTTGCGCGGGAGCCTGGGCAAGGTCTTGACTCTGTCTCTGGGGCTGGCTCTAGCGGTAGCGCTGGCGGCGGAGACCGGGGAGAGCGCGCTGCGGCGTGAAAGCTCGTCGATCCGGGTGACGTTTGACGGCCGTCAGCCGGGACTGAGCGCGCTCAGCATCGATTCGCTGAAGCACGGCAGCTTTCGCCCCAGTCCGATCCTCGATCCGGGCGCTCCGGCGGCGCACTATACGGTGACGACCAAGGACGGCTGGGTTCAGTACGCGCTCGACTCCGCTCCGAGCCACCCGGTTTGGGAGATGCGCTGCGAAGGCGACCGGCTTCTCATGCGCAGTTTCTACCAGCCCAACGGGGCCTCGCGGGATATGACCTGGAAGTTCAATCCGGACGTGACGCATGCCACGCTGCTGGGGCACGTGACGGCAGCGGGAGATGTGGCGCTGCCCGCGGTGTTGCATCTGCCGGGCATGGGGTCGCTGCGCATCGAGGCGAACGGCGTCGCCGCGCTGCATTACGATGCGCGGAGAAGTTCCGAGCACTTTGTGTCGGTGACCTTTCCGGCGGCCACGAAGCAGCACAAATCGGTGGAATATACGCTGGAAACCGCGGCGATCTATCCGGCGCTGCCGGGCGTGGCGGCCGATGACGCGCGGTTCGACGGCTTCCGGCGGGACTTTCTGGACATCTTTCAACAACAGGCGGAACTGCATGTGCTGGCCAACAATGCAGCCAGCGATGCGTGCGGCTTCACGGTCTACGAATACGCCGATATGGCGCGGCATACTCCGGAACTGGCGAAGGGCCTGACGGCGCTGGACCTGGTGCGCGAGACGCTGGACCGCTATCTGGCGGGCTTTCAAGCCTACGGCATGCCGGGCTACAAAATGTTCGACACCTCCGACCCCGATACGCAATTTCCGCACCCCTCGCTGGACACCTACCCGTCCCTGCTGATTGCGGCCTATGACTATGCCGATGGCAGCAGCGACAAGCGCTGGCTGCGGCAGAACTACAAGGGATTGCGCAAGTGGGCGGAGCAAATGACGGCGGCGAATGCAGACGGAAGCCCGCTGCTCGAATATCCCGAGAGCGGGAACTCCGGCTCGTGGACAAAGAGGATCACGGTGCGCCCCTCCAACTGGTGGGACACGATTGGCTTCGCCCATCAGGACGCCTATGCGAATGCGCTGGGCTACCGGGCGCTGCGCGGGATGGCGGCGCTGGCCGAGCGCGTGGGAGAGAACGCCGATGCCGAGAAATATCGCCTGCGGGCCCAGCAGATTCACGACGCCTACGCCAAGGCATTTGTGGACCCGCAAGCGGGCGTGGTGGCTGGCTGGAGGAGCCGCGATGGGCAACTGCACAACTACTATTTTCCCTTTGTGAGCGGCATTGCGGTGCGCTACGGGCTGCTGGACGGAGAGCAGGCGCGGCTGGCGATGGATAACATTCTGCGCAAGATGGAGAGCGTGGGATACACCAACTTTTCGCGGGGGATTCCGGGGAATCTGATTCCGGTGCGGCGCGCCGATTATGTGGACTTGGAACACCAATTTGGCGGTCCGGCGCGCGAAGACGGCACGGATGGCTTTGAGATCTACGAGAACGGCGGAACCACGGCGTCTTTTGCGTACTTCACCATGGCAGCGCTCTACCACCTGGACGAAAAGGAGAAGGGCGACAGGATTCTGCTGCCCATGCTGGAGGGGTTTGCGCGGCAGGGATTCAGTGGCCGGGCGCCCAACGGATTGAGTTATGACTGGATGGACTGGAAGGGCGGAGCGCATGGCTACGAGGGATTTCTGGTGGACAACTACTATGCGCTGCTGGCGGTTCTTGACCGGGAAAAGCTGATGGAACGGATGCCGTAGGAAACGAAGATGGATGAGGAAGCGACGGCCCAGTTCTCTGGCCGGATGGTTTCATACCGTTGGATCCGCGGTTTCCCAGGTCTCAAAATCGAGACCTGGGGCACCCAGCTGTAGCTGGACGTAGATCGCCGAAAATGCAGATCCTTCGCTGCGCTCAGGATGACAACCTGCCACGTTAGACGGCGGAGGTGCGCATCGATTCGAGGGCGGCGGTGAGGTCGATGGAGAGAGCTGTCTGGGCTTCCGGGGTGAGCTTGGCGTCGTGGCTGGTGAGGTAAAAGACGTCGATGGCGGATTCGCCTTCGGTATCGATCAGAGCCACCTTGATGTTGCACTGGTGCTTGCTGAGGGTGAGCGCGATCTGGCGAAGCAGGCCGGGCAAATCCTGCGCGACCACCTGGAGCAGCGTGGAGTGGGTGCTGGACTCGTTGTCGAACTCCAGGCGCGTGGGAACTTCAACCTTGAGATTCCCGGGGTTGTTCATGTGGCTGCGGGCTTCAAGCAATTGCTCGACGGAGACCTTCTGCGCCACCACGTCGTGGAGATTGGCCAGGAAGCGGTCCTTCTCGGAAGGGTTCAGCTCCAGGGTGTGGAAGACGTCGGTGAAGTGGAAGGAGTCGACGATGACGCCGGCATCGTTGGAGAATGCGCCGGCCTTGACGATGTTCATGCCCCAGGCGGCCAGTGCGCCGGCCACGTCGGCAAAGAGGCGGGTGCGGTCGCGGGTGATGACGGTGAGGTCGAAGAGCTGGCGGGAGGGGCGCAGGTCGAGCTGGACGGCGTCGTTGTCGAGGCTGAGAGCCATCTGGAAGTGGTTGCGAATCTGCTCGGGAAGGCGGGTTTGCAGGTAGCGCTGGGGAAGGCCTTCGAGGAACTGCTTCAGGTCGTCGTACTCGGCGGGAGGCACCATGGAGCGAATGCGGTTGAGCAGGGTGGGATCGATGGCGGCGCGATAGCGGACCTCATCGACCGAGCGATCCATGAAGTTGGCGGTGGACATGTAGAACTGCCAGAGATTCTCGGCCTTCCACGGGGTGAGCGCCTCGGGATTGACAGCCTTGATGTCGGCGAAGGTCATGATGGTGAGCATCTTGAGCAGAATCGGGTCGCCGATCTTCTCTGCGAAGCCGCGCACGTTTTCGATGTCGAAGATGTCGCGGCGCAGGGCGTTGGACATTTCAAGATGCAGACGGATGAGCTTGAGAATGGACTCGCGCTCCTCAGTGTCGAAGTCCAGGCGGGCCAGGAAGGCGTCTGCCAGCTCGACGCTTTGGCCGGCATGTTCGCCGGTGCGGCGGGCCTTGCCGGTGTCGTGCAGCAGCAGGGCGAGGAGGAACAGGTCCAGGCGGTCGATTTCCGGCAGAAGCTGGGCCAGGCGCTGTTCAAAGTCGCGGGCGGGCTGGCGAAGGCCGTGGACATTGTCGATGGTGAGGAAGGTGTGCTCGTCGACGGTGTAGCGGTGATAGCTGTCGCGAATCACCAGGGCGTCGATGCCGTGAAATTCGGGAATGAGCATTTCGAGAACGCCGAGGGCGTGCATGGTGCGGAGCGCATGGGCGGCGTGGGGTCCGAGCAGGACTTCGCGCAGGGCGTTCCAGAGGTAAGGCCCCTCTGGGATGTGGATGGCCAGGGCCGGCAGGGCGTCGGTGATGCGGTCTTCGGCGGCCTGCGAAAGGGTGTAGCCGTGGGTGGCCATGAGGGAGAAGATGCGCAGGATGGCGCTGGTGTCGTTGAACTGCGCGCCGGGAACGATGTCGATGCGGCCCTGGTCGAGGAGGAAGTCGGTTCCGGCAATGGGAGTGCGGCGGCGGCGGAACTGGCGGTAGAAGCTGACCGGGGCGGGCAGGTGCTCCATGAGGAGCGCGGCGCGGCGATAAATGACCCTGGCGTGGCGATAGTAGGTACGCATCCAATAGGCCGGATCGGCAGTGCCGCGGGTTTCAAGGCCGATGGAGTTGGCGGCGGCCTCATCCTGGGACTGCCAGTCGAGGGTATTGTCGTCGCGGCCGTGGCGGAAGTGGAGAAAACATCGCGCGGCGGCGAGGAAGTCGAAGGCGGCCTCGGCGTCGCCGCGAGCGCTCTGGAAGACTCCGCCGCGCTGGCGGGGCCACTCCTTGGTTTCCTTGAGGTGAAAGAGCAGGGCAAACCAGACGGCGAGGTTGTAGTCGCGCAGGCCGCCGGGACAGTCCTTCAGGTTCGGCTCGAGGTGGAAGATGGTGTTGCCGAACTTGGCGTGGCGGGCGCGGGCGATTTCACCGAGCTTCTGGGTGATGGTGTTCCACTCGCTCAGGATCAGGCCGGGCAGGATGGTCTGGTGAAGCTGCTGATAGAGCGGGAACTGGCCGGCGAGGAAGCGGCGGTCGAGCGTGGCCAGGGTGAATTCCAGGTTGTCCGGGTCGAAGCGGCCGGCTTCCTTGACGGTGCGCGAACAGGGGCTGGCGCGCAGCCCGATGTCCCACATCCCCTGAATGATGGCGCGGATGGCCTCGCGGGACTGCTCCTCGGCTTTCTCGTCGGCAAAGGCGAAGAGCACGTCGATGTCGGAGTAGGGAAAGAGATCCTTGCGTCCGTAGCCGCCCAGGGCCAGCAGAGACACGTTTTGCGCGGGCAGGCCGGAAAAGGCTCGACGCCACATTTCAATGAGGATACGGTCGACCACCGCGGAACGGCGGCGGATGGCAGCGGTGCCGTCGCCGGTGCGCTCGCAGGTCTGCTGGACCAGCGCCATCTCCCGCGTATACTGCTCCCGAAGATCGTCAACCGCCAAAGCGACTGGATTCATGAGTGTCCATGGGTCTCGTTTTGTTTGGCTCGCCGAAGCAAGAAAGGATTGTTAACAGCATAAGCGAAAAAGCCGGGGATGGCGCATTTTTGCCTGCCGGGTTCCGGATTACGCGAGAGGAAGGCGGGGAACGATGGCTGCTTGCGTACGCGAGGCGGAGTTTGCCGCCTCCCCAGGGAGCCGTCGCAATGTTCTTTTCTGGCACTGCGCAGCAAGTCGGGACAGCCGCACAGCATGATTCGCTAGAATAACCGGTTAGGGTATTTGGCCTGGTTGACCGCAACCGTAAACTCTTGCTGGAAGATGCGGCAAAAGGGGACGGGCGGAGCAGTCCTCAAGTTGGAGCGGAACGAAGCCACCGTTGCTGCGTGGTCATTTCCTCGGAACAGCCACCTTGGTCGATGCCGGATACGTGGGATAACGGGAGAGCCGCGGAAGGAACGCGGCCATCCAAGGCTGCTGGACGGAGGAGACCATGGGTGCGCGCATGCGATTGGGCGATCTGCTGGTCCGGGCGAATCTTGTCACCCCGGACGATGTGGCCAGGGCGCTGGAGTTGCAGCCACAGAATGGCAGCCGCCTGGGCGCCAATCTGGTGGCCATCGGCGCCATCGAGCAGCGGGTGCTGGACAGCTTTCTAAAGCGGGTACCTGCCGAGCCTGCCGATATTGCCGCAACCGGGATTGACGAGGTCGAACTCCTCAGCCTCCTGATGAAGCTCATCTATGAAGGCCACCTGGAGACCGGTCGCCAGTTCGTGGACGCCATCAAGCTGCCTTACCACATCGTGGTGGACCTGATCAGCATGGCCGTCGGCCGGCAACTGCTGCGCACCCTGGGGGTGCGCGGCTCCGACAGCATGATTGATATGAGCTATGTCCTCACCGATGCGGGCAAGCGCTGGACCATCGACGCCCTGGAGCGCTTGCGCTATACGGGACCCGCGCCCGTCACCCTGGAGGAATTCACCTACCAGGTGAATATGCAGAAGCTGACCAACGAAGTGGTCACCTTCGACCGCGTGCGCAAGGCCATGGGCAGCCTGATCTTCGAGGAGAGCATCATCGAGCAGAGCGGGCCGGCGCTGAACTCCGGCCGGGCCATGCTGCTCTATGGGCCTCCCGGCAATGGCAAGACTTCGGTCGCGCTGGCTCTGGCCGGCGTCTTCAGCGACCTGATCTACGTTCCTTACGCCATCACGATCGAAGGACAGATCATCCGCTTTTTCGACCCCAGCATTCATATCCCGGTGAGCCCCGCCGCGGAACAGCAAAGCGACTTCTCGTTTGTGCGGGCGGAGGAGAACGATGCGCGCTGGGTTCTGTGCCGCAGGCCCTTTGTCGTTACCGGCGGCGAACTGACGCTGGAGATGCTCGATCTGCGCTACGACGCCACCGGCCACTTTTACGAGGCTCCGCTGCATGTAAAGGCGCTGGGCGGCTGTTTCATCATCGACGACTTCGGCCGCCAGTTGGTGAGCCCCACCAACCTGCTGAACCGCTGGATTGTGCCCCTGGAGAGCCGGGTCGACTATCTGAAGCTGCATACGGGCAAGAGCTTCACCATCCCCTTTGAGGAGTTGGTGATCTTCTCCACCAATCTGGAGCCCGAGGACCTGATGGACCCGGCCTTCCTGCGCCGGCTTCCCTACAAGATCGAGGTGAGCGCGCCCAGCCTGGAAGTCTACGCGCGCATCTTCAAGCAGGAGTGCGCGCGCCAGGGATTGCCGCTGCCCGGCGAAGTCTTCGACTTTATTGTGCACAAGCTCAGGAAGGAAAGGGGACTTGATTTTGCCGCCTTCCAGCCGCGCTTCATCGTGGACCAGGTGATGGCCACCTGCCAGTTCATGGGGCAGCCGCCGCACTTTGACCCGCGCTTCATCGAGTACGCGCTCAATAATCTGCGGGTGCGGCGCAATGCGCCGGCTGCGGCTCCTGTTC
>Ga0255353_1002144_pt1 | contig 10159 bp, 9 predicted proteins | sample HBST25metaG_FD_189941 | JGI IMG/M metagenome (GOLD analysis project Ga0255353, IMG submission 189941) | Peat soil microbial communities from Stordalen Mire, Sweden - H.B.S.T25 | ecosystem: Environmental > Terrestrial > Soil > Wetlands > Peat | place: Sweden: Norrbotten County, Stordalen Mire...
GAGCAGCATCTCCAAGCAAAGCGCCAGATGAATCGGCAATGCTGCCAGAGATTGATCCTTTCGTCACTTGGGACAGCACCGATATTGGAATCAATGACCTTGCCCCCGGAAAACGTACCTCATATAGCGCTCTGAGAGACTATCGAAGGAGCGAAGATGGAGCGTATACCGAGGAAGGCGTACACGTACGAGTTCAAGCTGGAAGCGGTTCGGCTGGTCGAGTCCGGCCGGCGTGTTTCCGAAGCGGCGCGGTCGCTGGGCGTGATCGAGCAGACGTTGTCGAACTGGATCAAGGCGCACAAGTCCGGCAAGCTTGTGGCCCACGGTCGTGGGTCGAAGCTGACCGCCGAGCAGATCGAGATCCGCCAGTTACGCGCTGAACTGGCGCGGGTCAAGATGGAGCGCGACATATTGGGAAAAGCGGCGGCGTACTTCTCGCGGGGCCAGAAATGAAGTACGCCCATATCCATCGCAGTCGTCATTTCTGGCCGGTTCGCTTGCAGTGCGAGGTTCTCAGTGTCAGCTTCACGGGCTATCACCAGCATCACTTGCGCCGCAAGAAGCTCTCTTCCCGCCGGCACATGACGGACGATGCGTTGCTGGTGCACATCCGAGCCATCCACGCCGAGTTTCGCGGCGCCTATGGCTGGCCCAGGATGGGTCGTGAGTTGCGTCGTCGCGGCGTGCGTGTGGGCAAGGAGCGGGTACGCCTGCTGATGCAGCAACATGGCATACAGGCGCGCGGCAAGCGGCGATTTCGCGTTGCAACCACCGACAGCAACCATAAGTTGCCGATTGCGCCGAACCTTCTCAACCGTAACTTCACCGTCACCAGGCCCAACACGACGTGGACCGGCGACGTGACTTACATTGCTACCGAAGAAGGCTGGTTGTATCTGGCCGTGGTGATCGATTTGTTCAGTAGGCGCATCGTGGGCTGGTCGATGAAGACGACGATTGACCGCAGCCTGGTGATCGATGCACTGGAGATGGCCTGCCTACAGCGAAGACCCGAGGCCGGCAAGGCGATCTTCCACAGCGATCGTGGCAGCCAGTATGCCTCGGATGATTTTCGCGAAGTCATGAAGATGTACGGTCTGATTGCATCGATGAGCCGCCGGGCCAACTGCTGGGATAACGCGGTAACGGAAACGCTGTTCGGCTCGCTCAAGGTCGAGCGACTGCACGGTGAGAAGTTCATCACAGTGCGTGCAGCAAAAGATGCGGTGATGAACTGGATCCTCTGGTATAACCAGAAACGGCTACACTCGACGATCGGTTACCAGAGTCCAGCCGAGTTCGAACAGGCATGGCAGTCGCAGCGCGAAGCGGCCTGAAATGCAGGTTGTGGAAGTATGGAAATCGCAAGAACGCGATTCCCACACTCCCACAACCTCGACGGCTACGGGATTATCCCCTCAACCCCTGCGCATATGGGGGACGCAGTCTGAGGGCAAGGTCATCAACGCCAATACCAGCAAAACGAAAAATCGTTCGATCATTCGATTGATTTTCAAGCGAGTCTCCTTAGGTTATATGCAAATACACGAAAGTTAAGGCATAAGAGAGGCTCATTCCCTAAATGCCTTTAAGGTTTCAGAGTTGCGCTGCTTACAGCGTTATCGATCGAGAAAATTGTTGAAGTTTTCCGGATTTTTTGTACATCGTTTCATATGAATATGCCCTGCCTTTATTTGTTCTCTCTCTAGCAATTTGCATGCCATTTGATGCATGCGTCTCAAAAAGCAATTCGGCACAACGGGTTCTAGAGAAAATAATTTATATCTGCACGAATTTAATGGAGATACAAATTTTCTGCTTAACGAAGCTGGTCTTCATCGTTTGTGCCCGTGCCAAAATTCTTCCGTGAATATGAAATGCCATATAGGCATATTCATATTCACGGAGTGTAATAGGGCAAATTCATTTCTGCGACTGGGATTTTCACCGACCCTTGGAAGTGCCCCTGGGATTTGGTAGCTACTCTCAGCTTCTCTTTTCCTTGGAACCTGGGCTGTTTAGTCCCTACATGTTGTTTCGTATCTTGAGACTCGCGCTAGCCAGTCAGAAAATGCTTTGTTTTGAAACTTTGCGCCTTTTTTTGCATGGCTGTATCCGAATATTTAGTGTCGTAAAAAAGCCTTATTGCCTCGGAGCTTTCTGGTGGCTAGTGCGCATAGCAACAATGCAGCAACCGCAAAAACAGAACTTTCTTGCCAGATTGACAGAATATTGCGGCAACAGCACAATTGCTATCTGCGACAAGATATGTGTATTGAAGTCACAAGTTTCATGTGCGGTTTTCTCAAAAGAAATTTTTCATATATTTTGCGCCTATTCTGCACACATCTTGCGCTTTTTGAATTTTCTTGGATGAGGATTTGCTGCGATTCATCAGGTTATCATTTGCGCCAGTTTTGCGCCTTGCTTCTGCGCTTACTTTTTCAATCGGTAAGCCAAAGGCGTCAATGCCTTTCCGTAGGGAGGGGGGGTACTGGACAACTTCCCCGAAATGTTGTGCCATGACTTGTGCCATAACCCTGCCATCCCTACCCGTGTTGTGCCGTCTCTCGCCATATCACTCAGGCATACATAAAAGGCAGTGAACATGCCTAGGGCCTGCATGAACACTGCACTTTCGTGTCATTCGGTATCACGTCGTGCTCTTCCGCATCAGGCCATTCAGCGATTTGACACGGAAGAGGTCGCTGGTTCGAATCCAGTCGTGCCTACCATATATATCAATAACTTAGACAGTTCTAGTCTTCGGATTTCCTGAATTTGTGCCACGGTTTGTGTCATAACCTCCCATTCTGCTGCTTTCCGAGAGACATTCCATCGCTTTGCGCTTGGCTTCCATACGGACGTGACTGTACCGCTCCAGCATCTTGCGGCTGACATGACCGGCAATCGCCATGACAGTACTGTCAGAGGCCCCAGACTCTGCAAGAGACGTAATCGCGCAGTGCCTCAGATCGTGAAACCGAAAGCCTGGTAGTCCTGCCTGCTTCGTCAAGGTCCGCCACGCTGTCCGCCAACTGTTGACGTGCTTTGTTGGATCAAAACCTGCCAGACTGCTGCCCACGACTGTAGTGCCGTTGAAAACGCGCTGTGAGGCATAGGACGCAAAGACAAAGTGCTCTGGCTCGACTGGGCCGAAAGTTTCCGCCCGCGTCCGCAGACGCGCCAGAGCAGAAGAGGCGACATCGGTAAGGGGAATGGCGCGAACGCCTGCATCCGTCTTCGACTTGCGCACCGTTAGAGTACGTTCAAACAGGTCCACATCACCCCATTGCAGCCCTTTCAGTTCACCGCCACGAGCGGTTGTATTCAGACAGAGAATTGCGGCAAGGTAGGCCGTTTCCCACTCTGGCCGCATTGCCGCCGTTTGAAGCAGTCGTTGCTTGTCCTCCTCACTCAAGGCCCGTCCGATGGTACTTGGCTCTTTCAGAGGACGTATATCGTCGGCAACACGTGCCCAGAGCTTTGCCCGCTTCAGAATGCGCCGCAAAATACCCAACTCTGCATTCAGGGTTGCCGGTCCTACACCTTGCTCCGCACGCCATGCCCGATACTCGACAATCCGTTTGGCCGTAATCGTCTTGAGCTGTTCCATCTTAAAGAAGACACGCAACTGAACAAGCAACTGCTTCTCTTTGGCTTGGCTGGCCGGTGCCAGTTCCAGTTTTCGAGCAGTGACGTAATCGTCTGCCGCCAGCCCAAACGGTTGCCGGGCCAATGTTACAGAGGTCTGAAACAGCTTCCCCTCTGAAGCAGCAGCAATTAACGCCTTTTCCTTGGCCTGCGCCTCTCTCCAATCCGTTGTTTCAAGGCTCTGCCGAAATCGCTGTCCGTTGACAACGAAATCGCTGTGCCAAGTTTTACCGCGTTTTTTGAGTGACATCCTTTTTCCTGTCCTTTCCAGACTTAAGCGCTTTTTTCTTATCCCTGAACCTCGCAACGCGATGTGCGTCCCGATGTGCGGGCTTGCAATATTCCTGATTTGATCGACCTTGAAAGAACTGCTCTCCGCAGCAAGGGCAAATGCGAAAACCCCGTCCTCCAGACGGTGCAAGAAAAAACGAGTGAATGTATAGAGCCGTCTTCATGTTGAAACAGTAAATCGCAGGGATAAATCTTCCATCCACCCACCAAAGAGCGATTTGTGCCCACATCGCCACGATGCGAGAAACCTCTTGTGAAAGCAGCCAAGATGGGGTTTTCATCGCCTTGGGGCCAGGGCGCAACCCTTCGTAATGCTTAAATGACTCTCCTGGGGACAACCCGACAGACGCTGCAATCAACTCACCGAATTTTTTTCTCGATTCTTCATTTTGTAGCTGGGGCTGCGAACAATCTTCCTTTGCCCGAAGCCGGTAGACCTGTTCCAACCGATCCTTCGCCGTGGCTAGCGCCAGTTCATCACGCGCCTCCAATGCCCCTCTCAGAGCGAGCAGGGCAGAAAATTCCTTGCCATCTGCCACATTCATTTTTCGCGCAAAAACTATCAATTCTTTGAGCTTGATAGGGCGAACAAGAAGGGGCGGGCCGATTTCGACCCCAAACGTCGCTTCCCCCATTGGTTTTTCTGGCGGAACAGCTTGAACCAAGAGGGCAAAATTTTCGCTTTTTGTAACGGTTTTATTACTGTCACGTTTCACGTAATCACCATAACACATACAACTACTACCAGTAAGGAGATCTTATGGAGAAACAAGAGATTTCGGTTGCTGAGGCTGCTCGTAGACTGGGCGTAGCACTTACGTATGTGTACTCGCTGCTTTGGTCGGGGAAGCTGAAGGCCCGCAAAGTTAATGGGCAATGGCAAATTCCCTCTGAAGCGATCCAATCGAGACTGAAAGCGAGAGGTGAATAATGGCCGACTCGGTTTCAAGACTGCTAACCCTGCTCGAAGTTGCCGACATGCTCCGGCTCAGTCCCCACACCATCCGCGCGCTGGTGCGCAAAAACCGCCTCCGGCCTATCCGCATCTGCCGCCGTCTGCTGTTTTCACGTGATGAGGTTGCTCGTCTTCTCACGGAGGCCCAATAACCTATGTCGCAAAACAACCCACCGAACGACCTCCCGGATGAGATACGCGCTGCCGCTGCTCGTGGCTGGCATCTGCTGCCTATTCGTGCGCACGACAAAACGCCGCTGCTAAAAAAGTGGCCACAATTTGCCTCCAGCGATACAAGCCAACTTGCGGTATGGGCAGAAAAATTTCCTGCCTGCAACTGGGCAGTTGCCACTGGAAAATACTCCGGCGTTTTTGTCTTAGATGTGGATGGAAATCCGGGCAAAGCCTCTTTGAAGGCATACCAGCAACAGGGCTTGGAGTTGCCTGAGACCCTCACCACAACCACTGGAAAAGGGAGACACCTCTATTTCCAATGGCCGCAAGACGCGGTGATTAAAAATTCAGCCGGGCAACTCGCAAGCGGGCTGGATATTCGGGTAAATGGGGGTTGTGCGGTTATCCCCCCGTCTATCCACCCTAGCGGAAAACGATATGCGTTCGCCAACCCCGATGCTGCGATAGCGAAAGCTCCCGCGTGGCTGCTCGCCTTGTTGGTGGAACCCGCACATGTACCACGACAGGTTTCACCTCAGCCGGAAGAGGCGATCCACAAAGGCAAGCGCAATGGCAAACTCACCAGCCTTGCCGGGGCAATGCGCCACCGGGGAATGTCACAGGCTGCCATCGAGGCAGGTTTGCTTGTGGAAAATCACCAGCACTGCCAGCCGCCACTGCCGGAGGCTGAGGTGCGGCAAATCGCCGCAAGCATGGCGCGGTATGCCCCTTCCCAGTCAGTCACCGGGCAAGTGTGTCGCCCTGCGCTGGTTCAACTGTCAGACGTTGAACCCAAGCCCGTGGATTGGCTCTGGGAGCCATATTTGCCGGCGGGTATGCTTGCTCTGCTATCCGGCGATCCCGGTAGCGGAAAAACGTTTCTATCACTTGCCATTTCTGCTGCCCTCTCGAATGGCCGGACACCGTACACGCTGCAAGCACGCGAGCCGGTAAGCACTTTATATCTTTCGCTCGAAAATTCGGCAGAGCATGTTGTCCGCCCGCGTTTTGATTTGCTCAAGGGCGATTGCAGCCGCTTTCAGCTATTGCAAGGCAGCATCGGCGATGAAAACCAGATCAACGGCACAATCTCTTTAGCTGATACAAGTCTGCTGGAACAGGCGATTGTTGAGGCAAAGGCTGAACTGATGATTATTGATCCGCTTCAAAGTTTCCTTGGCGCAGATGTGGACTTTCACCGCTGCAACGAAACGCGGCCAATATTGGATGCCCTCGGATACCTTGCCAGCAAGCATAATTGCTGTGTCTTGCTGTTGCGACACCTGTCAAAAAGCTCCGGCGGGCGAGCTATTCATCGCGGATTGGGCAGTATTGATCTTACGGGCGCAGCTCGCACCGAATTGCTCGCCGGAACTGCTCCAGACGATCCCAACCGCCGCGCTCTCGTTCAAATAAAAAATAACCTCGGCCCCTATGGCGATTCGCTCGGTTACTCCATCGACGAAAACGGCTTCGCTTGGACCGGCAAGAGTGAATTGACCTCCAGCGACCTGCTTGCGTCAGATTTTGAAACGGAAGCACGCAGCGATATTGCCTATGCCATAGATTTTCTGCAAAAAGAGCTGGCATCCGGTCCGAGGCTCCAAAAAGAGCTCGTGCAGCAAAGTGGATTGGGAGAACGAACGCTGCAAAGAGCAGCGCAGAAAATGGGGCTAAAGAAACAGCGCGCCGGAGAGCATGGTCCGTGGATCTGGAGCCTTGGCTGACCATACACGACATTTTTTTGGCATACCCGTCAATACAGTGAATTGACGCCTATGCCAAAAAGTTGTCGGGGAAGCCTTGGAGACTGATAGCACTCCGCTTTTCCGCGTAGCGCTATCGCAATCCCTGATGTTTCCCGACAAGGACTTGCACCCCAAAAGCTGTCATCATGCATGACGTACCACAAAAAAGGCTGCGGCAATACGCCGCAGCCTTTTTTGCTTGCTCACTTTTCTACCAAGCGACCTTTGCCGAGAAGGTGACCTTGCGACGACCACCACTTGTCACAGTAGGATCGCCAAAGCCTTCGCTCTCGCCACGTAAACCAGCATCATCGAGATAGCTATCGATGCTGGCATAGTTGGGATGATTGAATATGTTAGAAAAGTTAGCGTTAAACGACGCATTCATGTTGTTGCGCAGCTTAATGGATTTGGACACCGACAAATCGCCCGTATTCGTCCAGAAATCGCGTGCATCATTACGACGGGTATTGCCCCACGGCGTATTATGCACCGACTGCGCATACGAACTGTTCATGATGTAGCGCACATCGTCGGTCGTTACTGTGGTTGCCGAAGCATCACTCGTTGAGTTTGCGACATTCCAGCTAATCAACTGCGTGCCTGAAAGTGAGCAGGATGCCCCGCCATAAAATTTGCAAACATCACCGGCATAAGCACCAACTTTGCTCGGATTGACTTTGTGGTTTCCATTGAAAGGACGAAGGCCGTCGTATACGCCCGCAAAGGTGGCATTGAATGTGTAATCGGTATTCCCTGAAGCCCCACTGTAATAGTCAAAATAGTATTGCGTCGGGGTATAGCTCTGTCCAGAAGCAATGTAGTATGTTCCTGACACGCCCCATCCACCCAGAGCGTGACCAATCAGCCCATGCTGTTCTTTGTAGGCCGGAATCTGTTCAGCAAATGTGAAAGTGAAGTTATGCGGAAAATCGATGTCTGACAAACCATGTTCTCCACTCTTGTAGTTCAATGGATTTTGCGAGAAGGCAACTGTATCCGTAGCGAAAATATCACTTGCGTTATCGGTTGTTTTGCTGAAAGTGTAGGATGCCTTCAGCAACAATTGATGGAACAGGTTATCGGCACGTAGCTGGGCCTGCAATGCATGATAATCGGAATAAGCGGTATTCGTGCGCTTGCGGATCACTGAGCTGTTTCCATCCTCACGACCATTGGAACCCAGTGTAATCGTGGAAGGAACTTCATCCGGGAAGTTTGCCTTCAGACCTGCCAAGTACGGGTTGGCATTAATGGACTGGAAAAGATTCTTCCCGTGGTTTCCAACGTAACGGGCCTCGGCAACGAGACCGGTTGTAAGTTCGCGCTGAATGCCCAGCGACCAGCTATGCACCTGATCGACTGTGAAGTTTTTGTCGACGGTTGTCTGCGCATATGTGCGCGGATCGCTGACGCCTTTAGTCAAGTAAGACGATAGGGCAGAACGAACATTAGGCCCAGTCGGCGTTGAAGGAAGAACATTGTCGGTCGACGATCCTGATATCGTCTGCAAAAGAACCTGTGGCGCAGAACTGGCCATATTCAAATAGATGTTGTAAAACGGCGGATCATAGGCCAACCGATAACCACCGCGAATCACCGTTTGATGCTTCCCTCCCAAAAATGACGGAGAATACGCAAAGCCAACGCTAGGAGCAAACAGTTTGAAGTCACTGTCCAGATGGGCAGCAGTGGTAATAGAAAGATCAAGGTCAGGATTCCAGAGAGGATCGGAGCCCTCCTGACTCTTGACGTCCTTATCGTGGAAGAGATTACTCGGTTGGCCGTAGAAACTGTAGGTAAGGCCAAGATTCAGTGTCAGGCTTGGGGTAATCTGCCAATCATCGCCCACGTACAAAAAGGTATCGTACTCCCGAAAGTCGAGCTTGGAATCTCCACTGGCAATGGTGATAGAAGCAGGAGTGCTCACCAGATAGTTCGTCCAGTTTTTAAACGAAAAGCTGCCATTGAGGTAAGGCAAAAAGACATTTGGCGATCGCTGATATGTCCAATTAATGCCAGCTTTCAGATGGTGCTTTCCTAGCTGGTAGTTGAGGTTGTCCTGAATCTGCCAATCGTTCACGATGCGGCCTTGAGGCATAGTTGTGCCTGCGCCATAGCCAAGATTTCCGCTTCCTGTTGTCACATGTGTAACTGCCTGATCGATCTCGCCCATGCTCGGATCTGAACCGTTGCTGCTTCCACCAAACTCGACATTATTGCGACCAAAAGATACTGCAAATTCGTTCACAAGAGCGTCGGTGAAGGCACGCGTCCAACCCAGCTTAATGGCTTGTGCAAATGCTGGCTCGTTATAGAAATAACCAGCAGGGCCATTATCATCGATATCAAACCAATTGTTGCGATTCAACAAATAGCGCGCGGTAATCGTGTTCTTACCGGACTGATAGTCAAAGCGAGGTAGCCAATTAAATTGATGGTTACGTTCGGGAACACTCCTGGATATACCACCCACCTCGATATCGCAGCTTACGCCATTGTATGTCAGCGTAGTGGTTGTTGTATTCGTCGCTACAGGACTTCCCGTGCTGAAGCCGTACGGTCCGTACCCCTTGAGCGCAGCCAAAGCATCACTGTTTACCCACGAGCAGGCAGATGCCTGTGTAATTCCATTGGAAGTTGGCGTAAGAGAATCACTATGACGAAGGTCAGTGATGTGATAAAGTTCCTGGTTAAAGCCATTGAAGAAAAACGCCTTGTTTTTGATGAGGGGGAAACCGATTGTAAATCCACCAAACTCGTCATTGGAGCGAGGCAACGACGTCAGATCCTCAAATTCTTTTTCCACGTTTGTCAGGGTTTCTAACTTGTTATTCGTCCAATATCCATAGATGCTTCCGTGAATATTGTTTGTTCCTGACTTAGTTACAATATTGACGACAGAACCACCATTGCGTCCATACTCGGGACCGAAGTTATTGGTGATGATCTGGTATTCACTGGCGAACTCGGCATCGCTTACCTGCAACGCTGGACCAGTCACTGAGTTGTCGTTGTTATTCTGGCCGTCGATCTGCTGGTCGTTGTTGCGCCCGCGAATGCCATTTGACGCAAAAGACGCACCGTTGTAATTGGCGAAACTACTGTCGCGAGTTGCATTGACGCCTGGAACAAGCAGAGCCAAGTTGTCAAGGCCTTGGTTTTGATTGACGCCTGTCAGCAGTTGGATATTTTGCGAAGAAAAAGTATTGGTAATCTGCGCTTGCGTGGTTTCAATAAGGGGCGTGTAGGAATCAGAGACTTCTACATTCACTTGCGCACCCGCAATGGCAAGTTTCACAATGCCAAGGCCACTATCCAACGAGGTCTGAACCAC
>Ga0255353_1002150_pt1 | contig 10133 bp, 6 predicted proteins | sample HBST25metaG_FD_189941 | JGI IMG/M metagenome (GOLD analysis project Ga0255353, IMG submission 189941) | Peat soil microbial communities from Stordalen Mire, Sweden - H.B.S.T25 | ecosystem: Environmental > Terrestrial > Soil > Wetlands > Peat | place: Sweden: Norrbotten County, Stordalen Mire...
CTCTCGTACATCCATATGCAGCCCACCGCCCGTTACCATGCTCTTGTGCTAACTCTTCTCGGATGCATCGCCGCAACATTGTTCTTCCAAAGGATAGACAAAAATCGCGGAAATCACTGACTGCTCGAACCACCCCGCGCCGCATCAAATGCCGCCTTCGAGCGCAGATAATCATCTGAATAATAGTTGGGTTGTTCGAGCGGCCCAGTCGTGCCGCCCATTACCGCCGCCGGAATCATCCTGCTCGCCGTTGACGCGGCCGCGGCCGGTGCCGCCTCCTGGTCCCGCATCAGCCAGTCCACAAATGTCGGAGCGTTCATCCGCTTGCCTAGGGCATACTGCGCGGCATGGTAAGCAATCGTCGCGGCCAGCGGAAGCGGGTGCCCCGTCACAGCCGGGATCAGCGTTCCCCCAGCCTCACCCATCTCAAACATCTTCTGTCCCATATGTGCCGAGCCGCTCGGGTTCACGTCCTCGTGCATCACTGTGCCAGCGTTCCCTATATCATCGAACTCCTTGATTTGTTCCGGTGTGAACAGCTTATTCTTGTAGGCATCCGACAGTTTGTTCCACTGCCCCTGGAAGGTCTTGAAGTTATAGCCGCCCTCCTTGGTTGTTCGGAGCAGATTCTCCGCCACCCCGCGCTGGATCGGTCCCATATCCTCCGGACCCAAAACCGATTTCAGCGCATCGACCGCTTCCGGCGTTTTTACTAGATTCAGAACCGTCGAAGGGTCTCGTGCATTCGCAATTTTATAGAGCACGTTTTGTGGATCGTAAAAGGGATTGTTCGCTGTTCGGTTCGCCAGATCCTCAAACTGCGAAATCTGTCCCGGCGTGAACAAAGCCTCGCGATAAGGCTGCGGAAGTTTATTCCAATTAGCCTGGAAGTTCTTGAAATCGTAGCCACCCTCTTTCGCGGTACCCAGCAGCTTTTCGGCAACCCCGCGCTGGATCGGCCCAATTCCCTCCGGCCCCAGCGCTGACTGCAGCGTCTTGGCCATCTCCGGAGTCTGACCGATCCCTTTGACCAGCGTTGAGGGTGCGGGTGTGCGAACGGCTTGGTAGAAGGGGTGCGACGGGTTGTCGTAGGTCCCCTTCATATTCGCCCACGCTTCGTTGGCGTCGCGGAATATCTGCGTGCCTTGCGGGTTCAACCCCCCAGCGCTGCGCGTCATCGTCTGGTCCGCTGCATCGGCAAGCTGCTGCAGCCAGCCGCCCGCCTGGTTCTTCACAATGTCGGGGTTAGTGCGCACCAGCTCCAGTAGATCGGAACGCAGTTGGTGCACCTCTCCAAAGCTCATGGGACGCGATTGAAACTCAGTATCCGCCCCGGCTAGATCCTTCACGAGCTTCCAGGCCTGCGTCGGCACCAGCGAGGGATGCTTGGCGAAATAATCGGCGTTCGCGTCGTAGATGTTTTTCGCGGTCTGCTGTATCGTCATCCCGCTCAGTTTGCGATTGCCAACCGCCTTGTCCAGCTCCGAGAAACCATTCGCCGCATCGTTCTGCAGCCCCGTCTGAGCGTTGCGCAGCCCCTGCTGTATCGCAGCTCCGCCCTCCTCTGGACCCAGCGGCGAAGCATGGTCCAATATGCGACTTACCTGAGCCACATGCTCGGCTTGGTTGGCATCCTGCATCCGCAATAGACTGTTTTGGACTGTGGCTAATCCAGCATCCGTCGGTTGCGGCGATGCGGCGACAAGTTTTTCATTCGTGAAGCGATTCAGTGCCGCAAGATTCTCGGCGCGCGCCTTCGTGTAAGTCGGAGCGGCGAAAAGGCTGTCCTCATTCAGCCACTGCGCGCCCTTTAACGGCGCCGAGTTCGTCGCCTCCGCGGCGTTCGGTTTCATGCCCATCGCCTTCATCGACACATATCGCTGCGCCGGCGTCAGGTCAGCTTCGTTTCCCGCGATCGGCGCATTCACGTCGCCAGCGATCGCGCCTTTAGCCTTGTTCGCCGCCCAGTCCCACCCCGAAGCTATCGTGCCGTTGCGCACCGCTTCCGGCATGAACTGCCCAATGCCACCCACAAGCCTGTTCGGGAGGCTCATCGCGTTCACCGGACCCTCAGCACCTGTTGCGGGCGCTTCTCCGGCCGCTCCCAGCGAGGCAGTGGGCCTCATTCCCACCGCTCCCACGCCGCCTGCCAGGCCCGCGATATCCCCAACCACAGCGCTGGTTTTCGGGTCTGCCCCCATCGCCGTGGCGACCTTGCCCCCGGCATAGCTGCCGGCGGCGCCGCCCGCCAGGCCCAGCGCAGTGGCGACAGGAGCCTCAATCGCCGCCGGCGCCATCAACGCGCCAATCGTCCCCACCTTCGCCGCGGTCTCAGCGGGAGTCCGGCCCTCCATCATGTAGCTCTGCTCTTGCGGCGTGTTTCCGTCATCCATAGAGCGGTTCATCACGTCGATCGCCGGGCGCGCCATGGTAGCCGCCCCCTTCATCGAGCCGGTGATCATCCGCACAGGCAGCGGCGCATCCGTCTCGGCCTGCCCCAGCCTCTGCAGCGATTCTTGCCGGGACGTAGGCTCCGGAGGCGCACTCCAGCGCGCTCCTGCCGGCGCCATCGTCATGCTTGTGCCGCCCGTCCTGTTCGGGTCCGCAGCCTCATCCTTCGTGAACTGCTGCGCGGGCGTCAGGCCGCTACTGTTGGCGTTGGTGTCGAACTGATACCCCTCCCCATGCGCGCTGTTCACCAGCGAATACGGCACGCCGATCCGATGCCCAGCCGTGTCCCACATCGGATACGTGCCTTCGAGCTTCGGATTCTGGCTGTAGTTGGCAAACCGCGCGCCAGCCTTCTGCGCGGCGGATACAGATTCCGGAGGTACATAGGCGTGGCTTCCATCAGGCGCAAGCATCGAATAGGCAGGCTTCGCCCCAGCCTTCAGCGCCACCTGCTGCTGAGAAATCGGCACGTCCGCGCTGGTTCCATCCGGCGCGATCATTGGAATTGTTGCTGAGCTTCCCATTAGTGAGCCACCGCCCCTGAGATTTGACTCCAAAAGCCGCCGCCGCCGGGCTGGCCTGGCTGCTGGCCAGTACCACCACTCTGCGTCCCTGTCGCGGTCCCTGTCTGTCCCGCAGGCTTGATGCGATTCTGAATATCCTGAATCTGCATCTGGTACGACGTTTTCCGGTTCCCCATATCCTGCTTCAGCGTGTTTAGCGAGGCCACGAGCGCGCTGTAGGGAACGTTGCCGTCGATCACGTCCTGCAGCTCGTGCCGCGCGCTGTCGCTCAATACGCCGCTTGCATTGGAGGAGTTCAGCACCTTTGCCGATTCCGTCTGAGCCGTGTTCAGTGCGGTTTTGAAGGCTGCCATGTTGTCGGTGCCGATCATGTTGGCGTTGATCATCCGCACGGGGATATTCGCAAAGCGCGCGCCAAGGTCAGGGATCTTCTTCGCGGTCTGCTGCAGCAGGTCGATGTTTCTTTCCGCAGTTCCCTCGAAGGCCTGCACCTGGTCGAAGTTCGTTTGCAGCTTCTTCAGCGAGTCAGCGTTCGCCTTCAGTAGAGCTTTGTTGGCAGCAATACCGCTTCCTCCCGCGCCTTGGTCGAGTTGCGCCGCGCGCTGGATGATCGCCGTCGTGGTCTGCGGACTGCGCGAAAATCCAGCCGGCATCTGCCCGGTCTGACGGTAATTATTGGCGGCGAAGTCGAGCGCATCGGAGTTCTGCGGGCCTCCGAGTTGGTTATTCATCACCATTGCCGTTGGCGTATGCTGCAGCGTCCAGAGCTTGTAGTCGCTAGGCCCCTTTCCTGGGTTTTTCTTCAGCCAATCCGCCTGCTGCATCATCTCGGCAGGCACGCCCGGAGCGCCGCCGTTCTGCTGGTAAAACTGGTCTTCCGCTTGGCTTTTTTTATTCGCGAGCAGCTTCTGCTGACTCTCCAGTTCCTTTGAAAACGCGCCCAAGCCCGTGTTCAAGATATTGAGCTGATTCCTTGCTCCGGCCACGTCGCCCGATTGCGCCTGCTGTGCCAGCGATTGCATCAGCTGCACATGCGGCTGGTCAAAAACCCCGTTTTGCGCCAGTTCACGGGTAGCTCCAAGGATGCCCTGCGCAAGTTGCGCGTCAGGCAAATTCATCACGCCGCCGATAGCGTCGGTGATGATCCCATTGTTCGTTCGGATCGTGTTGGCGTTGTCTTGTCCAGCCTGCGACTGATCCTTCAGGATCGCGCCGACCTTTGCCTTCATATCCAGAACATGGGCTTGAAGAGCCTGCACGGCCGGGAAAGATGCGCCGTTCTTGATTGCCAGCGGAACCAGGTCATCGTAACTTGGCATAGTGCTTGCCGGTGCGCTTCCAGACGCGCCCGGCGAGCCGGCCCCGGCCCCAGCCGGACCTTTCACAGTGAGAGGTGTGCCCCCGCTCAACTGCTCGCCAGGACTGCTCGCGGCGCTGCTCGGGGTCTTGCCCCATTGCTGCATCGTAGCGCTCATGGCCTTCTGGTCGTTGGCGGTGCGCTGCTTCGCCTCCACATCCAGTTGGCCGCTCTGCACCCCCTGTTGCGCCTCCTGTTGCTGAAGCGGAGCCATCGCCTGCCGCTGGTCCATCTGTTGCTGCGCGCTTTTGATACCCATCATCTGCCCATACATCTCCAGCGGGCTTGCCGGGGCTGAGATCGGGCGCGGATCGGGTAACTGCGGAAGATGATTGAGTGGAACGGAAATCGTCGCCATGGCTTCAAAACTCCTTTAACTACTATCCGAAATCGGGACCGGCGTCAGGGATAGATCCCCCGTTATCCAGAATGTTGGTTTGGTTGTTGAAAGCGTTGGAAAATCCGTTTACCCCGAAACCGCCGCCGCCGTTCATCAGCTGATTGAGCATCATCATCTGACTCATACTGTTGGTCGAGCCACTGAATCCGCTGGCCAGCGCATTGGCGCTGTTGATATAACCAGACCCTGTCGCATTCGCCGCGTTCATGCGATCTTGCCCGATCTGCGAGCCAGTGTTGGCAAGCGTGTTTGATATCTGGCCGGCCGATTGCACTCCTTGAGCGCCGAGCGTCTGCGCGCTGGTCTGGCCCACGCCGGCAATCGCCGCCAGCCGGTTGAACAGGTTGGCTTGATTGTTCGACCAGGTGTTGTAGTTCGTGTTGTAGTCCTGCAGCGCCTGGTTGTACGTAGTGTTGTAGTTGGTGTCGGCCAGCCCCTGACCGAACTGCTGCTCCGCGTTCAGCGTGCCCCCGGTCAGCAGCGAGCCGTTCGCCGAGGCTCCCGCCTGCACCGCATTCTCGCCCTTATTCAGCGCGAACTGGTAGCCCGGAGTCTGCCTGGCCTGTTCAGCCGTGGGCGGCGTGAACTGGCCGCCCGGGTAGGCCTGCATCAGCGATCCGAAGGCTCCGAGGTTCGTCGCGGGAGTGCCGGTGAGGCTGGTAACTCCCGGCAAGGTCGTGGATCCGGCAACGCCGGGAATGCTGAGCGTCTGCGGACTCAGCGTGCTGGTAGACCCGGGAGGCAGCGAGTTCAGGCCCAGCAGATAATCGAGCGTCGCAATCCCATTTGCGCCGCTCTGCAGAAAAGGAGCCTCGTTCGCTTGATTCTGCTGATACTGATAGTTTTCGTTGGCCAGCGACTCCTGCCCCAGGTCTCCCTGGATATTCGCAGCATAGTCAGCGGCGTTCGCCTCCGTGTTCGCGGCCTTCTTCGCCGCGCTCGATTCCATAACGCCGCCGGCTACTGCGGCAGTCGCGGCTATTCCGCCAGCGATTAGAAGTCCAGACATTCATCCCCCCCCGCAATTAAGACGTGGTTGCTTTCAGGTTGTTCGCGTGACAGCAGATCGCCGGCCTCGTCCGTAAACTCCGCCTCCGCCTCTTCCACCGTTCTGGCGTCAGTCGGAAAAATCATCGTTACGTCGGTCGGCTCCTTTGTGATGCAGATTTGCTTGCGTCCCGCGCTCGCCGGAAAGACGTTATAGCCGGTCAGCTTGGCCCATTCTTTCCCGGCCAGCATGTAGCAATATCCGCTTACCACCATCAACGTAGGAACCTTTATCGTGACGTTGGTAAAGAATCCCATTGCGGGCAGATGCACCGTGCGCGCATACATCCCCGCGCCTAAAAGGTGGTTTGTCTTCACCTCCACCGGCACAAGTTGGCCCTCGGAAAACATCTCGCGAACGCGGCCTTCCACATCCCGTATCCAGTCGATGACTTCCTGCGGCGCTGGCGGAAGCACGATTCCAGCAATCGTGAGCTCGTTCATGGCAGCGGAGCCTCAACCCAGCTCTGAACAGTTGCAGGTACAGAACCTGAAAAATTCGTATAAGTCACCTCGTAATACCAATTGGTCGGCACCCTGAATGTGACTCCAGCCACACCTTGGCATTGGTTCCAAATACCGTTTTGGTCCATGATCGTAGTAGGGGAAGAGGTCGATCCGTTATAGCCGGTAATGTACTCACTGCTTCCCGTGCACGCGCTTGCTGGGAGCGTGCTCAAAACAGCATGAACCAGCATGGTCTGCCCGGAGGTGTTTTGATAGACCGTCCCAAAGGCTCTGGAGGTGGTTAGATTGCTTTGCAGGGCGCTGGTACCTTGCCCGCTCGTTCCCACCGTGATCCAGTTAGTCCCGTTATAGAGGGCCACCAGGCCCGTCATGGCTCCGATGCCGGTAGCCATCACCGGCGGGTTGATCAGGTTGCCGGGCCATACCGCCGTATAAGTGCTCGTCGTCAGCGGCAGCCCCGGCGTTCCCGTGCTCGGAAGGCCGATCTGAACGTAAGAGGAACTGGAGGTTGTGAAATAGTAATTCTCGGCTCCTGTACCCGTGCCGATATAGAACTTATAGGTAGTCACCCCCGTATAGGAAGGGCAATTCCACGTGATCGAGTTTGTGGCGCCCGATCCTGTGATCTCGGTAGCCTCCGCGCTGGGCAGCGACTCTACAGTCCCAAACAGGTAGCTGCACTTCGCGTAGTAAGAAGTCGTGGCCGGCAGCGTGCCGCCCGTGGTCAGCGTCGAATAGGTGGGTGCCGACGCCGGCGCGGTCGTCGTCGAAGATCCCTGCTTCAGCACAATCGAGATGAGCTGTCCCGCTGTGCCTCCGGAGATCGAACTCGCGGTCACGTTCCCTGACAGCGTCATCTCAAAAGAGCTGTAGTTCTGCGTCGAAAAGATCGGCGTCGCCGTAAACGGGATCACGTCAAGGTTGCCCGTAAGCGGCGTGGTGGTGGTCGCCGAGGAGTTCGCCACCGTATCCCAGTTTGTGCCGTCATAAACCGCCGCGACGCCCGTGCAGGAACTCGCGCCAAGGGAGACAGGCGGAGGCCTCAGTAGGTTGGTCGGCCACACGAAGGTCCATGTCCCGGTAGCATTCTGGCAGACGTCGATCGTCGCTACCTGGCCAACGGTCCCTCCCGTGATCGTGCTCGATGTCACGTTTCCCGTCAGCGTGATAGCAAAATTGGAGTAACTCGCAGCCGGGAAGATCGGCGTCGCGCTGTAAGGAACCGTATCGAAATTGCCCAACAGCAGTTGCTGGCTCGTTGAAACCGTCGTCCAGAATCCGCCATCGTAGAAGGCGGTCGCGATAGTGCAAGCATTCAGAATGGGATTGACGACAGGCGGATTTGTGTAATTCGAAGGCCATGCAAACGAGAAGCCGGTGGTTATGCCTGCTACGACCTGCCCAGTCCCGTTCTGGCAGAGATCGAAGGTGATTAATTGCCCGTTTGTGCCGCCCGTAATACTCGAAGAGGTGACATTGTTCGTCAGCGTCATCGAAAAATAGCCATAGCTGCCCGCCGCGAAGACGGGCGTAGCGCTGAACGTCATCGCATCGAAGGCAGTGGCCACGCTCGTAAACGATCCGGAGGACGGCGTCGTCTGGCCAATCGGCGTCGAGTCGATTGTGCTGTTGGTAATCGCCGCGCCGGTGATCGTGCCGCTGCTGATCGCCGCGCCGGTGATCGTGCCCCCGCTCCATGCGCCGCCGCTGATCACCGTGTTGTTGAATACATTTCCCGGCACCTGGTCCACGGTCCATTGCAGCGCGCCGCCCGAGCAGTTCGTCCCGCCCGTGCTCCATATCGCGAATTTATACGTAGACGGCCCCAGCCAGATGTTCGCGCTGCCGGTCGCATCCAGCGCCACCGGGTTCGCGTTCGGAGTACTCCCCGTCGCGTCGGTGTAAGTGGCCAGCGGCGTCGAGGTTCCACCGGTATAAGTGAACACGCATCCGCCGGCCAGCGCCGCGCCGTTCGAGTCCGTAAAGGTCACATGCGGACTTTTGAAAGGCGACACCGCCACCTGCGCCGCAGCCGCCAGGCAGCAAACCGCAGCCACGACTCCGCATATCAGCACCTTATATGCCGGTTTTCCGCTGTTCACTGTCCGCTGCTCACTGACCATTGCTTTGTGCGTATTCATACGATGCCGTCACTCCTTCAAATTCCTGTTCGGTGGTGATATTGCTTCCATCAATGCTGTAGTGCCACGCTTGCCCTTTGCCCAGCGTCAACGGCACCGGCCCGCTCGCGCCAATCCCCACAACCGATACATTGCCGCTCGGCGCATTGGCCAGCGTCCAGGCCTTCCCCGCACCTTCCACTTGTTCCCCCGATACCGAAATCGGAATCGAGTTGATCGCCTGATGCCACTGGGCCAGGGCCTGCTGGCCTCCAGCCGTCAGCACGCCCGTCTTCGGGTCCGTATAGCCCATCGCCGCAAATACAGGTTTTGCCGAGATCGCCATTTAGTCCTTCATTCCGTGCTGACCACTGTTCACTGCTGTTAGTTCATCTTTCCGTACATCTTTGTCAGCCGATCAGTCGGCGCGTCGAAGCCCGGCGTTGCCCGCAGATAGGCCTCCACAATCCGCCACGCAACCGGGTCGGTCACCACAAGTTCGTACACGCGGTCGCGTGCGCGGCCCAGCCGCTGCCACCGCACTCGCGTTTCGTACTCTCCCGCCTTCCCTGCGCCGATCCAGTGCTCATTGCCCCACGTGCGGCCGCCGTCGTTCGACCAGCGCAGCATCACCTGCGGATCGCGCGGATTCCCCGCGCCGTCCAGCAGCGCCGGTATCGGCCCGTCGCCCACCTCCATATCCACTTGCAGCTCGTGATGGTAGATCCACCCCTGCTCCGTCGAAATATGCGGCGCGCGCCGCGCGCGGCGGATCGGCGTGCCGTTGTCGTACAGGTTGCCGATCTCCATCGTGTAGATGTTGCCGCTGTTCCAGTCGCCCACCAGGTGCATATTGAACGCGAAGCAGTGGCAGGTGGATAGATGAGCGCTGTAGCCCGTCAATCCTTTTTGCGACCAGTAGCCGCGCTCATGCCACATCTGCGTCGCCGTGTCATATACCCACGTCGCGCCGTTGCCCTGATTCGCGCTGGGGAAGCGCAGCACCCAGAACGTGTGCCCTTGGTCCCTGTAGCTGTAGCCCACCGCATCGCTGCACTTCTTCGGATAGCTGGCCCACGCCGTCTCTTCCGCATGAGTCGAGATGCGCAGCGGCGTGTACCCGTTGGCCCGCCAGGCCATCCCCGCGCCGTTCGCATTACTTCCGATCCAGAAAGGCGCGTTATCCAGCATCGCCAGCGGTTCGGCAGCATCGATGCCTTCTTCCATAAATCCGACGCCGCCCGCGCCAATCACGTCGAAAGGTGTGTAGGCATTCCCGCCGCTGTTGTAGTAGACCTGAGAATGTCCGCCCTGGCCGAAGATCCAGAGCTGCCGGTAGCCCGCCAGAATGCCCCCGATATTCTCCGAGAACACTGAGACCTGCTGCACGCTCAGCGGGTTCCAACTCGTGCCGTCTTCGAGAGCCGATACCTGAAACTCGTTGGTATTCGCAAACGTGACCACAAAGTAGCCGTCGCAAAACACCACCTTCGACGCAAAGCCCTGCAAGCCGCCCATCGTTCCGCTCAGCGTGCCAGCGGCCAATCCAATCGCGCCGCAGGGCTTTGTAGCGCTCAGGTTGTAGATGTAGAGCTGCCCCGCCGAGCAGATGCAGAGCTGATTACCTGCGCTTCCGTTCACCGCCATCGACACCGGCTTGAAGTCGTTGCCCACCGGCCCAATCAGCGTCGCTACGCCGGCCGCATTGACCAGGTAAAGATTCCCGGCCCCCACAAAGGCAGCCACAGGCGTGCCTGCGCCGTTGC
>Ga0255353_1002152_pt1 | contig 10132 bp, 8 predicted proteins | sample HBST25metaG_FD_189941 | JGI IMG/M metagenome (GOLD analysis project Ga0255353, IMG submission 189941) | Peat soil microbial communities from Stordalen Mire, Sweden - H.B.S.T25 | ecosystem: Environmental > Terrestrial > Soil > Wetlands > Peat | place: Sweden: Norrbotten County, Stordalen Mire...
CCGACATTTTCCGGGTTCGCGGCAATTGGCGGCTTCCACGCGGTTGTATGCTCGCGTCCGACCTCGTAACATAAGCTCCGCGTTCTGGACCCAGGGAGTGCGGCCCGGTGTGGCTGCTGCGGTTGCTGAGGCGGAAGTCGACACCCGACGTCGCGGATGCGTGGGCACCGGCCCGCCAGGCATCGCGAGGCGTTGCCGAGGTCACCCGGCCGATCGAGCTTGTGGACTACGATGCCGTCCGCCCCCTGAGTGCGCGGGACAATTTCCAGCACGATACGGCGCCGGGGTCCGGGATCGGCCCTTTTTCGAGTACCGGCCCCTATGGGCACCGGCGTCGGATGCGCGAACGGCTGATCGAACGTGGCCCGGAGGGGCTCGCGGACTACGAGTTGCTTGAAATGCTGCTGTTCTTTGCCTTCAAGCAAGGCGACACGAAGCCGCTCGCCAAGACCCTGATCAATCGCTTCGGCAGCTATGCCGCGGTGCTCGCGGCGCCGCAGGAAGACTTGTTCAAGGTCCGCGGACTCGGCACCCACAGTGTCGCCGCCATCAAGCTGGTACAGGCGTCGGCGCTGCGCCTGGCGCGTGCCGAGATCATGGAACAGCCGGTCCTGAACAACTGGGATCGGTTGACGGATTACCTCACCGCGGCGATGGCCCGGGAAAAGGTCGAGCAATTCCGCACTCTGTTCCTGGATAGCCGCAACCGCCTGCTGGCCGACGAGGTCATGGGCACCGGCAGTATCAGTCACGCCCCGGTCTACCCGCGTGAGGTCGTCAAGCGAGCCCTTGAGCTGCATGCCACGGCATTGATCCTCGTACACAATCATCCCAGCGGCGACCCCACGCCGTCGCTCGACGATGTGGAGATGACGCACGAGATCCAGAGCGCGGCGCGGATACTCGGCATTACGCTGCACGACCACATCGTCATCGGCAACGGGCGATGGGTCAGTCTGCGCAAGACGGGCGCTCTGTAGACGGCATCGCCGAAGTACCGCAGCCGATCGAGCTTGCGGACGACGATGCCCTCTGGCCCTCCGGCATTCGCCCAACCGGTTGGGCAGTCGCGAAATCACGTCAATGACTTATTCGGCATTGCCGTCGTCCGGCATACCCTCCCCGCGTGATCATTTCAGGCCACGCCGCCTTTGAAAAGATGGGCGAGACCCTGCAATTTGGACAACTTCGAACTGCGGCGTGACTGCTTTACACCCCCGCCGATAAACATCACGGCGACCAAAATAAGGAGCCCTTTGACCACCATCTGTGGCTCTGAACTCATCCCTACCAGGTTCATGATGTTACCCAGCATACCGATGATCAGGCCGCCGATCACCGCACCGATAGGCGTACCCGTCCCGCCCGCAAGCGAGGCGCCACCTACAACCACTGCGGCGATCGAGTCGAGTTCATAGCCCTGGGCAAGCAGGGAACTTCCTTGTGTGAGCTGTGCAGCCAGGATAAGGCCCCCAAGGCCGGTCAACAGCCCGTTCAGCAAATACGCGCTGAATATGCATTTAGCCACCGGCAGGCCAGAAAGGCGCGCGGCCTCGCCATTGCCGCCGATCGCATAGAGCCGCCTTCCAAATGTCGTTTCCCGCATGAAGAAGCCGGCAATAAGCATGACCGCCAGGAATATGATTACCGGGCTCTGAATCGGCCCAATCTTACCGGCGAAGAAACTAACGAAACCATCGTTCGTGATGCCGATCAGCGAGCCCTCCTGCACAAGGTAGGACACTCCGCGCGCAATACTCATCATGGCTAAGGTCGCCACGAAAGGCGTGATGCCCGCCTTGACCACCAGTAATCCGTTAATGGCGCCACACACGCCTGCCGCCACTAATGCCGCGATCGCGGCTACCGTAGCGGGACAGCCTGCCTTCATCAGAACGGCGGCCACGACTGTCGTCAGAGCCGCAATCGCACCGACTGACAAATCGATGCCGCCGGTCACGACCACGAAAAACTGGCCAACAGCGATCACTGATATGACCGCAGAGAACGTCAGTACGTTGCCGACGTTACGCTGCGTCATAAAATAGGGCGACACGATCGACCCCAGGACGAAGGTACCGACCAGGACCCACAGCAAATAACTGTAGAGAACGTGCTTGCGGAAGCCGTGCCACAGGCCTTCCGCAATGCTTGTTGCCTGACTGCTCATCGCGAAGTCTCCGCCCTTGCTTCCCCGCCATAGAGTTTGAGGATGGCCTCTCCATACGGATCTATATCGTTATAACTCAAGTCGCCTACCAATCTACCCCTCGACATGACAAGAACCCGATCACACATAAGAGCTTCTGGCAACTCAGAGCTTATTACGATCACTGACCCACCATTTAGAACGAAGACCTTTATAAGTTCGTATATTTCCTCTTTTGCCCCAATATCGACACCACGAGTAGGCTCAGAAAACAAAAGAATTTTACATTTACTGACAAGCCACTTCGCCAGAACTACCTTCTGTTGGTTCCCTCCACTTAACGTACCAACCGGCTGCTCGTCTCCATATGTACTAACGCGTATGCTGAGAGAGTCGATCATCTCTTTAGTGACACGCCGCTCCTGCCTCCGATCTATGACGGTGAGCCGGCTGAAGGCCGCATGGTTGGCCATCGTTATGTTGCTTTGCACGGACATCGGGAGCACCAACCCCTGCGTCTTTCGCTCATCGGGCAACAATCCGATACCAGCGCGGATTGCCTCAGCCGGGGTCCGGACCCGGACAGGCTTACCATCGACTGCAATCTCGCCAGCCACTCGGCCACGTGCACCGAAGATGCAGGCAGCGAGCTCACTTTGGCCGTTTCCGACCAACCCGCTGATGCCCAGGATCTCGCCACGGTGTAGGTCAAAACTGACGTCATGAACTATGGAGCCATCGTCAACGCCACGCACAGAGAGAACAATTGTCCCATCGCCGCCGCTCCCGAGCCGAGGCTTCCGCTCGCTCCCGGTCGTCTCGCCGACGAGACTGGACTTCAGGTCTCGCCCGATCATCGCGCGGATCAGGTCGGTCGGGTTCGTATCGGCAATCGAATATGTGCCGACTTTGCTGCCATTGCGCAACACCGTCGCCACGCCGCACAATTCTTGGACCTCTTCCAGTCGATGCGAAATGTAAATGAGGGCAAGGCCTCGGGTTTGCAGGACTCTGAGTACTTCAAACAGCCGTGCGACATCGGCTTGTGGCAATGTCGCAGAAGGTTCGTCCAGCAACACGACCTTGGCGTTGCGGTGCAACGCCTTTGCCAGCTCCACGCCCTGCTTTTGGGCAACACTCAACGTCTGGACAGGACTATCGACATCGACTGGAAAGCCAACCCAGTCCATGGCATGGACCGCCTCATCTCTGAGTTGCCGCCAGCGCACTTTGCCGAAACGATTCACTGGCATGTCGCTGACAAAAATGTTCTCGGCGACTGAGAGCCCGGGGACGAGACTGAGTTCTTGAAAGATCGTGAAAATACCAGCCCGCTGCGCGTCCTGCGGTGTCCGGAGCACAACCTCGTGCCCGTTCAGCAGCACCGCTCCGGAATCGGGCTGCTCTGCCCCGGACAGAAGCTTGATCAGCGTCGACTTGCCGGCGCCATTCTGACCGAGAAGCGCATGGATTTCTCCCTGGTGGACCTCGAGGTTACAGCAATCGAGTGCCTTCACGCCGGGGTAGGCCTTGCTCAGCCCTCTGACTTCTAAAACAACGTCGCTGTTCGGTTTGGAGCTTTGCTTTCGGCCAACACAAACCGCCGGCCCTGCCTGCTTAGCGAGCCGCGCTTCAGTTGATGCGAGCATATCTTCTTTCTTCACTGGTAGTCGAGTGACAGTCCATGACTCGTGACGACCTCGCGCAACGGCTGCATGTCAGCAGCCTTGAGAGGCTGCAGATCCGCCAGCTCGTACACTCGTCCTATGTCGCGGTACTTACCACGGCCAAGCCGGTGGTACGGCATGAGCTCGTACGTCGAAACGCCAGGCATTTGTCGGCACACGAAATCGGCAATCCCCGCGATCGCATCGGCGTCGGTTACACCGGGAATGACTGGGGTACGAACGACGACGGTCCCGCGTTTCTGGCGCATGTACTCGGCGATGCGTGGCGCGTTTTCGAGAATCAAATCGTTGCCTTGCCCAGTCAGCTCTTTATGACGTTTTCCGTCGAGGTGTTTTATGTCTAAAAAGACGAAGTCAACAAACTCCAGGATAGCCTCGTAGTTCTTCCACGGCGCAAAGCCACAGGTTTCTATCGCAACGTGTAGCCAAGCGTCCTTCGATGCCCGCGCCAACGCCATGAGAAAACTGAACTGGCTCATCGGTTCGCCGCCGGTGAACGTGATGCCACCGCCGCTCTCCTCGTAAATGAGTCTATCCTTCAGAACTTCCTGCAGTACCTCCTCAACCGCCATCATCGGCCCGATGGCCTTGCGACCGCCACCATAGCATCGAGCGAGACAAGGAAATGGACTAGAGGCTACGTAGCACTTCGCGGCACACACGTTACGGTCAGTATGCATGCCATCTGATGTCATGCTGATTGCGCCATGCGGGCATAGTTCGACGCAACGGCCGCAGCCAATACATTTATCAACGAAATATGCAAGCTCCGTGTGCTGTTCCTGTGACTCGGGGTTGGAGCACCAAGCGCAGCGCAACGGGCATCCTTTAAGGAACACGTTTGTACGAATCCCCGGACCGTCGTGAAGGCTCCAGCGTTGAATGTCGAAGACCCTGCCGCTACGGAGTTCTGTATGCGGAACGGCAACCATTATACGTCTCACTTCAAGTCGACGAACCGTCGAGCAAAAATGAAGAAAAGTCGCTCAAGTCGGCACACGGGGGCGGAGAGCGGTGCCCCCCGCCCCTGGAAATTGCCTATTGTAGCCGTTCTTCTGTACGCTCGATGATATCCTGCTGCACGGTCTTGTCCAGCCCAACGAAATAGGCAGAATATCCCGCAACACGGACAATCAAGCTACGGTATTTCTCGGGGTCCTGCTGGGCTGCTTCGAGCGTGGCACGGCTTACCACGTTGAACTGCAGCTGCATCCCGCCACGCGAGAAATAGTAGTCGAGAAGATTAACCAGCCGCTTCAGGCCAACCGTACCCGAAGGTGCGACGATGGCGGACTTGACCGCGGCCCGAATGGGAAGCTTCTCAGCCGCGACCGCCTGCATCATGTCTTGCATAACCTTTGTAACCTCCTTGCTATGAAGTGAATCGCTTTGACAATTCAGTTCCTCAGGTCCTGGGGTGACAGTTTCATATTGTACAGAGAGCCCTCTGAAAGCAGAACCAGACGAAGTTTCGAGACAGAGTTCAGCGCCGCAGTCGGGCCCAACGTGTCCGAACCGCGGAATGGAGACTGCCCGTCAGCCAGCGGCGTGCCGGCCGTCCGGCCGTCGGGGAGCGCGCCGACCACGTGACCGAACGGCGTGTTCGACGACACGGTCGTCGTCGATGCCTGGAAAATCCCGCCGATCGGCCCGCGCCCATAGCGGGTGTTCTTGTACTTGGGGAATTCCTCGCAGACCAACGCCAGCGCGTCGCGGGCGATGAAGTCCACCTCGTCGTCATCGTTGCCGTATTTCGGCACCGACAAGCACATCTGACGAATCTCGGGACCGGTCGGGTCCGTGGCCCGGTCGTCGAAGTTCGTCCGCATGGCGTGCAGCAGCTGTGCACCCGTCAGCAGCTTCTTGTCGAACACCAGGGACTTAATGGCATAAAGGCTGTTCGCGACATTCGCCAGGCCGATCGTCTGCTGGCCCGTGAAGTCATACTTCGCCCCGCCACGCTTGAGCGATAGGCCGCGCTCCAGCGTCGTCTCCGGGCACGCCACCACGCCGCTCAGCGGCTCGTCGATATACTCCTCGTACGTCCGGTCGATCGCGTTATCCAGGATGACCTGCAGCCGTATGTAGTAGAGTGCCTGTTCGGTGAACGCCTGCCAGATTTCGTCGTAGCTCGCGAACGACGACAGGTCCTTGCCGCCGCTGTTCGGATGCAGCGTCACACCGGAGATTGGGTCGTGGCCATTGTAGAGCGCCATCTCCATGCATTTCGCGAGCGAATACCACGCTCCGCCCGTGCGTCCGCCTCGCCGGCCAGCGGGACCGGGCTCGGCGCAGCCGACGATGCAATAGTCGGCTGCGTCCTTATACGAGTAGCCACGGTTCATCAGCGCCGCGATGTACATATCGTCGTTGGCGACCGCCGGGAAGCCCGTGCCGAGCCGGATCGTCTCGGCCACCTTCATCTTGTACTTCTCCGGCGCGGTCTTGTGCCAGCGGGCGTAGTGCGACGGCTGCACCGTCCGCGTATTCTGAATCGCGTCGAGCACCAGATAGGTTACCTCGTTGGTAGCATCCGCTCCGGTCTCCGGGTCCGTCCCCCCGATCGTCAGGTTCTGGAAGATTGGCTTGCCGCGGAAGAACAGAGTGTCGTCCCAGCTCCTCACCCGCTCAACCACCGAGAGCATGACAAAGAAATTCTGCAGCAGCTCCAGCGCGCCGTCACGGGTGAGGCGACCGGCGTTCAGATCCCGCTCGTAGAGTTCGTTCATCACCTGGTCGAACCGGCCGAGGCACACCGCTTGCGCATTATCCTCGACCTGCACCGCGAACTGGATGAAGGTGATCGCCTGCAGCGCCTCGTGGTAAGTCCGGGCGGGGTTTTCGGGCACCCAGCGCGCGATCTCCGCCATGTGGAGAAGTTCCTGCTTGCGTGCCGGATCGATCTCCTTTGCGGCTTCCACCTCGGCGAAGTCGGCATAGCGGTGCGCCCAGTCGATCACCGCTTGGCACGAGATCACGACCGCATCGTAGAACGCCCTCTGCTCGAGACTTTCCGGCGCGGCAAAATCAAGCGCCGCACGCTTCTCCTGCGCGGTACGAATGACATAGCCGAGTCCATGCTCGATGTGCCACTTGTACGGCACGGCGAAGTGGCCATCGCCGCCGTGCACGTAATTGAGCTCGTTGAGCGCGCCGATCTTGTCCTGGGCGATCAGCACCTCCTTGGGGAGGCGCGCGTAGACCCGGCCTTTGTGGGTATGCGGCCGCCAGTAGTCGATGATCGTCGTGAGTTCCGGCAGCCACGTCTCGTCGATCATGAACTTGTCGGCGGGACGCTCCGGCGGATAGTACGGTTTCTTCTGGAAGATTTCCTGCTCCAGGAAGTCGACGGTGAACTCCGGGAACAGCGGCGAATAGTTCGGCTTGCTGGCCAGATTGCCCAGCAGCAGGCTGCCTGGCAATACATACAGGCTAATATGCTTCAGGCTGTGCTCCAGGCCCTTCGCCCGGCGTAGGATCTCCGGCAGGCGCTCGGTCTGTTTGTAGGATTCGGTAAAGTAGCGGGCACGCTCAATGCAGATGCCGGCCTGCACGGAGTTCACATACTCCAGCATCCGCTCGATCCGCTGCGTCCGCACAGCCGGTGTCTCGAACTGATAGTTGAATGGTCGAACAGTTTGCTCTTGAACCATAGCTACAGCCTCTCAATGTCAAACCCTGTCGACTAGCAGCAAGGAAGGCATGCTTCGCTCGCCTTCCTTGCTGCCGCCGCGTCATTCGCCGGCTGGCCTATTGAACGGCGTCGACAAGGACTTTCGACGGATCATAGTACTTAGCTGCGTTCTGCGCATTGAAAGCGACCGTATCGACGAATACGGTCCCCTCCGGGGCATGCCCGCTCGCTGCTCGGATTGCCATATCGACGGCGGCAATTCCCTGCCGATACGGCTCGTTGGTGGTCAGAGACTGAACCGGGCCGTTCGGATCATCCATCATCTCCTTGACGGTCGTTTGGTAACCGTCGTACTCGCCCATTACGACGTTGTCCCAGATCCCGGCGGCCTTCAGGGCCTGAGTAATTCCTGCGAGCATAACGTCGCTCTCGCTGAAGATCACTTTAAGGTCAGGATTGGCGGTCGCGATGTCGCGCATTACGGGCATGGCGTCATTGGGAATCCAATGGCCATAGCGCATCGGCAAATAGGTCAATTTGACTCCCTTGCCCGGGTTGTCATCGAGCCACTTCTGGTAGCCTTTCTGGAAGCCGGTACCACGAAGTTCACTCAAGACGTCGCCAGGATACCCGCCAATTATTACCGCCTTGCCAGCCTTTTCGTTCGGGTATTTCTTAGCGACCGCAGGAGCGAGCAAGTAGCCACCACGCGCACCCGCCGCCACTTGGTCTTCGACGACATACCCATAAATGCTTTTGAGCAGAGAGTCGTCGAGCGCGCAGTTCACAGCAACGACGGGGATCTCCGCCTCTTTCGCTGTCTTAATCGACTGCGAGAGTCCGAGCGGATCGTTCGGGTTGATGATGATCGCGTCTACCTTCTTGAGGATGAAGGTGTTCACGTCAGCGTTCTGGCGAACCGTATCGCCGTTAGCATCCAGCACCTGGAGCTGGACGCCCTTCTTGGCTGCCTCATCGCTGGCGCCCTGGATAAGGGTCTTCCACCAATCGCTGCCAGCAACTCTCCGCTGGGACAGGCCAATCACAACCTGCTTGTTCGGAGTGGCCGCAGCAGCCCCTCCAATGGAAGGTATCGCCAAGGCAAGGGCAAGGCCTATGGCGACAAGGGCCGTCTTATTCATTACTAGCATCTCCTCACTCATCGACTTATTCGACTTGGGAAGGTTCAGACACAGGACTAGCGTATCGGAACTTCCTGTATGTGGAATACGTTAGCATCACGTTCACGCCGACGCTAGGTTAGATTTGGCTATTTACATGGACAATCGTGCTATGGCCCTTACGCCAATTTCGCAGCAAACCGGGGCCGGTGAACGGATAGGACGAGGGTGATGCAAAAGGTGACATGGAAGAGGCGTTCATCGCGAGGCTAGCCTGAAGGGCGGTCTGAAGCCGTCTTGAGAATTCACTTTGCCCGTGACGGCTCGGCGGAGCGCCCGGTCCACGACAGGCGCGGCGTGCTGGCGGGCCACCCACGCCAGGCCCGCCCGCGACAGCGAGGCCGCCTCGGCGGCGTTTGCGTGCAAGTGCAGCACCCCGGCAGCCAGTCCGGCCGGGTCCGTCCGCACGTAACGGCGGAGCGATCGCGACAACGGTATGGCTTCCGCGGCGACCGGCGACATCACGCACGGCACCCCCGCCGCGAGACTGTCCAGCACTTTCCCCTTCACCCCGGCGCCGAAGCGCAGCGGCGCCACGCTCACCCGCACCTGGCTCCAGAACGCGTCCGCGTCCTCCACCTGCCCCAGCACGACCGCGCCACGCGACAGCGCCTCGACACGCAGCCCTTCCGGCATGCCACTGCCGGCGAGCACGCAAGGGATCGTCGGGTCGACGCCGCGGATCAGCGGCATGATGGCACGCAGCAGCACTTCGGCGGCATCGCGATTCGGCGCGTGTCCGTAACTGCCGATGAACCCCACGCCGCGCCGGCACCCGACCGGCACTGTTGCCGGCCGCGACGGCACCTCCCACGGCACCACGTACACCCGTGGCAACGCGGCATTGCGGGCCAGCAGCCCCGCTTCCACCGTCGAATGCGTCAGCACCGCATCCGCCATCCGGCACGCGGCCAGTTCCGCGGCCGCGAGATGGCCGGATATCCGGCCATGATGCACCGCCGCCTCGCGGGCCTCGCGCAGCGAAGCCAGATCGGCCAGCGCGAACATCACCCGCACCCCGGGATTGAGCGCGCGCACGGTCTCCGCCCAACGCGCCATCACCGGCAGCCGATGCAGGTAGGCCAACCGCACCTGTCCGGCGGTGGACCGCAGCAACGCTGCCACGTCGGCGTCGGCCGCGAAGGCTACCTCGAAGCCGAGGCGGCGCAGGCTGGCCATGTGGCTGAGCGCCACCGCGCTGCCAGCGTCACGCGCCGGCTCCGGCGTGGCGGCGTCCAGGAACAGCGCCAACGGGGCGCCGTGGTCGGGCCGTTGTATCGCCGGTACGGGCCGGCGCCGGCACCATAGGCGCTAAAATAGGTCGCGAACGGGGTATGTGATGTGAGGTTGTCGTTTTCGCGGAGCGTTGGCGAGGTGGCGATGAACCATGGGGTGCGCGACCACGATGCTGGCGAGGGAGAGTGGGCCGCGGACGATACCCAGCAACACCATCAGGACGGTCTTCTGCACGGCCCAAAGT
>Ga0255353_1002158_pt1 | contig 10108 bp, 10 predicted proteins | sample HBST25metaG_FD_189941 | JGI IMG/M metagenome (GOLD analysis project Ga0255353, IMG submission 189941) | Peat soil microbial communities from Stordalen Mire, Sweden - H.B.S.T25 | ecosystem: Environmental > Terrestrial > Soil > Wetlands > Peat | place: Sweden: Norrbotten County, Stordalen Mire...
GCCATCGAAAACGCGCGCGACGTGGCCTGCATTCAGCAACTGACCATTACCGACGACACCACCAGCCTGCACAACGTGCGCCATTTGTACAACGTGCTGGACCGCGAATTGCGACGCTCAAAAAAAACACGGTTGCCCGTAAGCCTGGCGTTCCTTGACCTGGATCGGTTCAAGCTGGTGAACGACGCACACGGACACCTTGTCGGCAGCGAACTGCTGGCGCTGACCGGACAAAGGCTTCAGGAGTTGAGCCGCAAACAGGATTTGTGCTTTCGCTACGGCGGCGACGAGTTCGTGATCCTGATGCCGGAGACCGATGCCGTAGCCGCTCTCGAGCAGGCGAAGACCATGCATCGCGCCCTGATGGAAACGCAGTTCCGCATGAAGAACGGGCTGAAGCTGAATGTGAGCGCCAGCGTAGGCCTGGCCTCCGCGCCCGACGACGGCATCCAGGTGCATGCCGTCGTCGGTACGGCCGACGCGCGCATGTATGCGGTGAAGAGCCATGGGCGCGGCCATGTGCGCGGGGCGTAAGTGAATGCGGCCCTCGGTTATTTCTTCGTATCTCCGCCAATCTGTATGACGACGTACCTGGCGGGACCGGCCCCCACATTTTTTACGGCGTGCAGGGTTCCGAAAGCTACATAAATGATGCTGCCCACTCCGGCGCGCTCGACCTTGCCGTCGTGCTCGAACTCGAGAGTGCCTTCCTCGACGACGATCACTTCCGAGTGCTGGATGCGGTGCGCGGGGTTGGGCGCGGCCCCGGCAGGCTGCGTGGTCTCGTGCACTGCCACGGACTCGCCAGTGGTCAGCGTGCCGCTGAAGACATTGCGCCCCACGGAGCCGTTGGGTGAGGTCTTCGCGGGCGTGTCGTTGAGGGAGAATACTCGCGCGGTGGCGAGGGGGTTCGTGCCGGCCGATTGGGCGGCAGAGCTCGTAACGGCGCATGCGAGGAGCCATCCGGCCAGGACAAGTCGTTTCATCGGGACCTCTCATTGACAACGCAAAAATGTGGCCTGTGTCCGACTCGATCAGGACCTCGGCTTTAAATCACTCCGTCCAGATTGCGGAGTTGCAACAATAAAAGCAGGACATTGCCGCAATGGTCAATTCCGCTCAGACCTCTGGAAGTAACGGAACTACAAACGTGATAGCACTCAAAGCCGCAATTTAATCTTTAGCGCGTGAAGGTGCATGAAGCAAAGGAGAACGATATGCCACAGTTCGGGTCACCCTTTTCAGAGTTGGCGAACGGCAGAAAACTCACGGACGAGGAACTCGTGAGAGCGATTCGCTTTATGGTCGCCTCTGAGTACGAAGCGACTCAGATGTATATGCAGCTTGCAGAGTCAACCGAAAACAAACTTGCCGTGGCAGTGCTCAAAGACATAGCGGACGAGGAGCGTGTTCATGCGGGAGAGTTTCTGAAGCTGCTGTACGCGCTTGCTCCCGACGAAGAGGCGCTCTATGCCAAGGGGGCTAAAGAAGTGGCAGAAATGGCGAAATCGCAACTTCAGTTGACAACGTAGGTAGCGCAGGAACTCAAGCTGCTTTGCACCGGGGCTGACTGCTCAGTCGCGTGGTGTTGCTACCGTGTGGGTGCTCCCGTTGTAAATTAGTGCCGGCGCTGCACGACCGTGGAGATTCTTAATGAATTCGCGGAAGCTCATCTATCTTGGCCTCGCTTTGGTTGGGGTGTTTTCTGTGGTTCGAGCGGTATTCGGTGAGGTTCCCCTGGAATCCGTCCCGAAGGTTGACCTTAGCCGCTACACGGGACGCTGGTTTGAAATCGCAAGGTATCCCAATCGCTTCGAGCGCAAGTGCGACAGCAACGCGACGGCGACTTATTCCCTCCGTTCTGACGGCAAAATCAGCGTGGTGAATACCTGCAAGACTCGGGAAGGCAAGCTAACCCAAGCGAACGGCTGGGCTCAGGTTGTTGACCGGAAGACCGGGTCAAAGCTTAAGGTGACATTCTTCTGGCCGTTCTTTGGGGATTATTGGATTATCGACCTGAGCCCGAACTACGAGTACGCTGTAGTCGGCGAACCGAGCCGGAAGTATCTATGGATTTTGAGCCGCACTGCGAAAATGGATGACAAGCTTTATGCCGAAATTACAAGCCGCCTGGCGGCCAAGGGCTACGATACCACCAAACTAGAGCGGGGAAGGCAGACCGATTAACGCAGGTTGCCGATGGGTTCTGCGGATAGGCTGCCCAAGCAAATACTCGAACATTGCCTATCGGGCACCATTCTCGTTTGCATTGCAATCAGACTCGCCCAGGATCCAGCCTTCGCGCCCTGCATCGTTAGATGTCGAGATTCTTTACGTCCAGCGCGTTGTCTTCGATGAATTTGCGGCGAGCTTCCACGTCTTCGCCCATGAGAGTGGTGAAGATGGCCTCGGTTTCTGCAATGTCCTCGAGCTTCACTGAGAGCAAGGTGCGGTGCTCGGGGTCCATGGTGGTTTCCCAAAGCTGCGTGGCCGTCATCTCGCCCAGGCCTTTGTAGCGCTGCACCTGGTAGTCCTTCTTGCCTTGCTCCACGATGTAGGCGAAGAGCTCGCGGGCGGTCTGCTTTTCTACCGGCTCACGCAGGTTGCGTGCGGTGCGAGCGGGAGTCTTGGTTTCAGTCTTGGCCTCGGCGCCTTCCGTTTCTTCCTCGTCGTCCGATGCGGCCGCGGCAGTTTTGACCGCATACTCCACCAGGAAAGGCGGCTCGAGAAACTCTTTGATGAGCGAGTACTTCGCCATCATCTGGCGGAATTCGGGGCTGGAAGCGAGCGTCCAGTCAATGCAACGCGTGGCGCCCTGGGCGTCGGTATAGCAGACGGACCAGGTGTGGTGCTCCTCGTCCTCCACCGGCTTGTTCACCTTGAACTGGAACTCATCGGCAAGCTCAACCAGCTTCGCGTGCAGATCGGCAATCTTGTCGGGAATTCCTTTGCCGTCCTTTGACGAAAAATCGGCGCGATTCTTCAGCTCGGCGCGGGCCAGCATCTCGGTCAGTTTTTCGTTGCGGATGCGCTTGTCCACTTTCTCCACAAAGCCGAGATACTCATTGAGGGTGGCCATGAAGCGTGTGAGTTCGGCGCCTTCGATGCGGCTCGCGGTCTCTCCGTGGCGCACCACCATGCCTTCCGACGCGCGCTTCACCATCACCTTCACAAATTCGCGGTCGTCCTTGATGTACTGCTCAAAGCGCCCTTTCTTGATCTTGTAAAGCGGCGGCTGCGCGATATACACATGATCGCGCTTGATGAGCTCGGTCATGTGGCGGAAGAAGAACGTGAGCAGCAAGGTGCGAATGTGGGAGCCGTCCACGTCGGCGTCGGTCATCAGGATGATTTTTCCGTAGCGGACCTTGGCCGGATCGAAATCGTCCTTGCCGATGCCGCACCCGAGCGCGGTGATCATGGCGCGAATTTCTTCGTGCCCGAGCATCTTGTCGTAGCGCGCCTTCTCCACGTTCAGAATCTTGCCCTTGAGCGGCAGGATAGCCTGGAACTTGCGATCGCGTCCCTGCTTGGCTGTGCCGCCGGCCGATTCGCCCTCCACCAGGTAGAGTTCGCAGCGTTCGGGATTGCGCTCGCTACAGTCGGCCAGTTTACCGGGCAAGCCGCCACCATCGAGCGCGCCTTTGCGCCGCGTCAGGTCGCGCGCCTTGCGGGCCGCCTCGCGTGCGCGGGCCGCTTCAATCGCCTTGTTGATAATGCGGCGCGCCACAGGAGGATTCTGCTCGAGATACATTCCCAGGCGCTCGTTGACGAAGGCCTGCACGGTGCCGGCGATGTCGGAGTTGAGCTTGCCCTTGGTCTGGCCTTCGAACTGCGGCTGCGACAGCTTCACGCTCACCACAGCCACCAGGCCCTCGCGCACGTCGTCGCCGCTCAGGCTTTCTTTTAGATCTTTGAACAGGCCCATCTGCTGGCCGATGAAGTTGATGGTGCGCGTGAGCGCCGCGCGAAAACCGGAAAGATGCGTGCCGCCGTCCACGGTATTGATGTTGTTGGCGAAGCTGAACACCGTCTCGGAATAGCTGTCGTTGTATTGCAGCGCGATGTCGATCTCGACGTTGTCGCGCGACGCTTCCATGACGATGGGCTTGTCGTGCAGCACACTCTTGCCGCGATTGAGGTGCTTGACGAACTCGGAGATGCCGCCGGCGTAACGGAATTCGGCGCGGCGCGCTTCCCCGGTCTTGGGGTCGGCGGTGCGCTCGTCAGTCAGCGTAATCTCCAGGCCCTTGTTGAGGAAAGCCATCTCGCGCAGGCGCTGGGCCAACGTGTCGTAGTTGAACTCGGCGGTGACGAAGATGCTCTTGTCGGGCAGGAAGTGCACCTTGGTGCCGCGGCGCTTGCTGGTGCCGGTCTTCAGCAGTTTCGAAGTGGGAACACCCTTCGAGTAGCTCTGCTCGTAGGTGTGGCTGGCCTCGCCCGGCCTTTCCGGACGCCAGATCTCCACCTCGAACTCCTCGCTCAACGCATTCACGCAGCTCACGCCCACCCCGTGCAGGCCGCCGGAGACTTTGTACGTTGAAGCGTCGAATTTGCCGCCGGCGTGCAGCTTGGTGAGCACCACTTGCGCGGCCGGCAACCGGTCGCCGCCTGGCAGATCCATCATGTCCACGGGAATGCCGCGGCCGTCGTCCACAACGGTGATGGAGTTGTCCACATGGATGACGACGTCGATCTTCGTGGCGTAGCCCGCCAGAGCCTCATCCACAGAGTTATCGACAACTTCGTAGACCAGGTGATGCAACCCCATTTCGCCGGTCGAGCCGATGTACATGGCTGGGCGCAAGCGTACCGCTTCCAGTCCTTCGAGAACCTTGATGTTCTCGCCGGTGTAGCTATCGTTGTCGCCGTGCTGCATGGGGGTGCTGCTCACAACATCAGTCGCCATAGAATTCCGTTCGCAAGGTGTGCCAAATCGAGGGTCACCGGAGAAGTTTTCCGGACGCTGGAGAGCGAATACCGCGTTTCCAGAGTTGCTGAACACCGGAACCGGGTTGCCAAGTGACGTTTTCCTTAAGAAAACGCCTCCCTTCGCTGCCGGGCTTGTCAACTCTGGAACCGCTCTAACCGCTTGAAAAACCGAGGTGATCAGGCCCGTTTGCCTAGGCTTATTTTACCATGCGGCCGAGGCGGAGGGAGGGAGCGGATAAAGGCGTGCACGAGATTACCAAGAGCATCTGGACGCTCGCGCGGTGTGACGTTAGTACCCATTACACGTTATTCCTCTGTAACCTTATGAAAAAACTAGACTTAGACAAAGAATTACGATATGTTTTCTGCATAGAGAGAGACGGCCTCCCCCCGAGCTCAAGCTCTATGAGGTTACCAAAGATGAATTCTGCCATTCGCGTGTTCGCCCTGCTCGTCGCTATCGCTGGCCTGGCCGCGGCTTCCTTTGCCCCAGCCGCCACCCAAACCCTGTCCCGGCACGCCTCGATGTCCCAGAGCGGCCCGGGGCCAGACCTTCCCGGCCCCCCGCCCTGCTCAGAGACCGATACCTGCTTTGTGCAGTCGGCATCGATTCGCTGATTCCATTGGGCGCGTTGCTGCATCGACTACCTAACACGAAAGTGCCAACAACGCGTTCCCCTTTTGTGTTTGGGACTTTAGGCTGATTGGAGCTATCCTTAAGGTCATTCACAGGATCGCTCCGCAGCCTAATGCATCCAAACTTCGCAATGTCGGCGATGAACGCGGCAGAGTTTCTTCTCTGGGCCGTGCTCGCTTATCTTTTCTGGAGCAAAGGGCTGCGTCGCCGTTTCCCGGCGATGGGTTACTACCTGACGCTGCGCGCGATCTCTACGCCGATCTTGATGTTTGTGCTCCACGAAGGTTCGCTGCCCTGGGACCGCGCCGATCGTATCGTTCTACACAAAATCTATATTTTCGGCTTTTTTGGAACCTACCTTGCGAGTATCGTCCTGCTATTCTTCATCTGCATTGAGATTTTTCGCTCGGCTCTGGCAGCGTTCCCCGGCATTACCAAGCTTGCCATCGTGATTTTCCGCTGGGCGGCTGTGGTTTCTGTGATCGTGAGCCTGTCGTCGATCTCCTATGCGAATAAGGGCCTTAACATCATTGCGGACATTTCCTATGCCCTCATGCACTCAGTCAGCGTTCTCGAGCTGTGTCTGCTGGCTTTCCTTTGCTTGTGCATGAATGCGCTGCGCCTGACGGTGCGCGATTTGGCCTTTGGCATCGCGCTCGGTTTTGGCGTGATGTCGTCGGGAGACTTCATCCTCGCTGCCTGGAGTTCTCGCATCGTTTCTCTCAACGATCCGGTGGAGTTCATCTACGAGTCGCTGATTCTGGCGACCCTGACCATCTGGATGATTTACTGCTTCCTGCCGGAGCCCACCCGCAAGCCTATCCTGATGCCGGCGAACTCGACGATTTATCGCTGGAACGAAATCGCATCCGCTCTGGGCCACACCGGAACCAGGGTCGCCGTGCAGCAACCTGCCAACAGTTTCTTCCTTTCCGATGTGGAGCACGTGGTTGAAAAGGTGCTGGCGCGGAACATGAAGGGACGCGAGTCCGAGACGTAAAAACGGGGACTAAGGGACTAAGGGACTAGGGACTAAGGGACTAGGGACTAAGGGACTTGAAATACCAAAGGCCTCGGCGATTGCCGAGGCCTTTGGTATTGAAATGCGCTCGACTACCGCTTTCCTACTCCGCTGTGGACGGCTCGATCGAGGCGAAGCGTCCGTGGCGTCCGCGGTCGGTGAACACCACGCGGCCGGTGACCTTGGCAAAAAGCGTGTCGTCGGAGCCAATGCCCACATTGGGGCCCGGCTTGATGCGCGTGCCGCGCTGCCGCGAGATGATGGTACCGCCTGTGATCAGCTCGCCCGCAAAGGCCTTTACGCCCAGCCGCTGCGCGTTTGAATCGCGTCCATTTGTGGAACTGCCTCCACCTTTTTTATGTGCCATTGCCGAATCCCCTTTTCAATCAGCTAACAGCTTTCAGCCGTCAGCTATCAGCTAATTCGTTTCAAAAATCCGCCGCTCCGGCCCCAGCAATGAAAAGCTGAAGGCTGAGAGCTGAAAGCTATTTCTTGCCGTCGTAGGTCACGCCGTCGGCCTCAATGGCCTGGATGCGCACCTCGGTAAAATTCTGCCGATGTCCCTGCAGCTTCTTGTATTGCTTCTTGCGCTTGAAATGGAAGACCAGGATCTTGTCGCCGCGACCCTCGCCAACGATCTCCGCGGTCACCTTGGCGGTTGCGGGCTTGACCAGGGTTCCCGGCTCGCCGGAAACCGCCAGCACGTCACTGAACTCAACGGTGGGACCGCCGGTCACGGTTTCGATCTTCAACACGTCTCCCGGAGCCACGCGATATTGCTTGCCCCCGGTGCGAATGACTGCGTACATAACAGAACCTTCCTCGCTCAGGCTTCTTGAGCCAGGCGCATAACTCAAATCCGTGTGCTCGATTGGGGCGGATACAGAAGACTGCATCGGGAGGCGGCCGCACAAGCCGGGGCAGAGAGCCCTCAAAACATCCCGCGCACCCGCAACGGGGGTGCATCGCCAAACCATTTGATTTTATCGTCAAACCGCGGGCCGGGTCAATGCGCAGTGGGGGGCATGGTGCAGCAACGAATTCCAGGTCGCTATACTGCCTCCATGCAGCCTGTCAGCGTCGTGGTGACGGAACTCAACGAGATTGAGGACATTGGCAGAGTGGTGTCGAGCCTGCTCGCGCAGGTTCCTCCGGCTGCGGAAGTGATCATCGTCGACGGTGGCTCGACGGACGGCACCTGGGAGTGGCTTGCTGCTGCCGCGGCAAAGGATCCGCGCCTGGTGGCGATCCGCGACGAATCGTGCAGCCTGAAATTCTCGGCCGGGCCGGTCTCGCGCGGGCGCAATGTGGCCATTCAGGCGGCAAAATCCGGCCTCATCGCCTGTGCCGACGCCGGCTGCACTTATGCGCCCGATTGGCTCCTGAATTTGACTGCGCCGCTGGTTGGCAGCGAGGCGGAATACGCGCTGGGCGGATCGTGCCTCGACGCGAGCGGTTGCACGGTGTGGGACGTAGCGTCGGCGCCCTTCTTCAGCATTCGCCTTTCGCCCACGGAGCCGACCAAGTCGTGCACCGCGCGGTCGATGGCGTTTACCAAAGCGCTGTGGGAACGCATTGGCGGATTTCCCGAGCAGGTGCTGGTCGGCGAGGACACGTTATTCGATTTCGAGGCGCGGCGGCAGACAAAGCCGGCCTTCATTGCGAACGCCAAGGCGCATTACCGGCCGGGAAACACTTTCCGTTCGGCCTGTCGCCAGATGGCGCGCTACGCGCTCAGCGACGGCCAGGCGGGTGTGCGCTGGAGCCGTCTCTTCCGCAATGCGGGGCGTTGCGTGCTGGAGGTGCTGGCGTTTGCCAGCCTGCGTTGGACCTTCGTTCCCTTGTTGGTGATTCTCGCGCTGGAAGCGTGGTTTGCCTTCCACAGCGACTGGAGGCATCTCGTCCGTTTTGGCGTCAGGGCCGTGCTGGCACGGTTTGCCTTTTCCGTCGCCGTACCTTGGGTGGTGGCCGTAAACCAGATACGCGGACGCTTTACGAAGCAGCCGCTTACCAACCGGCAAAATGCGGGGACGGGGGACTAAGGGACTAAGGGACTAGAGATCGATGCCTCTCACACGCGTGCCGGGACAACGTAGAACAGAATCGCGATGTAGTGGGCGATGCTGCCGGCAAGCACGAAGACGTGCCACGCGGCGTGGAAGTAGCGGATCCGGTCGAGAGCGAAGAAGACCACGCCCAGCGTATATGCCAGGCCACCGGCGCCCAGCCAGAGCATGGCGTGCCAGCCGATGTCCCGAACAAGCGGCCCTGCGACAAAAACGATCAGCCAGCCCTGAATCAGATAGATGGCCGTGGAGATCACCGCGAGGCGGCCTCTCGTGAAGTGATCCATGGCCACGCTTTTGGCCACCACCCCGGCCAGGGCCAGCGCCCACTCCACGCCAAACACAGTCCAGCCCATGGTGCCGCGCAAAGACACGAGCGTGAAGGGCGTGTACGTGCCCGCGATGAGCACGTAGATCGACGAGTGATCGAGAACGTGAAAGACGTAGCGGGCGCGGGTACGCACCAGCGAGTGATAGAGCGTGGAACAGAGATAGACCAGCACCAGCGAACCCGAAAAAATGGAGCAGCAGACAATCAGCCGCGCCGAGCCGCGCGTGGAAGCAACGATGAGATACACCGCTCCGGCAATGGCGAGCGCGGCGCCGATGCCGTGGGTGATGGCGTTGGCCAGAATGTCGCCCAGATTCGAGTGGGGGTGCGCAAAACGTTCCACAAAACGATCATAGCCCGGCGCTCGCGAGGGAAACGAAGCGGGCTGTCTCCGTTCCGAATCAGAACGCGCAGCAACGATGGGAATTTCCGTTCCGGCTTGCCGGTGCGATGCGCGCATCGCTCTTGAGGTCCGATCCGAGCAGAACTAATGTTCAATGCATGTCCGGCGCTTTGGAGAATTTGCCGGCAGTGAGGCGGCCAAGGTCGATGGCGGATGCGGTTGAACTTCCGCGGCACGAGGGGAAGCGCATGGGAGCGGCGAATCGGCAGCAATCGGCCCGGCAACCACCGGCTGATCTCTCAGGCCGCTTGACCGAGATTGCGCGCGGCTACCAGCGAGTTCTGGAGCGGAACCCTACGCAACCCGCGGCGCTGGTTGGCATGTGCCTGGTGGCGCTGGCCAGCCGCCAGGCCGAGGCTGCTGTGCAGATGGCGTCTGCCGCTGTAGCTTCTGCGCCGGAGATGGTCGCGGCATGGGTCGCTTTGGGGCAGGCGTTGAAGGCCGCTACGCGGCATGAGGAGGCAGCGAAAGCCTACGAGCGCGCCATTCGGCTCGATGGCATGAATGCGCTGGCGCGCCTCGGCCTCGGCGAGCTGAAGATCGCGGCAGGTCTTCCGGAAGAAGCTGTCGTTGAGTTCGAGCTCGCGCTCAAGCGCCGCCCGGCGCTGGTTGCGGCGCACCTGGGGCTGGGCAATGCGCTCGCATTGCTGGGACGGAATGAGGAGGCACTGGAAAAGTACGAGGCCGCACTCGCGTTGCGCCCGCGCCTGCCGGAGGG
>Ga0255353_1002179_pt1 | contig 10037 bp, 9 predicted proteins | sample HBST25metaG_FD_189941 | JGI IMG/M metagenome (GOLD analysis project Ga0255353, IMG submission 189941) | Peat soil microbial communities from Stordalen Mire, Sweden - H.B.S.T25 | ecosystem: Environmental > Terrestrial > Soil > Wetlands > Peat | place: Sweden: Norrbotten County, Stordalen Mire...
GTCCTGATAGGGATTTTTGTATATATGGGCCTCAGGCCAGCAGACTTCGATCCTTCTCAAAGCCGCTATGACGACCCGCGACTTTCCGCCTGCGGAGATAACCAGGGCTGTCTGAAGAGAAAGGCTCAGGCCGACAAGCTGCTGCGGGTGGCGGACTGGATGGCGGTCCGATACGACGATCCCCTGTTGCACGATTGCATGGGTTATGCAACCTGCCTTCATCGGGCCGCCCATGCGGATCAACTGCGCGCGGTCCCGGACTGGCGGAAAGTGCAGTACAACGAGCCCCTTCTGGCGGATTGCATGAGTTACCAGCCTTGCGCAGCGCGGGCCGTCCATGCCAAGGATCTGCTTGCGGTCAAAGACTGGAACCAGGCAAGAAAGCAGTTTCTCACCGACTGCATGGGCTTTGTGCCCTGTGCACAGCGGCCGGCGGCACACAAAGATGCCGAGGACACCTCGCCGGGATTCAATCCATACGGAAAATGAAGAACTTGCGCGAATCGCCTTCGGTTTCGCGCATGGAGCAACAGGAAGCAAGTCTGTATCGTTCATGAAAGAGTGAGGAGGTTTCCATGCGAATTGGGAAGACGATGTTGCTGGCGGTCCTCTTGTCGACAGGATTGGCGTCGGGCCAAGCCCCCAAGCACGGGGTCTCAACGATGTCTGTCAAGAAGGCAAGTCCCACGCCCAGCACCGATTACTATGTGGCAGTTGACCTGGGGTCAAAAGGTACAAAGGCCACGCTCTACTTCTTCGTGTCGGAGGAAGAAGGGAGCAAGCCGGTGGACATCAGCGGCAAGACGGTCAACACCATCCTGGTCAGTTCCATGAAAGATGGCCAGTTCACCGATGCCGGCATTGCCGACGCAGCTTCAGCGGTCAAGACGGTCATTGACGCCATGAAAGATGAGGCGAAGAAGAGAGGGATCGACGTCGAGAGCTATTACGTGGTGGGCAGCAGCGGCGTGGCTAAAGGCAAGAACAAGAGCGACCTTGTGCAAGCCGTAAAAGCCAGCGCCGGAATCGAAATGACCTTTGTGGATGCACCACACGAAGGCTATTTTGGCCTGATCTCTTCAGTGCCGCCAATTCGACGGCCGATCTCGATGTATGTTGACATCGGCAGCGGGAATACCAAGCTGGGCTGCATGATTGGCCCTTCGGATTTCAAGAACTTCAAAGGGGCTGAGATCATTTACGGTTCAGTATCGGGGCGCAATGAAGCCTTCAAACGGAACCCCGATGATCTGAATGCCGGGATGGACTCTGTCATGACAGATGTTACCCACACATACGAAGCACAGAGCCGCGATATTCCATGCCTGCGCAATCGGGACCGGATTTACTGGACGGGCGGCGCCGCTTGGGCCACCGCTACTTACGCGCATCCGGAAAGCGCGCTGAGCGGATGGGTGGTGATCACAAAGCGCGATCTGGACAGTTTTCTGGTGAACCTCAAGAACGGCACGTGGAATCAGAAAAAACGCACTGTCGCTCTCCCCAATGACATGCCGATTGAGAAACAGAACGCTATCCGGGCGAGGGCAGCAGAGGATTGGAACGGCGACCACGGGGTAATGAACACCTTCGTGCGCGAGGACCTGCTGTCCGGAGTGTCAATCATGGAGGCTGTGCTGAGTTCCAGCAACCCTTCGGCGACCATCCGCTTCGTACGCAACGGCGGCTTTCTCTACGGCTACGCCTTGGGACAGCTGAATGGGGACAAGGAGAAGAGGGAATAGGAATCCGGGCATGGGGAAGAGGAAACTCTGTCCATCATCGCAATGGCACGGCTGAAGCCATGCCATCTCAGAGCACAACACTCAACGCGGCAAAGAACGTCAGGTAGTCAATGGTTACTATGGTGGTGGAACGGGTTTGCGATAGAGGATTTGCCAATCCACCACTTCTTCGACCACCAGTTCCGCAATGACGCGGCACTCTTCGCGCAGTTCCCCAAGGGTCAACGCCGCGGCTGTGTTCATGTCTCTCAAGCTCTTGGCGAGTCGCTCCAGACTTTCCGACATGGCTTTGCCGCGTTCGGCAAGACGCTCAAACTCGCCCTGTGTGGCGATGGCGTGGCAGGCGGCAGAGAGCGCCGGCAGACCGGCCGCAAGCGCGGTCAACCACCAGCCCAGAGCCTTCTCAGTATCAGGGGACTTTTCGTAAAGAGATTTGAGACCGAAGTGAGCGCAGCATGCCAACAGGATGACAAACAAGCTGCTCCAAATGAGCTTGTGCAGCCGGCCTTCAATCAATTCCATGCGCCGAGCGTTGCGCTCGTGATAACGGATCTGGCTGTAAACCCAGTCGATCATTCGCTTGCGCTGGGTTTCCACTTCTTCACTGCCGACGATTCCCTGCGATCTGCGATGTTGGCGAAAGATACCACGCAGAAGCCACTCCATCCAGCTCTTCTGCACGTCGTGATGCACATGGTGAGCGGGAAGGCGCGGATGGGGTGGAGCCAGGCCGAGCGGGTAAATGTAGCAAAGAACCCGGAATTGCTCGGCTAAATAACGGCAGTCCACGCTGCGATAGTGCCAGCGCTGCTGTCCGAGTAGAAAGAGCAGGGAAATGATGACGAGGATGGCGATGAACTCCGCCACCACGAAGCCAAGTTCAATCGAATGCGGGAGATTGAACAGACCCGCCAAATGCCCCAGGAGCGCCACTATCACCGCCCCCACGCCCAGCGTGTAATTCAGCAGGAAAGCGCCGCGATAAAGCCCCGAGAGGCGATTGGCGTAGGCGTCAAATCGCTCGTAATAACGCAGAAATGCGCCGTCAGGGACGCGATGACTTCCGGCGGACGGCAACTTTTTCCCCAGTAGCATCGACCAGATGAACTTTCCCCAGAGCCAGCCCAGGATCGAGGTTCCCGTGGGAAGAGCGTCGATGTAGTCTCCGGTGATGTCCTGGTTTCCCTCGCGATCATCGGAGAACTCGGGCGGAGACACCACATGCTTGACCAGACGGCCGATGGCCTCCTGCGAATAGGCTTCCTGGTGGCTCTTCCCGCGGTGCAGGTGAATCAGGTGCAAATCGCTGTCCATGCGCAGGCTGATCACCGGCACTCGACCCAGCGAGAATTTGATAATGTCGTTGGTGCCACCGGGGCCGCTGTCCTGCTTGCCGTCCCAAATGGCGACCAGCAAATCGCAATGGTCTACCACCAGGCGTCCCACGTTTTCGTAAGCAGCCTCCCGCGCGGCGCGGGGCTCGCGCTGGCCGTTTAGTTCCAGCACCGCTTCGCCGGCGTAGCCAAGCAGTTCGTAGAATCTTTCCTTACTCCCGGGGGCCTTAAAATCATTGGCGTATTCCGCGCGGTGAAAGGGCAGAGGGCATTCCAGCCTGTAACCCAACTTGATGGCTTCTTCCGCGAAGATACGATCCGAGCCTTCGGCGAGGGGCGAAACAACGCCGAATTCCGGAGGGCCTTCCTGATAGAAACGGCGCGCGACGTGGAACTCCCTCCTGGCAGCTTTCTGGATCTCCTCCAGAACCTCGCACACCATCAACCGTATCTTCTCTGTCACGTCGCAGATTGAGTCCGTTTCGCTACCATTCTCATGCAGTGCCACCGTAAGTACGCGGCGGCCAGTAACACCGACGCGGAGAATGGGACAGGGAAGAAGGTCCTTGGGAATCATGAACTCTCCAGGGTTCTGGGACTACACGAGGCATGATACCGCGATACAACTGCCGAGCCGGAGAAATAGCGATGTGCTTCAAGAGATTTCCTGATTATTCCGGAAATGCGCCGTCTCGCGCGGCGTTGTTACACGGATGGCATTGAAATCGGGTAATCCGGGGAGAGTTCCGAAAGGCAACCACATCAATGCCGAACAAACACAACGCCCCCGCGCCGTCACCACATCCCGAAGATGAAGTTCAGCGTGAGGAGCAGGGCCGAGTATCATGCAGGTCTTCGACGTCTAGGCAGTCTGACGTTGTGGGTGACTCCAGAAATCCTTGATGGTTGGCGAGCAGCACGTCGGACAACCTCTGGCGGCCAATCCGTCTATTCCGATCTTGTAATCGAGACGGGCATGATGCTGCGCCTGGCGTTTCACTTGACTTTGCGTCAGACCGAGAGGCTGATGGCCTCCATCTTCGACCTGCTTGATGTGCCGCTAAGCACGCCTGACCACAGCGCTTTCAGCCGAGCAGCCGGATCGATATCTGGTCATCGACGGTTATCAGCGGATCGCGGCGCTGAAGCAACTGGGCCGGGACACGGTGGAGGCGGTGGTCTGGTCGCTGAGCGAAGTGGAGGCTCTGCTTCTGGACCGGTCGATGTGTTCGGGCGATCGCGAATACACGTTCCTGCCGGGCGAGGAGTTACAACACGACACTTCTCCGCACGAGGTCCAACTGGGCGGCAAGCTGCGCAAGGCGCAGACCGCGTCGGCTTCTGCTTCGCGGCTCATGAACTGGGCGATACCAACCGTTCGGCACGTGTCGAGCGGCCGTTCTGGTTCATCGAAACAAACTTCCTGGCGGGGCGCAGCTTCGCCGACTGGCAGGGTCTGAACCGGCAAGCGCGCGAGTGGTGCGACCGCGTCAACGCCGGGGTCCCCATGGACAGGTCTTCGTCCGTGGGGCGCGAAGACTACGTCCGCAAGGTTCTCGAAGGCGGCTCTCTCTGAAGGCATGCTGCGCGAGATCGAGGAGTGGCGCAAGCTGGCTTCGTCAACCGCCGTCCACGCGTGGGTCTTTCCGTCGGAACGCATGACACCGATGGCAAAGGAAAACGTCTGGCGATGCAGCATTGGCCCGAAGCTGAAGGAAGTCGGCCTCGGGGGGGGGGCAATTTTCAGGTGATGCGCCGAACTCATGCGAGCTTGATAAGCGATTTAGGCGTGGAGGAGAAACTGATGGCCGATCAGCTTGGGCACAGCCTCGACGTCAACCAGAATGTCTACACGCAGTCGGCTGTCTCAAAACTCAGATTGCAGTCAACAGGCTGGAAAACTCGCTTATTGGTGTTCAAATGGAGTTCACTGTTCCGGTAGATTCTGTAATTAACTGATTTTATTGGAGCGGGAGACCGGGATCGAACCGGCGACATTCAGCTTGGGAAGCTGACGTTCTGCCACTGAACTACTCCCGCAACCTATTTAATTACAGCAACTTGCATCATATTTTGAACCTTCGCAAACACCACAAAACACCACGGTTGATACAATGGACTCATCTTCAACACCGGGAAGGGTGGCAAGATGCGATTCAATCGTGAGCGGTATCAGCATGGCAGCGTCCGAAAGGTTCCCCGCGCCCAAGGGTTTGCTTGGGAGTTCAGGTTCTATATTACGGCCCTGGACGGCAAACGTAAACTCAAGGTCCAGACATTCAACTCTGTGAAGTATCCAACGGAGCGTGATGTCCGCAGGGCCGTGGAAGGCCAGCTCTCCGCGCTCAATGCCGGGACGCTCGGGGGCAGGGTTGCCGCCACGCTCGGGACCGTCATTGACCGCTACATGTTGGAAGAGTTTCCCGCCTTGCGCCATTCCACACAGACCACCAACAAGAGCCTCATAGACCTCCACATCCGCCCGAAGTGGCAGGACGTGAGGCTTGCAGACGTAACCGCAATTGCCGTCAAGCAGTGGATGGAAAAGTTGCCCTTCGGGGCCGCGTCAAAGGTGAGGGCGCGGAACATGGTGTCCAAGCTGCTTGACCTCGCAATGCTGTGGGAGTACATCCCTGTCAGCCGCAACCCGATGGAGTTAATCCGGGTGAAGGGCAGCACGAAGCGTCAGAAGCAAATCACCATCATCACCCCGGCGCAATTCAAGGCGTTGGTGGACGCGCTCCCGGAGCCGTACAACCTCATGGTGCTTGTGACCGGGTGCCTTGGCCTCCGTGTCAGTGAGACGCTTGGCCTGAAGTGGAACGGCTTCAACTTTGATGAATGCACCCTTTCCATCGGCCAAGTGTTCACGCATGGGCAAGTGCAGAATGTTCCCAAGACGGACGCATCAGGCGGGGAGATTCCCGTACCGCCTAAGCTGTGCGAGATTCTCAAGGAATGGAAGGGCAGACAGGAGCATGAGCACTCATGGGTGTTTGCCAGCCTGAAGACGGGAAGCCCCTACAGTGACGCAACCATCCTCAACAACTACCTCAAGCCCGCCGCTGTGAAACTTGGCATTAAGGGGCTAGGCTGGCACACGCTACGGCACTCCTACAAATCTTGGATGGCTGCCGCGAAAATCAGCCCGGCACAGATGAAAGACTTGATGCGGCACTCGGATATTGAAACCACGATGAACGTCTACGGGAAGACGCTCACGCCAGAAATGCGGACTGCAAACATGCTTGTGGCGTCACAGCTACTTTAGGCAGCTTCCCGTTGTTGTAGCCAAGCAGTGAGGACCGCACGAGAGAAACGCCATTCAGACCCAAGCCGCCGATGTGGGACACCCCACGCGGCGGCTCTTTTGCGTAGGGTCACGGGATGGACCCGCAAGAGCGCGGCTGCTTCCATCAATGTGAGGACATCAGACTCCATATGCAAACCTTTTTCTTTCTTAGATTTGCGTAAGCGAAAACCCAAACAATACCAAAAAGCATAGGTATTAAGTCGAAATCTACTGTTTTTCGTAAATTGTTTGTTTGTGTAAATAAAAGGATTGCGGCGCTCTTTTAGGGGATGCCTTTGGAGATTGGACCCTACCCCCTACCCCATTTGTTATCCATGGGTTGCAAGCACCGCATCCATCAGCGTTTACGCAGCTATGGTGACGTTGTGCCGTCATTCGAGCGCCAAATATCCATGCCGTTCGGGGGGAATGAATATAAATGAAATTCCCCACGGCGACGTGGATGACGGAGTGACTGTCTATCGTCGTCGTCGTTCAATTCTCTATAGGACGACGACACGCACGCCCTCACTCCGTATGCTTTGAACCCACACCCCGGATTGCCAGCCGCGCCATCTTCGCCCATGTTTGTTTCCGCTCTATCCCCAAGTCAGCTAACCCGGCAATGAGCGCATTGACGGTCACATCAGGCTGTTCCTTGAGCCGGGCTTTGATGAAAGCACGCGCCGCTTCATCCTTGCCGTCCACGTCTGCCTTTTGGCCGGGCCTCTTACCGGACAGTACCGCTTTGACGCCAACTTCCCCGGTACGCACAAGCACTCCCGTGGCACGGTCACAAGACACCGCAAAGTCCTCCACGCCCTCATAGTCCCGGCACTTGACGTGACTGATGAAGTTCTCAGAGTTCCAACGGTCTTCAGGATTCTGCATCCGCGTCCCGTGTGCATCCGTGACAGCCGCGCCCAACTCGCCTGAGCCGCGCAAGCAGTTTTCAAGTGTCAGCTCAAACACGTCCTTTGTGGTCTTAGGGCTGTGGTAAAGGATGATGACTGCACCATCTGGACCTTGCCGCCGCTGGATGTCAAACAGAACATCACTGAAGGCTTTCATGTCCTTGGCACTGTTCTCATCTCCGTGCATAAACCGGATTGCCGTATCAACAATCAGCACGGAGCCTTCCAACGCTTCATCGGGCAGGTCAAGCAAGTCCAAGCCGCCAAGGTTCATGGAGCGCAGAAACAGCGTGTCGCCCAAACAGTCTCCTATGCCAATTTTCCGCACCCGGTCGGACAGGGAAATCAGGCCCATCTCCGGGCAGAGATAAAGCACCCGGCTTGGTCTGGTGACGACGGGAAGGAAGCCAAAGAGCAGTTCGCCGGTACACAATGACCTTGCCACGTTCAACGCAATAATGCTTTTCCTCTGACCAACCGGCGCGGCAATCGCACAGATGGCTTGGCACGCAAGGAAGTTTTCAATTAGGAACGTGGGAGGCGGACAGTTGAGCACATCATCCTTGGTGTGGAACAACTCACGCCAGTTCTTTGGCACCGCGTTCTTGGGCATTGGCAAGTGGGCCATACTCCCAAGCACAATCTCCGGCTCAGCTCCCGGCTCCCGCTCAGCTTCACCGTGCATGAGCGCCATGAGCTGTTTGAAAGCTGCCGTGTCGTGCTTGTTGGCTTTGCACGTTCCATGGGAGCATTCAAACGCTATTTTGCCGTCAAGGATGCCAAGGACTGTGCTGCTCTCAGCTCCGGCACCGCTGCCGTGCTGACGTTCCCACGGGCAGTGAATCCCAAGCCAATAGCCATTGGAGACACGCTTCTCATAGTCCCGTGGCTCAATCCGGGTGCGGTCCATGTACTCCAACAACCACGTTTTCCAATCCTCCGCTGTCTCATCATCCACCGTGGTTGTGAGGCTTGGGTCATTGGCCTTTACTGTCAGTGTCTTGACGTGCTCCGGCACCGTGCTGGTCCCGCCGTAGTTGGCAACCGTGTACTCTTCACCGCTGTCCGGGTGGATGCTGCCCGCTGCCATCACGTAGCCAGTTGAGCACCGGATGTCACCACTGATGTCAGCGTCTCTCCAGCCCGTTGACTTCAGACCTTCACCCGAGTAATAGAGCTGGACGCCAAACTCAGGCCGCCGTCCTGTCCGCACGGCATACGTTAGCGGCATACCGTGTGCATCCAACCACGCGAATACACCCGGCAAGTCCTTGACGCCGTGGTCCACGTCAACCACACACAGCTTGCTTGGGCCTGTGGCAATGGCAACATTGGCGTCCGGCGTCTTACTCCACCACTCCCGGACCTTCTCTTCATCAAGTGTGGCGTCCTTGAAGCCCCGCTCTGTCATGGGCTTCTTGGACTTGGGCCAACACGGGAAGACGTGCCACCCACGCCGGATGCAATCAAGAGCAATTTCCATCAGGCGCATGGGACCGTCACCTCCTTGGCGTATCCGCCGCGCAGTTGGTCAAAGTGCTGTTCCGTCAGTTCCTCACCCGGAGCCACGTACACAAAATTGTGGACATGGCTGTCTAGGATGACCAACTCAGAGCCATCCGGCCAACGCACCAGAGGCGCAATGGCAACATCCTCGTACTCTTTCATACCGCTCTGACGGGGAATCTTGAGCGTCACAAATGCAATCACCGGCTCCAATGTGTGCTCCGGGAAACCCTCGGCCTTGTCGGGCTGTGCAGGTTCCCACTTAACAAGGACACGCCATCCTTGGCCGGGCAACGTCTGGAAAATCTTCTCGCCATTCTCACAATTGAACATAGGAAATTCCTTTCTGTTTGGGGGTTGATATTGAGCGCACAAAGCCCCTTAGCCAGCGCTACGCGGCTCTTTGGCGCATTGTTGCTATATCTCTGGTGGGATTGCGCCCGCTATGGCGCTTGGCATCCGTGGATTGTGTCAATGTACCCGGACGCACACAGAGGCATGTAGAGATTGCGGATGGCAAACGGCGCTGTGATAGACACGTCAGCCGCCGTGATGAGGTGCGCCTACAGGCCCGTGGGCGCGTTGCTGGCGTCCACTCCAGTGGTTGATACCACTCCAGGAGGGAGTTGACCGTCCGCTATGAGTTTTGCAAACAGAAGCCCGCACATAATGTCTTCAACCGTTGCTCCGGTCTGTGGCGCGGGCGCGGCCTGTGCGAAGAAAGAGAGCACAGAGGCGTCTTTGTAGGAGACGGTCTCCTGCCACCCGTTTGTGGTTTCGGTAACAGTGATGTCAAGCTCACCAGTTCCGCCCGGAGCAAGAGCGGGTGTGGATGTGAACCGGATTGATGTGATTGCTAGGGCTGCTACGGTGATTGGGTTGGCTAATGCGCCTAGTGTGACAGGGGTGGTGAGTGTGTAGGTGGTCACGAAGCCTCCTTAAAAAATGCGCTGACAGAGCACGGTAGAACCGGGATAAAACTGAAACGTGTAACTGCTCCCGGTTGAGTAAAAGTACATTTGGAGGGTGTGTGCCCCTGCCGAAAGCCCGGTAATGCTCATTGTGAAAGAGGTTGAGGTTTCCCCGTTCAATGAGGGATAAGCAACCACCACGGTTTGCTTGCTCACACCATCAACGTACAAAGCTATTTGGCATACAGCGCCAACTGTTCCGGCTGTTTGCGCCCCGAGCATACTTCCAAAGAGGTTGTACGTGTCAGACGTAGTGGCGGCAACCAAGCTGAATG
>Ga0255353_1002183_pt1 | contig 10014 bp, 7 predicted proteins | sample HBST25metaG_FD_189941 | JGI IMG/M metagenome (GOLD analysis project Ga0255353, IMG submission 189941) | Peat soil microbial communities from Stordalen Mire, Sweden - H.B.S.T25 | ecosystem: Environmental > Terrestrial > Soil > Wetlands > Peat | place: Sweden: Norrbotten County, Stordalen Mire...
GGGCAGCACCGCACGCAGCACCGTCTGCTGGAAATCGGCGCCAAGCGTCGGCAGATGTCGGCCGATCGCCGTGGCGATGGCGCCCGGCGGCGGCAGCAGAACCGCCGGCACGCCATAGCCGACACAGACGAGCTGCCAGATCGCCAGCACCAGTACGCCGAGCGCCAGCGGTGTCGCGACACGCCACACCGGCGCCTCGCCGCGCGAAAGCATCGCCAGTGTCAGGACACCGACGATCACGATGAAGAACAGCGGAACGGAGGGATAGACGCCACTCACAGCCGGCCTCCCCGCACCCGCACCAGAGCGAGGCGCGCCAGGTCCACCGCGGCGACGGCCAGCAGCGCCAGCACCGCCGCCGCGAACAATGCCGCCCAGATCTGCAAGGTCTGGCCGTAGTAGGAACCAGCAAGCAGCCGCGCGCCGAGCCCGGCTTGCGCGCCGGTCGGCAGCTCCGCCACGATCGCACCCACCAACGCCAGCGTCACCGCGACTTTCAGGCCAGGGAACAGGAACGCCATGGAAGCCGACCAACGCAGCTTGCGGAAGATCTGAAAGCCGGTGGCATTGTAGGTACGAAGCAGATCACGCTGCATAGGGTCCGGCGAACGCAGCCCCATCACCATGCCGGTGGTGATCGGAAAGAAGCTCAGGTACCCGGCGATCAAAGCCTTCGGCACCAGCCCGGTGAGGCCGATATTGCCCAGCACCACGACTACCATCGGCGCGATCGCCAGTACCGGCACGGTCTGGCTGGCGATGATCCACCACATGAGCGACCGGTCCAGCGCGCGCATGTGCACGATGCCGACAGCGAGCAGTATCCCCAGGGCAAGCGCAATAGCGAAGCCGACACCGGCGGCGAGCGCCGTCACGCCGGCATGGAACACCAAGCTCTTCGGAGAATTCACGGCATGCGTGAACACGCTGCTGAACAACTCCACCGCAACCTGGTGCGGCGCCGGCAACAGCGGACGGTCCTGCGCCATGGTGGCGGAGACGATGTCCCAGTTGGTCGCGTCGTCGTCCGCCAGCGCACGCGCCCGGTCGAGATTCAGCAGTATCGCGAAAGCGTACCACACCACGACTACGACCGCGAGCACGACCAGCACGGGCACGCCATGGCGCAGCGCTTCGCGGCTAGTCATAGCTGTGTCCTGCACGCAGCGCCTCGCGCACCCGGTTCGCCACGCTCAGGAACGCCGGTGTCTCGCGCAGATCGAGTCCACGCTCCTGAGGCAGGTTCACATCGATCAGATCGACGATGCGCCCCGGCCGCGGCGACATCACCACGATGCGCGAGGAAAGAAAGACCGCTTCCGGGATGGAGTGCGTGACGAAGATCACCGTCATACCGGTGCTGCGCCAGAGCCCATGCAGATGCAGGTTCAGTCCGTCGCGTGTGATCTCGTCCAGCGCACCGAACGGTTCGTCCATCAGCAGCAGCGACGGCTCGAAGCAGAGCGCTCGGGCGATGGAAACGCGTTGCTGCATGCCGCCGGAAAGCTGCCAGGGAAAACGCCGGTGGAACTCGGCCAGCCCCACCAGCTCCAGGTAGCGCCGCGCGCGCGCCTGCCGCTCCGCGCGTTTCATCCCCATGATCTCCAGCGGCAGCGTCACGTTGCGCTCCACCGAGCGCCACGGATACAGCGCCGGCGCCTGGAACACGTAGCCGTACGCTCGATTCTTGCGGGCCTGCGCGGCCGTGATGCCATGAATCAGCAACTGGCCGGCCGTGACGCGCTCCAGATCGGCGATAGCCCGCAGCAGCGTCGTCTTGCCGCAGCCGGAGGGGCCGATCAAAGAGACGAATTCGCCGGTCTGGATCGACAAGTCCACGCCCGACAGCGCCAATGTGCTCTGCCCGCGCGCCTCGAAGGCGACAGAGACGCCGTCAGCACGCACCGCCGCCGGCGGTGCCTGGGCCGCAACCTGCGTGATCGGAACTTCGACCAAGCTCAGATCAGCGGACACGGCTCTGCTCTGCCAGACGCTGGTCCGTGTCGAGCACGGCGCGCAGCAGAACGTTGGCGCCGGCCTCCACCTGCTCCGGCTCGGTCTTCTCCATCTCGTTGTGACTCAGTCCCTTCTCGCAAGGGATGAAGATCATCGCCGTCGGTGCGACGCGCGAGATGTAGACCGAGTCATGTCCGGGGCCGGAAACGATCTCGCGTGCCGGATAGCCGCGCGCGGCCACACCGCGGCGGACCGACTCGATGCATTGCGGATCGTAGTGAACCGCCGGTGAATTCCAGATCTGCTTGAACTCGATCTCCAGGTCGCTGGCCGCGGCGATCGCCTTCAGGTCGCGCTCGATCTCCGCCTCCACCACCGCCAGCACCTCGTCGCTCGGGTTGCGGATGTCCACGGTGAAGAACACATGGCCTGGAATGACGTTGGTGCTGTTCGGCTTGCACTCCAGCAGGCCCACCGTGGAGACGGTCGGCTGGTGCCGCAGCGCCGCGGCGTTCACCGCCTCGATCATGCGCGCCGCGCCGAGCAGCGCGTCACGGCGCATCGGCATCGGGGTCGAGCCGGCGTGACCCTCGTTTCCGGTCAGCGTCACGTCGTACCAGCGCATACCCTGCACGCCGGTGACGATGCCGACGGTCTTGCCTTCCGCTTCCAGGATTGGCCCCTGCTCGATGTGCATCTCGAAATGTGCGCCGAGCTTGCGCGTGCCGCACTTCTCCTCGCCGCGATAGCCGATGCGCTCCAACTCGTCGCCGAAGCGCTTGCCCTCGCGGTCCCGCCGGTCGTCGGCATAGGCGCGGTCGAACACACCGGCGAACACGCCGGAGCAGAGCATCGGCGGGCCGAACCGCGAGCCCTCCTCGTTGGTCCAGTCGATCAGCGCCACCGGCCCGGCGGTCTCGATGTGCAGATCGTTCAGCGTGCGCAGCACTTCGAGTCCCGAGAGCACACCGACGATGCCGTCGAACTTGCCGCCGGAGGGCTGGGTGTCGAGGTGGCTGCCCATCGCCACCGGTGGCAACGCGTTGTCGCGCCCCGGACGAACGGCGAAGATGTTGCCCATCTCGTCCACGGTGACGGTACAGCCCGCGGCCTTGCAGGCGGCGCGGAACCAGTCGCGCACCTGCCGATCCTCATCGGAGAGTGTCAGCCGGCGCACGCCTCCTTTCGGCGTGGCGCCGAACTTCGCTGTCTCCATGATGGTGCCCCAGAGACGTTGGGCGTTGATAGCGAGATTGCTGGGCAATGTGGTCATTCGGCGGCCTCCAAGCGCATCGGGTTGTTGGGATGATGCGGCCAGGTCAGCACCGGCTTTTCAGTCGGCTGCGGCACCATGGTGATGCAGTGTTCCACGGGACAGACGTGCGCGCACAGATTGCAACCGACGCACTCGGCGTCGATGACTTCATAATGCCGCTTGCCATCCACGCGCTGGGCCGCGATCGCCTGGTGCGAGGTGTCCTCGCAGACGATGTGGCACAGGCCGCACTTGATGCACAGGCTCTGGTCGATCTTGGCGAGAGTCTTGAAATTCAGGTTCAGGTCGCTCCAGTGGACGTAGTTCTGCACCGCGCGAGCGCGGAAGTCGTCGATCGTGCGGTAGCCGCGGCTGTCCATCCAGTTGGCAAGACCGTCGATCATGTCTTCGACGATGCGGAAGCCATGGTGCATGACGGCGGTACATACCTGCACCGTGCCGGCCCCGAGCGCGATGAACTCCGCCGCATCGCGCCAGGTGGAGATGCCGCCGATGCCGGAGATCGGGAGTGCGCGTGTAAGCGGGTCGCGGGCGATGTCGGCCACCATGCGCAAGGCGATCGGCTTCACCGCAGGACCGCAATAGCCGCCATGCGTGCCCTTCCCGTCCACCACCGGCTCCGGCGCCATGCGGTCCAGGTCCACCGCGGTGATCGACATGATGGTGTTGATCAGGCTCACCGCGTCCGCCCCACCACGCAGCGCGGCTCGCGCCGGGGCGAGGATGTCGGTGATGTTCGGCGTCAGCTTGACGATCACCGGCAAATGCGTGTGCCGCTTGCACCAGGCCGCGACCATCTCGACGTATTCCGGCACCTGGCCGACCGCAGCCCCCATGTTGCGTTCGCTCATGCCGTGCGGGCAGCCGAAGTTCAGCTCCACGCCGTCGCAGCCGGTGTCGGCGACGCGCGCGAGAATGGCCTGCCAGCTCTCCTCGGTGCACGGCACCATCAGGCTGACCACCAGGGTGCGATCCGGCCAGTCGCGCTTGACCTGCCAGATCTCGTCCAGGTTCACCTGCAGAGGCCGGTCGCTGATCAGCTCGATGTTGCTGAAGCCCGCGACGCGCGCACCGTTGTAGCCGATGGCGCCGTAGCGGCTGGAGACATTCACCACCGGCGGGTCCTCGCCGAGAGTCTTCCACACCACCCCGCCCCATCCCGCCTCGAAGGCGCGGTTCACGTTGTATGCCTTGTCGGTCGGCGGCGCGGAGGCCAACCAGAACGGGTTGGGCGAGCGAATGCCGATGAAATTCGTGGCCAGGTCGGCCATGATGTCGTCCCCTCAGCCCATGAGTTCGCGATGGATCGCCTCGGCCGCGATCTTGCCATCCTGCACGGCCGCCACGGTCAGATCGACGCCGGGGATGCAGTCGCCGCCGGCGAACACGTCCGCGATCGAGGTGCGCCGGTCGGCGTCCACCGCGATCCGGCCGCCATCCAGGGTCAGTGCCAGGGTACTGCCCTGGTGCAGCGGGTCGGGCACGAACACCTGGCCAACCGCCTTCAGCACCATGTCCGCCGGCAGCGTGAAATTCTCGCCGGTCGGCACCGCACGGCCGGCGGCGTCCGGCGCGGTGCGCGCGAACGCGACGCCGGTGACGTACCCGTCCGCCTCCAGCAGGCGCGCAGGCGCCGCCCAGTACAGGATGCGCACGCCGTTGGTCTGCGCCCATTCCTGCTCCTCGGGAGTGGCCGACATCTCGGCCTTGCCGCGCCGGTAGACGATGCAAACATCCTCGGCGCCCAGACGCTTCGCCTGCGTCGCGGCGTCGATCGCGGTGTTGCCGCCGCCGATTACCACCACGCGCCGCCCCACCGCGACGCTACCCTTGCTCTCGGCCTGCCGCAGCTCGGCGATGAAATCGACCGCGTTGCACACGCCACGGAGCGATTCGCCGTCGATCTCAAGCGCCCGGACGCCAGCCTGGCCGATGCCGAGGAACACCGCGTCGTAGTCGTGGCAAAGCGTCGCCAGGTTCAGGTCACGGCCGAGCTGCCGGCCGAACGCGACGGTGATGCCGCCGACGCCAAGAATGAACGCCACCTCGCGCTGGGCGAAGTCGCCGGCCAGCTTGTAGGCGGCGATGCCATATTCGTTCAGCCCGCCAGGCTTCGGCCTGGCCTCGAACACATCCACCATGTGGCCGTGCGTGGCCAGCCGATGCGCGCAGGCAAGCCCCGCCGGGCCGGCGCCCACCACGGCGACGCGCCTGCCTGTGGCCGGCGCCCGGGTGAACGGCGCCGGCTCGTACTGCATCAGCCAGTCGGTCGCGTAACGCTGCAGGGCGCCGATGCGAATCGGTCGCTCCTCCTCGGCCATGCGCACGCAGGCCGCCTCGCACAGCACCTCGGTGGGACAGACGCGCGCGCAACTGCCACCGAAGATGTTCTGCTCAAGAATCGTCAGCGCCGAACCGCGCACATTTTCGGTAGCGATCTTGCGGATGAACGACGGAATATCGATGCCGGCGGGACAGGCTTCGATACAGGGTGCATCGTAACAGAAGTAACACCGGCTGGCTTCGACGGCCGCCTCGTGCTGCGTCAATGGCGGGTGGATATCGGCGAAATTGGCGGCGATGCGGGCTGGCGCCAGCCTTCCGGGGACGATATCGGCACTTTGGGTCACGCGGGGCACCTCCGTTCCGGGTCGGCTCTGCTCAAGCTAACGGCAATGTCTGGGTTGCCGTCAATCCGGAATCTTGACCCAATGGTCAAAATAGTCTCAAATCATGCCAGTTCAGCGGAATCGCCCACACAATGGACACTCCGACGCGTCATTTGCATAATAATTATGCAGAGCAACAGAGCAGACCTCAGGAATCGGTTGGCGCCGCGCGACGCAACAGCACCGCCGCCATCCGCCTCGCCGCCGAGCGCGTGTTCGCCCGGCGCGGATTCCATGGCGCGCGCATGGCCGAGATCGCCGCGGAGGCAGGTTTACCGAAAGCCAATCTGCACTATTATTGCGGTACCAAGGAGCAACTGTACCGTGTGGTACTCGAGTCGATTCTGACCCAGTGGCTCGACACGGCCGCCGAATGGATCGTGCCGGAACGCCATCCCGCCGAGGCGCTGTCCGGCTACATTCGCGCGAAAATGGCGCACGCCCGCCAATACCCGGAGGCGTCCCGTATCTTCGCCGGCGAGCTGTTGCGCGGCGCGCCGCTGATCATGCCCTTCCTCGCCGGCGCGCTGCGCCAGCGGGTCGCCGAGATGAGCGCGGTGATCGCCGGCTGGAGCGCGCGCGGCTGGATGGAGACGGTCCCGCCGACCCATCTTTTCTTCACCATCTGGGCGATGACCCAGACCTACGCCGACTTCGACGTGCAGATCCGTGCGGTGCTCGGGACGCAAAAGATCGACGAGGACGCTTTCGCCGCTGCCACCACGATGGTAACGGCAATGGTACTGAGGGGCTGCGGCATACCAGCCGTCGCCTAACCCAAGGGAGACAAAGCATGTCGCTTCTGGTTCGCGGCGGGACCGTCGTTACCGCCGAGCAGTCCTATCGCGCCGACGTGCTGTGCGAAGACGGCAAAATCGTCCGCATCGGCCCCGACCTGGACCCGCCAGCCGGCGCCGAGGTGGTGGAAGCCGGCGGGCTGCTGGTGCTGCCCGGCGGCATCGACCCGCACACCCACCTGGAGATGCCCTTCATGGGCACCACCACCAGCGAGGACTTTTTCACCGGCACATCGGCCGCCGCCGCCGGCGGTACCACGATGGTCATCGACTTCGCCATCCCGCCGAACGGTACCTCGCTGGTCGATGCCTGGAAGGAATGGCGCTGGAAGGCCAAGAAGGCCGCCGCAGACTACAGCTTCCACGTCGCCGTCACCTGGTGGTCCGAGCAGGTGAGCCAGGAAATGGGCACGCTGACGCGCGAATACGGCGTGAACAGCTTCAAGCACTTCACCGCCTATAAGGGCAGCATGGGGGTGGACGACGCGGTGCTGTTCGCCTCCGTCAGCCGGGCGCTGGAACTGGGCGCGATTTGCAACGTCCATGCCGAGAACGGCGACGCCGTGCTGTATCTGCAGAAGAAGCTGCTCGCCGCCGGCATCACCGGGCCGGAAGGCCACCCGTTGTCGCGGCCGCCGCTGGTCGAGGCCGAGGCGGTGCAGCGCGTCATCGCCATCGCCGGCCTGCTCGGCGCCCCGATCTACATCGTGCATGTTTCCACCGCCGAAGGGGCCCAGGCCATCGCCGCCGCCCGCGCCCGCGGCCAGCGCGTCTATGGCGAGGTGCTGGCCCAGCATCTGGTGATCGACGAAAGCGTCTACCGCGACAAGGACTGGGCCAAGGCGGCGGCCTACGTAATGAGCCCGCCGTTCCGCGCCAAGGAGCATCAGTCGGCGCTGTGGGCCGGCCTCGTCTCCGGCGCGCTGCAGACCACGGCCACCGACCATTGCTGCTTCTGCGCGCCGCAGAAGGCGTTCGGCCGCGACGACTTCACGAAGATACCGAACGGCACCGGCGGTACCGAGGATCGCCTCAGCATCCTCTGGCACCACGGCGTCGGCGCCGGCCGGATCACGCCGAACGAGTTCGTGCGCATCACCTCGACCAACGCGGCGCAGATCTTCAACATCTATCCGCGCAAAGGCAGCATCAGCGTCGGCGCCGACGCCGACCTGGTGGTGTGGGACCCGACCGCCAGCCGCACCATCTCCGCCAAGACACAGCACCAGAACATCGACTTCAACATCTATGAAGGGATGCAGGTGACAGGACTGGCCCGCCACACGATCTCGGCCGGCAACCTGGTGTGGACCGACGGCGACTTGCGCACGGTGCGCGGCGCCGGCCGCTACATCGAGCGCCCGTGCTTCGCCCCGGCCGTCGAGGCGCAGGCGTTGCACAACCGCCTGACCGCGCCCCTCCCGACCGCGCGATAAGCAAGACGAGGGCTCTGCCCTTAACCCGCCAAAGGCGGAGCCTTTGGCGGGTTAAGGGGCAAAGCCCCGCGCCTAGAAGATCGTCGCGCCGGCGTCGGCGCGGCCGACGTTGGCGCGGAAGAGGGCGAACAGCTCCCGTCCCACCCCCACCTGGGATGCCGACAGGTCTGCCGCCGCCGGCACGCGACGGCCCCACTCCAGTGGGTCCACCTTGACCTCGATACGGCCCGCCACGGCGTCGATGCGTACGATATCGCCGTCGCGCAGCTTGGCGATCGGGCCGCCCTCCGCCGCTTCCGGCGTGACATGCAGCGCCGCCGGCACCTTGCCCGAGGCGCCCGACAACCGGCCGTCGGTCACCAACGCGATTCGCCGGCCGCGGTCCTGCAACACCCCCAGCGGCGACATCAGGCGATGCAGCTCCGGCATGCCGTTCGCCCGCGGCCCCTGGAAACGCACCACGACCACGCAATCCTGGTCCAGCGCACCCGCCTTGAACGCCGCCTGCACCGCCTCCTGGCTGTGGAACACCCGCGCCGGCGCCTCGACGATGTGCCGCTCGGCCGTCACCGCCGATGTCTTCATGACGGCGCAGCCCAGATCGCCCTGCAGAACGCGCAGACCGCCCGTGGCCTGGAACGGGTTCGCCACGCCACGCAGGATGTCGGTGTTCGCGCTCTCTGGCGCCGGCTCGCGCCAGACGATCGTGCCGTCCGCGGCGAGGCCCGGCTCCGTCACGTAACGGCTCAGGCCGTGTCCCCAGACCGTCTCGACGTCCTCGTGTAACAATCCGCCCTTGAGCAGTTCGCGGATCAGAAAGGCCATCCCGCCGGCGGCATGGAACTGGTTCACATCCGCCGTGCCGCTCGGATAAACGTGGCACAGCAGCGGCGTTACTTCGGCGATGTCGGCGAAGTCGTGCCAGGTCAGCCGGATGCCGGCGGCGGCGGCCATGGCGAGCAGGTGGATGGTCAGGTTGGTGGAGCCGCCGGTGGCGAGCAGGCCGACGATGCCGTTCACGAACGCCTTCTCGTCGAGCACCTTGCCGACCGGGGTGTAGTGGTTGCCGAGCGCCGTGATGGCCAGCGCCCGCCGCGTCGCCTCCCCGGTCAGGGCATCGCGCAACGGGGTGCCGGGGTTGATGAAGGTGCTCCCGGGCACATGCAGCCCCATGATCTCCATCAGCATCTGGTTGGTATTGGCGGTACCGTAGAAGGTGCAGGTGCCTGGGCCGTGATAGGACTGCATTTCTACCTCCAGCAGCTCCGCCCGGGTCGCCTTGCCCTCGGCGTAGAGCTGCCGGACGCGGGTTTTTTCGCGGTTCGGCAGGCCGGATGTCATCGGCCCGGCCGGGATGAACACCGCCGGCAGATGGCCGAAGGAGAGCGCGCCGATCACTAGCCCGGGCACGATCTTGTCGCAGGTGCCAAGAAAGACGGCGGCATCGTAGGTCTGGTGCGACAACGCGACCGCGGTCGCCAGCGCGATCACCTCGCGCGAGAACAGCGACAGCTCCATGCCGGTTTCGCCTTGCGTGACGCCGTCGCACATCGCCGGCACGCCGCCGGCCACCTGCGCCGTCGCCCCCGCCTGCTGCGCCGCCGCACGGATCAGTTCGGGGAAGTGCTCGAACGGTTTGTGGGCCGACAGCATGTCGTTGTAGGCGGTGACGATGCCGAGGTTCGGGGTGATGCCGTCCTTCAGCCGCAGCTTGTCCATGGGGCCGCAGGCGGCGAAGGCGTGTGCCTGGTTGGCGCAACTCAAGCCGCCGCGCCGCCCTGTCGGCGTGGCCGCGGCGGCGATCCGGTCGAGGTAGCGAGCGCGCCCTTCATGGCTGCGTTCTGCAATCCGTGCCGTGACTTCGGCGATTCGGCTATGGG
>Ga0255353_1002207_pt1 | contig 9919 bp, 7 predicted proteins | sample HBST25metaG_FD_189941 | JGI IMG/M metagenome (GOLD analysis project Ga0255353, IMG submission 189941) | Peat soil microbial communities from Stordalen Mire, Sweden - H.B.S.T25 | ecosystem: Environmental > Terrestrial > Soil > Wetlands > Peat | place: Sweden: Norrbotten County, Stordalen Mire...
GCATGGTGCAGATCACGGGGGATGCGAACTTCGGCCCTGGAAGCAACCGGGTCACATAGCAAGTCTGCAAGAAGCAGTCGATCTGCAAGACGCCGCGTGTGCCGTGCACGATCACCTGGCTCCGAATCGGGCGCACGTTCCACGAGAGATACAGGCGAGCCTGACCGCGCTCGCAGTCCACCGTCGCCGTCCACTCGTCGAACAGAAGATTCGGATCTAAACCGGTGGAGCGGAAATCAATCTTCGCCGATTTGACCTGGCCCAAAAACGCCTCCGCAATGGACAAGCCATGCACACCGAGGTCTTGAAAGGGATAGGAGCCTTTGCGGTACTGAGGCGGCAGCTTGCCGCCTCCCGGCCAGGGTGCGTAGTCGGAGCTGCAATGAAAGTCGACGGAGAGAACCGTGCCAATGCCGCCGCGGCGAACGATTTCCACGCCACGCTGCACAATTGGGTCCATTCTGCCGGAGTGAACCACACCCAAAGTGCGCCCACTGGAACTGGCGGCGGCCATCATCTGTTCGCACTGTTCCGGTGTCTCCGCCATCGGCTTTTCAACCAGCACGTGTACGCCCGCCTGCAGGGCTTGGATGCTGAGCGCTGCGTGAGAAACCGGCGGCGTGAGTACGTGAACCATATCCACGCCAGAAGCCAGTAACTCTTCGACGCTTCCATAAGCATAGGGCAGATCGAATCTCTCAGCGACAGCTTTCGCCTTGGCCAGGTCGAGGTCGGCAATCCCGACAACCTCAACTGACGGAAGCGGCATCAGGGCACGAAGATGATGCGCGCTAACATAGCCCGCGCCGATAATTCCAACTCTGAACTTATTCATAGTGGAAGAAACACACCTCGAAACCTGGTAGAAACTCGTGCTGGGTTGAGCTTCATGGAGCGATTATACTGCGAGGTGGTAGCGCTTTCAGCCTCCCAGTCATTTTCTTCCGGATTGACAGTGAAAGGATTACGGCGCCGCCGGAGTGGAGACCAATGGAATTCATTTATTTTGGCAACGACTGGTTCGCTGAGAATCGTACCAGCAGCCACCACATCGCCAAGCGGCTCGGCGCCAAGTTCCCGATGCTGTATGTCGAGGTGCCCGGGCTTCGCGCGCCCAAGGTGAACACTCGCGATTTGAGCAAGCTGCTGAAGATGCTCCGCATGACCTTTCAGCCGCCGCAATTGGTAGCACCGCACTTCTGGCGTATGACGCTGCCGCAAATTCCGTTTCGCCGATTCGCAGTTGTCCGTGCGGTGAACCGGAGTTTCTCGCAAATGCTCATTCGCAGAGCCATCCGCCGGCTCGGCTTCAACGATGCGGTCGCCTGGTTTCATGCGCCGCATCCAGGATTCCTGGCCAAACACCTGGGAGAAAAGCTTACTGTCTTTTATTGCATCGATGAATACTCGAAACTACCCGACGTAGACGGAATCGCCGTGCAGAAGATGGACGACGAACTCACGGCTGCGGCCGACATCGTCTTCGCCTGCAATCAGAAGTTGATTGATACTCATCGATCGCTCAACGAAAATATCCATCTTTCTCCGCATGGCGTGGATACAGAGCTATTTGCACTAGCCAATTCTCCCGACACACAAATCCCCGAGGAAGCGAAAGGCTTGTCTCGGCCGATCATCGGCTTTTGGGGACTTCTTGATCAATGGGTGGACCTCACGATCCTGGAAGAAATAGCGCGCGCGCGCCCGCACTGGACGATCCTGCTCATCGGACGCGCTGCCGTGGATGCGTCTGCGCTTAGACGGATGCCGAACGTAGTTTTTGCGGGATCGAAACCATATTCGCAACTGCCCAACTGGGCCAAGGCTATCGACGTATGCATTCTGCCGTTCACGCAGACCTCGTTGATGGTGCAGTCGAGTCCTTTGAAACTGCGCGAGTACCTGGCCGCAGGAAAGCCGACTGTTGCCGTTCCCCTTCCCGAGGCAAAGTTGCTCGGCAAAGCCGTGCTGACCGCCGCGGACGGACCTGGATTTGTCCACGCCATCGAGGAGGCGCTCGCCGCGAACACGCCCGAACTGGTCGCGCTTCGCCAGAGATCCGTAGAAACTAACACATGGGACGCAACGGTAGCGAATGTGCTGGAGAAGCTACAGGCAGAGTTATCCAGATGCAAGAAAAACTAAGCGTCTGCTCCAGGCCGGGATGAATGAGCGGCATATGAGTCTCGAATGCGCTGCGCAAGTCGGTCAAAGACTCCTGCATCCTCTCATAGTGCATTGTATTGCGTCTCTGAAAAGTGCTCCGTTAAAAATCCTGCCGAGTAAGAATCTCGGCGATCCGTTCGGATGCTTTCCCGTCCCATAGCGGTGGTCGGCCCGCCTGCTTGTGCCCGCCGTTCAGCGCTTCATGAAACTTTTTCCGGAATAATTCCCAATCATGCCCGATCAGGACATTCGTGCCCAGAGTCACAGTGATTGGGCGCTCGGTATTTTCGCGCAATGTCAGGCATGGGGTTCCAAGATACGTGGTCTCCTCTTGTATTCCGCCTGAATCCGTGATGACAACCTTGGCATTTTTCTGAAGCGCAAGAAACTCAAGGTAACCCAGCGGTTCAATGGCATGGAGATTCGGGTTACACTGTTCCAACTGTGTCGACCATTTCTGGCGCGTCCTCGGGTGGACCGGGAAAATAAGGGGAAGTTCGCGGCTCAAGCCGTCAAGCACTTGCAGCATCGGCAAAAAAATGGACTCATCATCGACATTCGATGGGCGATGAAGCGTTACTAATCCAAAAGAGCCCAGGGATAACTCTTTCTTGAGCTTTGGATATAGCTCGTCCGCCTTCGGCAAGAATCGAATCAGCGTATCAATCATTACGTTGCCGACAAGGAACACCTTCTCCTTGGCAATACCCTCGCGGGCAAGGTTTTCATCGCCATCGGCCGACGGAGTAAAAAGAATGTCAGCGAGTTGATCGGTAACCAAGCGGTTGAGCTCTTCCGGCATCGAGCGGTCGAACGAGCGCAGACCTGACTCGACATGTCCCACGCGAATGCCGAGTTTGGAGCACACCATCGCGGCCGCAACGGTGGAATTCACGTCCCCATAAACCAGCACAATATCCGGCTTGTGCGCCAGGACAACCAGCTCAAATCGGCTCATGATCATGGCCGTCTGCTGCGCGTGAGATCCAGAGCCAACATTCAGGCTTTCGTCTGGATTCGGAATCTCCAATGTTTTGAAGAACACATCCGACATGAGTGCATCATAGTGCTGGCCTGTATGCACCAGCGTCTGTTCATGCCCTCTGCTGCCCAGCGCACGGTATACGGGAGCCGCCTTCATAAAGTTTGGCCGCGCACCAACCACGTGCATAACTTTCATTCTGAATTCCCTTCGCAGTTACCTTAACATCGCCCCAGGATTGGGGAATAACCTATTACGCGCAGATAAAAGATGCCTAAGAAGACCAACGAAAATCATTCCTCAAGCGTTAGCAACCGCCGCATCGGAAACAGATTCGCGGCCATGAATCAGTGCGTCGGCAGCCTGGTACATCTGCCAGGCCGTCGCCCAGTGAAGCTCAATTCCTCTTCGGTCCGCTTCTTCCGCGAGCCAGCCAAAGAGATTGCCGAGGCCCCATTCGAGCAGCGGATCGGAATTCCTTTCCTGTGCACCGTGGGTATAAAGCTTCAAAAAAATATCTTCGCCAATGGTTGGCGCAAGATCGAACCACCCGCGTACCCGCGCAGGCGTTGGCATATCGTAACCGGCAAGCTCACCTGTTTCCATGCGCGGCATCAGCCGTTCGCCGAAGCGCAAGCCAAGCGGTCCGGTAATCATGAGCAGGTCGCCCTGCCTGCCGCCACCAACTCTGGCCTCTATCCCGTGATCAAAGGACTTCGGACGATTACCGGAGTTGTTTGTGCACCAATAAATCTGGTTGATAACGTGCCCCTGGGTCGGCGATGGAAGAGAGGGCATGGTGAAATCAGCAAAGCAACCGAGATCGCGCAGAAGTGCTATCTCGCCATTGAGGCCACAACACCTGCCATCCGGACGAGAGTTGTCGAGCGCCCAGTTGCCATGAATGAAGCCGAAGGCGGTATGGCCGTCCTGCTGGTGAAGCAGGCCATGGTCGTTCGTCAGACGGCGGCAGAATTCTGTAACTTTCCGGATGAAGGAATCGCGCTGTTCAGCATCGTGATGCAGATGCACTTCGACGTCGCCGACGCCGATGCAGACCATCTCCGCGATGCCGTCCAGAATCTCGCGCCGGTACTCTTCCTGCGGATAAAAGAAGCTGTATTGTGGGCGCTGGCCCGCGGCGTCTCGGGGGGCGTTGTCGGCAATCCGCGGCCACTTATCGCGCCATCGCGCAACGCGCCCGAGCGCAGTTTCAAGCGATGCGCCCATGCCCAGCGGTTCGTAGTGATCGGTGATGGCAACCCAGGCACGCTTCTGCCTCGCAGGCCGCATACTCCTCCGCAGGCGGTCCCGTAGATACGGCACAAGCCAGATTTCTGCATGTCGAGGGAGTTTCATGGAATTGATTTTTCCTTTGTCCGCATTGGACGCCGCTGCGAACATAGCAACCTGCTCAAAGTATCGGGTATGCTTCCTTCCCCTGTCAAAAACTCCGCCAGCAACTCTTGCATCGCGTTAAGCGCGACAAGACACAGTCGCCACAACCTTTACACGTTCTTAACTCCCATACCATAGATATTGATGGATTCGGCGCAGCGGATTGCGCTATCCTCCTTGCAAGGAAGCTCATGCCAACTTTATCCGACTCGTCGCATCAGCGGACGGCTTTCCCAGAGACTGGGGAAACGCTGCACCCAAGCAGGTTTCTCACTCATGCCGCCATATGCGGATGGCTGGCTTTCGCTGTTCTGCTATTTTTCGTGCAGACTCTTCCCTACCTGTCTTATCGCTGGGTTCCGGACGAGAGTTGGTATTCTGCGCCTGCTTATTCGATTGTCCACGGCGACGGCATCAGGAATCCCGCTTTCGGCCCCAATGATCTCGAGAATCATTTCGATGCTCACCCACCCGGAACAGCGATGGTTATAGCCACGGCCTTCCAGCTCTTCGGAACGAGTCAGATAGCCGCTCGACTGGGATCAATTCTGGCCGGGCTGGCGATCATTTTCTTCACCTATCGTCTAGCGCGCGATGTCATCGGGGAAGAGGGAGCCCTATTCGCAACATTCCTTGTTGCAACTGACAACCTGATTGTGCTCACTTCCCGCACAGCACGGCCTGAGGCTTTTACGACTATGGCGATTCTAGCCTCGCTACTGGCCATGAAACAGTACGCACGGAAAGACCACATCGTCTGGGCTTTTTCAAGCGGCCTTCTCCTTGCCTTGGGAACCATGTTTCATATCACGCTCCTGGGGTACATTGTTTCTTTTGGCGTGCTGGCTATTGTCCTGGATCGCGAGCGCGGCAGATTCCCGCTGCGGGGGGCAATCGGCTACGGAGTTGGATACGGCCTCGGCCTCGCGCCCTTCGCCGCCTGGATACTGACCGCTCCCTTGGGACGCGCTGGCTTTCAGGCAGAATTTCTAAGCAGGGCCAAGAGCCTCCCACTATGGTCAAAATTCCTAGAGGAGGGGCATCGGTACTCCGATCTGCTCGGCCTCAATATGCTCTACGGGCACGGACTGGAATCCATTCCCGTCAGGCTTCCCATACCGCTCTTTTTCCTCGCAGCCAGTTTCCTTCTCTGGAAGCTGCGCCGGCGTTGGTTCTACCTTGAACTACTCCTGCTCACCCCAACTGTATTTTGGCTTATTTATACGGTTAACAAGACCTCGCGCTATCTCGCGATCCTTGGGCCGATTTTTGCTTTGGCCATTGGCGCCGCGGTTGCAGCATCAAGTTCCAACCGGAAACTGCATCGCGCCGTTCTGTTCCTCTCCTGCCTGGTCATCGCCGCGCAGATGTCGGCAAACCTGTTTCTGCTGCATAACGCTCGCAAAGCGGATTACAACAAGGTGGCGGCCGAATTGCGCAGCGTGATTCCTCCAGGACAAACAACGTATGGAACTATCACTTTTTGGCTCGCGCTCCATGATCGTCCTTTTATCTCCTATGAACATACCGATCCCTGGATGGCTGCCAACCAGTTTCATGCCCGTTACTTCATCACCGGCGACCGCGTGATGACCAGCGGATTGCCAGGGGACGAGGTCTTCTATGAGGAACTTCGGCGAAGCGTGGCCGAGGTGATTGCCCAAAGCAAACTGGTCGGATCCTTATCTGATTCCTACTACGGCGACATCAAGGTTTACGAGCTTGATGCGCGCTGATCATGCGCTGTAAGATCCTCTCTTTCCTGGAGCTTAACTCCGCACTGGACAAGCCTGATCTTGGACAACTAAAGTACCGAGAGGAGGGTGCGAAGTATTTCTGCCATTCTCCGAGAGAGCCAGGAGGCGAAACGGTGAAAGGCGGCGCAGACTTCAACAGGAACAACCTGGATTGTCTTCGTTTGATTTTTGCGTCCATGGTTGTTTTGCAGCATAATTATGCGCTGACAAACTTCTCCGCTTTTTCCGCCTTTGGTAGATTCCATGCATTTTTTGCTGTCCGATCGTTTTTTGTAATCAGCGGGCTACTTATTTATCGTAGTTACACCCGGTCGTCTTCCCTTGGATCGTATTTGGAGAAACGAGTCAGGCGCATTTATCCAGCCTACTTTACAATTGTTCTTCTAGCGGCCATCGCGCTCTGTTCATTGAGTACTCTGCCTGTGTCGCAATACTTTGGGGCAGGCTTCTGGAAGTATCTGGGCGCGAATCTCCTGTTTCTCAACTTTCTTGCTCCCTCATTGCCGGGGGTGTTCACATCAAATATTATGCCGGCTGTAAATGGCGCGCTGTGGACACTTAAGATTGAGGTTATTTTCTATTTGTTTGTCCCAATTATTCACTATTTGTGCTATCGCTTCGGGACCAAAAAGATAATGGCGGCGATTATTTGCCTTTCTGGCCTTTGGAAGTTCGGTTTTGCATCGTTGGCTTCCATGGGCAGTTCGCCGGGCATTTTTTCATTGGACAGGTCGCGCAATCTTTATTCACAACTGGAAGTGCAGTTTCCAGGGCAGCTCATCTATTTTTGCGCCGGAGTATTGATACTGCTTTATTTCGACAAGCTCAAACTCCATTTCAGAAGTATTGCTGTCATTACGGTATGTCTATTTCTTCTTGACCATTGGTTCACGAGGGGAACGCTCGACATTCTGTGGATACCCGGATTGGTCTTTGTCTTCGGCTTCTGGCGCTATTTGGGAAACTTTTCAAAATACGGCGATTTCTCTTATGGCGTCTATATTGTGCATTTTCCCATATTGCAGACACTGATTGCGCTCGGGGTCGCAAGACTGAATCCGGCTCTTTTCCTTGTTGTCAACCTTTCAATTGTCGGTTTGGCGGGCATACTCATGTGGCATCTGGTCGAGAGCAGATTTTTGAAGAGCAGCTCCCATTACAAGCAAGTGTCCCTCAAAGCACATGCGAAGGCATAGATTGCCGGGCGCGCTGGCGGTACCTCAAGTCCAACATCTGTTAACGCGACTGTTGTTAATTTGCTAGAATCAAGCGTAGAAATCTGAACGTTGGAAGGCAGCTTTTACACTTCTTGACGATTAATTCAATGAGTTAAGTGTGCTGCGTTGTTTATTCTGTTTTAGACTGCCAATCGTACTGAGGTTGCTCACAATGGGATTTATTTTAGCCATTTTTTATCTCGTCGTGGCGTACCTCACGCCGGCCGCCTTGTTCGGCCAGCTAGCGGTTTTCCGCATTGAGCTGATTCTTGCGGCATTGGTATTTTTGATCTCATTGCCCGCGCTGACGAAATCATTCATTCTGAAGTCGCCGCAGTCACTGGCTTTGCTCGGGCTGGCGCTTGCGGTCTTTTTGTCTGTGCTTATCGCGGTGCGTTGGCCAGGAGGAGCTGTGCATGCGCTTCTGGGTTTCATACCGTGTGCTTTTGCCTACTTTCTGGTATGCCTGCACTGCAACTCGAAGAAGAAGTTGCAGGTTCTCGTTTTCATGCTTCTCTTCGTCTGCCTGTTCGTGATCGCGCACGGGTTTATCGATCTGAGACATGGAATTCCTGAAGGCGCTCATCATCTACCAGATGACACATATCGCGCTATGTTGGATAGATGGAATATTGAGCACCCATATCTGCTCCCCATGCCTAACGCTCAAGAAGGGTCTACTTACCGGTTGAGGGGTCTGGGAGAGATTAACGATCCGAATGACTTTGGCCAGTTGATTGTGTGCGTGATTCCGCTGGTGTTCATCTTCTGGCGCCCAAAGAAGCCTCTGCGGAACTTCGTACTGGTGCTGTTGCCGGTGTGCGCGCTGCTGTACGGACTGTTCCTGACACAATCGCGCGGTGCCTTGCTGGCCTTGGTGGCTATGATCGTTGTGGCGTCGCGGCGTCGCATTGGGACGCTGCCTGCGCTGCTGATTGCCGGCGGAGTGCTCGCGGCGGCGATGGCTTTGCACTTCACGGGGGGGCGGGATATCTCTGTCAGTGCAGGCGTAGACCGCACAGTTCTTTGGGGTGAAAGCCTGCAGGCGCTGAAGTCACATCCGTTTTTCGGAGTGGGCCTCGGGGTTGGGGATTACACCGATTCCCATCTTACCGCGCACAACTCAATCGCAGTCTGCGCAGCAGAACTTGGCTTATTTGGGTTGTTTTTCTGGAGTATGTTCCTTTTTCCCATGGTCAGGGACGCTCTGGCCGCTGCTTCGCCGGCGAAGGTGAGCGAAGGAGAGCCGATCAAGCCTGTGGAAGGACTCTATCCACGGACGATGATTACGATTGAGGCAATCGACAAGGCGGAGATCAATCGCCTGGGGCGGTTGCTGGTTTTGTCGCTTACAGGCTTTCTGGTGTCAGCATGGTTTCTCTCGCGAGCCTTTGTGTTGACGTTTTTCCTATTGGGCGGCATCGTTGAGGTGGTTTACCAGATGGCCCTGCGGCGGGGGATGATTGTTCCCCGCATGCGGTTGGGACGCTTGCTTCGTTATGCCAGCGGCTTGGCAATCTTGCTGGTGATCGGGCTGTACATCACCATCCGAATTATGAACCGGATGCACTGATACAGGCGTTCGAGCAGCTTGCCATCATCCATGTCACGAACAGAGGATAGGCCAATACCGCGCTATCGGAGGTCCGGGCAACCTGTATGAAGATTGCACACATCGTTGACAGCATGGAGGTAGGCGGCGCTGAGACGCTCGTTTCTCAGATGTGCCGTCTGCAGCGAGAGCAGGGCCACGACCCGTGCGTCTATGCGGTGGCGACCCTAGGCCCGCTTGGGGAACGGATGCGAGCAGAAGGCTTCGCCGTACAGGCGAACGTGGGCCGGCACTTGCAGGATGCCGCGCGGAATTTCTTCCACCTCTTCAAAGAGTCGCATCCCGATGTAGTCCATCTTCATAACCCAACGCCGACCGTGTATGCGGCAATGGTTGCCCGGATGGCGGGCGTGCCAAGCATTGTTTCGACCCGGCACAGCCTCGTTGCCCCGCCGCGCAGGCTGGCCGAGGAGTTGAAGTACGCTTTTGCGGCCACTTGTTGCGACTGGATCGTGGGCATCTGCGACGCAACCACCAATAATCTAAAGAGCCTTCACAGCGTTCCCGCGCGAAAGATTGTACGCATTTACAATGGCGCAGTCCCGCTCAAGCGAGTCGCGCTGGAGCAGTATCCGCCGAAGAGCGGCTTTACGCTGGTTTACGTCGGCCGGTTTGAGTCCGTGAAAAACCATGCGCTGCTGCTGAATGCTTTTCGCGCCGCGCTTCAGTCCATGCCGGATTTGCGGCTGTGGATGGTGGGCGATGGCAGCGAACGCAAGACGATGGATAGACTGGCCACGGAACTGGGCATCGCTGCGCAAGTAACATTTTGGGGACAACAACTCAA
>Ga0255353_1002209_pt1 | contig 9915 bp, 14 predicted proteins | sample HBST25metaG_FD_189941 | JGI IMG/M metagenome (GOLD analysis project Ga0255353, IMG submission 189941) | Peat soil microbial communities from Stordalen Mire, Sweden - H.B.S.T25 | ecosystem: Environmental > Terrestrial > Soil > Wetlands > Peat | place: Sweden: Norrbotten County, Stordalen Mire...
CTTTTATGTGCCGGTCTCGAAGTCGAAGCCGACCGGCGGGATTTCCAGGAGAGGAGTGAGGCAGTCCTTCACGGGGGTGCTCAGGCGCTGAAGCGCCTGATACTCACCCATTTTCCACTTCAGGATCGGCACATAATGACGGTGATTAAACACGAACGCAGCTCCTTATGGCAGGCGTCAGACAATCTGCCGCCATGGCCTGCCGCATATATGTTGGTTGCATCATATGATTCAATACTAAGTGGCATAAATGTCGTAGAATTTTTCATAAATCAAAAAAGCATGTCAAAAAACGCACGTTGTGCCGACCGCCTCCCGCCCCCCACCGGAAAAACCGAGCGCCCGCGCATTCCCTTGGAATATGTGCTAGCCTAACCATCATTATGACCAACAGCAGAGGGCGCCATGTCTCATTTCCAACCGCGACAAATACTTGGGAAGTGGAAGCAAGGATTCGCTCTCGATTTGCACACTCTCAGCAGTGTCCCGGTCGGATATAATGAATACGGCCACATGCAATTTGATACGACTCGTTCCGAGGTCGGCGAACTCCTGTACAAGCTGAAGAACCGAGCCGACATATCGGCCGTGCCTCAGCTCGTCGCCGACGCCGTGAGCTTTCTCAAAAGCTGGAAGCTAGCGATCGACATGATCGTGCCGGTTCCCCCGTCGAGCGCGCGTGCGGTGCAGCCGGTGATCCTGCTGGCGCAGGGGATCAGCGCGCAGCTTTCCGTCCCGCTTGTTCACGCCGTCACGAAAACCCGTGAAACGCCGCAGCTGAAGAATATCTTTGACCTTGATGCGCGCCTAGCTGCGCTTAAAGGTGTCCACGCGGCCGATCCGGCTGTGATGCAAGGCAAGAGAGTTTTGCTGTTCGATGATCTTTTTCGATCGGGAGCGACGATGAACGCTATCTCCGCGGTGCTGTATGACCAGGGTAAGGCCGCAGAAGTGTTCGCGCTGACGATGACCCGCACACGGAGCCTCCAATGAGCAAGATTTTCATCGGTGGATCACGGCATGTGTCGCGGCTTGGCGCCCCAATCCGCATCCGCCTCGACACAATTATCGAGAAGAGGTTGCCGGTGATCGTCGGCGACGCGAACGGGGTCGACAAGGCGGTTCAGCAATATCTGTTCGGCAAGAACTATGAGCAAGTCGAGGTATTTTGCTCCGGCAAGGTGTGCCGCAACAATGTTGGAGGCTGGAAGACAAGGCAGATCGATGCCGATCCCCGCGAGCGCGGCTTCCGCTTCTACGCGACCAAAGACCGAGAGATGGCACGCGAGGCCGACTTCGGCTTCATGGTGTGGGACGGCAAGAGCACGGGAACGCTTTTGAACGTGTTTCGGCTGCTGCGCCAGGAGAAGAAAGTCGTCATCTACAGTGTGACGGAACACAAGTTCTCCGAACTCAAGGCGTTCGATCAGTGGAACGACTTTATCGCTCACTACGGCGATGAGGTGCGGCACGAGACCGAACAAAAAGCCGCGCTTGAGGAGCGGACTTACAGCAAGTGCGAGCAGCCGAGTTTCCTCACCCCGGCTCTCATATGAAAAGGGCCCGCCATTCGCGGATGGCTGGCCCCATTTCCTTTGCAATCATCGACTGTGAATAAGCGCCGGGGAGTGACCCCATAGAATTAATGAAATTCAATGCGTTGACGCGTCAATCGGCGCCTGACTCCTGCGTCTGAGCACACATAACGGTCGCCTCAAAAGTCCGTTTGATGGAAATGTTATAGGCGCTTAGCCGTCTACGCATCAACGCACATTGCTACGTAGCTACGCAAAAACATGGGTAGTAGCCTATCGGTTGCTCCGGTCAAAGGTTGTGGGCACTCAGCCAAGTGCGCAGGGCTTCGTCGGCGATGTCCTGCTTGTCCCTGCGCAGAGTGAAGGCCGCGGCGCGCATGCGCTCGAAGGTCTCTGGGGGCACCCGCACATGCAGACTCACCAGTTGGGGCGGCGGAGGGGCTGCAACCTGAGCGGTCGGGATCGGCTCAGGGGTGGGCGTGATCTTGGTTTCAGCGAGAGACGGCAGGGGTTTCTTGGTCATGGCGCAGGCTCGGGGTTCAAACGGGTGACGATGTAGGCCCACAGGTTGGTTGCCTCGGAGGCAGCGGGGCCGGCGGGCTCGATCTCGGCGGGGGTGCGGCCGTCGATAGCAGAGGCTGCATACACAGTGCGGTCGCCCAGCATGGCCGGGGCGACGGTGCCATGCTGCGACAGGGCTATGGCGGCTTCACCTGTCAGGCGCGCTCTGGGCTTCACTCGGTTGATGACGAACACCACGGCCTTGCCGGCCTTGCGGGCCATCTCGACGGTGCTTCCTACCGCGCGCAGGTCGTGCGGGCTCGGCTGCACCGGAATCAACACCAGGTCGGCCAGCGTTACCGCCTCGGCCACCTGAGGAGAGGCTGCCGGCGGCGTGTCCACAATGACGATCTTGGCGCCGGCTTGCCGGGCAGCGGCGAGGGCGGGGCGTAGGCCCTGGCCGGCTTCCACCAGCTGGGGGCTATCGGCCTCCCGCGCTTGCCACCAAGCCCCGAGGCCGGCCATGGGGTCCAAGTCTACAAGCGCTACCGGTCCAGCGCCGACACGCTCAGCCTCGACGGCCAGGACAGTTGCGGCTGTCGTCTTTCCCGCTCCACCCTTCCGACTGGCAATGACAATGATGCTTGGCATGACGTCCATGTGTCCACGTTCGCGCCGAGCCGGTCAAGTCGGCGGCAATGTAGCTTGGTGGCTACGTAGCTAAGTAAAACAAGGCAGGGAGACGGGCGGCAAAGAGCCAGCCGGATCAGCACTCAAGCTGCTCAACTTGGGCGAACGGAAGGGCTTCGCTGCCCCAACCTAAAGCTACCGGGCATTTACCGGCACGGGCGCTACGCTCTGCACCTCGCCACGAAGCCGGGCCATGCGCCCCAGCTTCGACCGCTGCCGCTCGGCGAAGGCCGCGCGGAACTCGTCACCCTCTTTGTGCCACCAGGCTAGTGTCACCGCGATGATCGGAGCGCGTGCGTGAGTCCGTACCAAGTCGATCTTCACTCCCATGTCGGACAATCCGTTAACCTCGAGGAGCGCCGGCTCGATCACCCGTCGCTCGAAATCAGGACCACGAGTTAGCTTGCCTGGCGGCACGCCCAGAAGGCCGCGGAAGCGGTCAACGGTGAACTTCTCGACGGAGCGATCTAGCCCAGACCGGATCTGCACCAGCTCGTAGAGCGCGATCGCGTACTTGCTGGTCATGGCACAGACCACTTCAGCCTTGATCCGCCCCCATCGGCTCGACCGAGCCAGCACCGGCCGCAGTTTCTTCGGCAGCCCGAATCGCACCGACCCCGCAAGAGCGTTTTCGTCGGCAGAGAGGTCGAAGAACTCGAAAAGGTGGGTCAGAAGGATGCGCGGTTCGCCTGTCTTGCCATCTGGCAGCGGGACGGAAACGACGACACGCATCAACCGATCAAGGCTATCACGGATGCGCTCGTTGCCCTTGTGCCGCGAAAACTGAAGAGTAGATAAGGGAATTTCCCATTCCGCATCATCGTCTGTCAGACGCCCGCTGTCGTGTGCATGCTGGTACAACAGATTGACGACGGCACGATCGGACGCCTCGAGTTCGTGGGCACCGGTGATCTCGATCAGCTCACCCGCTTTTGGAAAGCCGGCGGCGTTCGTTTTCTGCGCGACCGTCTGCGACATGATCCATGCTTGATTGGGACGTGCCTTGATGTCAAGTCGCGTCACAACATACTTATAGGCAGAAGCTCCCCCGTTTCGTCACAACCGGGGCTTAGACCCCACATCCGCTGATGACCTGGGAAGGCGGTAGCGACCACCAGCAAGGATTCCGATTCGATATGGCGCTCCCGATTTGACGACTGAGGGTAGGCGGAGGAACGCCCCCGTTGAGTCACCACAGCGCCCCCGTCTTGTCACAACGCTCCCCCCGTTGAGTCACCACAGCGCCCCCGTCTTGTCACAATGAACGCTGCAACAACTTGATATCAATAATGAATTTGGCGCCTGAAATTGAATTTATAGAACTTGAACTTTCCGCTGTGGATAACCTAAGCACATCAGACAATTTTCCCCCACCTTGGAGTTACCAGTTGCTTCACGTATCTCAAATGAGATACACTTGCGCGGCAACCCCTTCAGGGAGGGCCATCATGCCCACCGAAATGCTGCACGTCCGGGTAGACGAGGAAACCAAGGCGCAGGCCACTGCCGCCCTGGACGCCATGGGCTTGTCTATTTCCGAGGCTGTCCGGGTCTTTCTCCGCCGGGTCGCCGTTGAACAGGCTTTCCCCTTCGCTATCCGGGTGCCAAACGCGGCAACGCGAGCCGCGATGGAAGAAGCCAGGGCGATGAGCAAGGCTCGTCACGCAACCCCGGATGCCCTGTTCCATGCCCTCGACCAAGCGGACAAGTGAGGCCAAGCGGGCCAATCCCCCGCGAGCGTCCGACTATGCCCGCGAGTTTCTGAAGGACTGGCGGCGGCTGACCCACTCGGGGCGCCACGACATGCGCCGGCTCAAGGAGGTCATGGTGCTGTTGATCGCCAACGACGCCCCATTGCCGCCGGAGTGGCGCGACCATGCTTTGACGGGCGAATGGACCGATCACCGGGAATGCCACATCGGCGGCGACTTTCTGCTGATCTACCGCCTCACAGGCGACGAGATGATCGTCTTCGTGCGTTCCGGAACCCACGCCGACCTGTTCGAGTAGAGGGCGAGCCACGCACGACAAATCTCGCCTTTCCCGCGCTTAGCCCTCATCGTCCCTTTTCGGCCGCCCTCCTGGGCCAAAAATGAGGAAGTCTTCATCGACAATTCGTTGGACGATTTTGAAGGGGCGGGTCCTTGAGTTTTCGGCCGGAGGTATCCTGAGCGGGCGACGGGGCGCTTCGTTCGAAGGAGCCTCTGCCGTAGGGGCCAAGGTTGGCGGCTGGACAGCGGGAGACGCCGCTAAAGGGGCTTTCCCACGTATCTCGCGATTCAACGTCCGCATGAACTGCGAATAGGAGATCGCCAAGGGCTTCCGATTGGCGAAGAGGCGTTCCCAGACCATTTTGGGAAGCTCTCCAGCATCGAGCCCAGCGATGATCTCGGCCCGGCGCGACCAAAAGGCCACCCGTGCTGTCCCTTTCCGCGTCCTGCTTCCTTCGCTCATTCCCCGAATTTGGCAGGGCGTGATGACCGGAAAATTAAAATCCGCGCCGATATGCGATTATCCGCGGCAATTTGCGCTGATGTGCGCCCAGCGAAAAGAGATATGCGCTGATCTGCGATAATAGGCGATTATTTGCGCCTATGTGCGATCCCTGATGTTGAGCGTGCTGAGACGCATATCGTCGCGCGTATTCTCCTTGGAGTAATTGGCAAGATAGGGGTTTGTGGCCACAAACCCGGTTGGCTATGGTGGACTTACTCGCCTCCGGCTCGACGCAGAAGGCCCGGCGCACGCGCCGGGAGAAGAGGATTGGACACCAATGGGAGAACCCCGCCTGCGCCAGCCACGCACCCTTCGGGAGAACATGAGCTGCCTGCTGAAGGTCCGTTGTACCCCAACCGAACGGGCACAGGTCGAGGCGCGCGCGAAGGCGGCGGGGCTACCACTGAGCGAATACGTGCGAGTGTCTGCCCTTCATGCGACCATCAACTCCCGCGTTGATTATGCCGCAGTGACCACACTGGCCCGGAACGCCGGGGAGCTGAACCGGCTGGGCGATCTGCTGAAGCTATGGCTATTGGAGCGGCGCGGCGACGGCGCCCCGGCGATTGCCGTTGGTGGGGTGCTGTCCGATATCAAAGTGGCGGTCGAACGCCTGACGGATGCGGTGATGCGGATATGATCGTCCAGCGCATTCCAACATAGGGCGGCCGCAGCGGCGGCGGCTTATGTTTCGGGCCGAAAGCAGATGCGGGAGGCGTGGGCTTGGGCCCCCATAAACTCCGGGCGTACGTAGAACAGGCAATCGTTAAGCTAAATAAGTTTAAACGCGTCGCCATGAACTTCGATAATACCTACGCTATTTACTAAGACATCATCAGTTGTTTCCTACGATATGATGCTGGTTAAATCCGTCCACGCTTTACTAAAGAGACATCTTACTGGTTGCTTCGTATTTTTTGCCGGTCATATCCGAATTAAGAAAACCGTCGTCGAGAAGACGCAGAAATTTCCATTTGTGTTCAGTCTCGTAGACGAGCTTTCTGTTTTTTCCGGTCCCTGAAATTTTGATAGGTAGACCGTCCGCGTTGATTTTCTTTTCGATGACAGAAAGTGTGAGGCTTGGAAAATAGTTACGATCAGCAATTCCTCGCAGCCGGACGAGTATCAGGGCGTTACTCTTGCAGTCATTCTCGAACTGGACAGCATTGTCGATCGGGAGTGCGGTCTGAATCTGCATTAGCGTCTGCTGTGCATGCTTCATTGCTTGCTCGAAGAACTGGAAGATACGGTGATAGTTATCCTTTTTGAGGATTATCATCTGACCGCTAAGTGCGATACAATCAACCATATCATCAAAGATGAAGACAGGTTCAGATATCTTGTCGAAGGCACCGTCAGAGAACAGCGTGACTAGCTTTTTGGAACGACCCAGCTCCTTGGTTCTGGAGTATTTGCGGAACAAGTAGATGGTCGGCTTCCCCGTGCGCTGGACGGCGATGACATGAAACGCCAACTTATTGATTGTCGCCGGCTTGCCATCGAACACCGGAAGTTGCTGAAGGGTGCTGAGAGCCTTGACGACGGCTTCGGGCGTCGATCCGGCCGGCGGGGTATGAAATTCCACCTCATGTTTGTCGGGCACGTTGCCGGCGTCATAGGCTTCGAGGGTCCGGTCACCCATTCTGATATCGTGGTTCAATTGCCGGAGCGAGAAAGCCGCAGTTAGTAGGAAGCTTTCGGCAAGGTCAGACGATAGCTGGAGGCGATGGAGGATTGGCATGGTGTCGCCTCCCCCGCGTGCGGCAAGGCAAACAGTCACCGTTGCATTGCCTGGGGCAATGGATACGCAGTCGGCAAGAGCTGCCTCAAGAAGAGCCTGAGTCACTCACGTTTCTCCATAAAAATGTTATTAGCGATATCAATCGCTTTCACGGTGTCGCCGCGCCGCAAGTTGCGCTTGGAGACAAGGAAATACGGATTCCCGTCCGCATCCTCGATCTCATAGAGGTTATATCTCATCAGGGAAAGCAGAGGATTTATGTGGATCATGCTTGAGTTGACGTAGACGACGCACAGGACGAACAGAAACACACCGAGTGCGATCATCTGCTCAACCTCATTAAATGATGTCGCAGCGAACGGAATGATATAACTTGCGATGTAGCTCATCGTGTCGCTGTCCTTGCGACGGATGACGCCGACCGACATTTCGATACCCTCAAATCGCTGGACAAGACGGAAGAAGATCACCGTCCCGACGAGGCTCAGCGCAGCAAGTGCCATGAACACGAGCGAGACATTCCGCATGGTGTGTATGGTGATGATGGCAAAGATCACCCACAGCGGAATGTAGGAGCTGAGGAACAGGATAAAGCGGGCGAACACATTGGCCATTCCTGAACTGTATCAGAACCGAGGGCTGTGGCCAGATCGGTCTCGTATGTCCTGAAAACGGTAATTTTTGAGACGCGCAAAGAGTCAGCCGATATCAGGCACTTGATTGTCCGTAAAATTTGTCCGAAAATAAAGCATGCAAATCGGCTACGCCCGCGTGTCAACGAACGACCAAAATCTCGGCCTTCAGCGTGATGCACTAAAGGCCGCAGGGTGCGATCTTATCTTCACCGATCAGGGCATCAGCGGCAGCGTGACGAATCGCCCCGGTCTCGACCGCGCGTTGAAGGCGCTCAGCTCGGGCGATGCGCTGGTGGTGTGGAAGCTGGATCGGTTCGGGCGGTCGCTTGCCCATCTGGTGCAGACCGTGGCGGAACTCGGATCGCGCGGCATCGACTTCCGGTCCCTGTCGGATCCGATCGACACGAGCAGCGCGGGCGGTCGCCTCGTACTGCACATGATGGGCGCGCTGGCGGAGTTTGAGCGCAGCCTGATCGTCGAGCGCACCCAGGCCGGCCTGCAGGCGGCCAAGCGGCGTGGCGTGAAGCTCGGCCGCAAACCCAAGCTCACGCTGGAGCAGGCCGCACACGCGCGCCTGCTGATCGACGGCGGCGCAAACCCACGCACCGTGGCGCGGAGCTTTGGGGTAGCCCGCTCCACCCTTTACCGGCATCTTCCCGGCGTGAGTGCCGGGCCAACGCCCTCGGCAGTGGGGCGGCGCAGAGGAGGGGAGCATGCACGATAGGGATGTACGCAAGGCGCTGCACCATAAGGTGCTGAAAGAGCATCATGGCGACACCAACACGCTGGTGCTTGATGAGCTTGGTCTGCGCCATGGGGCCGTCCGCGTCGATGTCGCCGTCGTCAACGGCTACCTGCATGGCTTCGAGATCAAAAGCGATTCCGATACGCTGGATCGCCTGCCCGGCCAGGTCGCGATCTATAACGCCGTGCTCGACCGGGCGACCCTTGTCGTGGGCGAAAAGCATGTCGAGAAGGCGTGCATGAAGATTCCCGACTGGTGGGGCATCAAGGTCGTCGTCGCCGGCCCGCGCGGCGGCATCGAGTTCGACAGTGCGCGCCTGCCCAAACTCAACCCGTCGATCGACGCCGTTGCCCTGGCCGAGCTGTTATGGCGGCCGGAGGTGGTCGAAATCCTGCGCGACCTTGGGGCGTCGGAACCGTTGCTCCGCAAGCCCCGCGCCGTTCTCTACAAATATCTCGCCGAAGTGGTCGAGCTGGACGAGCTACGCGGCCTCATTCGGCAGCGATTGAAAGCCCGTGCAAGATGGCGAGGTCACCGACCACCTTCGACAGATGCCTGTTTGTAGACACCCACACCCAGGTTGACAGATTGCCTGTGGCAACGGTTCCGACGGCACAATCAGCGATGTAATTGTCGCCCGCCGAATAGCCTGCGCCGCTGAAATAAGATTGCGCCACGAGAGTCGCGCACATGTCCTGATACTGCCCGAACCCGTGCGTCCGCACTGGAGTCCCGCGCCCGATGTGCCAGGCATCGTCGATCGTGTAACGCAGCTTGGCGAACGGTTTGATCATCCGCATGTCCAGCTCGACCAGATCGGGATGCGCGACGGCGTAATCGCCGAAGGTCGGAATCCGCGCTTCATGGCCGAGCGTTGCGACAAAGCTGCGATAGGCCACCCATTCATGGCGCGGCAGAATTGCGAAGGGAGAGCTTACCGTCTGGGCAATGGATGAAGGATAGGCCGTTCCTGCGATCGTCAGTGTCCGCCAACGATTCAACGCGGGCACAAGACCCATGAGCGCCGACATCAGGCGGACATAGGCGGTCATCGGCAGATAGTTTGGCGTCCCAAAATCGACCACGAGATCGGCTTCCGCCCATCCGACACCAAGCGTCCGCAGCAGCGTCTCGATATCAGAAGCCAGCGCTGGCCGATCGAAGTCGCTCATGCCCAAGCGCAGACACACGCCGCGCTGATCGAGCTTGATCACGGCGCCAACCGCGGCGACGAATGCTGCGTCGTTGGTGAAGCTGACCACGGGGATTGCCGCGCAGCCCTCGACCCGTGCTGCCTCGAACACCGCCTCAATATAGTGCCGGCCGCCTGCCATCCGGGTGTGACCCGGCAGGAATTTCAGATCGACGAAGCACGGGCGGGCCTGCCACTTGGACTTCAGGCGGCGGCCGAAGTCACCCAGGTGATCGTCGGCGCTTTTCTTTTATGTGCCGGTCTCGAAGTCGAAGCCGACCGGCGGGATTTCCAGGAGAGGAGTGAGGCAGTCCTTCACGGGGGTGCTCAGGCGCTGAAGCGCCTGATACTCACCCATTTTCCACTTCAGGATTGGCACA
>Ga0255353_1002211_pt1 | contig 9915 bp, 8 predicted proteins | sample HBST25metaG_FD_189941 | JGI IMG/M metagenome (GOLD analysis project Ga0255353, IMG submission 189941) | Peat soil microbial communities from Stordalen Mire, Sweden - H.B.S.T25 | ecosystem: Environmental > Terrestrial > Soil > Wetlands > Peat | place: Sweden: Norrbotten County, Stordalen Mire...
TCACGCCCTCGGCCCGCCGTTCCAGGATTTTCTGCAGATAGCAGTCGAACATATCCCGGTGCGCCTGCGCATCCATAAGCATTGGCAGATAATTGACCGGCAGCAGGCCTTCCTGGATGCCGCGCACAATAGGAGCGCAATAGGGATCTGAGAGGTCGTAGACCAGCACGCCGATGGTCTGGCTTCGCCTGCGCCGCAGCGAGCGCGCGAATGCGTCGGGATGGTAGCCAAGCCGCTGAGCGTTGGCGCGAATCTTCTGGCGCGTTTTTTCGGCCACATTCTTGGAAAGAGGCGCGTTGCTCAGCGTGGACACTTCAAACTCCGCCTGCGAGACCGTCGCCAATACTTGGGAAGCCCTTCAACCCTCGACCAACTCCAACTACGGCTCGTCCACCGTGCCGCTGTGGGTATCGCTGCAGGAGTTTCCGCAGTTCGGCAATGGCAGTTACGGCTCCGGCAACGGCGTGTACCTGCATGGCTACCCGGGCGGCGACTCGGAGTACAGTTCGCTGCAAACCAAAGTGCAGAAACGCCTGACCCAATCATTCACCGCCCTGGGCAGTTTCACCTGGGCCAAGCTGATGACAGACGACGGCAATCCTCCGCTGGCCTTTGTTGGTTCGCACGGCGGCGCGCCCCAGGACTGGAAGAACCTCAGTCTTGAACACTCCATCAGCCCGCAGGACGTCAAGTACCAGTTCACCGGGCAAGTCTCCTACGATCTGCCTGTCGGCAAGAATCGCGCTGTGAATCTTGGCGGTGCGGGTAACGCCATCGCCGGAGGATGGACGGCAAACGGAATCGTCTACCTCAGCACCGGCGTACCCATTGCGTCTCCCTCCTCTGGCACCACGCCCTCCTACTTCAACCAGCGCGCCGACTTGACCTGCGATCCATCCAAAGGCGCGCCGCACACGGCAGCCACGTGGTTCAACTACGCCTGCTTCTCCGTTCCTTCCAGTCCGTTCGTGGCCGGCAACGCACCAGCTTACCTGGACCACGTCCGCACGATGGGGGCGAAGGACCTCGACCTCTCGCTCTACAAGGTCATTTCTCTTGGCAAGGAAAGAGCGCTTCGCTTCGAGATTTCTTCCTATAACGTGACTAACCGCGCGCAGCTTGGCATGCCTTCCGAGTCGGACATCACAGATGTGTTAGCCCAGCCGACCGTGGCTAAGACATTCGGCCAGATTACGTCAACCGTGAACAGCGCTCGGCAGTTCCAGTTCGGTTCACGCTTCACCTTCTGATCCCTTCTTCTCTTCTCCTGTAGTACCTTTCGCGGGTGGATATGACTGTAGAAATCATATCCGCCCGCGAAATTATCTGCGTGCCTCATTGCTGAGGATTTCCGTTACATTGCAAAACGAAGTCTCCATCTGGTCTCAGACAGCTTGATTTTGTACCACCATTGGGTGCCCCAGGTCTCGATTTTTAGACCAGGGAAAGCACAGAGAGTGTTTGCATATAGATACATATAAGATATAGTGACCTCCCCTATTAGAGGGAGATTCGAAGCATGATGCCGTGTAAGCGCTGTGGTTGCAATGATACGGTCAAGCATGGAGTGGTGCGCAAGAAGCAGCGCTACTGTTGCAAGAAGTGCGGCTACAATTTTGTGAGTGGCGATCAACGGCTGAAAGAATCGGTGGCGGTCAAGAAGGCTCTGGCCGTGATTCTGTACTCTTTGGGAAAGGCGTCTTTCGGGATGCTGGGAAAACTCTTCGGGCATTCGCGCGCGCTCACCTATCGTTGGATTGCCGAGGAAGCGGCGCGGCTTCCCGACCCCGTCATCGCCAACGACATCAAAGAAATGGAGTTCGATGAGATGTGGAATTTTATTGGCTCAAAAAAAACAAGAAGTGGATCATCAAAGACGTGGATCGTAGCTCACGGAGAACTTGTTGCCTGGGTTACAGGCGGTCGTGATGCTGCAACATTCCGGCGGCTCTACGACAAAGTCAAGCACCTGACAGAGTGCGTTTTTTATACAGACGACTGGGATGCCTTCGCCAAGGTGCTTCCGGCAGATCGCCACGTTATAGGCAAGGCGCACACCATCACCATTGAGCAGGACAACAGCAATACACGGCATCATCTTGGCCGCATGACGAGACGCACCAAGGTTGTCTCGAAAAAGGTGGAGATGCTCGACGCATCCATCAAACTCTGGCTAGCGCTCACTGAAGGTGCTTTACAAAACCCTCCGCAAGCATTTGGGCGAAGTTTTCCGCGATCTGGCCTAGCAGCGTGAGTGCAAGATCGAAGAGGGTCATTTGATGCCTGACCATGTGCATATGCTGATCTCGATACCGCCGAAATATGCAGTGTCGCAGGTGGTTGGGTACATCAAGGGCAAGAGCGCAATCCACTTGGCGCGGACGTATGGGGAACGAAAACAGAATTATGTAGACCAGCACTTCTGGGCACGAGTGTATCTGGTATCGACCGCAGGCCGGGACGAGGCGGTGATCCGCGAGTACATTCGCAATCAGGAAGTGGAAGATGAGCGATTGGACCAATTAAACCTGTGGAAGTGACCTGCCACCAACAAGGTGGATCAACTCAATCGGGGCCGCGTTAGCGACCCAACTCAAGCCGCTTTGAGCGGCTCATACCGTAAAGCCTCCGGCTTTGCCGGAGGATACTTATTTTGCAGCTTTGCGTCGGGAGATTTTCTGTGTAGAGTCCCTCTGTACCAGAGTAGGCGGCAGCAGATACAGCAACTGCGGAGATTCAGAGCCGGGCGGAGTGGTGATTGCTTTCAGAACGAGGTTGGCAGCCAGGCTTCCCATGTCGAGCATCGGCTGGCTAATAGTGGTAATTGCTGGAGAGGTAAAAGCGGCATGAGGTATGTCATCGAAGCCCAGCACGGAGCAATCATCAGGTACTCGGAGACCACTCCTCCACAGAGCCCGCATGGCGCCCAATGCCGTGAGATCATCAAAGGCGAGAATTGCGGAGAAATTATTTTTTGTATCAAGTAGTTCAGAAATTAGATTCAGGCCGAGCTTGAAGCCAGAAGTCGGATCCGCGTATGCCGGGAGTTGAAGGGTAAGTTGAGGGTCCAGATGCGAGCCAACTTCGGCAGAGAACCTTTGGATTCCCTGCCATCGTCGAGAACTGTCTGCAAGTCCTTTCGGACCACGTAAGACAGCGATCTTCCGATGCCCCAGACGGTAAAGGTGTTCAATCGCCGCATATCCGCCAGCCTCGTTGTCCACCACGACGGAGCGAATTGAACGCACAGAAAGATCGCGCCCAACAACGGTCATTGGGATTTTGTTCTTCTCAATTTTTGAAAGAGAATCGATCTTGGAATAGAGCCAATTCGCCACCACAATCAGACCCTCCACACGTTGTCCAATGAGCATGTCGAGATAGCGATCGAACTGCTCCTGACGATTATCGGCGTCCATAATGATCGGGAGATATGGCGTAGGGTAGAGCGTTCGCTCGATACCGCGCATCAAGGACATGCAGAATGGATCAGAAATATCGAAGACCAGGACGCCTATCGTCTGACTGTGGCGGCTGCTGAGCGAGCGTGCCAAGGCATTGGGATGGTAATTCATCTCAGCAGCCTTTTTGCGGATATGTGCCTTCGTCTTGGCGGCCACGTAACGGGACAATGGCGTCTCGTTCAAGACAATGGAAACGGTCGAAGACGACAATCCACATGCACGTGCAACATCTGCCAGCGTCACTTGTGTCGATTTGATTTTACGTCGTTCCACCTGGCTGCCTCGGTGCTAGTACTGCCTGAATTCGATCAGAAACGCGAACAGTTGAAGAATGCCTATGATGAAAGATAACAACAGAATTCCAACTGATGCTGTTCACAGCCTCTTCCACCATTGCGGACTTTCATCTTGCGCTGTCGAGATGGTCGCTATAGTTCGTCGACTTCCACGAGCTTGTCATGGTCCGCACCGGTGCGACGCATCATGTAGTAGAGGCCAAGGCCGACCAATATCCACATGACGCCGAGCAATTGTGCCCTATGGTTTAGATTAAACCAGATAAATGCACTAACAGCAAAGCCAATGCATGGCATCGTCGCAGCCAGAAACACCTTCTCTTTTGACCTGAACTTGTAGTGAACCAGAGCTGCGATATTCACCCCCATAAAGGCTATGAACGCGCCAAAGTTGAGCAGTTCTGCCCCACTCTGGTAGGTCATCATGAAGACCCCCGCCATCATGCAAGCGCCTACAATAAGCACGTTATTACGAGGGATTCCAGTATGTGCATCAATGGCGGCAAAGAAGCGTCTCGGAAGTGCGTTAGAGCGACCCATGCCGTAAAGCAGGCGTGCGGCGCCGAATTGCGCGGCCATGCCAGAACCTATGTTGGCAATTAGCAACGTGGCGTTAAGCAGTTGAAACAAGAAGGAACCACCCACGCGCCGTGCAACAAAGACATAGGCGGTATCGACCATCGAATTGGGGAAAGGTGTGTGTGCAGGCCAGACCAACTGCGCAACGTATACCTCAATGGCAGAAAGAATCCCGATCACCAGACATGTAGTTACTGTGGCAATCATGATGTTACGGCGTGGGTTCTCAACCTCCTCAGACATTGTGGAAATGCCATCGAAGCCAATATATGTAAGCACTGCGATCGAAGTTCCGCGGAAGACGCGGGAAGGTGTAAAGGTGGTTAGATCGTAGAAAGGCAGCAGAAACTGGCCTGCCATCGGGCGAACGACAAGTGCTATATAGCGTATTGCTTCAGCAAGAAAGATAACCACCACGATGCTCATGCCAAGTGCAAGCAGTGCGTTCGTGCGGCCTGAGGCTTTTACGCCGCGAAGATTAAGCACTGTGAAGAAAATGACAAATGAAACTGCCCAAGCGGCGTAAGGGACATTTGGTATTACATTTTGTGCGGCGGCACTGCACCAGATGACACAGATGATTGGGTTGAGCAGGTAATCCATGAGCATGGACCAACCGACGACATAACCGAGCATCGGATGCAGTTCCTTGCCCACATAAGTATAGGCAGAACCTGCGCTGGGATATACACGAGCCATGCGGCCGTAGCTGAAGGCAGTAAACAGCATGGCAATCATGGCGATTAAAATGGTGGTGACAACGTGCCCGCCAGCTACATTACTAACTACGCCATAGATGCCCATGGGCGCTGTAGGCTGGATGATGATAATGCCATATATGATCAAATGCCACAGCTTGAGCGAACGGCGAAGGCCCGGCTGTTTGCCGTGAGTTAAAGAAGGAGAAAGCGGTTCGCTCGATTCCTGCAGCATAAATACACATTCCTCGCATGCCCCCGACAATGGGAGCGATTATTGCTGAAAATTGCGCCTGATGAAACAGCGCTGTTGAGAACAGATGTGGCGCTTCTGGCTTGTGAAAAACAAAGCTCAGGACAAAACTAGAACCAAAACGCGTATCTGAACATCCAGCCTGAATTCCCGATGATTTCAAGAGCACAGGAAATCTCCGGTCCTACAGGTGTATTTCCTAAGCATGGCATGAGCAGAAGCGACATGGTGCCGCCGCACCCCGAACGACGCCTTGTCGGTCGCTATTCTCTCATACACTTTTCCAGCCACATGGCTTTTCCAAATGCAGTACATCGAGACCACTACCCTCAAGCGGCATTCCTCAAAAAAATCCGTCTTGCACGCCGTTGCAGGGCATGCGAATTGGAAAGTCGCACACGACGCTATCTCGAAATCCGCCTTTTTTATAAACCGGTTTTCAAATACATCTTTATACACTATTAATAGAGCATATTCAAGCGCTTTAATGCGCGCAATTCGGGCAAATATGCCTCAGGATCGATTGGCCGCCGACAAGACACTGCCCACCTGCCGCAACACGGACTCTCGCATTATCTGATCAAGTTGGCGCGACTGGGTGGCTATCTGGTGCGTAACTCGGACCCTCCTCCCGGCAACGAAACCATCTGGAGAGGATTAACACGTCTTGTCGATATTCAACTGGGCGTCATCACGGGTGCCGGAGTTGTGGGTAATTGAAAGGGCAAAGCTGGGGGTTCTCCCTTTTGCAATAGATCGTCTACCGGTATATGATTCTTTCCCATAGAAGGTCTATGGAGGGCCGATGATCCGATCAAAGAAGGAACAGGAACTGCTGCTCGGAACTCTCGACATGCTCATCCTTAAAACTCTGCTGCCGGGGGCTGCACATGGGCACACAATTGCCCACGTGATTGAGCACACGTCGGAAGATGTCTTGCAGATCGAGCAGGGTTCGCTTTATCCGGCACTCCATCGGCTGGAGGATCGCGGCTGGGTCTCCTCGTACTGGGGAACAAGCGAGAACAATCGCAAGGCACGTTTTTATCACCTTACCGCAACAGGCCGAAAACAACTCCGAATTGAGACAGACCGCTGGCATGCGATGGTCGAGGCTATCGGTCGCATTATGGGTGGCCGCACGGCTACTGAGTAACGGAAGGGAATGCGATGAGTCTGCGCCGATACTTTCGCCGTCGCGAGTGGGATCAGGTACGCGTCCGGGAAATGGAATTCCATCTCGGGGAAGAAATTGACGACAACATTGCACGCGGCATGACTCCGGAAGAGGCGCGTCGCCGAGCCTATATCCAGTTTGGCAATCCCGCGGTGGTTCGAGAGGAGATCTGGAAGATGAACAGCTTTGTGTGGATTGAGAACCTGGGACGTGACCTGCGGTATGCATTTCGACAGCTTCGGCGCAATCCAGGGTTTGCTGTGATCGCAACTGTAACGCTGGCCCTTGGGATCGGCGCGAACACAGCGATTTTCAGTTTGGTGAACGGTCTCCTGTTCAGTTCTCTCCATATACAGGACGAGAACCGGATGGTGGAGATCGGCTTTCGGCAGAAGGGGAATGAGTGGCAGCCAAATCTCTCGGTTCCGGAGTATCGAGCGCTGCGGGAACAGACCGGTAGTGTCTTTTCCCAGGTGATTGGAGATGAATATGGCCTCGACGGCTTGACCATGGCGGGAAGCAAACCCGACCGGGTCTTCACCGATTATGTGACAGGTGACTACTTCGACTCTCTTGGGGTAAAACCTCTACTGGGTCGATTCTTTCTTGCTTCCGAAGGCGTCACGCCAGGGGCCGATCCACTGGTCGTGCTTAGTTACGGCTATTGGAAGCAGCATTTTGGAAGTGATCCGAAAGTGATCGGACGGCAGGTAGCGTTGAACAGTCATCCACTCACCGTTATCGGCGTAGCACCGCGCAGTTTTCGAGGAGTGAACCCGGCACTGACGATCCAGGCATATTTGCCTCTGGCGATGGAGGTGCCGATTACGAACGTGCCCATAGGCGACTTCAACAAGGAATCGAACCGTGGGCTGCGGCTCTATGCCCGCTTGCAGCCGGGAGCGACCCGTGAGAGCGCAGAGGCGAGATTGTCTGTCATCGCACGACTCCTGGCTGCCGCGCACCCGGACAGTGAGAACGGCGCAGATATACATACGTTTCCGTTATCTGCTGGGAGAAATGCCGGTTTTGATCCGGACAATACATTGGGTGGCATAGCAGCGATGTTTCAAGGGCTGGCCGGATTGGTTCTGTTGCTGGCGTGTGTGAACGTCGCAAATCTGCTGCTGGTGCGCGCCACGGTGCGCGAGCGGGAGATGGTGATTCGGTCAGCTCTCGGGGCGCGGCGCTCACGACTGATCCGTCAGATGCTGACGGAGAGTATTCTGCTTGCGCTGTTCGGCGGCATTGGGGGCATGGGGCTGGGTTTCTGGGGAAGTTCTCTGCTTGGTTCGATCAATCTTCAAACGGATTTGCCCTTGCGATTGGATTTTGGCTTTGACTGGCACGTCTTTGCTTTTTCCGCAGCAGCAGCTCTGCTGGCGGGTGTGCTGGTAGGGCTAGTTCCGGCGCTTCGCATGGTGCGCACAGACCTCAATTTCCTGCTTCGGGAGGGAGGACGTGGTATCGCAGGCGGCGGCAACAGGTTCCGCAATGTCCTCGTTGTTGCCCAGGTGGCGAGCACTTTCATATTACTCATCGTCGCTGGGCTCTTCACGCGCAGTCTTTCGGCCGGTGAACATGCCAGCCTGGGCTTCAACCCGGACAATGTGTTAACGCTGTCAATGGATCCTGCGGAGATCGGCTACAACGACGCACAGACGCGTCAGTTCTACGGGAGGCTGTTAGAACGCATCCGTGCACTCCCGGGAGTCAAGGTGGCGACTACATCCTTCTCAACCCCAATGGGAATCATCAACCTTTTAGACGACACAGTGTCCGTCCCTGGGCGTCAGACCGTGCCGGGACAGCCAGAGACTTCTCTGTTCTACAACCTCATTGGGACGCAGTTCTTCGAGACATTGCGAATTCCGCTGATTGAGGGACGTAGTTTTGGGGATGGTGACAGCGAAAGCAGCCCGCGGGTGGCCATCATCAGTGAGGCGATGGCGAAGAAGTACTGGCCCCATCAGGAGCCGATTGGCAGACAGTTCACGATGGGTAGCGATCCGGGCCATCCAATGCAGGTGGTAGGAGTCGCCGGAGATGCAAGATATCAGGGCATTACGGGGCCGATTGGGCCGGTCTTCTATGTGCCATTTCTGCAGCATTCTGCCCAAAACTCGCTCCAAACTCTGCAGGTACGCACGGTGGGTGATCCATCAGCCATGATCGCTGCAGTGGAGCACTCGGTTGATGACATTGCTCCAGCACTTCCAATCTTCGAGGTCAAAACACTACGGCAGGCGCTCTACTCTCCGAACGGATTCCTCGTCTATCAGGTCTTCGCAGCCGTAGCCGGGATCATGGGAACAATGGGGCTGATCCTCTCTGTGGTCGGGGTATATGGCGTGCTTTCGTATGTGGTGAGCCAGAAGACGGGAGAGATCGGAGTCCGCATGGCGCTGGGTGCACAACGCTGGGACATCCTGAGGATCGTTTTCAGACAGGGCTTCTGGATTTTAGGTATTGGTCTTGTAATCGGCTCGGTAGGCGCGTTCGGAGTGTCACATCTGCTGCGCCACCTGATCGTTGTGAGCGCGACCGACCCGGCGACGTATGTGAGCGTCACAGCAATACTGGTAGCGGTAGCAATTCTGGCGTGTTATGTTCCGGCGCGCCGCGCGATGCGCGTAGATCCCATGCAGGCGTTGCGTGCGGAGTAGTCAATTACAAGGTGGTGCGTACAGCCCGATGCACCCATCCAAGCGGTCGGCGACTGTTCCGAGTAGATCATCGGCAAACTTCTGGACTGGTGAGTACAGTCCGAGAGAGCGTTCACCTAAAGATACATAGGAATTGCTGCTGATACCGTGAGAATGTGTCCGGCTCTGTAAGTGCCATCCAGAGTTTGATGGATGCGTCGAGCATCTCCACCTTTTTCGAGACGACCTTGGTGCGTCTCGTCATGCGTCCAAGATGATGCCGTGTATTGCTGTTGTCCTGCTCAGTGGTGATGGTGTGCGCCTTGCCTATAACGTGGCGATCTGCCGGAAGCACTTTGGCGAAGGTATCTCAGTCGTCTGTATAAAAAATGCACTCCGTCACGTGCTTGACTTTGTCATAGAGCCGCCGGAATGTTGCAGCATCACGACCGTTTCCGAGGAGCCCGGATCTTTACTATCCCGAAACAACGGAATCGTTTTTCGCGCCGAGGCGGTTACCCTTGAGGAACCGAACACGCTTGTCCTTACAAACGGGAGTATCGTAAACGGGTGCCAGACAGAGTACGATGTGTGTCGGTCTCCATGTGCATGAAGAGTGCTTCGTGCTCACAAAGTTTGTACAGACGAGTAACGCGTGGGACGTTGCCAAAGCCGCAAATTACCAGAATTCAGTGAACGACATTGACTTGGAACTCGCGCGGCACTTGCGCCCACAGGTCGTCAAGCGTGCGGCAAACATATCGGGCGTCAAGATTGACGACGGCAAAGACTCGGCGTTTCAA
>Ga0255353_1002219_pt1 | contig 9877 bp, 9 predicted proteins | sample HBST25metaG_FD_189941 | JGI IMG/M metagenome (GOLD analysis project Ga0255353, IMG submission 189941) | Peat soil microbial communities from Stordalen Mire, Sweden - H.B.S.T25 | ecosystem: Environmental > Terrestrial > Soil > Wetlands > Peat | place: Sweden: Norrbotten County, Stordalen Mire...
GGTTGGTGAACTGACGACGGCAGTGCGCAAGCAGGGAATGCGCATGGGACTATATTACTCGGGCGGCTACGACTGGACGTTTGTGCCGGGCCCGATCAAGATCAATGCCGACTACGAGAGGGTGAAGCCGCAGAGCGAGGCTTATGGAAAGTACGCCAATGCGCAGATTCACGAATTGATTGAGCGCTACAAGCCGGCGGTGCTGTGGAACGATATTGATTGGCCGAAGACGGGCAACGCGTTCGAGGTCGAGGCCGACTACTACAATGCGGTGCCGGATGGCGTGATCGATGATCGCTTTGGAATTGCGCATGCCGATTTCAAATCGCCGGAGTACGAGAAGCTCGACAAAATCAGCGAGAAGAAATGGGAAGAGTGCCGCGGGTTGGGGCGGTCGTTTGGATACAACCGCGCGGAAGGCGAAGCGGAGACCATTGCTCCGGCAGAACTGATTGCCTTGCTCGTCGACATCGTAAGCAAGAATGGCAACCTGCTGCTCGACGTTGGTCCTGAAGCAGACGGCACGATACCACCGGTGCAGATGGAGCGGCTGAAGGCGCTGGGTGCGTGGCTTAAGCAGAATGGCGAGGCAATCTTCGATACAGCGCCATGGGTGAGGGCGGTTGGGAAGAGCGTTGAGGGGGATGATCTCAGATTTACGCGGAAGGGTTCGGATCTGTATGTGACGGTGTTGGGAAATCCAAAGGGGAAGACGCTGACGATTGTAGATCTGCATGCCGTACCGGGTGGAAAAGTGACGGCGGTTGGTGTTGCTGGGCCACTGAGATTGGAATCGGCATCGGCAGACTTGAAGATCGAGCTTCCGGCAAAGCTGGAAGGGAAGTACGCGTATGTCTTCAAACTGGGCGGTTACGCGCGCAATTGATCCGGCGGAAAATAGTGACATCGCGATCCCACCCATTCCGCAAAAAGCGCGGAATGGATGGGGCACCCGGCCGGATCAGTAGGACAATATTTGTTACTTGGTTGTGAGCAGGCTTTGCACGGTTTCATCGAGGCGGGCGCAGGCAGCGGGTAGCGCGAGATTGACTGCGTTACTGAACTGCTCGCTCAACTCGGTCGATCCGGCACCGATGGTTAGCATCCGTGCGTCGTGGGGTACGGAATCGTAGAGTTGCTGCGCGAGGGCGAGCAACTCCGGGGCGCCGATGTGATGGGTCGCTAATCCAGGAGCGGCATTGGCGGGTTCGACAGGAGCGATCTTGACGATGCCCGGTGCCGACTCGATGGAGCAATCAAGGAAGATTGCGGATTGAGCGGCGGCAATGTCTTCGGCCAGGTCAGGCGTCCATTGCTGACGCGAGATGACGCGGACGTCAGGGTTTTCTGAGAATCGATCTTGTGCCCAATCGGCCAACCAGGGACCGACTCCATCATCGCCGCGCAACGTGTTGCCGCAAGCAAGGATGAGACATCGAATTTTGGTTGGATTCATGGTTTCACCGATAAGAAACAAGGTGGTAAGTAAACAATACAAAGATGTCCGCGTTGAGACCTGTGGCATCCCACCCATCGGACAAAGACAAGAACGTCCGATGGATGGGGCACCCAGAGTTTCATCCCCCGTGGGTCGGCAACGCCCGGTGGGAGACTATAGAAGAAGCCCCATCTCTCACCGTGATGCTGGAGGGAGATGGGGCCAGATGTTACTTCGAGTCGTGCTTACTTAGCGGATAAGCTGGTCGACAACGTCTCCCTGATCTGAAACCAGTGAAAGAACCAGCGGCATCTGTCCGAAAGCGTGCGTCGAACAGCTCAGACATGGGTCGAAGGTACGAATTACGGCTTCGACGCGGTTGAGTGCGCCTTCCGTGAACTTGCCATCCTTGACGTATTCTTTTGCAGCTTGGAGCACGCCCTTGTTCATGGCGTTGTTGTTTTGGCCGGTAGCGATTACGAGGTTGGCCCAGGTGATGAGGCCGTTTTCGTCGACCTTGTAGTGGTGATGAAGCGTGCCGCGTGGCGCTTCCGCCTGGCCAGCGCCTTCGAGGCGGTTCACGCCGGCAACGGCGCGGACGTGCTTGTCGAGAATGAGCGGATCGGTGAGGATATGCTCGATCTTTTCGATGCCGTAGAGGATGTCGATGAGGCGGGCATAGTGGTAGTGGAACGAACCCTGCACGGGTCCGACTGCGAGCTTTTTGAACTCGGCCAATTCTGCATCGGCGAGCGGTGTGCCCATGGACTTGGCGATGTTGAGGCGCGCCAGCGGACCTACACGATAGCTGCCCTCGGGATAGCCAAGGGGCTTGTAGTAGGCGAACTTGGTGTAGCTGTAGGGTTCGACTGCTTCGCCGATGACTTCGCTGAAGCGATTGGCGGTGATGCCGTCTTCTACGATGTTGCCTGTCGCATCGATCAGCCGCAGTGTGCCGTCGGTGAACTCGATTGACTCGTCTTCGTTGATCAGGCCCATGTAGAGGGACGGGAAGTTGGCGAAGATATCGATCTCGGGCTTGAACGTTTCGGCGATCTGCTTGTAGGCGGTCAACGCCAATTTGATACCGGCGTATGCCTCGGGAAGCATGGCCAGGATTTCATCGCGCTTGGCTGGAGCAAGAGGCTCAGTCACGCCGCCGGGAACTACCCAGCCGGGATGAATGCGCTTGTTGCCCAGGAGTTCGATGATGTGCTGACCGAAACGGCGCAGGGCAATGCCGGCGTGGCCGAGTTCAGGCTTGGCGGCGACTACACCGAAGATGTGGCGGTTCGCTGGGTCTGAATCCATGCCCAAGAGCAGGTCGGGCGAGGACAGGTAGAAGAAGCTGAGCGCGTGCGACTGGACCATTTGTGCCAGGTTGAGCATGCGGCGCAGTTGGGCGGCGGTGTGAGGGATCCGCACCGACATGATGGCTTCGCATGCCTTGGCGGAGGCGATGAGATGGGAGACAGGGCAGATGCCGCAGATGCGGGCCATGAGGGCCGGCATTTCATAAAACGGCCGGCCTTGGGAGAATCTTTCAAAGCCGCGCACCTGGGTTACATGAAAGTGCGCGTCTTCGACTTCGCCCTGGCCGTTGAGCTGGATCGTGATCTTTCCGTGCCCTTCAAGGCGAGTTACAGGATCGATAGTGATGGTCTGACTCATAGCTCAGGCTCCAAAGCGGGTAAGCGCTGGAATATCGAGCGCGCCGCCAGTTACCAACGCAGTAAGCGTGGTGTGAAATGTGTCAGCCGAGGGCGGACAGCCGGGAAGGAAGACGTCCACTTTCACAAATTCGTGAATGGGGCGCACCACCTTGAGCAGCTTCGGCACGACTACACAGGGAATCTGCTGCTGGAAGTCGGCATTCTCAATGTAGGCGCGATCGAGAATCGCTTCAGGCCCGATGGGGTTGCGCATCGAAGGCACGTTGCCCGCTACCGCGCAGTCGCCCATGGCGACTAGAAGTTTGGAGTGAGCGCGAATCTTCTTGATCTTCTTTTCGTCGTCCACCGAAGCTACCGCGCCTTCGACAAGGGCGATGTCTACCTCGTCGGGAAACACCTTGGTATCGACGATGGGACTATAGACCACGTCGACGAACTCAGCCAGCTGGATGAGCCGTTCGTCCATGTCGAGGAACGACATGTGACAGCCGGAACACCCGTCCAGCCAGACTGTTGCCAGTTTCAGTTTGCTCATTGCGCTTCCCTCATCAAGTTCAAGTAGGGCAGAAAATCGGGATACTTGGGATGATCGGAGCCAACTTTGCTCTTGTCGAACAAGGCTCCGGTGGGGCACACCTGCACGCATTTACCGCAACGCGTGCAACTGGACTTACCCCATTCATCATGCAGGTCGCTGATGATCATCGAGTCAATGCCGCGTCCCATCACATCCCACACATGCGCGCCTTCAATCTCCGCACAGACGCGTACGCAGCGGGTACACATGATGCAGCGATTGTGATCGAGAGTGAAGCGCTCATGCGATGCGTCGACCGGCAACTCAGGGTTGCGATAGGGTAAGCGAACATGCGTTACGCCTTGATCCTGCGCCAGGGATTGCAGCTCGCAGTGTCCGTTCGATACGCAGACGGAGCAGATGTGATTGCGCTCGGCGAACAGAAGCTCAAGAATCGTCTTGCGATGTCTCTTCAGCCGGTCCGATGTGGTAGTGACTTCCATGCCTTCTTCGACGGTGGCCACACAGGCAGGCAAGAGCTTGTTGGTGCCCTTGATTTCAACGACGCACATGCGGCATGCGCCCACGTCGCTGAGGCCGTCGAGATGACAGAGGGTGGGAATGTCGATGTTGTTTTCGCGCGCCACTTCGAGAATCGTCTGGCCGGCGCGAGCACTAACATTGTTCCCGTCGATGACCAGTGTTTTTACGTCGGTTGCGACCGGGCTCATGCCACCACCTCCACATTAGTTTCGGCGGCCACGGGGGCTTTAATGTTGCATACGCCGGCCGGACAGCGTTTGTGAACGATGTGTTCGATGTACTCGTTTTTGAAGTAGCGGAGCGTGCTGAGCACCGGATTGGGAGCGGTTTGGCCCAGACCGCACAAGCTCGTCTCCTTAATGGTTCCGCAGAGATCGACGAGCAGGTCGAGGTCGGCCATGGTTCCCGAACCGTCGCAGATGCGCGACAGCAGTGTATGCATTTGCGCAGTGCCCGCGCGGCAGGGAATGCACTTGCCGCAGGACTCGGTCATGCAGAACTCGATGAAGAAGCGCGCCACGTTGACCATGCAGGACGTATCGTCCATCACGATCATGCCGCCCGATCCCATCATTGAACCTACGCTAATTAGGGCATCGTAGCTGATGCCGATGTCGAGCATGTCAGCGGGAATGCAACCGCCGGAAGGACCGCCGGTCTGCACCGCCTTGAAGGTATGTCCGTCAGGAACGCCGCCACCGATGCCTTCGATGATCTTGCGGAGGCTGATGCCCATGGGCACTTCGACGAGGCCGGTGTTGGTGATCTTGCCGGTGAGGGCGAAGACCTTGGTCCCCTTGCTGCGTTCCGAACCCATGCCGGCAAACCACTTGCCGCCCTTGCGGATGATGGGGGCGATGTTGGCAAAGGTTTCGACGTTATTGATGAGTGTGGGACGGCCCCAGAGACCGCTCATGGCCGGATACGGCGGCCGTGGTTTGGGGGTTCCGCGCTTGCCTTCGATGGATGCGATGAGCGCTGTCTCTTCGCCGCAGACAAACGCTCCGGCGCCGAGGCGAATCTCAACATCGAAGTTGAAGGGCGTGTTGCAAATATTGTTGCCGAGCAGACCGCGCCGACGTGCTTCACGGAGGCAGTTAGTCAAGCGCGCGACGGCGAGGGGATACTCGGCGCGGACGTAGACATAACCTTTGCTGGCTCCGACAGCGTAGGCCGCGATGGCCATGCCTTCGAGTACGCGTTGCGGATCGCTCTCAAGCACGCTGCGATCCATGAATGCACCGGGGTCGCCTTCGTCGCCGTTGCAGATAACGTATTTTACGTCGCCGACCGACTTGGCTACGGTGCCCCACTTCAAACCGGTGGGATAACCGCCGCCGCCACGACCGCGCAGGCCGCTTTCCGTGATCTGTTTGATCACGTCTTTGGGTTCCATCTCGGTGAGGGCTTTGACGAGAGCCTGGTAGCCATCGCGCGCGATGTAGTCGTCGATCTTTTCCGGATCGATGTGGCCGGAGTTTTCAAGTACTACGTGAACCTGCTGATCGAAGTGTTCGCGCAGGTCGCATTGCAGGGACTTGATGGGTTCGCCGCCGAGGCTCGCGATTACGGCTTCAGCGTTGCTCGACTCGACGTGCTGATAAAGAATCTCTTCAGGGTCGACCAACACCAACGGGCCAGCAGCACAAAGGCCCATGCAACCGGTGCGGCGCACGAAGGCTTTTTTACCGGAGGCGGAAGCGGCCTTGGTGAGCGCATCGCGCAGTTGATCGGAGTGCTGGCTGAGACAGCCGGTGCCCATGCACACATTGATCTCGTGATCGAACTTCGCGTTTTCCTGGCGAACGGAGTCGGCTATTTGTTCAAGCTCTTCGATGTTCATTCAACCGCCCACCTTTCCAACTGCTCGAGCATTTGTTCGCTGGTCGCGAGGCCCTGCAACTCACCGTCGTGGAGCACGACAGGAGCGCGGCCGCAAGCGCCGACGCAGCGAGCTGTCATAAGACTGATTTTGCCGTCTTTCGTGGTCGTACCATGCGGTATGCCCAGACGCTGTTCAGCGGCAGCTACGAGCTTGTCGGTACCCTTGATGTAGCAGGCGGTTCCGGTGCAGATAGTCATGGTGTGTTTGCCCGGCGGCTTGAGGCTGAAGTAGTGGTAGAACGTAACTACCCCATAGGCCTGGCTCAAAGGCACTCGCAGAGAGCGCGCCACGAACCGGATCGCGTCATCGTCGAGATATCCGAACGAAGACTGCACGGTGTGGAGTGTCTCAATCAGCGCGTGACGGGCAAAGCCATTTTTGCGCATGGTGCCGTTCACGATCTTCCAACGTTTATCGTCGCTTGGCAGCGGCGGAGGTGTGAATGCTGGCACAATTCCTCCCAAAATGCTGACTCGGTTTACGTAGAGATGACATAATTTCCCCGCGCCCTTGTCAGAATAAGTTCTACGTTGCGGAGCATACCATCAGCCGTGACGAAGGTCACGGGCTATATAAGGAAATCCCAAGGGGTGGAACAGGAAGACACTTTCTTCTGACTGAGCGTTCAGGAGTAATTGCTTTTGAACCAGTCACATCGGTGGATAGGCCGATTCCGTGTCGGAAGTCACATCCTCTCGTTACTTCGACATTTCATAATTCGCACGACGCGGTCTGGGCCATCCCGCGCTTTTCTCAATTCGCATAGGCATAGTCGGCTCTAAATCTACGCTGAGTTATTGTCCATTTAGCCGAGCGGCGGCAGATGGTCGGAGATGCCGAAGAGGAAGATCACGCCGATGATGCAGCTATAGGCTGCGCCCGTCCACGCGATGATGTGGTAGAAGCGCGGATGGTGTCCGCTCACCTTGAAAGCTCCGCCCATCGACGCGGTCATCAGGGCATTCATGGCAACCAAACCGACGGCAAATGCGGCCAAGCCCAGCATTCCCCGCGACGTGCCGCCGAGGTTTGCCGTCAGGAAGAAGAGGGCTAGTTGGCTGGGAGTTTCCGCGCCGACGCCGTGCAACACGCCGATCAGGAAGACCGATTTTCCGTTGTACATCCATTGAAAACGCTGTGGTCGAGGAATTTCGTGGTTCCACAAGCGGCGGAATCGCCACGCAAACCAAAGGATGCCATTAATGGCGATTGCAAGGCGGCTCTCAATGCGGCTGTGGCTATGACCATGGGCGTCCTCGCGCAGAATGCCCGCCACGACGCCGATTCCCAAGACGATCAGGGTTAGTCCAATCAGGCGCTCCGTCCAGTGATCGAGGCTCTCGGGCAGGCCCAAATGTAGCTCGAGAACGGCAACTCCGAGGGCGGCTACAGTGAAGGCGTGGCCGAGCGCATAGGTCATCCCGAGGCGCAGACCGCTTCGCCAGTTACGCTGCACGGCGGTGATGTCGGAGATGGCAGCCAGATGGTCGTAGTCGAAGCCGTGACGCAACCCCAGCAACAGGCAGGAGCCCAGCGCAGCATCGAGTTTCCAGTCGCCCAGAAATAGCGTCACGAGGAAAGTATAGAGCAGACCGACGCCGCTGAGAGCGGCAAGCGTCACGCGGCTTGACGAAGTTTTAGCCGGAGGTGGCGGATGTCCAGTTAACGTGCAGTAACCGGGTGGATTTCATACCCGGTGTAGTCGATTTTGATCACAGTTCGACCCAGCAGCCAGCTATTAGAAACGGCCGACGCGTGGATTGCCATAGGAAAGCCGTCGATCAGTGCATAGTGCCGGGCGATCTGAGCAGGCCCAGTGATCATCGACGCGCTCTTGGCAGCGACTCCATCGAGCGCGATAATGGAGCCATCTTGAGAGTCAGCCCAGATCGTGCCGTTGAAAAGGAAGGGAGAGATTCGCTTGGGCTTGAGCGATAGAGCGATCGAGTTCCTCCCGTCTCTTGCCTCGGCACCCTTAATCTGCATGTCGTAATTGGCTGAGGTGATGACGGCCGTCATGCGGGTGTCGGGTTTCGACATTTCCTTTTCATGGTCGAGAATGGTCCCCAGCACTTCCTTGCGCATCAGGTCTGAACCGCTCTGCTCGAGGATGGTGTAAGTCTTCCCGACGTTTTTTTGATAAGTCGTCTTCACGCGCATTTCGGCGGCGGGATGTTCCTCATCTTTGCCTCTGAAGACGGCATAGTGTTCGTTTACGGTATAGGACTCGATACCTGCATCGCGCGCACGAACGGCCGCATCAATTTTTTGAATGAGGTCGGGTTCGCCGTTCGCCTGTGAGTGAGCCTGAGGAGTGAAGAAAATGCAAAAGAGGATAGTTGCGATGGACGCTATAAGCCTATGAGAGATTGCAGTGGTCTTCAACGGTGCCCTCAGCTACGAAGTGTACCAGTGGTGCGGGGTCTGGCGCGCGGGTATGAACACGATCTCTTGACACACAGAAAAATGAAATCCCAGCCGTGTCGCGCAACGTTCTGCGAGCACGGCTGGGATGTGTAGGGCGATGTTAACCCGACGAATTGAGTTATTGTTTCGCAGTTTGCGACTGGGCCTTGGCTCCGCGGACAGCCGAGAGGAAGGGAGCAGCAGATGCCGGAGCAGGTACGCCGCCGCTCAGTACCGACTGTGTAGTGGCGGAAGGACCGTAGATGGCGTGCATCGAGTCTTCATCCGGGCGAATCGAGGCGCCATTCAGGGTGAGGCCGGCGAAGACTCCCTTGGCGCGCGAGTAAGTCAGGATTTCTGTATTCAACTTCCAATCAGTATCGGCCGATGCATGACGGCCCACGGGACCGGCAGCCGCGGAGGCATCTCCGCCAATCTGGAACTTGCTCGAGAGCAAGTGCTGCATGCCTTTGTCGCTCTGGATGATCATGACCAGGTCAACGCCTTCAACACCGATCTGCAGGCCCCAGCTTCCGCCTGTGATGGCGAAGAACGCTGGAGCGCTCCATCCGTGTGCGGTGCGGCACGTTGCGACGCCTCGGCCGCCTTCAGCACCGAAGACGAATCCGCCCTTTACCATGTGAGGAACGACGGCGATGCACTTGGCGTGATCGAGCACCTCGTCAGGAATGCCTTTATCGGGAGCCTCCATGACTTCGTGCAAAACCGCGCCAGCCTTCTGTAGCCGCTCGGTCGAAGCTTCGCGAGGGGAGTCAGCCCAACCCAGCGTCGCTACGCCCAAAACAGCACTCAGGACCATCAATTGCTTCTTCATAAGCCCACCTTTCTCGTTGTCAATCTCAGGGAATCTCTTAATCTCGGGCCGGATCGCCCGTGAAAAGGTCAGGAGCGTTTGGTTCAGGCATTGTTTCTCCGAACCCGCTGCTGCAGTGTTAAATGGCAATTTGACTCATTTGGTTGCCCAGTGCTTCTTGTAAGTGGAACTATCGCGATAACCGGAAATGCTACGTATGTCGATAGGGGCAGGTACGTTATGCTGGTTGGCGACACGAGGAATAAGTGAGTAATAAGTGAATAGAGATAATTTGCAGGCCAATAGGCGCAGTGAGATTCGCGTCCGTGGTGTAGTGCAGGGCGTAGGATTCCGGCCGTTTGTCTACCGCCTCGCGCAGGAAGAAAATCTGTCCGGTTTTATCGGCAACGATACGGACGGCGTGATCATTGAAGTCGAAGGCTTGGAAACGCAGATCGACTCATTGGTGTCGCGGCTCCGCACCGATGCTCCTCCCATGTCGCGCATCGATTCCGTTGTTGTAAACGAGCTTTTGACCACTGGCGAGGCAGGTTTTCGAATCGTAGCAAGTGATGTGCTTGGCCAGGTAAGTACCGGCATC
>Ga0255353_1002230_pt1 | contig 9855 bp, 8 predicted proteins | sample HBST25metaG_FD_189941 | JGI IMG/M metagenome (GOLD analysis project Ga0255353, IMG submission 189941) | Peat soil microbial communities from Stordalen Mire, Sweden - H.B.S.T25 | ecosystem: Environmental > Terrestrial > Soil > Wetlands > Peat | place: Sweden: Norrbotten County, Stordalen Mire...
CGCCAGACGAACCTATGATGTAGGTGTTGGTGAGCGTAAATGTAGTGCCGCTTGTGTCGCAGCCAGCGTTCAGATTCGTGTTTGTACCCTTGGCAACACGGGTTCCCTCCGCGTCGTAGATGTACTGTGTGAGAATGACGCCGCCGGTATACTGAGGAACGGCTACGGCGCAAAGTCGTCCTTCACCATCGTAGGTATACCCATTGACGATTCTGTGGTCCTCCACCGTCACCGTTCAAGCCCTCTCCTGTCGAAAATTGCTGCAAAGTCTGACTCTGGGTTTATTCATCAGGTCCGTTTTCCCCCCGGATGGAATTTTGGCGAGGGACAACTCGTGACGAGGTCTATTCTGAGAAGCGGGCAATCATTCCCTTATGAAAAACATAGTTGTTGGGGCTTGCCTGGAGGGTAAGCTCCATGAATAGATTAAATCTGCGATGAAAATATCCGTAGAATTCACCGTCGCCCATCCTTGTCTGACCAGGCAACAAATTGAAGTCGGCGGGGAAAACGAGGCTATCTCCTAGGCGTCTCCATGTTCCCTCAGTAGTACTGCTAGTGGCCCCGGATTGCATTATCTGCTTGTATCGAAAGTCTGGGGTCAACGACAGCGTGCAATGGATGGAGCCTTTTTGATAGTCGTAAACACCTGCGAGTGCCGAATCGCTATAGTCGAAGGCGCGCAAAAACCAGCCGACCGAAGCGAAAACAAGCAATAGCAGCAGCAATACAAAAGCAGCTTTCTTCAACATAGGTAAACCTACCCTCTTAAGTCAATATTGAACGACAGTTATAATAATAGTTTTTGTGTGCCGTCTATTCGGAATAGACCTAGTTATATCGAGTTTCTCCCAGCGTCTCCTATATCTAGAAGTGCCATTGTGTAGCAGTTAGTATAGCTCCAGGGCCATCACTGCACTTTCCTATTTCTCTCTGTTATAGCCCGAATCGTGAAGCAGTTGGTCTAGCTCCAGGGCCATCATCACTAGGCGGCGGTGGTGGCGGTGGCTGTTGCTGTTCTGCGCTTCGGATGAACATTTCCCACTACATTTGGGTTAGCCAATCGTTATGGAGAGCACCATGTGCGCCGATGGGATTCCTTCCGGTATTCACCTGAATATTGGTTGCATTGGGATTTGTTCGGCCACCAAAGAGAGGCACTCTGCCTCCTAGCTTCTGTACGAGATCGTTCCCTGCGTATACATTCCACCAGCTATCAACCGCCCCACTGGTGAAGCGGCACGCCAATCCGTCAAATTGAAGTGCCGTCATACCACTGCTGCTCTGTCATCATAGCGCCGTTGGGCTTAGGGGAAAATTACAAACTTCAACAAACCAACTATCGCATGAAGAGCTGCTACAACCAAAAAAATGATGATGGGAGGGTTAGTTTTGACAGCAGGTCTACCGGAGCTCTGAAACTCCCTTCCGCTGCACCACGCAAAAATCAATGCGCCTGCGAACGTTGTGAGCAAAAGAATGACCAACGTTCGCTTGTTCGGAATCGGAGCAAGATAAGCCGCATTTGTGAAGGCAAAAAGACACACCAACTCAAGGACAAGAGCTAGCCACTTCCATAAGGTCCTCAATTCTGACACCTCGTTTTCGATGATGAGGTCGTTTGTCCATTGATGGTGACCGAGACTGTTTCAGTGTGGCACTGCATTAGACCTAACAAATCAAAGGCGTTGTAGCCTACACGCGGGCGTCCATAGTCAACACCATTGTTGAACTTGTTCCACCCGGAATGTGTAGGAGTTTGTTTGTTGCCATTCTTGCTATATAAATCAAAGAAAAAGTCGCGCGGAATGAGGGGACGACCGCTGTACAAATGCAACTGCCGCAGAATCGTCGTGCAAGTTGTGGTGCAGTTGTTCCATTCGGTTGTGTACTTGCCATCGCCCTTGGCATTTGTACTGTTGATGATGTTAATAACCTGCTGTGTGACTTCGGGTGAAGTCTGTATGGTGATAGAGGTATATTGACTGCGCAGTTGGTCAGGTGTCTTGGGAAGATCGTAATTTTCTTGCCCAGGTACCGGTATATCTAAAGCTGTCTCTGCAGCATTCGATTGTGAATGATCGGGTCCAAAGCTATGAACTGCGGATTCCTGGGTATCTTGGTTATAGGCAAATAGCACCGCGTGGCCAGCGTTACCGGAATGGTCATAAAACACTGTAATGTCCTGACCGTCCTGGTCGATGAACTTCAAAGGATTGTTCGCGCCGTATGCATATTTGTTCAGCGTGCTGGAAGGGTTCAGCATTCGTTCTTCAGTGACATTGAGAAGATCAGGCGATTCCCAACGCCCCATGCTGCTCGCGTAGTACCTTGCCCCGAAGTAGTCGTTGCCTGATTCTGTGTCTCTTTCTTTGCCGGTGAAATGATGCATCTCACAACGCACGTTCGTTTCAATATACGCCGATGCTCGTCGTACGAATAGTAACTGCCATCGTAGTGGTATCCCAGGTCTCAGGAGCGAGACCTGGGCCACCCGCCGGAGAGCAAAGTTCAATCATCCTGATTCATGATTCGAGCGCAAGCGGCGGAGCCCCCACAAAAACATGATGACGGGCGTCGAGTATAGGATCGCGTTCACAGAAATAACGACAAGGTCGCTCCAGATTGTCCTTTCGGATGAATAGCCCCAAATAGCTGCCGCAACAATGACACCCGGCATAGACATGCAAAAGCACCCGTCGCCGACTGGCTTCGCCCACTGGCTACGCGCGAGAAAATAGGGAAAGAGCCGACCTTGCGCTATCAACAAGACGATAAGGCATAAAACAGCAACAGCCGGAATTACAATCGCGGTTTCTCTGGCAATCTGCTTCATTTTGCGCTCCGCTTCGAGGGGACAGAATCGAGTTCATCAATGCGACGGCTGCTGCTGCGATTCCGATGTACAAATAACGGCGCATTGATCTCCCGACGCGATCTCTGTCTGTCGAATTCACGATGTTCCGCTCATCGCGATCATTAGTTAGGCACAGGTCAGTTGCAAACTGTGTGAGGCTGCCCCTGCGAAGTGCCGATTACGTTGCCATTGCCGTCGTAAAGCGTGGTCGACGTTTGCTCCGTGTGGCAGTTCTGAAGTTGCCAGAACATCAGATTTGGATCGATAGAGAGTTTGTTCGCCTGTGACTGCGTGAGTGCTCCACCAGCAACGAGGCCTTCTGCGGTGAAACTCGCACAGTTTCTGCTGCCCCTGATGCAAAGAGCGCTATACCAATTTGGCATAGATTTCTGTTGAGCAATCCATGCATTCAGGTTGGCCGTCTCCTGCGGAGTTGTTTTGAAGTAGTTGATCCGAACCGTGTTTGGATTGACCGTCTCTCCCTTTGTTGACATATCACTTGCGGTCGCACTTTTCAATGCTGCCATTGAAGCGTCTGTGGGCAGCCCGTTCGCGCCAAACTGGACGGTTGGGAGCGGGTATGTCTGTACCTGTCCAGGTTCGCTTCCCAGCCCCCCTAATCCCACGGCGTCTTGTACTGCGGGGCCAAAGCTCGCAAGTTCGGCGCTGCCGTCCGGATTGATCACGACGATTGCCTCATGCCCGAGTCCCCCAACCATACCGCTGAAGTTCACTGCGGCGGCATCCTTCCCCGTCGGATCGGTCATAGTGAGCGGATTATTCAGCGCATAGGCGTACATGTTCCAGCGCTGCGGGTTCATGATATGCAGCAATGTTCCCGTGTCAGGATCGGGCGAAAGAAAACGCCCCATTGAACTTCCGAAATAGCGTGCCCCGAAGTAGTCCTTGCCGGATTCGGCGTCCCGTTCTTTGCCGGTGAAGTGGTTCTCGGTGGCATCCGGGCATTGCGTGAAGCCAGGCAGGCTGGAAGGAGTCAGGCTATCGCCGTAGGGCAGGCTGACGTAGCCGGTCCCGCAGCCGCCTGCGCTCACTACGGCACGCTTGGTCCCCAGCCAGTCGCTGAGCGCAAAGTAGGTGTCCGTTGCGGTGTGCGTGGAGTCTGTGTAGCTGTAGGTGGCCAGCAGTTTGCCCACAGCGTAGACGTTGGTGTGCAGCCAGTTGCCGGAGCCGTCGGTCTCGGTGAGTTGCTCGCCAGACGAACCTATGATGTAGGTGTTGGTGAGCGTAAATGTAGTGCCGCTTGTGTCGCAGCCAGCGTTCAGATTCGTGTTTGTACCCTTGGCAACACGGGTTCCCTCCGCGTCGTAGATGTACTGCGTGAGAATGACGCCGCCGGTATACTGAGGAACGGCTACGGCGCAAAGTCGTCCTTCTCCATCGTAGGTATACCCATTGACGCCATCGGAAAGAATATTGCCCGCTGCGTCAGGTTGATACGATCCCGCAGATGTTGCAACAACCCGATTGTTCCCTTGATCGGCACCGTTTACCGTGTAGCTGGTCCAGGCGTTCCCCGTCAAGGTAGCGCCAGAAGCAACCTGGCATGTGGCTGCGCCCGGTGCATTCACGAAGGGCTGGTTCGAGGTTGCCTCTGTGGTTCGATTTCCGAAGCTGTCATACGTCCAACAGTAGGATTGCGCTACGCCGCCGACAGGAACCTGCGTGGCCGCGCTCAGGCGGTTCAGGCCATCGTAGGCGATGTTGCTCCACGTCCCGTTCACCGAATCAGTGTAGCTCAAAAGATTGCCATTTGACGAATATCCGGAGGGTCCGCCCGTGGGGGTAATGGTGTAGCTGTAGTCGATCGTGCCTGATGGCTGCAAAGCATATGTGACGACCTGTATGATGTTGTTGGACGAAGCCGCGCTATAATTTTGGTTTCCAGAATAATTGGCTGATATCGAATGCGTGCCTAACGTTAATGCGCTAGTGGTAAACGTAGCGGAATTTCCAGTAATTGTCCTGGAGCCAATCACTGTGCCATCGACTAAGAAATTCACTACGCCAGTGGCGCCGCTTGAGATGTTTGCAGTAAACATGACCGGATGACCGGCTGTAGATGATGCGCTCGACGTGGTTAGACTCAGAGTCGGCGCCGTCAGTGACGTGCTGACAACTTGATGGAAGTAGTTTCCGACCTGACCATAGATGTAATTTGAGTCCCCGCTATAAACGACATAAATGTCATATGTACCTGCAGGCAGTGCATTAGTGGTGTATGTAGCGGTTGTGCCGGAGATTGCCGTAGAATTGCTAGAATCCCCACCTGAAGAACTTAGGCTTAGTATCACAAAACATATATCTCCGGTGGGTGCTGGACCACTTGTGTTGTTGACGGTCGCCGTAAATGTGACCGGTTGACCGACAGCAGACGGTGTACCCGATGTACTGACGGTTATATTAGGTATGAGCAGCATTCCCATTTCCAATGAGATACCGTAAGCAACGTCGCTCCAAACACCTTGCAGATTTTCTTCAGAGTAGTATCCTTGTAGTACATACCCAGTAAGCTGAGGCTGCCCAGTATAGCTAGCTGGCGCATAGGCCGTCCCTAGCCAGTTAGCGTAATTCATACCGGAATCGGATACTACAATGGAATTACCATTGTTGGGATCCAAATACGACATTTGTGCTTCCGCGCCTACTCCCGTTACATATTGATTGTAAGACCAATACTCATCGTAAAAAACTTCACCATAGTCATCGTCAGTCTCTACCCACGGATCAAATCCGTCACCGTCAGAGTAACTTATACAAGCAGATTGCTCCACGTCGATTGAATATCCTCCGTTGTTCCAGCCAGCATCCTCATAGTCGACTACCCCTGAGGAGCATACAACTTGGTCAGCGAAATTGGCCTGCGCGAGGGTAGGCCTTGATATCAATCCAGCAGCGATGATAAGCAGGATCATCGATGTCCGTAGGCGAAGAAGTTGCGCAAAGCTGGTCATTTCTGCACCGCCGCAGGGGCTGGTTGCCCGATAGAAGAAGGTGGACGGGGCACAGCATTATTCGGAGAGAATAATTGAGTCAAGAAGGCTTCAAACGCTTTTATCTTATCTGGCGGCAGGTTCTGCTTCAGGTAGTAGATTTCGGAATTGATGCTCGCCTCCCGTTGGTCAGTTAACGCCTTCAGTTGATCGTGGCTCGACGAAGATGCGCCAGCTTTCTGGATCGCTACAGCCTTCGCGTCCAGATCCTTCACCTTGGCAGTCAACCGCACAGAGGAAGTACGTATATGCACAAATTCTGCGTCGGACAGTCCCGTTTTCTTTTGCAGCTGGTTGCGCAGCCCGCTTCCGTCTTTTCCATGGGTTCGCAGATCTTCCGCTTTTGTATCCAAATAATTTTGATAGACAAGAAAATGCCAGTACAGGTGTTCCATTGATACGGGCCTCGGCTGAGATGGAACACTGGAAGGCTGTTGTTGCGACGGTGTCGCCTGTCCCATTGCCGGGCGCAACAATCCGCACAACATCAGAATGATTCCGAGAAGTATCGATATTGAGGTGTAGTGCGATTTCCTGGCCATCGTTCTTTGCCTTTCGTCTGGGTCACTCTGAGGTAACAATATTGCTAAACTGTTCTGTGGCTTCTATGAAATACCGGAGCTGTCCTTATTCAGGACGTCTATTACTGTGCTGCTGTTTGACCTGTAATACGCAAACGATTGTCATAGGTATTAATCACAGAAATCCTGTTCCCAAGTGTGAAGTTCTGGAGCGCCCCGGCTGGCGTATAGCCGGCGGTGGGGTCTGGAGTAAACAGTGCCGGGGGATGAAAAGCATCGTTCCAGGAACTTGTAAGCGCTGAAGGACGACCAGCTCCGTCGAATGCCTGCGTAAACAAAATGGAATTCACGCCGGGAACATTACTGACACCGTTCACAGACCAAGTCATATTTCCCGCAAGATCGTAACAGTATGTCTGGTAGTACGGAGCGTTATTACCACTCACCGCGCAAGGAGGAGTTGGCCCGTTTGTGCAGTGCCCTAACACGCATTGCTTCTCATTCCACAATCGTCCCATGGGGTCATAGGCCAAGAATTGTCTCATTGTTTGATAACCTAAGGCGGTGGCACAAGAACCCGATGTTGTCCACTCCGCTGCAAGCCTTCCGATCCCATTTATAGCAGTATCGAATGCATAGCAAGACGATAGCGACCCAGCAGGCGCATTGGATGAGTACGTCTTCGCAACCAACCGGTTAAGGCTGTCATATGTATAATAGGTACTGACACCACGCGAGTCAGTTTTAGCGCTCAGGTTGCCGTTTGGATCGTAACCGTTGATACAGTTACTTCCAAACCATGTGCCATAGCATATGGTTCCAGTTTCTGGATTCGTAGATGTTAGTAGGCGCGACAGGGAGTCGTAGGTGAAGTTACGAGTACGAGGCGTATCACCAGCTACGCCTAGCTGATTCGAACTCAGTAGGTTTCCAAGAACATCGTAGCCGTAGTTTGTCTGCTGGCCTCCTGGTTCCGTTACGTTTGTCAGTCGGCCAAAAGCATCCGACGTGCGCTTCCACGAATTTCCTGCTTCATCTATGGATGTAGTGACGTTGCCTGAATATGACCACTGAAGTGCGCTGACTCCGTCCTGTTCCGTCTGCTTCTTCTTGCGCCCAAGTGCATCATAAGTAAAATAGGTGATGCCATATGTTTGGTCGCTTGCGGAAAAATAGGGATTGGAAACAGAATACACTCTACCACTGACGTCATAGGAAGTATCTGTAATGGCACCGCTGGGAGCGATATATTTAATCACTCTACCGAGTCCATCGTATGTCTCAACTGCGGTCTCGTTAGGATCGGGCGTGGCAATGACCGTGGTAGTTATGGTCTCGGGCAACGACGATCCACTGTAAAAAATTGACGTGCTGGCTGCTAAGACGCCTGCCTGTGTAGAGGCGCTATTTCCAAGCGGGCGAAGCATATTATCGAAGGAGTATGTTGTCGTTACGCCATTGGCGTCTGTTGTACTGGAAACGAGTCCAGTGTTTGGATCGCAGGTTGCTGATGTAGATTGCGAAACTCCACTCGAAGGTGTCGGAGGCGTTGTGCTGATGAGACAGGAATCTGTAGCAGAATCGTATCCGTAACTGGTCCAATACTGACTAGGGTCTTCAGCGGCAAGGACCTGGCCAGCATCATCGAACGTCCAATAATTGTCGAGGGTGCTACCCGTTGTGTTGAGCCATGCGTGTCGGCTGGTTTGATTGCCGCGGGAACCGGACACGGCGTTGTGGCCCTGAAGACCTGACGTAGGCGTCAGGCCATATTCATCATACCCATAAGTTGTATTGCTGACAGTATTTCCGCCCGATCCGTAAATGGTAACGCTGGAAGGTCGATTATTGATGTTATTCCCTAGAGCCGCATACGCCGTAACGGTTCTTCTGCTAGGCGTAGACGCCCCGAAATCGTATTCGTCAACATCTGTAACGAGTCCGGCTGGATTGAGGTATTCAACGTTGCGTGCAGTTAGTCCATTATCAAGTGTTGTAGTGGTTGCAATCTGAGTGATAGGCAGTGTAACAGGAGTCATTGTACAATCTCCAGTCGCACCGTTGTAACATTTCATTGTAGACTTCAGCAGCGTTCCCGAGGCTGAATACCATGTGTGAGCGGTCTCATAGCTAGGATTGCCCATACCAGTAGCAATGCCATAAAAATAAACGAAGCTAATATGCTCACTACTGCCATCGGGCTTGGAGACGTTAGTCGAGCTTGTTGATGTATAGATGCAACCTCCAAAACTACAAGGAGTAGCTGTCTGGCTATATGAGATAGGGCCATCTGAGGTAGATCGTGACAATGTCGCTGGGATTCCGACAGATCCGTTTCCGGTTTCACAAAGACTGCCAACACCATAACTAATTGTTCCACCAGTGGGTAGCCGCATTGACTCAAGTTGACCGCTGGGTTGATAGGAAAACTGATAGTAGCTCCCATCCGGATATATCACAGAATCTGCCATTCCTACGGTCGCAGAATAGTTTGGCCCTACGGGGCAGCTCATCGAGAGGCTGTGAAGCGAGTAATTGACTGTGACTGTTTGGAGGTTTCCGGCAGTATCGTGATACTGCACCTGTATAGGCGCTCGTGATGTCCACTGAGTGCTATTTGATGAAGAATATGCACCTCCTGTGATTGTCGCTGAGATGTTAGAATCGTCCGTTAGTGTCTGAGACCAGTTGTACCAATAGGCCGGGTTATTCACAGAGGCACCACTGTTACCGTTTGTATCAGTCATAGCAGTTACATTATTTGTCGTCCATTTATACATGTCTCCGGATGGTGCAAAAACTATTACGGAACTTGCTAGAACTGTCTGAAAGCCTGGGTTTATGAAGAACATGTACCCAGAATTGTCATATGTATATCCAGAATCACTAAGATATGTATTGGTGCAACCAACCGGTGACACACCTTGACATCCGACTGATGTGATTCCGCTAGCTAACGCGTGCGAATATCCCGTTGAATCTACGAAAGCAAAACTATACGTGTAATTATAATAACCAGCGTTACAACGGGTGACACCTGGTTCACATGGAAGAGGCATAAACTCGCTTAAATCCCTACTTACAACAATTGTGCCAGGTGCGGTCGTCGAAGATACAACTCGCCAGCCCATTTCTGTGATAGGATTCGTGCCCAACACATAGCTGCTGTCGTATACCAAATGAATATCAATTCCCATTCCACTGCCGCGCCCCTTGTGCTGAAACAGAGGTATATCTACATGAACGCCAAGGTTTGCAAGACTGGCCTGGTCGATTCCTCCATCGGCATAGCTTCCTAGGGGCTGAATACCCACTGTCGTCTGACTGAGAGCCTGTTTCCCCATTATGGTGGGGACCGCTAATATGTAAGCGTGTGGTGTTGGCCGGGTGTACAAGTGGTGGGGCAGGCTTCAGGATGATTGTATGTCTGAAGCGAAGCTTGAGCTGGATGGGATAGGGGCTGGAG
>Ga0255353_1002231_pt1 | contig 9853 bp, 11 predicted proteins | sample HBST25metaG_FD_189941 | JGI IMG/M metagenome (GOLD analysis project Ga0255353, IMG submission 189941) | Peat soil microbial communities from Stordalen Mire, Sweden - H.B.S.T25 | ecosystem: Environmental > Terrestrial > Soil > Wetlands > Peat | place: Sweden: Norrbotten County, Stordalen Mire...
TCTCCAACGACCGCACCGGCCCCCCTTATCTGCTCATCGGTCCGGACCTGGCCGCCGCCACTTCCAACGTCACCCGCGGCGAAATGACCCTCCGCCTCATCGATCAGAACTTCGGCGGCTTCGGCTCCGAGTTCCGCGCCACCGGCCGCATCGGCTACCTTTCCAGCCTTTCCACCGAGTACTATCGCCGGCTCACACCCTCTGGCTATTTCCTCGAACCGCGCGCCGGCATTCTGCGCGCCCCGGTTTACATCTGGACAAACCAGAAACGCGTGGCCGAGCGCTTTCAGCAGAACATTGACGCCGGCCTCGAAGCCGGACGCACTTTCTCGAATCAGATGCAAATCTCCGCCGAGTGGCGCGAGTTGCAGACCCGCTGGAGGCTCACCACCGGCAGCGGCGGCGGGCCCTATCTAAACGGAACCGCGCAGACCGCCCTGCTCCACGTCAATATCGATAGAGCCCTGGCCGGCACTGTCTCGCCCAGCGGCTTCCGCTTTTCAGCCTCGGTCGGCGCTCTCTATCAGGCCGCGCAAAGCTCCAACGCACCGCTCCTCCAGCTCTCCTTCAGTCGCACCCATCCCTGGGGGCAGCAGAACATCTTCGGCATCAGCGGAGAAGTGAACTCCTATTTCCGCGCCAACGTCGCCCAACCCTACCGCTTCACCCTGGGCGGGCCTACGCGCCTCTCCGCATCTTCTTTCGACGAATACCGCGGTACCGACACTTACCTCACCCGCATGGGCTACATGCGCCGCATCGCGGCTCTCCCCACCGGGCTGGGACAAGGCCTCTATGCCGTCCTGGGCTACGAGGCAGGCGAAGTCTGGTCGCCGGAAGCCCGCGCTTTCCTGCGCCAGGATGGCAGCGCAGGCTTCCTCGCCAACACCCCGCTTGGCCTCATCACCTTCGGCGCCTCGGCCGGCGATGCAGGCCATCGCAAAGTCTTTCTCACCCTCGGACGCTGGTTCTAGGGAACTAAAGGGGTTCTGCCCCTCGGATCTTTCGGGATCGAGTTCGCGGTATCAGTACCGCTTGGGAGCAGCACAATCCATGCCATACGGAGCCCCAAAGGGTGATTCCGCCATTGGGGTGCTGATCGCTTGAAATGCCGTCCATGATCCATCTCATCTATGCAAGCGTTGCGACTCAGAACTTTGGGACGGCGGAGCTTGCCGAACTCCTGCGGCAGTCCCGCCAGGCCAATGAGCGTGACGGCTTGACCGGCATGCTTTTATATTCAGATGGCAATTTCTTTCAAGTGCTGGAAGGAGAGCCCGCGACGGTGGATGCGCTCTACCAGAAGCTCCATCTGGATACGCGTCATCGGCAGTTGACTCAGATTATCCGGGAGCCGATCGTGAAGCGGTACTTCGGGGACTGGAGCATGGGTTTCTCCAACGTTTCGCAAGGAGAACTCACGGATATCGATGGGCTGAATGACTTCTTCGGTCGCGGCTCCTGTTTTGCCGAACTCGACGCAGGCCGCGGCAAGAAGCTGCTGGCCGCATTCGCGGAGGGCCGCTGGCGGGCAAATCTCACCAGTCCGAAACAGCCTGGAGTTTGAGCATGGAGCCTCACCTGGGAACACTCAGCCCGAGCTTTACCTTCGCGTTCCAGCCCATTGTCGACGTCAGTTTGCACCAGGTCTTCTCCTACGAAGCGCTGATCCGGGGCACCGACAATGCCCCTGCTTATCAGATATTGAGGCAGGTGCCAGCCGAGGAATTGCTTTCCTTCGACCAGGAGGCCCGTGTCGCTGCCATCGACCTCGCAGCACGACTGGGAATAGTCTGCCACCTCAACCTAAATTTCATGCCGCAAAGCCTGCACTCCAATTTCGCGGTTTTGCATACTGTTGAGGCCGCACATCGGGCCCTTCTGCCCATTGAGCGCCTGGTGATGGAAGTGACCGAAGGAGCCGTCATTGAAGACATGGACCATTTCGCCGAACGGATCAACGAGTATCGAGGCCTGGGACTGAAGGTGGCGTTCGATGATTTTGGCGCTGGGTATTCCGGGCTGAACCTGCTTGCGGACTTTCAGCCCGATCAGATCAAACTTGACATGAAACTGGTGCGCAACATCGATCACCACGGCCCTCGCCAGTCCATCGTTCGCGCCATCGGTCAAGTCTGCATCGATCTCGGAATTGACGTGATCGCTGAAGGCGTCGAAACTGCAGAGGAGTACACTTGGCTGGCAAACGAAGGCGTGCAGTTGTTTCAGGGATACCTCTTCGCCAAACCCGCCTTCGAGTCCTTTCCGCCTGTCCATTACCCCGAACAGTGTTGAGTTGCGCAGGGCACTACTATTTTTCATCTGACGAATGGGTCGCGACCGTTCGCCCTTTCACTCAGGCCGCTTGATCGTCTCCATCCCATCCTCGACCACGTTCTTCCCCGTGGGCAGAAATTGAATCGGACGAAGAGTTTCAGACACGCAAAAAGGCCCTCCCGTCAGGGAAGGCCTTCTTTGTGCTTGAAAGCTGAAAAGAAGTGCTTACGCAACCACTTCAATGCCCATCGAGCGGGCTGTGCCCTTGATGCTCTTGATGGCCGTCTCCACTGAGGAGGCGTTCAAGTCGGGCATCTTCTGCGTGGCGATCTCGCGCACCTGCTTCTCGGTCACTTTGCCCTTCTTTTCCTTGTTTGGCGTGCCCGAACCCTTTTCAATCCCCGCAGCCTTCTTCAGCAGCACGGCCGCCGGAGGCGTCTTGGTGATGAAGCTGAAGGTGCGGTCCGCATACACGGAGATGACGACCGGAATGACCAGCCCTTCCATGTCCTTGGTAGCCGTACGCGCGTTGAACTGCTTGCAGAACTCCATGATGTTGACCTGAGCCTGACCAAGCGCGGGTCCAACCGGGGGAGCCGGCGTCGCCTTGGCGGCAACAATCTGGAGTTTCACGTAACCCGTAATTTTTTTCGGAGCTGCCATGTGTATTCCTTTTCAAACCGGCTTCGAGTTCCTGGCTTCCAACTGTCAGCAGGTCGTTCCTCGTGCAATTTTGGTGTTGCGGCCAAAGCGTTCGCCTGCAACCGGAAGCCGCCAGGTGGCACAACCGGTTAGAAGCTGGAAGCTAGTAGCTAGAAGCTGCAACTACTCAATCTTTTCCACCTTGCCGAACTCCAGTTCGACCGGTGTCGAGCGCCCGAAGATGGTCACCATGACCTTCATCGTCTCGCGATCTTCGTTGATCTCGTCCACCACGCCGTTGAAGTTGGCAAACGGCCCATCGGTGATCCGGACCTGCTCGTTCTTCTCAAACTTGATCTTGAGCCGCGGCTTGTCCTTGCTGGAGTCGGAGCGATAAAGAAGCGTTCCCACTTCCTCCTCCGACAGCGCCACCGGCGTATCGCCCGTGCCCAGGAACCCGGTGACCTTGGGCGTGTCCTTCAGGACATGCCACATGTCGTTGTCCAGTTCCATCTCCACCAGAACATAACCCGGCAGAAACACCCGTTCCACCGTGCGCTTCTTGCCGTTGACGATCTCCGTCACCGGCTCGGTGGGAATCATCACCCGGCCGACTTTGTCCTGAAGCCCAAAAGCTTCCACGCGGCTCTGGATCGACTCGCGCACCTTGCGCTCAAAACCCGAGTAGGCGTGCAGAATGTACCACTTGAAGCGCGGGTTGCGCTCCGGCGCGGCTGACTCTGCAGCTTGTTCCGCCTGTTCGGCTTGTTCGGGTTGTTCCAATTCATCTGCCATCATGCTCTCGATTCGCGGATCCACTACTGCTGAATTCCGCCCAGCTTCTGCAGCAACGCGTTCATCCCGTATTGAAAAATCCCGTCGACCAGGAAGAAATACACTCCAAAGATGAACACCGCGATGATCACAACCGTGGTCGTCGCCTGCACTTCTTTGCGCGAGGGAGTCACTACCTTGCGCATCTCCCCGCGCACATCAATCAGAAAGCGCGTGAATTCGCTCCACGTGCCACGCACGCCATCGCCGAACTTTGACACGGAACTTGCCCCCTGCCGCTTCGACGGCGACGGCCGTTCTTCGCCGTTCACGATTGTTGCTTTGGATGCCATACTTCCAGTTCCTTCGCGTCGGGCGTTCTGTCCGGCGCTTTCCTTCTCAATCTGGCAGGGGCGGAGGGATTCGAACCCCCAAGTTCGGTTTTGGAGACCGACAGTTTAGCCGTTGAGCTTACGCCCCTAAAAGCAGGGGTCAGTGATCAGTTGTCAGGGGTCAGTTCGATAAGTGCCCTTGAAATCCCTTCGGCGCTCATTCAGCTACAAGCTGAAAACTGATCCCTGTTCCCTGATCCCTGTTCCCTGTCTTACTTCGATTCCTTGTGAACCTGGTGCTTGCGGCAGCGGTTACAGAACTTCTTGAACTCCAGACGGCCCGTGGTCGTCTTTTTGTTCTTCGTCGTCGAGTAGTTCCGCTCCTTGCACTCAGTGCACTGCAATGTAACGATTTCCCGCATTTCTGAATCCTTCCAATTGTCGAAAGCCAGGGGTCAAATTCCTCTGATCCCTGACCCCTGATCCCTGTTACTTGACGATTTCCGAAACGGTGCCCGCGCCTACGGTGCGGCCGCCTTCGCGGATGGCAAACCGAAGACCCTTTTCCAAAGCCACCGGCGTAATCAGCTCGATCGTCAACTGAATGTTGTCGCCCGGCATCACCATCTCCGTGCCTTCGGGCAACTCCGCAACTCCCGTCACATCCGTCGTGCGGAAGTAGAACTGCGGACGGTAACCCTTGAAGAACGGAGTATGACGGCCGCCTTCTTCCTTGCTCAAAATGTAGACTTCGCCCTTGAAATTCGTGTGCGGCGTAATCGATCCCGGCTTGGCCAGAACCATCCCGCGCTCCACGTCTTCCTTTGCAATGCCGCGCAGAAGAATGCCGGCATTATCGCCTGCCATGCCTTCATCCAGCTGCTTCTTGAACATTTCTACGCCCGTGCAAACCGTCTGGCGGGTCTCGCGGAATCCTACGATCTCGCAAGCTTCGCCCACCTTCACCTTGCCGCGCTCGATACGACCGGTCACCACCGTGCCGCGGCCGGAGATCGAGAAAATGTCTTCGATCGGCATCAGGAAGGGAAGGTCAACCGCGCGATCGGGACGGGGAACGTACTTGTCCACCGCTTCCATCAGCTCGTCGATCTTGGCTTCCCACTTCGGCTCGCCGTTCAGGGCGCCCAAAGCAGAACCGCGAATCACAGGTACGTCGTCGCCGGGGAACTGGTACTTCGACAGAAGTTCACGAACTTCCATCTCCACCAGGTCGGTCAGCTCTTCGTCCTCAACCGCGTCGCACTTGTTCAGGAAGACCACGATGCAGGGAACACCCACCTGACGGGCCAAGAGAACGTGCTCCTTGGTCTGGGGCATCGGACCGTCGGTCGCCGCCACCACCAGAATCGCGCCGTCCATCTGCGCTGCGCCGGTGATCATGTTCTTGATGTAGTCGGCGTGGCCCGGGCAATCCACGTGCGCGTAATGCCGGTTCGCCGTCTCGTATTCCACGTGCGCCGTGGCAATCGTAATGCCGCGCTCCCGCTCTTCCGGTGCGTTGTCGATCGAGTCGAACGAACGGAAAGAGTTCTTCGGGTTGTGCTTCGCAAGTACCTTGGTGATCGCTGCCGTCAACGTCGTCTTGCCGTGATCGATGTGCCCGATCGTTCCCACGTTCACGTGCGGCTTCGAACGGTCAAACTTTTCCTTCGCCATGCCCCTTAGTCCCTTCCGTTAGACTTTTTCTGGTGCGCTCACTAAATCCGGAAACGCAAGAATTGCTCGATCGCCTCAATAGTAGGCATAAACCTTGAGATACCGCTGCCGAAGTTCCGGCGTAACCGCTTCCACCAGTTGCAGGTAGCGCTCGCGGGTCAGGGCCTGATCTGAAACCGGCAACGCGGCATAAATCCCCGCCGATTCCTTGCCCAGCAGCCTGCGCCGCAAAACACCCTCGAAGTCGCGAATCCGAAGTCCTGCCCGGCGTACCCGGCTCAAAAAGACTTCCACGTCCCGCGCATCGAAGGCCGCGTCCATCAGCGCGTAGAACTGCGAGAAACCCGGTTCGTCCGCGACGGCTATTGCAGCTTGTTCAAACTTCATTCTTTGCCCTCGCTCAGCTCATCCACCGGTTTCAAACAATGGAGCGGGAGACGGGGATCGAACCCGCGACCAACAGCTTGGAAGGCTGTGACTCTACCACTGAGTTACTCCCGCCGAACAGCTAAAAACTACCAGTAGACAGCGAACAGTTTTTCCTGCTGATGGAGGCCTCAACGGCCCTTCCAACCACCGCGCTGGCTGACAACTGCCTGCTGTCTGCTGTCGACTTAAAAATCTGGAGCTGATGACCGGGTTTGAACCGGTGACCTCTCCCTTACCAAGGGAGTGCTCTACCAACTGAGCTACATCAGCCTTCCTTCTACATTCTACGGGTTCGAACTGCCGTTTCCGCCCCCGCCGCGACGAATCTTTTCCGCCTGGTGGGCCAACACGGTGCGTAGAGCCAATCCCCCGAGAACAATCAGCGGAATTACCCTCAATTCCACCGGCTTGCCACTGACGAAAACCTTCCCTTCGCCAAGGGTAAACCAAGCCAGCGCCGCCAACACAGCATACATCGTGAGGGCCACCCAGTACTTCCGGCTCAAATCCGCGCCGGTACTCTCGATGCCCTTCATCTTGCGTTCGAGTTCGCGCCCGTTCAAGCTCATTCCGGCTGCGACCTTTCGCGCATTCCTGCCCTCAAATCATGGTGCACAGGGGAGGGTTCGAACCTCCGTAGGTCTAAAGACCGGCAGATTTACAGTCTGCTGCCATTAACCACTCGGCCACCTGTGCCCAACTCGTTCCCGCCTCCGCTTTTCCCTTCAGCGACCTCATTCAGCGCATCAGGCCCCGCCCGGAAAAATCTCCGGTAGCTCGGAGGATGCACCTCAGTGGGATCACCGCGGAGGACAGGCTCGGCGCCCATAAAGCCCTTGCGCCGAGTAAATTCTTTCTGCCGTTACAGCCCCGTTCGAGACTTCCTTAAGTGGAGCTGGCGAAGGGATTTGAACCCCCGACCCTCTGATTACAAATCAGATGCTCTACCAGCTGAGCTACGCCAGCCCATCCACCCGGAAACCACCCCGGAGACCGAAAAAACCGCGCGGGCACACTGCCACTCCGCACGTTCCACGGCACAGAAATAAAGGTTAGCACACCCCCGCAACAGGAGCAAACCGGCGCCGTGGAAAACCGGGGAAAGCGCCCGCAAACACGCCTCAAAACCAAGTGGCCTGGAACTCGCAAGCCGACGCCAGAATCCAGAAGCCTGCTTGCCGGGTCCTCCAGGAGGGAGGAAACGAATACAGCCCAGAGTGAAGTGCAACGAAACCTCGGGAAGGCAACGCCTCCGCACATCCGTCCTGGCCCGGAGAGCCAACATGAAACTCCTCAGCCGCAATTCATTTGCAAAAGCCAGACATTGAGTAGATCATTTGCTCGCCAATCCAAAGCTACCTGTAAATGCACTGAAAATAAGGAGAAGCCGTATGCGCAATACCGCCGTCGCGGTCGTCTATCTGGTGCTCTGCCCTCTGCTTATAGCTCAACAACCTATGCCTGCTCCCGAGGCGCCTGCCCCAAAAGCGGCCGCTCCGACCGCTTCCTCAACAGCCGTCTCCGCAAAACCGAACTCGTTGCTCGACGGGACACCAATCAAACTCCGCATTGGCCGGAATATCTCTTCCGCCGACGCCAAGATGGGCGAACACATAGACTTCGAGGTTCTCGACGAAGTTCAGGTAATGGGTGTCGTCGTCATCGCCAAGGGTGCAAATGCATCGGCAACCGTGACGAATGCACAGCCCAAACGGAGAATGGGACGCGAGGGCAAGCTCGATCTAACTTTGGACTATGTACGGCTTGTGGACAACGAGAAAGCCGCGTTAACAGCAACCGCAGGTGGAGGAGGAGGCGGCCACACGGGCGCAATGGTGGGAGCAATGGCTGCCACTGCTATCTTCACGCTCGGCGGCTCGGCGCTCTTTCTGCTGATGCATGGCAAAGACATCACTATCCCCAAAGGCACAGAAACAACGGCGTATATCAATGGAGATATGCAGTTGGATATGAGCAAATTCGGGGTTGTTTCTTCACCCTCCGCCTCCAACCTTGCCCCCGCCACAGCCGCTCAAACATCGCTCGCCATCGACTCCACGCCCTCCGGCGCAGACATTGAAATCGACGGCTCCTTCGTCGGCAATGCACCTTCGACCGTCACAGTAGCTCCCGGCAGCCACCAGATTACCGTGGAGAAGAAAGGCTTCTCTAATTGGAGCAAAACTCTCAACGTCACCGGCGGCTCGGTTCACGTGAATGCAGAGTTAGAACAGGCCCCGGCAAAGTAGTTGTAACAGGAGGCATTTACAGGTGCATCTCACGCCCAGCCCGTAGCGATACGGTATCGTATTCTTACGGCTTTTCATGACCAAGCGCACCCGCAGAACGCTACTTATCGTCGCCGGAGTCCTGCTCCTGCTGGCCTTGGCTGTCTTTCTGCGCTCCAAGGCCCCGCCGGAAGCCGCCCGTCTGCTTCCTGAGTCCGACGGCATCGTCTACTTCGACCTCAAGCCGGTGCGCGCCTTCCTCCACAAGGACCTGAAGCCGCCCAGCCGCGTGCCCGAATATCAGCAGTTTGTCGACGCCACCGGCATCGACTGGGAGCGCGATCTCGACCAGGCGGCCATCGCCCTGCATCGCATGCCCGACCCCAACGGTCCCAACGGCCCGGTCGCCTACTCCATGGTGCTGGTGGGCAAAATCACCGGCCAAAAGCTCAATTCCTGGCTCGACGGCCATGCCGCCACCCGCGAGTCCTACGCCGGCCACACCGTCTACACCATTCCTTCCGAGGGCCGCACCGTTCGTGTGGCGCAAATCGGCTACGACATGGTGGCCGTCTCCAACTACCCCGAACCGGAGAAGATTCACTCCATCATCGACCGCCATGGCACCGCCGCCTGGCCGTTCGCCGGCTCCACGCTGCTTCGCCATCACTTCCACGAGGTGCCCCTGCTCTCCTTGGCCTGGGGTGTGGGACAGATCGGCCTGCCCTTCTCGGAGAGCGGAGCCATCAAGATCTTCGGCTTCTCCCTGCCTCTGCAGGCCGACGCGACCATCGTCGCCAGCGTGCGCTGGGCCGGCACGTTCCGTCTCAAAGTCGAAGAGATCGCTCCCACCGACGACGCGGCCGCCCACCAGTCCGCCGCACTGACTACTCTCGTGACCATGGCCCGCATCTTTACCTCTCCCTTGCCGGACAATTCTGCGAACACCGGGCTCAAGGAGATTCTGAAGACCGCCGAGGTCTCGCAGAAGCACAACCGGGTCGTCGTTACCGCCTCGTTCTCCCCCTCCCTGGTGGGCGAGATGGCTTCCGAACAAAATTCCCCGCCTGCGTCTTCTGCCGTTCCTGCTGCATCCAAATAGGAAGTTACTGCGCCCTATCCTGGGCGGGCAATGAGTTCTCCTGCCCTTTTTCCTTATTTTTGGAAGATACAACCGCATTCCCCGCGGAGGTTCCATGACTCGTCCTGCTCGATCCTCGAGGGTCGCAGCCCTCCTTTGCGCCCTTGCTTTCCTGTCCTATCTTGTCCTGCAGATCGGCGGACGGTCTGCCAAGGCCGCGCCTCCCCAGTCCGTTCTCACTGGTCAGGCCGCCTTCACGGACGCCGCCCACGAATCCCCGGGGATCCGCCGCCACCTCACGGTCTCTGACCTGCCCGCTCCCGCACAGGAGCAGTCGGTGGACAATGGCCCCACCCTGGTTCCCCGCCCGGCCAGCGCCTGGCCGGGCGGGGAACCAGGGTGGGGCCATTGTC
>Ga0255353_1002247_pt1 | contig 9798 bp, 3 predicted proteins | sample HBST25metaG_FD_189941 | JGI IMG/M metagenome (GOLD analysis project Ga0255353, IMG submission 189941) | Peat soil microbial communities from Stordalen Mire, Sweden - H.B.S.T25 | ecosystem: Environmental > Terrestrial > Soil > Wetlands > Peat | place: Sweden: Norrbotten County, Stordalen Mire...
CGGTGGAACACAATATAGTGCTTGAACCCGAATGGGTACGTGAATCCATCGTGGTTACAGCCAATGGATCCCCCACTCCGCAGCCGCAGACCAGTGAAGCGACCAGCGTCCTGGGGCCGCTTGATCTGGCTCTGCGCGACGACATGGTGAGCGCATTGCGCCTGATGCCGGGTACTGTTGTGGTGCAGGAAGGCCAACGGGGGGCACAAAGCTCGCTGTTTGTCCGTGGCGGCAACTCGGTTGCCAACAAAATCCTTTTAGACGGAGTGAGTGCCGAAGATATGGGCGGAACCTTCGACTTTGGCCCGCTCTCGACCACCGCAGTCGAGCGGGCTGAGGTTTATCGTGGCCCCGATTCGAGTCTTTACGGAGCCGATGCGGGCAGCAGCGTCGTCAGCCTGACCACCCCGCGCGGAACCACGAGTTATCCGTCGATACTATTTCAGGGTGATGCGGGCAGCTTCCATACCTCGCGCGAGCAGCTCGAAGTTGCAGGCGCGCACAACAAACTGGATTACCTGGGCGCCTTCAGTTGGCTGCAAACCAGTAACGATCTGCCCAACGACGAGTATCACGTAGCCACCTCCGCAGCCAACGTTGGCTGGCAGCTCAACGAAACAACGCAGATTCGCGGCACCCTCCACTATGGCGTCGACGCCACGGGCGTTCCCAACTCCTGGGACTTCTATCACATCGCCGACAACGCTACCGAAAAGGATCAGGATCTATTTGCCAGCGCCTCGATCGACAACCAGACAACGGCGTCGTTTCACAATATGCTGCGCTACGGTCTGACTCGCAAGCGCGAGCAGACGAATCTCTGGCAATTGTCGGGAAACTACAATTCGGCATACAACAGTTATTGCTGGGGGCCCGCATATTTTGGCAATACGGTGACCATCACAGGGGCTAATGGATACTCTGCCACGGGACAGGCTGTACTCGACTGCTATACATACAGTTCTCAGATCGTTTCCAACCGCGATCAGATGGTCTATCAGGGTGATTACCGGGTCACCCCCCATTTCACCGCACTGATTGGATTCCATTATGAGGATGAGCGCGGTTCGGAGCCGGGAAGCACTTATTATGCGCCGGTCGAGCGTACCAATTACGACTATCTGGCTGGCGTGCATGGCGACTACAAGAACCGCTTTTATTACACGCTGGGCGGCAGCTTGGAGCGCTATTCGCTCTTCGGCACGCAAACCTCTCCGCACGCCGGGCTTTCTTATTACGCCCTGCGTCCGCGTACGGGCATCTTCAGCGGCACGCGCATTTTGTTCAACTATGGCGATGCGGTGCGCGAGGCCAAACTGACCGATCAGTTCTACTCGCTCTACAACTTTCTTGTGAGCAACGGCTACCAGTCCAATGCGCAACAACTGCACATTGGCCCTCTGGCGGCTCCCACCACACGAACCTACGAAGGCGGCTTGGAGCAGAAATTCTTCAGCGAACGGCTGGTTTTTCGCTCGACCTATTTTCACAATCAGTTTGGCAAGGAGATCGAGTCAGTACCCGCCTCCGCGCTGGTCATACTGATTCCTGGCTTGACGGCAGCGGAGCTTGGCTACTATTACACGTACAACTACGGGCTTAGCGTTAATACCGAGGCCTTCCGCGCCCAGGGGATTGAGACCACCGTCGAGGGCGGCATCGGGAGCCGCATATTCATGCGCGGCGGCTACACCTATCTCGACGGCGTGGTGCAACGCTCCTTTACCAGCGACAATGAGACAGGCTCCGGACTAACCTACAACAACAACGGCACTCTGATTCCCCTCGGGGGCTACACGCCGTTGGTGGGCGCGCGTCCCTTCCGGCGCCCGCCGCACACAGGGTTCTTCACGGCAAGTTATGTCGGCAAGCAGCTCACAGGTTATTTTACGTCGGCCTTTGCCAGCCGTAGCGACGACTCCACCTTTTTGGAGAATATGGATGCCTACGGTGGCAACACGCTGCTGTTGCCCAACCGCAATCTGGACTGGGGCTACGCCAAACTGGACTTGGGAGGCAGTTACAAGCTGCTCTCCTGGCTCAACGTATACGGCCAGGCGGAGAACCTCACTGACAGCCGGCACATTGCGCCTATCGGCTATCCCAGTCTGCCCTTCAATTTCCGCGCTGGTCTGCGCATTGAGTGGACCAAGACCAGCGGTCGCTGAGAGGACCTGCCAGCATTCCACGATGCGGGCTGAGATCGGGGACGGCGGCGAACTCCACTCGGATTTCGCCGCCTCACGAGGCTTTTTTCAATCCGCTACAGCGAAGTACTGTGCCGCATTTATCCGAGTTTCGGACGTGATTTCCACGGTTGCTCCTGTGAATGGCATGGCGGTATACTGCCTTACCCGTAGGAAACCATGCGTTGTTGCCACGAATCATTCGTTTTCATGGAGTTGGCAGCCCGACAACGCTGCGACCGGAGGGCTAGCGGTAATGTTGTTGGGCTCAATCCGAACTCGTGAGAGGGTATGAGAGACGAGATTTTAAATCGCGTGCTTGGCTGTGATGACTTCCTGCCGATTACATGATGTTCATCTTGGCCTAATATACTGTTTCTTGCGGGGATGTTGTGTTAGCGGCGTCCCCAAGAGCGGATTTTTTGCAAAGGCCGCCAGAACCGAAGCTGCAAGGAGTTTTTATGCCCAACGTAATACGCGTTGCGCGAGTCGTTCACAAAGGATCGCTGCCGATCATCGACCCAGCGCATTCTCAACCCAGCGCATTCTCAACACTGGTTACATTTTGGAGAGCCAACATGACCATGAATCGAATTCGTCAGAGCATTTTATGCCTGATGATTCTCGCACTCTCGGTGTGTTTGGGCACATTTGCCCTGCACGCGCAGACGTCCACGCAAGGCGCGATCGCCGGGACAGTTCTGGATCCCTCCGGGGCCGTTATCAGCGGCGCCGCCGTTACGATCCACAATATGGGGACCAACGCCGAAATCAAGCTGACCTCCGACGCCAGCGGGTTTTTCAAGGCTGCTTTGCTGGAGCCCGGCACATATCGGGTGACTTTTGTCGCGCCCGGCTTTTCTTCCTATCGCGCCGAAAACGTAACTGTCACGGTCGGCCAGGTTTCCAGCGTTTTGCCGCATCTGACGGTTGGTGCGTCTTCGTCCACTGTTGAGGTCATTGAAACTGCGCCGGTGCTGAACCTTGAATCGCCTGACTTCAGCGCCACGATGAATATGACTGCTCTTCAATCCATCCCCATCAACAACCGCCGCTGGTCCAGCCTAGCCATGACGACTCCGGGCGTTGTATCCGACAGTAGTGGCTTTGGCCTTGTCGCCGTTCGCGGAATCAGCCCGATTCTTAACAATGTTGAAATTGACGGCGCCGACGATAACCAGGCTTATTACTCTGAGGAGCGCGGGCGTACCCGTGAGGCCTATTCAACTTCCGCGGCTGCGGTCCGCGAATTTGCCGTCAACACTGGCGTCTACTCCGCTGAGTACGGCCGCGCCGCTGGCGGCGTCATCACCTCTGTGACCAATAGCGGCAGCAATCAGTTGCACGGGCAGGCTTATTTCTGGGATCGCGAAAGCAAATGGGCGGCCTATAGCAACTATGCCAAGCTCACGACTTATGATTCCGCTTCAAATAAGTATATCTCCGCATCCATCAAGCCTGAGGATCTGCGCAAGATCTATGGCTTTACGGCAGGTGGGGCGATTATCAAGGACAAGCTCTTCTGGATCTACACCTACGATCAGCATTCCCGCATTTTCCCAGTGGTTGGTGTCCCATATTCGCCGGCGACCTTCTACACTTTGCCCGCGACCACGCTGGCAACTGGAGAAACCTGCAACACGACTACCGGACAGCTCTCGTTAACGGGAGTTACCGCAGCTACCGTAGACGACGCCCCTGCCTGTGCATTGGCTGCTCGCCAAGGCATCAGCTACGCTGCTGCCGCTGCTGTCTGGGCCACACAGATCACGGCCCTTACCGGTGACATTGGGCCGGTGGCTCGCTCTGGCTATCAAGAGATCAACACTCCCAAACTGGACTGGCAGATCAACTCAAAAGAGCATTTGAGTGTCCTTTACCATCGCCTCAACTGGGATTCGCCCGGCGGCGTTCAAACCGCATCCACAGATATTTATGCGCAGGACACGCAGGGCAATGATTACGTCCACCTGAACTACGGCGTAGCAAAGCTCACCAGCCTCATCTCCACAAATATCGGCAATGAGTTGCTTTACCAGTATGGCCGCGAACTGAATGACGAAAGCCAGCAGCCTTATACCAGCTACACCACAAACAATCTGACCGCAGGCGGAAATGTTCCTGAGGTTGCGCTGGCCACATCGACGAGCGGCTTTTATCTTGGCTCGCCCTACTATTCCTATCGCAAGGCTCTACCCGACGAGAGGAAATGGCAGATCGGCGACGTTCTCTATTGGAACAAGGGCAATCACAGCTTCAAATTCGGCGTAGACGCTGTTCACAATGACGATACGATGAACAACACCTACGAAAGCAACGGCTACTACAGCTACACCTACCTCGGCAACTACATGAACGATGTGCTCAACTTTAAGAACGGTGTTGCACCTTCGAGCACCGCGATGGTCGGCTGCGACTCCGGGGCTTCCGCGAGCTACACCCCCGCATCGGGCACTAAGGCTGCGATCATTCCAACAGGGACCTATCCCTGCTACTCGTCCTTGACTCAAGGATTTGGCAACCCGGTATTCGAGATTGCCACCATGGATACCGCGTTCTTTGGCCAAGATAACTGGAAGATCTCTCCGCGCTTGACCCTGGAACTTGGCCTGCGCTGGGACTACGAGGCTCTGCCGGCTCCCGTTGACAACCTCACTGCCGTGAACGCCACCAGCGGCGCATACTTTTACGCTTATCCCGGCCTGACCAACAATCCCAGCGACAAGAAGAACTTCGGGCCTCGCATCGGATTTTCCTATGATCCCACTGGGCGGGGCAAGACTGTCGTGCGTGGCGGCTATGGCATCTATTATGGCCGCATCACCAACGGAAACCTCCTGAACCTGCGCTTGAACACCGGCAGTGCGAACGGGCAGTTCACCTCAACCTACAAGAACTCGACCGTTGTCGGCCCGCAATTCCCGTATATCGAATCGGCCACTGGCGTTGGCGCCAAGCCATCCTCGTACTTCCTGGCTCCCAATTTGCGCAATCCTGCAGTGCAGGAATATGACTTGATGGTGCAGCACAGCCTTGGAAAGGGCACCTACGTCCAGGCGAGCTATCTGGGAGCCCTTGGTCGCGAATTGCCAAACTACCTCAACGTCAACCTCAATCCGACTCCGAACCCTGCTGGCCTGAATGTAAAGGGCGACATGGCGAACGTGGTGATCACAGTTAGCGATGCCTCTGGAAAGGGACCGCTACCGAGTGGATCGACCTACACGGTTCCGACCTACACTTCCTATGGCAACACGGCTCTCTTCGGCACCAATGCCGCAAACTTCCAGGGCATTACCGAGGAGATTGGCAATATCAATTCGAATTACAACGCCGCTGTGATCGAGGTCCTCAATCGCTCACTGCACAGCATTCAGTTCGACGCCAACTACACATGGTCGCATGCGTTGGATTTTGCGCAGAATGCCAACACCACGGGCGCAACCAACAATTGGTATGACCCCTACTCCAATCCGCGTGCCAACTACGGCGATTCCGCCTACAACGTTCCCAACAGGTTCGTGGCCTATGTGCTCTATAACTTCCCGAACGTTCCCACAACCAAATGGGTCAAGTACCTGACGAACGACTGGAGCTTGAACGATAGCTTCCAGATGCAGAACGGCTTGCCCTATACTGTCGCGGTCAGCACGTATGTGGGAGCAGCCATCGGCAGCTACTGGAATGGCGCCTCCGGCTCCACGATGATTCCTTCGATCGGGATCAACACCATGCGCTATCCGCGGCGCATGGTCGACGATGTTCGCTTCCAGAAAGAGATTCCCTTCGGCAAGGGCCGTAATCTGCAGCTCATGTGCAATATGTTCAACGTTGCCAATCATCAGAACGTCACTTCCATTAACAACACTGCCTACATCCTGTCTGGAGGAAGCAGCACCCCAACCACCACCACCGGCGGCGTTACCAGTAACAACCCCGCCTATCTGCAAGGCACAGCGACTTTTCAGTCCGCCACATACGGACAAGTTACCAACACGAACAGCCAGGGCTTCCTGTATACGCCCCGTGAAATTGAATTCACCGCCCGCATCAATTTCTAAGGCGGCATGATTCCCTCACAACGCGGCGGCTTCGGTCGCCGCGTTTCTTTGTCCATTGCGGTGTTGCGGCTTTCATGCCCGGAAATACACCCTCAGAGGCGAGTTTGGTCGCTTTGAAGGGAGCGAATCCTGCGGGGTCCCTCGCCCCGTTCATACACGCTGTCACACTATCTGAGCGAGGCACGCTAAGATATTGAACTCACGACTTGACAATCTATATAGATCTTGCCTATCGTTAGCAATTGGAAGGCGAGAGTGCTAGCGCAGTGCTGGCGGAAGTGCTCGCAAGGGTTTTTGCTCTGCGATTAGAGCCGCAACCTGAAGATTCCAAGAGGGTTTCTTAATCATCACTCAAATCCCGCAACAGGGTTCATCCCTGTTCGCGTGTGAAGGAGAAGCGAAGCAATGGCATCAACATCCGTAGCGACGACGTTCACACCGCTTCATGATCGCATCCTCGTCCGCCGTGTAGAAGAGGGCGAGACCATCCGTGGGGGCATCATCATCCCCGATAGCGCCAAAGAAAAGCCCCAAGAAGGCGAAGTGATCGCCGTGGGCAAGGGCAAATCCAACGACGAAGGCAAGGTCTTTCCCCTGGACGTGAAGGCGGGCGACAAGATCCTCTTCGGCAAGTACTCGGGCACCGAGATCAAGATCGACGCCGAGGAATTTCTGATCATGCGCGAGGAAGAAGTCCTCGGCATTATCAAGAAGTAGGCATTCAGCGCTTGAGTGAAGTTCGCGGGCTGGTTGGGCGCATAGTACCGACTCAGCACCGGCAACAGATTCATGACAACTGACAAGTGAAGAGGAGATTTACAGAAATGGCAAAGCAGATTCTGCACGGTGAAGAATCCCGTCAGGCGATCCTGCGCGGCGTCAACACGCTGGCGGACGCCGTGAAGGCGACGCTCGGGCCCAAGGGCCGGAACGTGGTCATTGAGAAGAAGTTTGGATCGCCGACCATCACCAAAGACGGCGTGACGGTAGCCAAAGAGATCGACCTGCAGGACCCGATGGAGAACGTGGGAGCGCAGTTGGTGCGCGAGGTTGCCTCGAAGACCAGTGACGTGGCTGGCGACGGCACAACAACGGCGACCGTTCTGGCGCAATCGATCTTCCGCGAAGGCGTGAAGACGGTGGCGGCCGGCGCCAACCCGACGGCTCTGAAGCGCGGCATTGACAAGGCCGTGGCGACGATCATCGGAACCCGCGACAAGGACGGCAAGTGGACCGAGGGCGGCGCTTTGGGCAAGCTCTCAAAGCCCGTGAACGAGGGTTCCGTGGCCCAGGTGGGCGCGATCTCGGCCAACGGCGACCAGGAGATCGGCGACATTATCGCCGAAGCGGTCAAGGTTGTGGGCAAGGACGGCGTCATCACCATCGAAGAGTCCAAGACCATGCACACCGGTCTGGAAACGGTCGACGGAATGCAGTTTGACCGCGGCTACCTCAGCCCTTACTTCGTCACCGATGCCGAAAGGCTGGAAGTGGTTCTGGAAGAGCCCTACATCCTGATCTACGAGAAGAAGATCAGCGCGATGAAGGATCTTCTACCCCTGCTCGAGCAGGTTGCCCGCGGTGGCAAGCCGCTGCTGATCATCGCAGAGGACGTTGAGGGCGAGGCCCTGGCGACCCTGGTAGTGAACAAGCTGCGCGGCACGCTGAACGTGGCTGCTGTGAAGGCGCCGGGCTTCGGCGATCGTCGCAAGGCGATCCTGGGCGACGTTGCCATTCTGACTGGCGGCAAGGCCATCACCGAAGACCTGGGCATCAAGCTGGAAGGCGTGAAGCTCGAGGATCTGGGCAAGGCCAAGCGCATCACCATCGACAAGGACAACACGACCATCGTTGACGGCGGCGGCAAGTCCTCTGAAATCGAAGGCCGTGTGAAGGAGATCCGCGCGCAGATCGAGAAGACCACCTCGGACTACGACAAGGAGAAGCTCCAGGAGCGGTTGGCCAAGCTGGTCGGCGGCGTTGCCATCATCAAGGTTGGCGCGGCCACAGAGACCGAGCTGAAGGAGAAGAAGGCGCGCGTGGAAGATGCTCTTCATGCGACACGCGCGGCAGTCGAGGAAGGCATCGTCCCCGGAGGCGGAGTGGCCTTGGTTCGCGCCATTCCCGCAGTGGAAGCCCTGATCAAAACGCTCGAGGGAGACGAGAAGATCGGCGCCAATATCGTTCGCCGCTCACTCGAAGAGCCTCTGCGCCAGATCGTCGCCAATGCCGGCGAAGAGGGTGCTGTGGTGGTGGCCAAGGTGCTGGAATCCAAGGACCTGCACTTCGGCTACAACGCCCAGACGGGCGTCTTCGAAGACTTGGTCAAGGCCGGCGTCATCGACCCGACCAAGGTGACCCGGACGGCTCTGCAGAATGCCGCCTCGATTGCTGGTCTGCTGCTGACCACCGAAGCCCTGGTTGTCGAAATTCCGGAGCCCAAGTCCGCTCCGGCCGGCGGCCACGGCGGCGGCATGGAAGGTATGTACTAAACCCGCTCCAACAACGACACAAGGCCTCCAGCTTCGGCTGGAGGCCTTGTGTCGTCAGCGCAGAGTGTTGGTGGCGCGACAGTTCGCCCTCAGGCTGCCTGGGCGACTGATAACTGATCATCGCGGCCCGGCGAAAAGCCTTTCGTACCGCTACGTGGTCAGTGCGGCCACATTCGCGGAGACGGCGGATGGAGTGGCCGAGGCAGGTTGCGGACGCATCGAACGCAGCCATCCAGCGGAGAGCCAGGAGCGGGGAATCGAGAACTCCGACCATCCGCAATCGAGGCAAACCTGGACATCAGGTGACGGTGTCAAAGGGGGATGGCTGAGGGTTCTATGACTGTTGCGGTAGAGACGAATCTCGGCCGGAATGATCGCTAAGGAAGAGGACTGGCACTTCGGACAGAGCATACGTACACCTCTGAAACGAAAACGTCCGTAGAACGCAAAAACACCAAACCAGGGAAGAAAACCACTCTAATCTGCTGATATGAGTTTTTCAACGACTATTCTGAAATGACGAAACACCGCCTCTGAAATTAATTCATTGCCATGAAAATTGCTTTGAGTGCATCAAATATATTTTAATCGACAGCCGGTGTGTCTCGCCTTTGATTGCCCTCTTGGCTGCACGGGCTTGATCAGAATCCAGCCAGCTGCGCGCATTCATAAGGAGGGGACTCCTTCAGGACGAGGAAACCATTTACAATGGTGCCCATGCTTCGCCATTCCCATTTTCGTCTCTTTGCCCTCGTGGCCTTGTTCGGCCTGTTCCTCTCGTTGCTCGGCGCCGACGCTCAGCAGAGTGCCTCCAAGCGCGGCCGCAAGTACAAGTCGCCCCCGCCCACCGCCCGCATTGAGGTCACAGTGGTGCGTGACATCAACGGCAAGCCCATCGAAAATGCCGCTGTCATCTTTCACCCCATGGAGGGCGAGAGGGACAAGGGCAACATGGAGCTGAAGACCAACGAGGATGGCAAGGCCATCATCGACGTGCTGCCCATCGGCGACACGGTGAGGCTGCAGATCATCGCCAAGGGCTTTCAGACCTATGGAGAC
>Ga0255353_1002258_pt1 | contig 9763 bp, 5 predicted proteins | sample HBST25metaG_FD_189941 | JGI IMG/M metagenome (GOLD analysis project Ga0255353, IMG submission 189941) | Peat soil microbial communities from Stordalen Mire, Sweden - H.B.S.T25 | ecosystem: Environmental > Terrestrial > Soil > Wetlands > Peat | place: Sweden: Norrbotten County, Stordalen Mire...
ACTCTGCTGGGTGTTCTGGAGGCAGCCTCCTCCGGCGTGAGTTCCTGAACTGGCGCCACGAACCGGTAGCCACGACGGGCGATTGTCTCGATGAAACGCGGATTCTCGGCTGAGTCGCCCAAACGATCGCGAATCTTATTGATAGTCGTGGAAAGCCCATGGTCGAAATCGACAATGGTGCCATCGCCCCACAAATGTTGCCGCAGTTCATCCCTAGTGATCATTTCGCCGGGATGCTCAAGCAGCATCATCAGTACGCTGAGGGGTTGCCCTTGAAGGCGGATGCGGACGCCTCGTTTGGTCAAATCACCGGTTTGAAGATCGAGCTGGAAAACGCCAAAACAGAGTTTTCTAGAACGCCCGCTGACTGTATCCATAATCGTAAGCGAGTGTATCACAGCCTATATTTTGTTGTTGACGCGACCAGAATACAGATTATTGCGATAAATAACTTTTTCTATCTATCATATTTGTCAGTTGTTTAGCTGGTGAGGTCGATTTTGTTTAAGAGATGTGCGGCAAAGCATTGCCGTGTTCCTGAAGCGATGACTATGCTTTGTCAGAATTTGGGATGAGAGTCGTCGACGGCTCAAATTTCCATCTATGAAAAGAAGGGGCTGGGGTAATAGGGAGGCACGCTCTGAAAAGCCAAGAGATTCTCCCCCCCGTATTCCCCGGCACTTTAGGAGGAACCAAGTGAGATTACGAAGTTTCGTCATAGCGGCTTTATGCGGCCTGCTGTGGACCACTATTTGCCTTGCCCAAATTGATCGCGGGGCAATCGTCGGCACTGTTGCGGATGCAAGCGGTGCTGTAATTCCTGGAACCACCATCAAGATTACTAATGAAGCAACACAGGTGACGGTAAGCACAACCACCAACTCTGATGGCCAATACCAGGTGTTGGCCTTGATTCCGGGGTTGTATACGGTCGAAGCCAGGGCCAAGGGCCTGAAAAGCCAGAGCTACTCCCATGTGGTAATCCACGTGCAGACGCGTGCGGCTCTGAATTTTAGTCTCCAGTTAGGTAACGTGTCAGAAACCGTGACGGTATCGAGCGAAGCGCCGGAATTGCAAACCCAGTCAGCGGAACTGGGTGGTGTTGTCGGCACCCAGACGGTCAATGACCTTCCGCTCAACGGACGTGCTTACGCACCGCTTGCCATGCTGGAGGCTGGAGTAAACAAATACTACTCCGGTCCAAACGAATCCATCGACCGCTTTAGTATCAACGGAAACTCCGAGATGCAAAACTACTTTGCCCTCGACGGCGTTGACAACAACTCAGCCTCAACGAACCAGCAGGACAACTATATGGAGGTGGTTCAGCCGCCGCCGGATGCGATTGAGGAGTTCAAGGTGCAAGTACGCACCTACTCGGCGGAATTCGGCAATGCCGCTGGTGGCGTCATCAATGTATCCACCAAGTCAGGCACCAATCGTTTTCATGGGGACGTATGGAACTTTTTGCGTAATGACAAGCTGGATTCCAACACCTTCTTCAACAACCTCAATGGCGTTAAACGCGGCCACTTTACGCAGAATCAATACGGCGGAGTTCTGGGCGGACCAATTCGCCACGATCGCTCCTTCTTCTTCATCGACTTTCAGGGGCTGAATAGCCGCCAAGCCGTCACGGAGACCGCTACGGTTCCCACTCCCTTGATGAAGAACGACTACAACTTCATGGAGTTGCCCTACACGCTCAGTAGTGTGGTTCCGGGGCAATCCAGTTGTATCATTAACAACGTAGTGCAGACGAGTTGCCTCGATACGGCGGCATTAAAGCTGCTGACGCTCTATCCTGACCCCAACATTTCCAGTGCCGTCCTCACCGAAGGCATAGCCGGCAGCTTCAGCGGCGGCTCCAACTATCAATATGTAGCCACCCATCCCAACGACACCTACTCGGGCGATGTTCGCATCGATCACAACCTGAACGAGCGCAACCACATCTCTGGACACTTCAGTATCTCTCGCATTACCACGGTCGATCCGCCCTGGACCGCCAACGGCCTGGCCGGCGCCAGCAACTGGTCCGCCGATAATATGACCAATGGCGAAGCTTTGAATCTGGCGTGGTCCGACACCCTCAGCCCAACCCTGTTCAATGATTTGCACTTTGGCTATAACCGTATGTATACGCTGAAGGAGCCCCCGGGCGCCAGTAGCTTGGGAACCTCAAAGGCGCCTGATTATGGCCTGACCGGTATGCCGGTTACCTCCTACAGCGTTGGTCTTCCACCGATCAATATTGATACCTACCAAGCCCTAGGCGTCTCGCGTTGGCGGCCGCAGGAGCAGGTCTCGAACGTTGACCAGGCAACTGATAATTTGATCTGGCTGCGAGGACGCCACAGCCTTAAATTTGGCTATCAATATTATCGTTTGAACAACTCGTTCCTTGACATCGAGGCTCCGCAGGGCGTGCTAACGGCCAGCGGCATTTACACAAACAGCAACGATTTTGGTCTGAGCGACTTTTTGCTGGGCGATATGAGTCTGGCGCGCTACGCCAAACCGTTTGTACCACACACATTTACTCCCGGTCACTCCCTCTACGCGCAGGATGACTGGCGTGTAAACGAGCGGCTGACGTTAAACCTGGGCCTGCGCTATGAACTTTACGCACCACTGCTTGAGCATGACAACAAGATGGTGAATTTCTCGCCCGACAATGGCGGTTCCCTTGTTCAAGTAAGCAGCGGCGCTACCAGTTGGAAGGACCGCTCGCTGATCAGTCCCGACGGTAACGACTTCGCTCCGCGCGTCGGCTTTGCCTATCAGCAGACCCCGCGCATCGTGGTCCGTGGCGGATTCGCCATCTTCTATCAACATCACTATCGCTACGGCTCCGAGTCGATGCTGAGCTTCAATCCGCCGTATTTGGTTGACACGACACTGAGCCAAAGCCAGGGCAGTACAACCCCTGTATTTTACCTGAGCAAGGGTTTTCCTATCAGCACTCTCAACTCCACCTCAACTCCGCTCTACGATATACAGATTCGCGCCCAAGATCCCATTCAGCGCACAGCATATGTTGAGCAGACCAGCTTAGGCGTACAAACCCAACTGACGCAGTCTACCCTTCTTTCGGTAGATTATGTTGGTAACTTCAGCCATAAGTTTGCCCGTATCGCCAACCTCAATCAGGGCAAAATCGCTGGAACCGACAGCACGGGTAATCCCATCGTGGTGTTCCCCTACAGCAACCTAAACAGCGGTAGCCAGCATGCCTTCCTGGAGTACGCTAGCCACAGCGGCAATGCCAGTTACAATGCGCTGGAAATCTCGCTGCGCCATGCCTTCGCAAAGCGCTATTCATACGGCCTTAGCTACACGCTCAGCCACAACATAGCTGACTTCAACCCGCCAATCAATGGTGACTATCTACCGCAAAACATCTACAACATGTCGCCCGAGCGCAGTGACAACGCTCTGGATAACCGTCAGCGGTTTGTGGCCAACGGCATCTGGGCCCTGCCAATCGGCAAGGGGGGATGGGTGCTGAATCAGCCCAGCCGTCTGAGCTATATCCTCGGTGGATGGCAGGTTAACACGATCGTTACGCTGCAAACAGGCAATCCCTTTACTATTACTGCTAACGATATGAGTGAAACCGGAGGGCATAACGCATCGCGCGCCAATCTCATCGGAGATCCCTTCTCGGGCGCCTCCAAAGACCCGCACAAATACGTATCGGGAGGCACGGGCTTCTACATTAACCCAGCATCCTACGGCAATCCTTCCGTCGGGCAGTTCGGCAATACCCGTCCCTTCAGCGTTCATGGGCCAGGCTTCAAGAACATTGACTTAAGCTTGTTCAAAACTTTCCCCATTACTGAACGGATGCGCACAGAATTCCGCGCGGAGTTTTTCAATGCCTTCAACCATGCAAACTTCGACCACCCAAACTCGAGCATCAGCGATCCTGGATCGTTCGGCAAAGTCTACAGCACGGTCAACGATCCGCGCGAGATTCAGTTCGCGTTGAAGCTCTACTTCTAGCCTCACCTTCTGGAGAGCCTTCATGGCTCTCCAGAATTCATTCCGCCATTTATTCCGATGAGGAGCATGATGTCTACACACGCTGCAATCAAGCAGACTGCTGCCCTTACAGCGGCATTTATTCTTTTCCTTCTAGCTGCACGGGCCCAGCAGCCCGCCCCCGTTCCTGCCTTGGATGTAACGACAGATAAGGCCCGTTACGCACCACAAGAAACGGCCATCATCACACTTACGGTAGAAGGCGCAACCGCGCAGAAGAATACCGAGGCCTGCCTCACTCTCGAATCATTAGGGAAGACCGTTGCCTGCCAGTGCAATGCGCATCTCACTCTCAGAGCCGGCAAGAATGAACTGAGCCTTCGTTTGCAGCCGCCGCCGAATGACTTCCAGGGCTACCGTCTTCATGCTCAGTTGCGCCAGGCCCATCACGAACTGTTGGCTGAGGGCTTTAGTGCGCTTGACGTCTCTTCCAACTGGGCAAAGTTTCCCCGCTACGGCTATATCGCCAACTATGATGCCTCAACCCCCGCCGTTGAGTGGATTCGCGAACTGAATCGCTACCACATCAACGGACTTCTTTTTTACGACGTGCAGAATAAGCACCATATGCCTGTGCCTCCCGAACCCGCATTGCCAGCACAGTGGCCCGATGTCGCTGGTCGCACAGTCAACCGCGACGTGGTGCTTTCGCTGCTCGCGCAGGCCAAAGAGCGCCACATGACGACGATGGTCTATAACGCCAGTTATGCTGCCTACCAAAACGCATTCACTGATGGCAGTGGCGTACAACTGCAGTGGGCCACCTGGCCTTCAGCTACGACAGAGCGAAGCGCGGCCAACGTAAAGTCCCTCCTTCTGCCCACAGGCACAGGCTGGAGAGGCTGGAGTACCCCGGCCCTGCTCTACATGAATCAGTCGGACACCAGATGGCAGAGCTACCTATTTGCTCAGATGAACCGGCTCTTTGCCATGCTCCCTTTCGACGGCTGGCACATCGACAGTTTTGGCGACGCCGAGGCCTGGAACTACGAAGGCAAAAAGATCGACTTTGTTGCTGGCTTTCCTGACTTTGTCAATGCGGCGCACCAGACGCTGCAGCGCCCAGTTGTGCTCAACACCGTGTCAGGAGCAGGCCAGGAGGGCATGGCCAACTCTGCCGCAGAGTTTGTCTATAGTGAGCTTTGGCTGCCCGACCATCCAACCTACCGCAGTATTCTGCAGTCGGCTGACTCCATTCATCGGGCCAATCCGAACAAGGCCATCGTCTTTGCTGCCTACATGCAGAACGGCGCCGCAGAAAAGCTCACTCACGAAGGCAAGCATGCTGCCTTTAACTTGCCAGGCCTGCTTATCACTGATGCCGCGATCTTTGCCTCCGGTGCATCGCACATCGAGTTAGGAGATGGTGACCGCATGCTCTCACGTCCTTACTTTCCCGACGACCAGGTCCTTACCCTCACTCCACAAGACCGGGTTACTCTGCGCGACTACTACGACTTTCTCGTTGCCTACGAAAACAACCTACGCGATAAGGCCGAGCCTGCAGATACTCCGGTAGAGATCGGTCAAGCACCTGCCAGCGTCGACGCCCATCCGGGCTCTATCTGGACCATCGCGCGAAAAAAGGATGCCGATATCATCCTGCATCTTATAAATCTCACCTCGGTTAAAGATTCTAGTTGGAGAAACGACGGGGACAACATTGCCATTCCCTTAAGCTTTCATCAACTGCGAATTCGCGTAATCGCGTCCGAACTTGCCAACGCCGGCTGGGCATCGCCCGATGTGGATCACGGCGCATGGCATAAGTTGCCGCTGTGCAAAATCGGCACTAACACCTGGGAGATTGTTCTGCCCGAACTTCGTGTGTGGTCCATGGTCATACTCAGTCCAAACAATCATAAGTAAGGGGATCAGGCGTGCGGATTCATATACGGATCATCTTTTTTGCCTTTTTAGCTGTGGCGGCTTTCGCAGAGCAACCCATTCATCAAACCCAACGCTTTATCCTTTACCGCGATCGCGTGGTTGAAGACGGCTATGAGGCCCGCGCACTCTCGAACGTGGAGCTAAGCTCCACCTACGGCCGCGATGGTGCAGTACCTATAACCTGGAAGTTGACCAGCGATCTTCACGCATACCCGGCCCTGCACTCTTCGTTGCCGATACTGGATAGCGTGTATAACCTTTCACTCGAAGAGTTGACGAAGGACATCCATCCCGATCAGACCCTGATGGCCGGAGCCAAGTGGAATGGCGTCTGGACACGCGATGTCAGCTATAGCACACTTCTCTCGTTGGCCATCATCGCGCCAAAGTTGACGAAGAACAGCCTGATGGCCAAGGTCAGCCACGGCGAGATTGTGCAGGATACCGGCACTGGAGGTTCGTGGCCTGTCTCTTCAGACCGCATGGTTTGGGCTCTTGCCGCCTGGGAGATTTATCTGGTCACAGGAGAGCGCGCTTGGTTACAGAAAAGTTATCACATTATTCAAAACTCCACGATCCACGACGAACCTTCGGTGTTGGCGGCGGCGAATGGACTGGCGTACGGCGAATCGAGCTTTATGGATTGGCGCGAACAAACCTACCCGCGCTGGATGAGTGCTGTAGATATCTACTCGTCGCAATCACTCAGTAACAATGCTATTCACTATCAGACATACCGCATCCTCGCCCAAATGGCGCGCACACTGGGCGAAGACGATTCCGCCTACAATCGCCGCGCCCGGCGCATTAAACGCTCCATGAATCAACTCTTGTGGATGCAAGACAAGGGATACTATGGCGAATATCTCTATGGCAGAGCTCACCCCGTGCTTTCTCCACGCATGGACGCTCTCGGCGAATCTCTTGCCATGCTCTTCGAGATTGCGACGCCAGCGCAGCAAAGAGAGATGCTGAAGAATCTTCCTCTGCTCGACTATGGCATCCCAACGGTCTATCCGCAAACGCCTGGCATTCCGCCTTATCACAACGAATCTGTCTGGCCTTTCGTGCAGGCATTTTGGAATCTCGCCGCAGCCCGGAACCACGCAGATGCGATTGTGGCCGACGGCCTCAGCGTTCTGCTGCGACACACATCCTTCTTTTTGACCAACAAGGAAAATCTCGTCGCCAGTTCGGGAAGCCCCTCGGGAACCGAAATCAACTCAGATCGCCAACTTTGGAGCATCGCTGGCAATCTCGCGATGGTCTATCGCATTCTCTTCGGTATGAGCTTCCAAGCTGACGGCATCCATCTTGCGCCCTTTATCCCTACTGATTTTGCAGGCAGCTATCAACTGGACGATCTTCGCTTTCGACAGGCGACCTTGTCGATACATGTAAGTGGAAGCGGCTCGCAGATTCGCACGCAAACACTGGACGGAAAGCCGTTTAACGGCATCATTCCGGCAATACTGCGCGGCCACCACCATGTGAATCTTGTACTTGCTGGTACGGATGATCGCGCGATCACTCCGCATCAAAGTATAGACGTCATAGCACCCGATACTCCAGAGGTGCGAATCGAGCAGAATCAGCTTGTTTGGACCGCTGTGCCCGGGGCCTCTATCTATCAGGTTTATCGTGACGGAAAACCATGGCAACAAATTAAAGGCACGGTTTTCCCCATCGGCATAAGTTTGGTAAAGAGTGCTCCTGAATATCAGGTTGAGGCGATTGCTGAAAATGGCATTCCTTCATTTATGAGCGCACCTATTGTTGATGAATCACACGAAACTGTTCTTTCCGCTTGGTTTGATAAAGATCATCACCCAGTGGAGTTAATGCGCGAAACTACAGTGGAGGCACAGACAACGATTACTGTAATAGAGGGCGGAATCTATGAGTTGCAGATTCATTATGCCAATGGCAGCGGGCCTATAACAACTGACAATCAATGCGGTTTAAGAAGCCTCTATATTGATCAGCAATTCAGCGGCGTCATTGTGATGCCTCAGCGAGGTTCAGAACAATGGGATGACTGGGCGTTAAGCAATCGGATTCAGCACCTCTTCAAACCAGGCAAGCATACGATTGAACTGCGCATGGAAAAGAAGGACAACAATATGAATTTCATCCACAACCGCGTTCAAGTGGACGAGGTCGAAGCCCGCAAGATTTCTCCACCTGAATAGGACCAAGGCAAATAGTGGTTTGCTCCACAAACAGATCGCGGCAATCTCAGTTGCTAGCGATTAGCACTGGTTGAAAGCCTCCTGTTGCCGACGAAGGTTGATTGGAGAGGTGGCAGCGCCTCTGGGGATCAATCGATAGGCATGAACAAGGGCAATATTGTAAAGAAGTTGCAGGAGCGTGTCCTGTCACGGAACTTTACTATCTGTAGTTCAGCGCATAGATCTCTGAGGTATTCAGCCAGCGATTCAGGAGCAGAGCATTGTCTGGCGTCAGGGAGAACCACGTATCCAGTTGGCCTGCCGACTTGCTAAATGAGTCAAGGTTCAACACGGTCAGAACGGAGCCTCCACCCACTGCTACACGTAGAATCTTCGTTGGACCATTCATCGAGCTCTTGGTATACACGAACCGGGAATCCGACGACCAGATCACGTCATTTCCATTGATTCCTTCCGCGAGTTTGCGCCACCTCCGGCTGCTCAGATCAAGTACGGAAAGTTCGCGGCGCTGAAAATTGAGTGCAGCAATGTGGCGACCATCCGGGGACCAGCGCGCTGTAGATAGCCCTTGCGAGCTGGGTACGATTGTGGCCTTGCCGCTTGCCAGTTCAACTCTATGAATGGCGCAGGAGCCCTCTTGCTGACAAAGGACGTTTCCGTAGACCAGAGATCTTCGGTCAGGAGACCAGTTCGTCGCCCCTTGATTATCGTCGCCCTTGGTAACTTCTCTGGGAACACCCCCCGCCGCTGGAATAACGTAAACGCGAAACGGCTGGCTTGGCTGCTTTCCCATGAAGGCGATCCACTTGCCATCCGGCGACCATCGTGGCAACTCTACGCTCATATTCGGTGGACATAATTGCTTCGGATTGCTCCCGTTGGCCCGGCTCACCCACAAGGAGTTGTTCTGCGACTTCACATACGCTGCAAACTCCCCGCTTTTCGTAAAGTCAACATAAGTCGCGAATGCTCCGGGAAGCAGCATTGTAAAGCTGCGCGTGGAGAGATCGTACCGAACCAATTCCCCTTGCTGGTTTGCACCGTTAATGACAAAGAGCTTCCGCGCACTGGCATCCGCGGCAAGCCCGTCAATCTCGTCAAAGTGTGCGCTTAAAGAAGAATTCTCAAACGATCCCCCACGCCACCAGGGCCACAAACGCAATTGTAGGAGGTGATCTCCTGTTGAGTCCTTCGCAACGGAGAAATAGCTGTCAGCATTCCGGGTAAAAGGCACTTAACCGCAACACCTCGCTCCAGCAATGTGCAACGGTTCAGTGTACTCTACGTTTAGGTTGCCATCAAGGTGCATTTGCCACAAGGAGGTATCGTCTGCAGGAAGACTCTGAAGAAAATACACGAGATGCTTTCTATCCGCCGACCACTGAAGAGACCACGGAATCCCGTCCAGACGGTTCAGAAGACGGGTGCCGCCGCCCTCGGGCGATGTAACGTAAATAGCTTTCCCGGACGCGAAAGCGATCCAATCTCTAGCTGGCGACCACGCCGCCGAGTGGCATTTAACCCCGGCTATCTGGTGCGGAGGCCCACCGGCTGTTGGAACAACCAACAGAGGATGCTCAACCTCGTGGCCTTCATCGGAGATAACCAAAAGAAACCTGCCGTCCGCGCTGATG
>Ga0255353_1002271_pt1 | contig 9718 bp, 10 predicted proteins | sample HBST25metaG_FD_189941 | JGI IMG/M metagenome (GOLD analysis project Ga0255353, IMG submission 189941) | Peat soil microbial communities from Stordalen Mire, Sweden - H.B.S.T25 | ecosystem: Environmental > Terrestrial > Soil > Wetlands > Peat | place: Sweden: Norrbotten County, Stordalen Mire...
TACCCGTTTTAATGCAATTTCCGGCCAGACTATTCCGGTAACCATCGAGGAATGAACAGTTTAGAAATCATTTCTGTTAACCGATCAGTAAACATTGAAGGCAGTTTTTGGCCGTTTTTGAGCGGTTTTCAGCCTGTTTTGCGCTAAAAACACCGTTTTTTGCTTCAAATTATCACCCTGAAAACGGCTGTTGAGATGCTTCGGAGATCTAAAACGGCTTTGAAAGGGCACGACTTCAAAGCCTGCCCTGAGCGCAGCCGAAGGGTGCCGCAAAGGCCGCAAAACGATGTGGGGCTTCATCCCCTGCAAAAAAACTCGATCCGGAGGGAGCAGGGGGCTTCAGCCCCCTGAAAAAAGGCCCAAATATAGCGGCCTTTAGGCCCGGACCGTGGCGATCTGAAACAAATACAATTGCAATATTTAACTTCCACCGAATATAACTTCCGGCAAGCATCGAACATAACTTAAAAGTTATGAAAAGCCTGCCGAAGATAGGCTAGAAGATATATTTGTATAACTTCCTACATAACTATAAAACCTCGTCGCGCAAGAAATGGAATCGGCGCCGCTCTGCTGGTACCGAGGCCGCGTGATTGGTAATGCCAGGAATGTAGCGCCGGCCTCCCGGCCGGCTGTCGTGCGGGCGTCCTCGCCCGCGCTTGTCCAGGAGCAAATACTAACTACGCAGCCAAAGCACTCATGCATTTCTCCGATTTGTGTAGAGTGCGGCGTGGACCGGGAGGTCCACGTGACAGCCGGTCAGGAGGCCGGCGCTACCTATTCCACGACCGGCAACCTGTGCCAAGCAGGATATGCACTCTACACCAACAGGAAAAATGCACTACCTTGTTTCTTCCCATCCTTCAACCGAGAAGCTGTATTCGGGCAAAACTCCGGTCTCCGCGGCCATCCGGAAGAAGCCTCTCATCCCCTCGATGCATTCATCGTCCAGAACATAGTGAATGTTGGCGGTCAGGTAGGAGTGGATGGTCTCTTCGGGGATAGGTAGCCTGTGGGACCACTCCGCTACGAGCGCATCGATGTTCTTGAGTCCATGATTGCGCGATTGAATGAAATCCTCGGCAACGCTCTTGTCCAACAGGTTGCCGCGCGCGGCGCTGCTCCACACGGCCGAGACGAAGGTGAGTCCAGTGGCCTTGCGCCACTCTTCCGCAAGATCGTGGTAGACCAGCTCCTCGCCGGTGCGCTCGAAGCGGTTGGCCTGCTCCTCCAGGGCCATCAGGGCCGGATCGCCGATCAGTATGGCGGCGTCGGCTCTCTGCAGCATGGTGTCCAGGTCGGCGGCTGCGGGCAAAAAGGGAACCCCCGGGTTGCCCCACCTGTGGAACAGTATGCGCGTGTAGGCCAGCGTGGTGCGGCTGGCGGTGTCGGCGGCCACTGAACGCAGGGCGGCGAGCGGCTGGTGGCCGCGGCGCACCAGCAGCAGCGAGCGCACGCGGCCCTTTGAGGCGATGGTGCAGCCGGGCAGAATGCGCAGGCCGGGGGTGGTGGCCAGCGCGGCAATGGGGATGAGGCCTATATCGGCTGTGCCCGAGGCCAGCCGTGTGGCGCACTCTGAGGGCAACATTCGATCGATCTGGTAGCGCTGGCCAAGCGGGCCGTCCAGGGGCGGGTGCTCGAAGTCCCACATCAGGGGCGCGGGATTCAGAAAGTTGATGGCGGCGATGCGTATGCGGGAATGGGGAATGTCTTTCACGGTCTCTTAGACTATCAAGCCGGGGTGAAAGATTCTGCCGCCATCTCCCCGGCGTATCCGGGGCGGCAATACCGCCGGGCTTGACACGGGCCTTCGCCGGGGGTAACTTGGGCCAAATTACCTTTGAGTCTGGCTCCCGGCTTTCTATGAGCAAAGCCGGAGTGTGCAACCCTCAGACAGAATTGCTTTGCAATGACGACAATGCCCCAGGACGCTGTTTTACCGGCGATGCCCCAATTGGATGAGGATCGGCTGGCGTGGCTGGCGCTTGCCTTGTCGCCGGGCCTCGGCCCCAAGCGGATTCTCGACGCCATGCGGGAGCTGGATGCCCCCAGCCAGATATTTACGCTGCCGCTTACGGCGCTCGAGGGGCTCAGGTTTCCTGCCGGGGCGGCGCAGTTCATCTTCGACGGCAAGGCGCGCCAGGCCGCCGAGGAGGAGTGGACGCGCGTAGCGGCGCAGGGCGCCACCATCGTGAGCTTCGGCTGCGCGGAGTATCCTGAACGGCTCAAGGAGATCTACGATCCGCCCCCGGTGCTCTGGGTGCGCGGGCAGGTCGGCTTGCTGGGCAGGCCAGCGATTGCCGTCGTGGGAACGCGGCATCCCACCCCCTATGGCGCCGGCGTGGCAGAGATGCTCTCGCGCGATCTGGCCGTGCGCCGCCTGCTCATTGTCAGCGGCATGGCGCGGGGCATCGACTCCTGCGCGCATCGCGGGGCCCTGGCTGCGCGCATGCCCACGGTGGCCGTGTGGGGCACGGGCATTGACGTAATCTACCCCAAAGAGAACAAGAAGCTGGCCGAGGAGATTCTGGCCACCGGCGGCGCAATCGTCAGCGAACTGCCCATGGGCACCTTTCCCGCGCCGCAAAATTTTCCCCGCCGCAACCGCATCCTCAGCGGCCTCAGCATCGCTGTCCTGGTGGTGGAGGCGGCTGAGAACTCAGGCACCCGCGTCACCGCCCGCTGCGCCGAGGACCAGAACCGCGACCTGTATGCGGTTCCCGGCAACGTCACCAACAAGGGCTCGTGGACACCCAACACGCTCATCAAGCAGGGCGCCAAGCTGACCGCCACCTGGGAGGACGTGTGGGAAGACCTGCCCTCGCAGGTGCGAATTGAACTGGAGTCCGAGGCGCCGGCTGAATCCAAATCGGAGACGACGGCATCCTTATTGCCTGACCCGGTTCTGCGGCCCCAGGAGGCCATGGTGCTGGAGGTCCTGCACTCGGATGAGTCGCTCCAGATCGACGAAATTCTCGATCTGCTTGAGACCCAACTGACCTCTTCCGAGGTGTTTACCGCGCTTTTCGAGCTTGAAATCACAGGCCGCATCCGCTCCCTGCCCGGCAAAAACTACGTCCGAACGATGTAAGCCGGCAATGAAATAATTGAATGCTCGACTGAGGAATCGATGGTATTTTTTGAACATGAGGATTCGGGGCCTGGATGGAAAGGCATACAAGGGGGGCAATCTGCATGAACGAGATCGTTTTTGAGGTTGCACAGGACGCTGACGGCGGGTTTACCGCCGAATCCATCGGCGAAAGCATCTTCACCCAGGCTGACAACTGGGACGAACTGAAAGCAAATGTCCGGGAGGCGGTTCAAGCCTTCTACTTCGACGCTGTTCCGCCTGCTTCCATCCGTCTGCGCCTGGTCCGCGACGAGGTGCTGGCCGTCGCATGAAACTCCCACGCGATCTGAGCGGAGAAGACTTGGTCAAGCATCTCTGCAGGTTCTGGGGATACCAGAAAATCCATCAGGTGGGCAGTCACGTCATTCTGCAAACGCAGCAGCCTACGCCTCATCGAATTGCTGTTCCGGCGCATATGCCCCTGAAAATTGGAACCCTGAATGGCATTCTTTCCAGCATTGCTACACACAAGAACGTGTCCAAAGAAACCATTCTCAAGGACCTGTAGCGTTTCTCGCCGGGTGCCCCAGGTCTCGATTCTGAGACCTGGGATTTATGCAGCTCTGACCCGCTCGACGGCGAGGTGCAAGCCCATGGCTTTGAGGATGGCGGAGAGGCTGCGCAGTTCCGGGTTGCCCTGTTCGGATAGTGTGCGGTAGAGCTGGGTCGGGTTCAGGTCGGCCTTTTCCGCCACGGTTTGCACACCGCCAAAGGCTTTGGTCATCTGGCGCAAGGCAATCAGCAGTTCACCCTGCTCGCCGTCTTCGAGGATGCTATTCAGCATCTCCACTGCGTAGGCGGGGTCCTGTTTGAACAGTTCCGCCATGGCTTCGTCGTGGGTTCTGTCTCTCATTGCTCCGCCCTCGTATACGGAGAGATGCTCGTTTATAAACGAAGTCATGTCAAGTGGATCCTCTGGAGAAAAATCGCGAATTCTCGCCCTGAGCAAGCAAATATTCTTTTGCATCAGCCTTCTTCGCGCACAATCTGATGGGGTTAGGTGGCGATTGCCTCTCGTTCCGTACCCCTTGAAATGCGCCGCGAATCAAAGAAAAATCCGCCCAATAGTGGAAATGCAACGGTGTTTCGTGGTAGCGTCCAACTTTTGCGGTTGCTTTTTCCTCACGGAGAGAACGCCGTGGTGAGCGGCCCTGAATTTTTCCCCGAAAATGGTGCGCGGGCCTCCATTTGTGAGTCAAACAGGCCTGACAGCGTAAAGTTGGATTGGTAATAAGGATGGCAATGAGCAAATCACTGGTGATCGTCGAATCCCCCGCCAAGGCGAAGACGATCGAGAAATATCTTGGCAAAGGTTTCGACGTGCGGGCATCGGTCGGTCACATCATGGACCTGCCCAAAAAAGATATTGGCGTGGAGTTGGAGCATCGCACCTTTGAGCCGACGCTGATCGTCTCCCCCGGCAAAGAGAAGGTTGTCGATCAACTCAAGAAGCTGGCCGCCAAGGCCGACCAAATCTTCCTGGCGCCCGATCCTGACCGCGAGGGCGAAGCCATCGCGGCGCATCTGGCCATGCAGTTGGGAACCACGGCCAAGGAAAGAAAAAAGATTCGCCGCGTCACCTTCAACGAGATCACCAAGAAGGCCGTGCAGGAAGCCTTCAAACATGCGCGCGACGTTGACCAGGATCTTGTGGATGCGCAGCAGACGCGCCGTGTTCTCGATCGCCTGGTGGGCTATCAGATTTCGCCGCTCCTGTGGGACAAGGTGCGCCGCGGACTCTCCGCCGGCCGTGTGCAAACCGTGGCCGTGCGGCTCATCGTCGAGCGCGAGCGCGAGGTCGGCACCTTCAATCCGGTTGAATATTGGACGCTGGATGCCCTGCTGCACCCCGAAAAGCAAGCAGGCACAACCCTCAAGGCCCGGTTCATCGGCATCGATGGCGAGCCGGCGCGGGTTCCCAGCGGGCAGGATAAGGAAGGGAAGGCGCAGTTCATTTCCAACGCGCTTCCCAATCAGAAATCGACAAAAGAGGTGATCACGGCGCTGGAAAAGGCGAAGTGGTCCCTGGTCTCGGTTCAGTCCAGAGAGCAGCAGCGAAGGCCCCTGCCGCCCTTCATCACCAGCCAGTTGCAGCGCGACGCTTCCAACAAGCTGGGCTTCAACGTGCGCCGCACCATGGGCGTGGCGCAGCGGCTCTATGAGGGCATCGACATTGGCGCCGAGGGCCCCGTCGGCCTCATCACCTACATGCGTACCGATTCGCCGCGTATCGCTCCCGAGGCGATTGCCGTGGCGCGCGAGTGGATTGGCAAGCAGTTGGGCGCGAAATATCTGCCCAAGGAACCCAATGTATACAAGGGCAAAAAGGCCGCGCAGGACGCGCATGAAGCTATCCGCCCCACCGACGCTTCGCGCACTCCCGAGTCGATTGCCCGCTACCTCACCGAGGAGCAGCTCAAGCTCTACAAACTCATCTGGCAGCGATTTGTCGCCTCGCAGATGGCCCCGGCAATCTTTGACGTGACCACGGCCAAGATTGCCGCGGTCTCGTCCAAGACCGGCAAAACCTACGATTTCCGCCTCAGCGGTTCCGTGCTGCGCTTTGACGGATTCCTCAAGGTCTACGAGGTCACCGAGGACAAGAAGGACGACGACGAGTCGTCCAACAAGTTGCCCAACCTCGACCACGTTAAAATTCTGGAGCTGGACAAGCTCCTTGACGAACAGCACTTCACCCAGCCGCCTCCGCGCTACAACGAGGCTTCGCTCGTCAAGGAGCTTGAAGAGCGGGGCATCGGGCGGCCTTCCACCTACGCATCCATCATCAACACCATCCAGGACCGCGAATACGTGGTCAAGCACGGTGGATCGCGCGGCCGCTTCTATCCCACCGAGATCGGCGTGGTGGTCTGCGACCTGCTCGTCAAGAATTTCCCCTACATCTTCGATACCGCGTATACGGCCAAGCTTGAAGAGGAACTGGACGACATCGAAGAAGGCAAGGAGAAGTGGACCACGCTGCTCAACGGCTTCTACGACCACTTTGAAGAAGAGCTCAAGGATGCCGGCGCGAAGATGGAAGACATCAAGCGCATGGAGCAGGTGACGAACGAAAAGTGCGACCTGTGCGGATCGCCGCTGCTGTTGAAGTGGGGCAAGTTCGGCAGCTTCTTTGCCTGTTCGGCCTACAACAAGAAGGACCCATCGAGCTGCGCCTTCACCAAGGAAAACATTGCCGCCAAGCCGGACATGAACACGCCTGAGGCACAGGAGGCCGGCGAGACAGAAGAGTATTGCGAAAACTGCGGCCGGGTCATGGTGCTACGCCGCGGGCCGTTCGGCATGTTCATGTCCTGTCCTGGCTACAGCGAAGACCCGCCCTGCAAGACCATCCGCAAGCTCAGCCAAAAGCAGCAGCAAAAGCCGCCGGTGCCTACGGGCGAGTCCTGCCCGCTGTGCTCCAAGCCGCTGGTGCTGCGCCAGGGAACCTATGGCGAGTTCGTCTCCTGTTCCGGCTATCCCAAGTGCAAATATGTGAAGCAGAATCTCATTGAAGGCATGAAGTGTCCCAAGTGCGGCCTGGGCGACCTGGCCGAGCGCAAGGCGCGTCGTGGCAACATCTTCTGGGGATGCACAAATTATCCCAAGTGCGACTTCACGTCCAACTACAAGCCGGTGGCCAAAAAGTGCCCCGAGTGCGGCAGCCCCTACCTGGTTGAAAAGACGCTGCGTTCCGGCATCTTCCTCGAATGCCCCAACAAGAAGAAAGCCGCCGAAGAGGAGACCGCCCCCAAAAAGCGCGCCAAAAAGGCAACCCCGGCAGCCGAGGGCTCAGTGGCCTGCGGTTACTCCAAGCGCATCGGCGATGCGCCGCCGCCGCCAACGGCTGAAACGCACGGCCCGGTGATCGACAAAACGGGCGCAAACAAGGCGCTGCAACCGGCGTAGGTACAGCCTGCGAAAAAACGCGGTTCGGAGGGAGGCGGGGGTTTTAACCCCCGCATTAAGCCAGCAGAATCAGCGGGCTTTAGCCCCGGAGCGAATGTCTCTCGTTTGCCATTCGTCTCCCTCGACAACTTGATCGGAACGGCCGCTCGGCAGCGCTCCGCCCGAATCCGTTACTATGGGGCAGCGGAGAGAAACCCTTATGGAACGAATGCTCGCAACGCCTGCCGATGCCGAAATCATCCTTCACCTTTATCAATTGCGCACTGAAGCCACCATGCGCCAGGCTCGCGCGTGGATGACGGGTGACTTCTGGCCGGCCACTGCTGAGCAGTTCTTTGCCGTCGCCGAAAACCCCGCCGACCCCCACAATGCATGGCTGCGCCAGGTGCTCACCTACTGGGAAATGGCGGCGGCCATGGTCCTGCACGGCGCGGTTTCGGCTGAGTTGTTTGTGGATTGCAATGCCGAGGGCTTCTTCATGCTGGCCAAGTTCGCGCCCATCATCGCTGAGATTCGGGAGAAGAATCCCGGCTTCCTCATCAAGACCGAGGAGATGGTGGGGCGGTTTTCGGCCGCCGCGCAGCGTTACGAGGCCGTCCTCAAGAATGTTGAGGCCCGGCGCAACAGCATGCCGGCAAAGCAGGAGGAGCACGGCCAGTATTTTTATCCCCCGAAACCCTGATTCGGACTCGCCACGCGGCAAAAACTCTGATACTGTCATATCCGTTATCCTCATCGGCTCCGCTCCGGGGCCGATTTGAGCATCAAGAACAGGATTTGACCGGAACAAACCATGGCAAGAGCGATCTGGAACGGCAAAGTCATTGCCGAAAGCGACACGACGGAGACGGTCGAGGGGAACGTCTACTTTCCCGAGGCCAGCCTCAAGCGCGAGTATTTTCGCACCAGCACCACCACCTCCACCTGTCCCTGGAAGGGGCAGGCCCGCTATATGACGCTATGGATCGACGGGCAGGACAACCAGGATGCCGCCTGGTTCTACCCCGATCCTAAGCCCGCGGCCCGTCAAATCAAGGGCTACGTGGCCTTCTGGCGCGGAGTCGAAATCGAGAAGTAGCCGGGTGCCCCCGCTCTCCATGGAGTGAAATGAACCTAAAAACGGCAGTTGAGAGCCTTCTGAAGCGTTATGCGGTAGGTTTTGGGAACCTTTGAAAGTCTGTGCCTTGTAAAAGGGCACGACTTCAGTCGTGCCGCAAGAGACTGCCAATAAAGGGCGGGCTTCAGCCCCTGCGGGATTGCGGATAATCAGAAGAGACTTGTTCGGGTTCTCCTCGACCAGGGTTTTTGCACTGCTCCGCACCTCACTAAAATGGTGAAATCGTCAATCACTGCAACCACTTGCACTTTGAAGAAGATGAGCAATTCATCGGCAGTTCAACTGCGGTTTTTAGGATGAGCAAAACCGGGGCGCCCCACGTCTCATTTTTGAGGCTTGGGAGCTTCCGCCTTCCCCGCATAGAAAAGTCTTCTGGAAACTGGAAATCGACAGTCGAGATTGGTTCGATCCCAGCTCCGAAAATCCAGCCCTCAAGGGCGCCCAATCTTATGCATTTGCTTTATCGTTACGGATGTATATCCTGATTGCGTTTGGGATGCAACCTCAGTCGTCTGCACAGTTGATAGGGCCGAGTTGGATCGACCAAAAGAGTTATAACATCCATGGAAAGCCACCCGACTCGCTGCGCATAGCCATGACCAAAATGAATGGCAAAGAGCGGGATGCGCAGGAACAGCTCATGATGCAATCGCTGCTCGCGGATCGGTTTAAGCTGAAGTACCATATCGAGATGCGGGAGATTCGGGTATATAAGGTTGTCCTTGCCAAGGGCAAGTTAAAACTTAAAGAAAATTCCGACTCGACAAACGCCGGGGCCAGGATGAGAGGTTCTGGCGGGATCAATGAATATAAGTGTAAAGACGTGACGATCGCTGGCTTAGTCGGCCTGTTGGGGAACGCTCCAGAACTTGAAGGGTATCCCGTGATAGATAACACGGGGCTCACCGGAAAATATGATTTCTCATTAAAGTGGTCGTCTCCTGGAGCTGCGGACAGTGGGAATAACACCGGGATATCGTCCAAGGATGACGCGCCCTCCTTATTTGTCGCGGTTCAGGAACAGCTTGGCCTCAGACTAGTGACGGCGAAGGCGCCAGTAAAGGTTGTAGTCATTGACCATATTGAACCACCTTCGGCGAACTAGAGCATTTTTCTAGTAGGTGTAGAGTGGCTTTGAAATGGCACGGCTTTACAGGGTGCGGAAAAACGCGATCCGGAGGGAGGCGGGGGTTTTAACCCCCGCATAAAGCCAACAAAATCAACACTGGCTTCAGCCACTGAGGGACACTTTGGCGGGTGGCGCACACTTATGCCGCCGCTGAAGATGGGTGCCCCATTCTTCCGCGCATTTTGCGGAAGGGTGGGATAGCACGGACCTCCGAGGGGACATTTTTGCGATAGAATGATTCCGCCATGCCCAAGGCGGTTCGTTCGGTATCAAAAGTGCGGTGTTTTCCATTTCATCACCTTGAGTTGCTATCGAAGGCTGCCGTTGCTGGGCAATGCAGTGGCATACACTGTTGGCACCTGAATTATGCACAGCCTGATCGCGCAAGCGCGGCAGGCCTGCTGAGCGTCGGCGGCGCTCCCGTTGCTGG